>OGYA01000232.1_pt1 | contig 45416 bp, 53 predicted proteins | sample 1576401 | NCBI WGS metagenome assembly OGYA01 (sample SAMEA3541485, study PRJEB24748) | human gut metagenome | biome: human gut; feature: human-associated habitat; material: faeces | place: China | collected 2012 | reverse complement strand
CTCTGCACCCCCTCCGGGCAGCCAAGCCCGCGCAGGATGCAAAACAGCCCCGCGCCGGCGGCAGGGCCGGCCAGCGCCGCCGCGACCGTGCGCACCGCGTCCTCCGGCGGCGCGCAGCGCAGCGCCAGCCCGCAGGCCTCCATGCGCAGGCCGTAGATCTCCGTGCCGCACAGCACCAGCGCCGCAACATGGCCCAGCTCATGCACCGCCACGGCGAGCGCCAGCCGCGCGCACCAGCGCAGCGGCAGCAGAAAATACAGCCCGGCAAGCAGCGCGACCGCGCCCGGGCGCACATCGAGTGCAAAGCGGCGGCGCTTCATACGGCGGCGAGGTAAAACTCCGGATTGCAGTAATACCCGTCGTGCATCAGCTCGAAGTGCAGGTGCGGCCCGGTCGCCTTGCCGGTCGCGCCGACGAGCGCGATCTCCTGCCCCGCCGTGACCGTCTCCCCGGCGCGCACGAGCAGCTTGCTGCAGTGGCCGTAGAGCGTCGTGTAACCATCGGCGTGACGGATCTTCACATAGTTGCCGTACCCGTCGTTCTGCCCGGCGGCAAGCACCGTGCCGTCAGCAAAGGCACAGACCGCCGTGCCGGAATTGGCCGCGAAATCTGTGCCATAGTGAAATTTCACCTTGTTTTCCAATGGATGCAGCCGGTAGCCGAAGCCGGACGAGGTATAGCCAGCGACCGGTGACGTGTGCGCAAACGGCAGCTCGCTGACCGCGTAGCTGACATTGGTCGGCACTGCATAGCCGGAATAGACCGCCTGCTCGTTGAGAAATGCCTCGCGCGCGGCAAGGGCCGCCTGCAGCTGCGGGCTCTGCGTCGGTTCGGGCGTCGGCGTCGGTGTCGGCTCCGGGGTCGGTTCCGGCGTGGGGGTCGGCGTCGGCTCCGGTGCGGGCGTCGACCATACGGACATGTTCACGGCGGGCAGATACTGCCGCAGCTGTTCGTCCTGCGTCTGTACCGGCGCGGGCGCAAACACACTGCGGATCTCGGCAAAGACGGACTTGTAATCATCGTCTGCGTTGATGGCCGGCAGCAGCACCTCGCGCGCATCTGCGGCCGCCGCCGGGGCGATCATCTTCACCGCCGTCAGCAGCAGGAATACCGCCGCGCACAAATAAACTTTCCAGCGCTTCATGCACATCACCCCCGATAAAAGGAGTGTATGCAGACAGGCCCGGTTTTAGCACGACACCAGCGCCGCCGTACCGTCCGGCCCCTGATACTGGCCGACCATCGCCATGTCCACAACGCCGTAAATACACGAGATGAGCGCGCTGCCGAACGCCGCCAGAAAGTATTTGCGGTAGATCGCGCGCACATTGTCCCCGAGCAGATCCATGGTCATCCTCCTCGAAAAAGAAAAAAGCCGGACAAGGAACAGACATTTCAGTCTGCGCCTTATCCGGCTGCCGTTTCTCTGAACAGCTCGCCCTCCAGCGAACGAGGGTGTTATGCCAGAAGGAAGATGGATTGTCAAGCGGGAAAATGGCTTACTCGATGCCCTGCTGTTTGCACCAGATGTCCATGACGGTGTCCACCGGCAGGAGCTTGACCAGGCGCACCTGACGGCGCACCGGGTGGCCGAGAATGGAGACGCTCTTTTTCTTCTTGAGATCCTGCATGGCCTGCGCCGCTACCTCGTCTGGGCCATACCACTTGTCCACATAGCGGATATACTCGTCATGGTGCGCGACCTGCTGGAACTCGGTCTTGATCCAGCCGGGGCAAACGCACATGACATGGATGCCCTGCGGGCGCAGCTCGCGGCCGAGCGCGCGCGACAGGCTCAGGACATAGCTCTTGCTCGCGCCGTACACCGCCTGATACGGCACCGGCTGCCAGGCGGAGTTCGAGCCCATGTTGATGATGCTGCTGCCGGCGTGCATATACGGCAGACTCGCGTGGCACATGCCAGTGAGCGCGAGCGAATTGAGCTGCGCGCTGGCGAGCAGCTTCTTGCGGTCCGCATCGGCAAAGGGGCCGAACACGCCGCAGCCGGCCGCATTGACCAGCATCTTGATCTCGGGCTGCTCCTGCTCGAGCAGGGCCTGATAGGCATCGATGCTGCTCAGATCCGAGAGATCGAGCGCGATCGGGCGGATGGGGTTCGTGCACTTGTCGCGCAGCTCCTCCAGCCGCTCTTTTCTGCGGGCAATGACCCAGATCTCGTCATAGCGCGCGTCCTTGTCCACAGCGTAGACGAGCTCCCGGCCGATACCGGCGGATGCGCCGGTGATGACAGCAATGTTCATACGTTCTCCTCCAGAATGAAAATATCGGTAACTCTATCATACCGAACTTGCGCCGTCTGCGCAAGGGATTGGGGAATAAAAAATCGCTGCGAACGATGCAACGTCCGCAGCGATATGGTCGGAGTGTGTTTATGAATCATTTCATTAAAACTAGGACTCACTGTAAAATTGTTGCCCCTCCTGAGTGATTTCAGGTGTAGTATATCCTTTGGTATAATAACTCCACATTTCAAGTAATCGCTCCTGATTGCGTTGCAGAAACGGCGTAATTATCTTTTTGTTATCACGTTTGTGAGGATTTACAAGAGAATCCATTGGCAGCAAAGACTCCAAAGAATAACGTATCTCCACTCCTGCTTTTGAAACATGAACATGCGGCAGATGTTCATGAATTTTTTCGTCGGGATGAATGGTAAATCTATAGCCGGTCTCATTGTGAATAGATGCGCCGCCGACAATAAAGTAAGCGAATTCCAACCTTGATGTTTCAAGATCACGAAAAATTTCTGAAATCGTTTTCTCTTCCCGCATTCCCAGCAGATAGCCATGATGCTGTATGTAAACCGTTGCCGTAGATAAATGCGCAAGTCCCCACGTTCCCAGGCTTTCCTTTATGGCTATATCATCTTTTAAATAATCAATCAATTCGCCGACAGTGGCAATTTCAAATTGCTGTAAAGCTGCCTCTGTAAAACACCTTGTAATGGTGCTGATGGGTTTATAGATCATGATTTGCTCGGAAAAAGTTTCTTCGCTCATCCAACAAAAATAAATATTGAACTGCAAATCGCCCATGTTCTATCCCCCACATTCTGCTTGCTGCGTTTTATTATAGCATCTACGCAAAACTCTGTCGATCGATCTTGCGGCTCCGCAACTCTTCATCGATGTGAAAAAAATCCTCCGGACTGACCGGTAGTATCCCCGCGCCAAAGCTCCCTGTTTCTGAACTCTTACTTCAGTTCCAGGTATTTAAGGAGCACGCCGCTGTCCACTCCCTGCGCAAAACCGCATCAGAACAGAAAAAGCGAGTGGTCATAAGGAAGATTCCTTATGACCACTCGATATGGTCGGAGTGGAATTATAGGATTCCACGGAATTACGAACAACAAAAATGGTATTCGGGCAGTCGGCAATCAGTATTTCCACCAATATTAAATCGTGAGCATCTGCGCCGCCCAATAGGACAAGGGGCGGCGTTTTTCTTTTCTCAACTTCGGGACAAATTGTCCCAAAGTAGTGCTATTGGACGAAGATGGGAACTGTCATTGGTTTTGCTTGCTCTGGATTTTTTCTTTTAATTCTTTGATTTCTTTATCAGTCTTTGCCCCTTTATCGTTGTGAATTGCACCAACCAATACACTCATTTCTTTCAAGGACAATAGAAAATAAAAGATCAAAAAGGCCATAAATGATATTTCAGCGTTTTGCATGAAACAATAGATTGCGTGGAGGAACTTCGAACCGTTTGTCGGGACAAGCACCAGATACAAACCAGCTATGACGGAAACCGTAGCATAAATGATGCCTTTGAGTATATGCGAGTTTCGTTTGCTAATAATTTTAGTGTTCTTAACTTTTTCAACAATGGAGTTATCTAACAATCCTAAAAGCAAAGAATAATTTGTATATAAAAATCCACCAAACAAAGCATTTACGGTTATCAAATTAAAGTGAAACGACGGATCATCTGCGACAATCAGCAAAGGGGCACCACCGCAAAGAATATAGATGCACCCAGCCGCAGAAAAAATTAGGGGTAAGACATTACATGTTATTTTGAAAAAGTTCTTTATAATGTCCACCTCCTCACTTTATACTGCATGCAGATACCTTGTTTTTCGTGGATGATGGGATCACGGGCACTACTATGAAGCGGCCCGGATTTCAGAAAATGATAACCGCTATTGAAGCCGGGTATATCTCCGCTGTGTTTGTCAAAGACCTGTCCCGGCTGGGACGCAACTACATCGAGGTCGGCAAGCTGACGGAAGAATTTTTCCCGGAACATGATGTGCGGTTAATCGCCGTATCTGACGGTGTGGACAGTGACGAGGGAGACAACGAGTTTACCCCGTTCCGCAATATTATGAATGAATGGTATGCCAAGGACATCTCGAAGAAGCGGAAAATCGTCAACAAGATGAAAGGCAACGCTGGTATTCCACTGTCCCAGCCGCCCTACGGTTATATCAAAAACCCGGACGATCCCCGCTTTTGGGTGGTAGAGCCGGAAGCTGCCGAGGTAGTGCGCCGGATCTACCGCATGGCGCTGGAGGGGTACGGGCTGGCAGAAACGGCAGCACAGCTTGCCGCCGATGGCGTGGTCAATCCCACCTACTACTGGCGCAGCCGTGGGACGAGCCGGGGCGGGTCGAAAAGCACCGTGGAGCCTACCAAGTGGGGGCATACCACCGTCAAGAAGATCCTCACCTTGCAGGAATACTGCGGCGATGTCATTAACTTCAAAAGCTACTCCAAGTCCTACAAGATGAAAAAGCGGATCGAAAACCCGGAGGAAAACCGGGCAATCTTCCTCAATGTCCATGAGGCTATCATTGACCGCCAGACTTGGGAAAAGGTGCAGGCGCTCCAAAAAGGGACGCGCCGCAAAAAGCCCACGGTCACGCAGGAGCCCAGCGTATTCTCCGGCCTGCTGAAATGCCCGGAGTGCGCGGCAACCTCAATTTCCACTTCAACCAGAACAACCACGACATCAAGTTTTTCAGTTGCCAAAATCACAACTCCGGCTATCGCAAGTGCAGCAAAACGCATTATATCCGGCTGGACTTCTTAGAGCAAGTCGTTTTGTACGAGGTCAAGCGGCTGGCCTGCTTTGCCAGCGAATACGAAAATGACTTTATCAAGGCCATGATCGGACGCTCAGCAAAGGTTGCGGAAAATACCGCGCTCCGCAAGCAGCGGGCGCTGGACGCTCTGACCGCCCGTGACCGGGAGCTGGATATGCTCTTTGAACGGCTCTATGAGGACAATGTAGCGGGAAAGATCGACGATGCCCGGTTTGCCAAAATGTCCAAACGCTACGAACAGGAGCAGGGTGAGAACGCCAAGAAGATCAAGGCTCTGCGGCTGGAACTGAAAAAGGACGAGAGCAAGCGCATGGACATTGACGATTTCCTTGGAACAGTGCGGCGGTACACGGACGCGACCACTATTACAAAGCGTATGGTCGCGGAGCTGATCGACCACATCGAGGTGTACCACGCCGAAAAGCAGGACGGCATTACCAACCAGCGCGTCGATATTCACTACAACTGCATCGGTGACTTTGATGTGCCGGATCGCCGGAAGATCCCGGAAACCGACATTATCATGGAAACAAGAAAAGGCGTAGCACTCAGCTACGCCCCGGAACAGGTTGCAGTATGAACTTTTCAGGAAATAAAAAAGCAGAGTGTCCATTACAGGATACTCAGATCCTATAAGGACACTCTGCATGGTCGGAGTGGCGAGACTTGAACTCGCGGCCTCATGGTCCCGAACCATGCGCGCTACCATCTGCGCTACACCCCGATGCAGCTTTTTCATTATAATGATAACGCGCACGGTTGTCAAGTATCATTTTTCATTTTTCGCAGAGAAATATGCGAAATTTGTCGATTCTTGTTTTCGGAAGAAATGTTTCTTTCTGTTATTTTTATCTTGACAGCATTCCGGAATCCCACTATAATAAAACCACTGCGGTCAGCCCTGTCTTGCAAACTTTGCTGACTACATCCTTGGAGACTGTGCACTGCTGCCAGTCTCCTTTTTTCTTTCTTTCAATGCTGCGAAAATATAAAAATGCCGCGACGTTTGTCGCGGCATTTTTATGGTGGACGATACAGGACTCGAACCTGTGACCCTCCGCACGTCAAGCAAATCGTGCCAAGTGGGAAAGCACTGGTGCGCAAGCGCTCGCGCGGTCTGCGCGCAAATTTATCCCCGCGATTATCACCGCGTTACTGCTTGGGCGGCTTGCGCACGGGGTAGATGACGGTCTCGCCGTCCGGCGGCATATCGCCCGCGTGGATGTAGGTGGGCGCCGTCCATTTGAGGATCAGGCGGCGATCATCCTGCGGGCCTGCCCAGTAGTGATGCCAATGGCCGCGGCGGGCGTGCGGCCGCTTTTTGCTGCCGGGTGTGCTGCCAGCGGAGGCATCCTCGTCTGCCTCCGCGCGCGCTCTGGCGCCACGGATTGCCGCGCCCATGCGCACGCCTACATACTGCAGATCGACGGTGCTGGCCTTGCCAACGTCGTCGGGCTTGCGCGGGATCTTTTGCGTGTGCTTGTGATCCGGCGCGGCGGCGATGTCCGCGCCATCGGAGATAATGTAAAGGATGATCTGGATCACGCCGAGGATGATGCGGCCGAGGGAAGCGACGTCCGAGACGGTGCTGATGTCGACGCCGACATTTTCGCGTGTGCGGTCCAGCGTGGCCCGCACACAGTCGCCGATCGTGCCGGACGGGTCCAGATGCAGCACCTGCGGGACAGTGCCCAGCATATCATCGTACAGCCACTGCACGCGCAGCTCCGTGGAGCTGTGGTTGACATCGTAGTCGATCCACGCAAAAAAGCCGTCGACGCCGGGCAGGTCCGGGTGGCGCGCCTTGACATAGATGCAGGGGTACGGCAGGTGCAGCAGCAGGTCGACCGGCAGGACGTCGGTGTCCGCCATGTCCTCCGCCTGGGCAAAAAGCATCTCGGCCATGTCGTCGTCGACGGCGTAGATGATGCGGCTGCGACGCCACGCCCAGCAGGCCGTCAGCTCCGCCGACATGGCTGCGGCATCCAGGTCGCTCCGGCCGCGGGCGTAGGTCAGGTAGGTGTAGGCGGCATTGATCGGCAGCGGGCAGTAGTCCGGCCACGCAAAGCCGTCCTCGCCGTTGGCGGTCGCGCAGCTGTCAAGCTGGCGATAGGCATCCGGGCAGCTGCGCAGCCACTTGCGCAGCAGAGGCAGCGGGGTGTCTCGATCTCTCATGCTAGCACCTCCCTCACAAACCGCACTGCTTTGCCAGCAGCAGGCGCACATACGGCGGGCACTCGCGGCTCCCGGAGATCCACCCCTGCAGCGTGCGCAGCGGGATTGCAAAACGCGCCGCAAAGTCCGTCTGCGACAGGCCGGTGCGCTGCACGATCTCGTTGACGGTCAGGTGCGCGTAGCGCCAGATGGGCCGCAGTTCTGCGGCCAATGCCGGAAGCTCGTCCTCGCTGGCGCCAAAGATGTCTGACGTCGCAACGTCGGACGAGAACGCATCCGGGTCATCGTAGGCAGCGGCCTCCTGCAGCGCTGCCGAAAACTGCTTATCCGTAAGATCGTAGTGCTCATCCAGATCGTCTTCGCTGGCATAGACCCAGGCGTGCGCGACATCGATTGCCGGGTATCCGCGCTTTGGGTCGCGACGCAGCGTGATCGCCACATCTACGCCGCCCTTTCCACCGAGAATGCCTGGCTTGTACTCGGCACGGTAGCCGACGATGGAGATGTATGACCCACGGATACCGGCGCTCGAGACGAGGCGCTGGAGGTTTCCGTTGATCGCGTCTGTGAGTGTGGTGCCGCTGATTGTGTCCGGCCACGGGCTATCGGACACGTACACATCATACTCTTTTGCAGTGATACCTTTGCTTTTCATTGCGTTTTGCCTCCTTATTTAGTAGCCTCACGCCAGGCTGCCAGAGCCTTGGCATAGTTTTTGAGCGCGTCGGCGTCATCGTTGCTGATGCGGACCTCCGCATTGTCAACGTAGATGCGGTAGCCATAAGCCGCCGTACCGTAGACCTTGCCGTTCCACCGGCCAGCCGGGTAGCAGTCCGGCCGGACCGGCTCCGTGATGCCGGATGCCTCAGCGGCCGCGACGCGCTCGCGCTTGGCGGCGGCTTGTTTGGCAAGATACTCCGTGTCTACAATGCTATCGTCGATCACGGCGCCGAGCGCCCTCGCGCGCTCGATCTCGTCGTAGGCGTCCTCCTGCGGGACGACCTTGATCCATTTTTGCTCTCCGCGCTGGACGCTGTAGCCGTAGGTAATGTAGTCATCCGCAAATAACCAGCGGTACCCGAGCGCCTTAATGTCGTCCTTGCGCGGCATGGTGTCGCCGCCGAAAAACAGGACGACCGGCGTGTTGTCTTTGTACGGATAGCCGGTCATATGCAGCGTCAGGGGCAGCTCAGCCTCCGCTGCGGCGGCAGCCTCGCGCTCGGATGCCTTGCGCGCAGTGTAGCAAGCATCGCACTCATCAAAGTTTGCGGCTGCCCACGCCTCCCAGCCATCCGCCTCGCGGCGATTGCGGCAGATTTTGGTGCGCGTAAACGTTGCGCCGCAGGTGGCGCAGGTGCAGGTTGCGGTCGCTTTTGACATGATGATTTATCTCCTTTCTTGTGCCGGTCTTGTGCCGAATGTGTATCCGCACGAGATTACTCGTCGACCCAGCCCCAGAGGTCAAACCATGTGGTCGGGCATCTCAGCTTGTACGTGACGACGGAGCCGGTGGCGTTATACACCTCGTAGTCGGCCACCATGTAGCACGGCGCGCAGCCGTTGGAGCGGCGAGAGATGTCTGCGAGATCATCTAGCTCCGAGATCGGCTGCTCGGTCTCGAGATACAGTGCGTGTGCCTCGCTTGTGATGGGATCACGGAGGATCTCCATGTTGTGCTTTGCCTGCAGTGCTTTTGCCTCGTTGCGTGTCATAGTTTTCGTCCTTTCCGGCCTGCTGGCCTGTCGTGTTTTCCCTTTCGATGGTTTAATTATAACGCTCAACGAGCATAATGTCAATAGTTTTTGCGCTCATCGAGCGCAAAAAGATGCACAAAAATTGGTGCGGGGATTGTGCAAAAACGCAAAGATCCCCGGAGGCTTGCCTCCGGGGATCTCCATAAAAACATGATTACTTTGTGAGCTGCTTCACGCTCTGATTCAGCCCCGTAGCCGCCCAGCCGGACACGATGCCGACGGCGGCAGCGTTGAGCCAGTCGTGCGCCGGAAAGTCCGGAACGCCCATCGCCCAGGCGACGACGCCAAGGATCAGGCCGACGCCGCCGCAGATGATGGGGATCCATTTGTCGGCCACGCTGGTGGCCTTGACGGCCATGCCCAGCAGATACGCGATGGCGGTGATCGCCGCCACAGATGCAATGCCAAGTTCCATAATGATGTCCTCCTCTTAATTTTTGTGCTCCAGATCATCGATCCGGTGATTGGCCACCTTGATGCGCTCGCCGAGGAGCTCGGTGCACTCCTCCAGCTTATATGTACGCGCGATGACCTGATTGTGCTTGTCCACCTTGCGCTCGAGCTGCTCAATGCGATACGCCTGCAGCTCGTCGCGCTTGTCCAGCTCCGCGATCAGCTTGTTGTGCTGCGCGCGGCTGTTGATGAGGCCGACCACAATGGCGGCCGCTGCGCTGACCAGCGCGGCAATGATAACTTCCGACATTCGCGCCTCACTTCCCGCCGCCAGCGGCGTCCACCATCCGCTGGCACACGACCAGCGTCCGCATCATGTCCATGGTCAAGTCCAGCTTGCCATCACCCACGCCGCCGATTGCGCCGGCGTCCGCAAGCGCCTGCAAGCTATCGAGCGCCCAGTCGGGCACGTCCATCACTTTGCCGTCCACGATACGGCCATAGCGCGTATCGCGCATACGCCACACGACGTACAGCATCCGCAGCATATCGGCGGACAAGTCCAAATTACCTCCACCGACGCCGGAGATCAGACCTGCGTCCATCATCTCTTTGATCGTGCTACGTGCCCAGCCCGGCACGTCATCAATCGTGTTGTACCTAATCATGTCATCCTCGTCCTCCTCGACTGTAGTATTTTTTGGCGTCAGTGTATCCTTAAATGCCGTCCACTGCGCCGGGTCATCCACCCACGGCATGGGGCAGCGCTTGCCCGTCACGTCGTAGTGCCGCAGCACGTGGTCGGTGTCGATGCCATAGCGCTGCATAATGTCTTTTGCCAAGGCTGCGGCGTTTGCCACGGTCTCCGGCTTGATGTAGTAGCTGCCGTCGGCGCGCTTGCGGCTGCACATCTCAATGCCGATGCTGTTGGCATTGCGACACTCGGGATGCCAGTACGCCCGCGCGCCGCAGTGCCATGCCGTGTCGCCCTCGCGCACGGACTGCATCGCGCCATATTCGTCGCAAAAATAGTGTGCGCTGGCCTGCAGGCCGCCCACGCGGTGGTAGTAATCGCAGTTGTTGCGCGCGGTGTCGCCGTTGTTTGCCGTGTAGTGCATCACAATGTACCGCACCGGCTGCGTGCGCCCGGCGCGGTAATTGCCCGTGTTGCAAGCAATAAATTCCATCAGCTGTTACCTCCTTCATTTTGACGTCAGCGTCACCGTAAGATTTGCACCTGTGCCTTTTACGGCAAACGCAATGCCATATTGTACATCTGGGACTTTCTCTGCATCCCACGACAGCGTAAATCCTTTCAAATCAGAATCAACTGTCATTCTAGAGTTAAGCCCGAAATTATCAAAAGTATTAATATACGCGCCAGCAAGATACGAGCCATCTGCCGCATACCAGCACATTGCACTATCACTATAAGGGTTGGAACCCGAGCCGCCTGTAACCTGATTCGCGCCGGTAAGCCGAATTGTCAGCCCATTCGGGTAAAGATGTTTGCTAATCGGAATTTTACCCGTGTGGCCAATAACAACATATCCATTCGCGGTTTTTTCCGTGCCACTACCCGTCGAAAGCCGCGTGTTGTCCACATAACCATACGTCGCCAGCACGTCTACTGTGTGCGGCTTAACCATCAAATGGTAGGTCGCCGTAAATCCGCCATCCTCTGTTGTTGCCACGATATCTGCCGTGCCCGCAGAAAGCGCCGTTACAACGCCGTTTACGACGCTGGCCACCTTTGGCGCTGAACTTGTCCAAAGCACCGTTTTGTTGCTGGCATTATCGGGGGATACCGTCGCCGTAAGCGTGACAGCCCCGCCCTTTTCGAGTTCGCCAGACGTTTTGTTTAATGCGATGCCCGTGACTGCGACGGTTGCAATACCGGTAAACACTTCCCGATCGTATCCCGCACCATAGCAGTAACTATAGATCTTCTGCGCAGCCGGATTGATCACGTTTACAACAAACGCCGTATCGTCTGCCGTTCCGGCGGTTTTGTTGTACGTTGTTTCTTCGCCGAATTCGACTCCGTAATATTCGCCTTTCCCGTTCTGGCCGTATTCATTGTTGCGACTAAAACACATATTTGGGATTGCCACGCGCCATACGTTAAATTCTGTCGGCGTGTTCCCGGAAATGCTGTTCAGCTTTGCAGCCTTGAAACAGTGGACGTGCCCGTGGAATGCGCAAAGAAATTGTGCGCTGTTGGCGTTCGCAAAATTAACAGTCTTTCCGCCTACCGTAATGCTGCCGCCAGTCACATACGCCTTAACAATATTGGAGCATACACTAACGACGCTCCAATCCAGCGGATGGTGCGAAAGCGTCAGCACGCGCCAGCCGGTTTTTGCGCCGACTGCTTTCAGCGTTTCGGCAAACCACGCTGCCTGTACATCAGACACATGACCCGTTGACGCTGTGCTTTCCGTAAGACTTTCGGACGTGTTCAGGCATATTACGCGCAGCTTTTTGCTGTCGAAGTCCCGATAACAATAGCCCGCGGTTGTTGACCCGAATGTTGCGCCATCGCAGTATTTCCCAATCATCTGGTAAAGCTCTGCGTCTGGTATCGTCGCGCCATTTTGCGTGGCAGCATACGCACCTGCGTCGTGATTGCCAACCGTGCGGAACTGCGGCATACCGCGGAACGCCTCGTCGATGTTTCTGCTGATTTCCGCGATGTGCTGCTTCGTATCTGCGATTGTCGTTGTGCTGGCACCCCAGGTGTAATCGCCGAGATAGCAACAAAAGTCAATTCCGGGCAGAATATACGAAAGAGCTTTTAATGCCATACCCGCGTGCTTATTGCCTGTTACAATATCCGCGCTGGTATCAAGCTGGTGCGCGTCGGACGCAGCGACAAATACAATGCTATCCGCAGTTCGTACCGCCTGCACCTTTTTGGCTACTTCCAGCGCCTCCGCCTTGATATAGTCCGGGATATCCGCATGGGCAATATTGTCCTTGATCGGCATGGCATTGATAGCCGCCGCCATATCACCGATTTTATAGGTGGTCTTTTCACCGTTTTTCGCGCGGATGGCAGCGGCGATGTCCTGCACGGACGCCTCTTCGTAGAGCTTTTTCAATATGTCACCTCCGTGCCGTCCGGTAGCGCCGCAAGCACGTCGTTTACGATCTCCTGCTTGTCTGCCGCAGTCCAGTAATCCGTGCCTTTAACGGGTGTGTGGCCGTCCTTGCCCGCAGCGCCGGTAGGGCCGTCTTTTCCCGGCGCACCATCTGCGCCATCCTCGACCGCGGCAATGGCCGCCCCGTCCACGCTGATTGTTGTCGTCTTGCCGGATTTGGTGGCCGTTACCACCGGACTGTGGCCGTCCTTGCCGGGCGCACCAGCAGGGCCGGTTGCTCCGGTGTCTCCTTTTTCGCCGGTTGCTCCGGTGTCTCCTTTTTCGCCGGGATCGCCCTTTGCTCCGGGATCGCCTTTTGGGCCTTGTGGGCCGGGTGCGCCCTTGAGATCTGCCACAGCGATAAGATTTTGCCACGTGTTTCCGCCGTCGGTGCTGTACTGGATGTAGCCGCCCGCCACGCGCAGCTCCATGCTCCCAGCGCCGCCGCCTGTCCGCGCAGCCTCGTTGATCGCCGCCACCAGCGTGTCCTTTGCCTCCGTCGTCAAGTCGGCGAGATCACCGATCTGGCGCTGGATCGTCTGCAGCGTCATCTGCTCCGTCGGCGTGTATACATATCCGGCTGGCTTTGCGCGCTTGTGGACGGCAAAATCCTGCTGCACCATCGTGTACGCGCCGGTGTCGTCGGTTACGTAGGCGTAGGCCGTCAGCGGGTGCCAGTCCTGCAGCAGCTCGTCCGGGATGATGGCCGTGCCGTCGTCCCCGACATCCACGTCCACGCTGCGGCCAAAGCATCGATTTTGATAGTGGATCTGTTTGACGCCGCCGCCGTCGGTGATCTTGACCCGCCGCCCGGTGTCCCACTGCCACAGCGCCCCGCGGCCGTCTGCTATCGTAATGGCCATATAGCTACCTCCTACTTGTATTTTCCAATGACATAATAGGCAATGCGCGGGGCGCTGATTGTGCCCTGATTCGGCCGCGCCAGCGCATACGCCGGTGCACTGGTTTTGAGATTGTCGGCCGCGCTGAACAGCGAGATCAGCCACGCATCCGCTCCGCCACCCATATAGGTTGCATTGATCGTCGGGGTGTCCGCAAAAGCAAATGGATACTTCCGCGCGGCGACGTTGACATCGCTGCGCATCCACGTGCCAAAGTACAGCGATCCCCATGCTTCATCGATCGCCAGCGTGTCGGTGTCAAATACGGCCCGCATCTCCGCCACACCCGACGCCCATTTGCGCCACGTCCACTTGCCGGTCGTGCCCTGGTCGATGATGGTGTCCGCACTGGAGCTGCCTCCGGGCGACGTGCTGGTCGACCGGCCTCCGCTGGAGGAGACGCTGCCGGTAAGAGACTTTTTGCCCCATCCGATCGTCATGTTGGACTTGTTGCCTACCAGACTTGTGTCCAGTTTGGACACCTGCATGATGGTGTCAATGCCATGCGGAGGAGACACCACGCGGACGCTGTCGCCGATCGCAAAGGACTCGATCATGATGTCCTGTGCCGACAGGTCCGCCGCCGTGACCTGGATGCCGCGCGACAGGCCGCTGTGCTGTGCCAGATACGACGCAGCCGTCGCTTTGAGCGCGGACGCATCGTCTGTATCGGCTCGCAGCGTGCCGTCGATGCGCCCATAGATGCCCTCTGCCGCGGCGTTGACAAGATACACCTGCCCGCCGTTGACGTTCTCGATGGTCAGCCCGTCCTTGCCGACGGGATAGACGCGCGTGACAAGGTCCGCGCCGTCAATCTCGTCCGTCAGGCCCAGGAGGTTTTTGCGCAGCTCGACCGTCTGTGAGCAGCTGTGGTCATACGACGCCAGGCAGTCGAGATAGACGGCGCCGTCCGCATAGCGGATACGCAGCTCGCCGCCTGAGACCGATGCTGCCTCTTTGGCCAGGTCCAGCATGGACTTGTACTCGCTCGCAGACATCGTGATCGATGGCAGCGACGCGCCGACCTTGCCGAGCTTGACCTGCTTGCCGGCCAGGCAGCCGGCATTGTACTGCGTCACCAGCGCGCCGAGATATGTCGACACCGCCATTGCATTGATTGTATGCGGCGGCTTGCAGATATCCGCAAGCCACATCATGGCACTGTCGATGCTGTAAGTGCGCATGCCGCGCAGGTCCGTAGTCGTGTCGACGACGGACCCGCGAAAGACCTCCGCGCCGTCTTTGCGGATGGAGATCACGGACGCACGCTTGATGGGCACGTCGCGCATGACGTTGCTCGGCGGCAGCTTGATCGTCGCCGAGCTGGCGGAGCCGACGGCCTCGCTGATCGTGCCGTCCACGATCTCGTATCTCGGCATGCCGGCCGCAAAAAGCAGCCGGCCGTCGACATAACCTGCATACATCACATCCACCCCCTACGGCCCGTCAGGGTGATTTGCCCGGCAGTGGCAGCGACCGCAAAAGCATAGTCCTGCTCGCGCCGGATGGACAGGTACGGGCTGACGGTCTCGCCCGCGCGCAGCTCGACCGGCGCGGACGGCCGCGAGCAGCGCATGATCGTCGTGTCGGCCGTGACGCCGCCGACTGCCGGGTACAGCAGGCGCTCGCTGGCCAAAAAGGCCAGCGACGTCGGCGTAGCCTTGTATATCTGGATGTGGCGCAAATAGCCGTTTTGGTCTACCGGCCCGCCGCGCGCGTGCATGGTGACATACAGGCCATTTGCAGGCACATCTCCGCACCAGCGCGAGCCGCCGTTGTAGACGTTGCCGTCAGCGTCCGTGATCTCGTACCAGCCCTGCGTCGCCTCTGCCGTCACGATGCAGGACCCGGCCGTAGGCCACGGCAGCTGCACACGCACCCAGTTTTCGATTGACGGGTCGTCACCGGCCCACACGGTCAGCTCCGTGTCCGCGCCACTGCCGGACACATGCGCGTATGACGATATCGATCCACCGACGGTCAGCGTCTTGCCGATCATCAGGTTGCCCGACGCTGCCAGCACGGGGATGGTGATGGTGGTCTCCGTCGACTCCAGCAGATACGGATCGGCGTCGATTGTGACATCAAAGGTCGTTTTGTCCAGTGATGTGTCCGGCGCGCCGACGGTGCACCGGCCGATGTAATAGCCGGTTTTGTTGCTCAGCTCCAGCTTCAGCCGCCGCCCATGTACGGCGGCAGCGAAGCTGTAAAACTCAAAATTCCCGGTCGGTGCAAAGCCAAAGCGAAGCTTGATCTGTCGGTTGCCAAAGACCGGGCCGCCCGTCAGCGCGTCGGTGAGATCGATCTCGCCGTCCGCGCCTGGGACGCTCTCGCTCTGCGTCTTGATGTCCGGCAGGCCAATCTGCACGCTCATCAGGTCCAGCGCGGTGTACTGTACACCACCGATTTTGCACGTTAGTGCCATTATATCGTCCTCCTGTCCTTGCTCGCGTAGATGCCGCCGAGCGCGTAGTCCATGCGCGTGGCGACAGAGCCGACAAGCGCGTCTCCGTCCATGTAGATCTGCATACCTGTGATCGCGCGCTCGAGGCGGTCCATGCGCTCGAGCACGGCGGCGACGTCACTGCCGGCGCCAGTAGATGCGGCCGCTTGCAGCGTAGCCGCCTGCGCATACAGTCCCTGCATATCCACGCCGACGACGTACTGCGGCTGCAGCGACTCGCCGATCTGGCGATTGATGTCGCCGATCGTAGATGCCCAGCCGTCGCCGATGCCGGCCGCCATATTTTGTCCGATATCCGCAAAGACGCGCGATGGGCTGTGGATGCCGAGCAGCTTTTTGATCCAGTCGACCAAGCCCGTAAAAAGATGGGACACGTCCGACTTAAGTCGCTCCCACTGCTCCGTGATGCCCTTGCGGATGCCGTCGACGATGGACATGCCGATGCCGGCAATCGCCGCGCCGGCGGAGCCAAAGCTATGGATCAGGGATGCCAGCAGCTTGGGCACAACGGCGATAAGGTGGCCGGTGCTCGTGATGATGCCAGTAACCAGCGCCAGCAGGATCTGCAGGCCGGCCTCAACGATCTCGGGCAATGATGCCAAAATCGCATCGACGAGGTTGGTGATGATGATCGGGATGGTGTCGATCAGCTCCGGCAGCGCTCCGACAAGGCCATTGGCCAGCGCCAGCAGGATCTGCACAGCAGCCTGCACCAGCAGCGTGATGGACTCCGGCGCCGTCAGCTTGTCGGCGATGCCTTGCACCGCCGTCGCCGCGGCGAGGATGATGCCCGGCAGCTGATCCGCGATGCCGAGCAGCAGCGCGCCCACCAGCTCCACGGACGTGCCGGTCAGGTCAGGCAGCGCGGACAGTAGGCCGGTCACAAGCGACCCGACAAACGCCAGCGCTGCCGGGATTGCCTGCGGCGCGTATGATACCAGCTGCGCGGACAGCGACGCGATCAGGCTGCCAGCGACGCGCGAAAAGCCGTCTATGCCCTCGTCCTCAAACGCCGTCGTCAGCTGGTCGACGGCGTCGATCGCCGTCGGAAGCAGCGTCGACAGCATCGCGTCGGATACCGGCTGCATCAGCTCGCCCAGCATCGCGTTGACGTTGTCCTGCAGTGTCGACGTCAGCCCGGCAACCGTCTTACTGGCCGCCTCCATGCCGCCGGCAAACTTGCCGCCCGCGTCCGTCGCGTGATTTACTGCCTGCGTCAGCTCCTCGGCGGAGATGCTGCCGGCAGCCATGCGCTTTTGCACATCCTCCATGCTTTCGCCCGTCTGATCGCAGATGTCGATCAGCGGGTTCCAGCCGGCGTCGATCATCATCTGGACGGTCTCGCCGGTCAGCTTGCCCTGCGCCGTGGCTTTGCCGTAGGCGCGGGCGAGCGACTGCATCTTGTCGGCATTGCCGAGCGAGATGTCGCCAAGGCGCTGCAGCGTGCCGGACACGTCGTCCGACGCCACGCCAAAGGCAAGCAGTGTCTGCGCGCCGCCGGCGAGGTCCGACATGGCCAGCGGCGTGGCCGATGCCAGCTTTTGCAGGCTTCCGACCATGCCGTTGGCAGCCTCCGAGCTGCCGCCGAGCATCGTCGTGAAGTTTGTGACGTACCCCTCCATCGCCTGGTTGTACTCCAGACCGGCAGATACCATCTTTTTTGCGCCGTCCACGACGGTGCTTACAGCTGCCTTGATCGCGCTCGAGGCGAGATCCGCCATCACGCCCTTTAAGACGGTCCATCCGCCGGAGGCTTTTTCGGCCTTTTGGCCGGCCTCCTCGGCTGCGTCACCGACATCAGCGACGGCGTCGTCCGTGCTGGAGGCAGCCGCCTCCAGCCGCGTGAGCTGCTGGCGCGTCGACTCAATCTCTCGTTCAAAGTCGCGGTACTGCTCAGGGCTGATCTTGCCATCGGCGAGCTGCTTGGACATCGACTCCTGCGCCGCGATCAGCATCTTAAGCTTGTCCTTCGCGCCGGCGATCGACTCGGCGAGGATGTCCTGCTTTTGCGCAAGCAGGACAGTGTTGGTGGGATCAAGCTTAAGCAGCGACTCGACGCCGCGGAGCTCGCCGCTAAGGTCTTTTGCAGACTTGCGCGCCTTAAGGATCGCGTCGCCAAGCTTTGTGGTGTCGCCGCCGATCTCGACGGTGATGCCCTTAAGTGTCGTACCTTTGCCGCTCAAGCGTTCACCTCCTCGCGTCGCCCAAAAGTGCTGCGCAGCCCGTCCACATCCGGCTCGGTCTGCTCCAGCCTCCAGGCGTTATCCAGATACTCGCGGCCGTCCGCCGACTGCAGCTTGCGCGCGATAAAGGCATCGCGCAGCAGCAGCATATAGTCATCCAGCAGCAGATCGCAGACGTCCGGCAAGGGCATGTTGGCATACTGTGCCACCAGATGCTCGCCGATCGTCTCAATCGTGTAGTGGCATCCCGTACCATCTCCGTCATCGGGATAGTACGGGATGGTCAGTTTTTTGCCTTGGTCGCCCCCGCGACAAAGTCCGAGTATGCGGCAAAAAAGCCGACGAGATCGTCAAAGGCAAAAAGCCCGGCGACCTCCTTGGGCGTAAGCGTCGCGCCCGTGCGGTTGCAGTTAAGGATGTCACAGACGATGTCGATCATCTCGTCCACGCCCGCGCTGTCCTGCATAGCCGTCATCCGCTTAAAAACGCTCAGCGGCGGCACGGTCAGCAGCAGCTCGCGGCCGTCCTGCAGCTCCAGTGTAAAGATTGCCTTGTGCTGGCCAAGTGTAAATCGATTTGTCATGCCGTGTACACCTCATCGTAGTAGATCAGCGTGCCCTCCGCGTCCATCGGGTCGGCAGCAAACTCCGCGTCGATCACGGTTTCCTTGTCTTTCACAAAGGCGATCTCAAACCCGGACTGGTTTTTGCCGACAATGCGCACGTAAAGCTCGCGCTTGCCGTCCTTGTCTGCGTGCTTAAAGCACAGCACGTACTTTTTGCCGTCGGCGTTGTCGACGCCGCCGATCTTAACGGATCGCTTCGCGGGCTTTCCGCTCGCTGCGTCGGTCTCCGTCACGCGCGCCGTCGCGCTGAGCTTGGCCAGCGTGTTGCCGTCCCACGTCATCACGCCGGACTTAAGCGTCACCTCCTCGGCGGTGATCACAGTCTTGGACACAAGTCCAAGATCGTCCTTTGCAGTGTAAAAGGTAGGCTTGTACGACAGCGTCGCGCCGCCGGAGATGTAGCCCAGGATGTTGTCGTCCGTGCAGATCGCGTCGGTCTCCGGCACGGTCGTGCCGGTATACTCCTGCGCGTAAAGCTTGCCGGACCCCAGCGTGATATCTTTGCGCTTACTAAGTGCCATAGTCAAAATCCTTTCTCGGTGTATGCAAAGTCGTACACCGTCATAAAAAAGTGCTCCGTGTCGATCCACTCGCGCTCCTGCCGGACGTACTCGATGCCGAGCGCGTCGAGCCGCCGGCCGATCTGGTCCTCCAGCTCCGGCACCGGCTTACGCGCGTATAGCTCCACGGTGATGTCGTGGTCTGTGATGCCGTTATACAGGTCAGCGCCACGTCGGTCGATGTGATCATGATACACGGCATATGGCAGCTCCGGAGGCATCGCCCAGACTGTCTCCGTGTATCGGATGCCCTCCAGCACCTCCGGGATGATATCAGCCACCGCTTACCGCCTCCTTTACCGCCTCGAGGTACTCCTCGATTACTTGCTTTTTTGCGTAGTCCAAAAAGTGCGTGCCAGGCACGCGACCGCCGTTGACTTTTGCATGGCCGTCGTTAAGTAGATGCGTCAGCATCGCACGGTCTCCGCGCACATACCACTTTTTTGCATAGTTGCTCGGCGTGTCGGCGGAGACTTTTGACGATATGCTTTTTGCATACTTGCCCGTGCGCCGTGGCGCGGTCGCCTTTGTGATGCGCACCAGCTTGCGCATGGCGTCGTCCACCAGCGCGCGCATCTTGCTCATCACGCCCGCGTTATACTCGTCAAGCACGCCGGAGATCGCTTTGTCCAGCGTGGATATCGTGACTGTGACCTCCTGCATGCGCCCGTCACCTCACCACGATCTCAAGCCCGCCGTCCCGCGTCTCATAGGTGCGCTCGACGATATAGCGCCGACCGCCATACTCGACGAAACGCTGACCGTCATAGTCACGCCAGTCGGCGACACGAAACTGCAGCGCGGGGTGCAGCTCGACTGCCGCCGCCTGATAGTGCTCGGCGCGCGTGATGCTCTCGCGTCGGCAAAAGATCTCGCTTTTGCCGATATCGTTGCCGCGCTCGTCGATTGCGACCAGCGTGATGATATCATCGTACACACGTGCCCCTCCTTTGCAGGTGTGTCCAAAATGGACACACCTGCGTGTAGTTTTTTAGCCCTGCATCCGCTGCTTGCAGAGCCGATTGTTGATTTTGGCTCGCAGGTAGCGCGGCATCGCCATGGTCGGCTGCTGCCTGCGCTCGTGCAGATGCGCGGCGTACATCTCCAGCAGCAGCTGGTCGCCGGGATCGTCCATATCCAGGACGACGCCCTCGGTGCGCAGCATCTTGGACGCGGCCGCGATTAGCGCCGCAAAGTACTCGTCGCGCTTGGTGTGCGTCACGCCGAGGTCGGCCTTAAGCAGCGCCAGCACCGCCTCGGCCGTACCGCCGGCCATCAGTTGGCGGAGTCAGCGGCAAAAGTCGCCGATGTCACCGGCGCGACATTGTCGTAGCGCACCACCACAAAAGCCTCGCCGCGCACCGGCTTGCCATCGTAGCGGGCGGTCGCCTTAAACGCAGTCTGGTCCTCGATAAATTTGACATCCGTGGACTGCTCGAGGGTCGTGCCCTCGCGCTCCGCCAGCAGGTACAGGTCCATGTAGCCGCCGATGATCTCGTTGTCCGGCACAAAGTCCAGCTCGACGATTTTGCCGCCGATGATCGGCATCTCGGACGTCACGCCGGCGGTCAGGGCCGCCGCGCTGTTAAAGGCAAGCGCCTTGCACTGCAGCGCCACGTGCGTCTTGTGATTGCACACCCACACCGGCGTGCCGTTGGAGTACTTGGGATCGGCAGCGCCGAGCGCGGTGATCAGATCCGCGTAAAATTCCTCGCCGTTTTTGGCGGCGGAGTTGGCCTTGATGACGTTGGTCGTCGCAAGCGCCGTAAAAGTGCCCTGGTTGGTGCCCCACCATGCGGGCTGCTCGGCGGCGGCCAGTCTGGTCGCAATGCCGACCGGCATCTTGGTGCCCGTGCCAAAAAGGATGGCCTTGTCCAGCGCGTAGCCGATCGCCTGGCCGAGCTGGTCAAGGATCTCGGTCGCCAGGCCGATGTTGTCGTCGTCCTCGAGGTAGCAGTTGGAGACAAAGACGTAGCCGCCGACCTTGTAGCCGTCGGTCTCGACCTGGTTGATGGTGATCGTCAGCTCGTTGAGCGTGCCGACCATCTCCGTCCACACAGCCTCCGGCACGGTGCCGACGACGTTCTGGCGCGCTTTGCCGCGGACCTGGCGCAGGCGGGTGTAGCCGATCAGCTTGCTGTATCTGTTGATGTTGTCGCGGATGATGTCCAGCATCACCTCCGGGATGCCGAGCGCGGCGCCGGACACGGCGCGCTGCTGGCCGAGCATCTCACGGGTGCGGGTCAAAAATGCGGTGACGTCATCGCGGGCAAAAAATGCGTCGCGCTGGGCGTAGGTCATGCCGTAAAAGCGGCTGCGGGCATCGCCGCCCGCGGTGTTGGTAGGCATAGTTTTGTGTGCTCCTCTCTGATTTTTGTCAGCCGGGCTCGCTCCACGCGCCTCGGCGGCGTTGGCCTCAGCGGCCTCGATCTGCTCGGTCAGACTGCGTGCCTCTGCCTCGGCGGCCTCGATGTCCGCCGTGCATTTGTCGCGGTCCGCCTCAAACTCACCGATCGCCGTCTCGCAGGCGGCGCGCTCCTCATTGGTCTGCGCGGCCTCGATGTCGGCGGCGAGCTCTGACTCGCGGGTCTCAAATCCGTCGAGCTGCTCGCGCAGCTGCGCGAGCGTCGCGTTGACGGCGGTCAGCTTGCTGCGCAGCAGCAGTACCTTAAGTGCCATGATGATCTCCTCCTGTCAATCTTTTGGTCATGCTCGCTCTCCACGCCTCCGCTTCGCGGCGCTGGATCTCGTCGAGATCGGCGTGGCGGGCTTTTACGGCGGTCTCCTCGTAGGCCGGAAAAGTCACGACAGAGACCTCATACAGCGGATTTACCTTGGTGATCTCCCAGCGGCACTGTCCGCCGCCGAGATCCACAAAGGTCTCCTCCTCGATATCAAAGCCAAACGAACACTGATCGACGTCACCGCGCTGGACGCGCGCATAGAGGCTCATGGCGTCGGTGTCGGCTCGATTGATTTTGATGCTGCCCCAAAGGCCGCGCGCATCCTCGCGCAGCTCCAGCGTGCCTGCTTTGGTGCGGCCAAGCACAAGCCGCGTGTCGTGGTCGATCAGGGCGCGGATGTCGCCGGACAAGCATCCGGCAAAAGCGCCCGGCTTGACGATCTCCGTCACGCCGTCCCACAAAGTGTACGGGCTGTCAAAGACGGCAAAGTATCCCTCGATGATCAGCTCGTCTCCGTCCTCCCGTGTGCAAAACTGCTGCGGGATGCTCCGCAGCTGCCGGCCGTGCCGGCTGTTGATATCAGGCATCTGCGCCCTCCTTCTGCTGATCCTGAATCAGCTTTTTTTGGTCGCCGATCATCTCGGCGGGGATATAATTTTCCAGCATGACGAGCTGGTCGAGGTCCTTTTTGGGCGTCATGCCCAGCCAGTCGCGCACCTCGTTGCCGGTCATCAGGCCGCGCACATACAGGTCGCACGCGACCGACGACAGGTCGGCCATGCTATAGGCATACAGGCTGCGCGGATTGAGGCGGAAATACCGGGACGGCGAGAGCAGCAGCTTTTTGGTCAGCTCCTGCTGGATGGCCGTGGCGATCTCCATCACTGTCGAGCGCACGTAGTTGTTGTAGGCGTCCTGGTCATAGTCCCCGACGCCCAGCAAAAACGCCGGGACATGCATCACGCTGGCCACCGTGCGCTTGTCCAGCGTCACGGCGTCGTTGATTGCCAGGTCCTGCAGCGACAGAGGCTTGATCTGCTGCACGTCCATCAGGTCGGCCTGCACCACCCACGGCTCGCCGGCCTCGTCGGTGCTCAAATAATCGTCCAAAAATTTGCGGCGGCCCTCTTTCCCGGCAAACTCCTCGGCGATGCCGTCCACGCGGACGATAATCGACGGTTTCCACTTTGTGGACATAAAGCCCTTTTTCGTGGCGGCTGCCTGTTTGAGGCCGGCTGCCACGTCGCGCAGCTGCACCCGGTATCCGGTGCCGCGCCACGGATAGGTCAAGTCCGGGTGGAGTACAAAGTGCAGCACCTCGTCCGGCGCAAAACTGCGCCCGCGCCACTGCACGACGTAGCTGTCGCCGACCGGCTGCGCGGTTGCATCCGGCATCGGCATCAGGTCGTCCAGGTAGCCGTTGGTCGTCACCGGCAGCACAAATGCGTTGCCATCGCCGGTCGTCAGCATCGTGCGCACGATCCACTCGACCCACGTCTTGCGTGTGGTCAAACCGTAGGGGTTGATATCCACCTTGGTCGCCAGCGCATCGCGCACGCGCATGTCGCCCGCCTTGGTGTTTTCCATTAGGTGGATGGTCATGCTGGAGACGCTGCCGGCGATCGCATCGACCGCCGCGGCGACCTCCGGGCAGTCGATCAGCCGAGTGTAGCCGGGCACCTGCATCGCAGACCCGTCGCTGCCGACGATCCACCCGGTCAGGCCGCCGACGCCTCGCTTTTTGGCCGCCTTGCGGCCCGCGAAAAGTCTCATATCTCACGCTCCTCACGCAAACCAGCCAAGGTCTTTGGCTGCTTTTTCAGAGTTTTCCAGCATCCGAATTGCCGCAAAGACGGACGCATCAAAGACGTCAATGCGCAGCGTCGGCTCGATTTTCTCATACTGGATCATGTCGTCCGTCTTTTCGACCGCACGGACGTTTTGGACGCAGTACTCATACGGCTCGGCGTGGAGGTAGTACAGCAGGCCGTTTTTCGCCGCGGCCTCGATGTGCCTAAAGCCCTCAGATTTTTTGTAAAAATACTGCGGCTGGTCGATGATCTTAAAGCCTGCCTTTTTCATGCCGGCGAAGTATTCGCGGCAGAATTTTCGGTCGTGCCCGACCTCGGCGATCTTAAAGCCCATCTGCCGCATCCGCACAAACCACGCGACGATCTCCGCGTGGTTGACGGACTTGTCGTTACTCATGCTCAGCCAGCCGTCCTCTTGCCAGCCGAACAGCGGGATGTTGTCCTCCTCGGCCTTGACGGCCGCGGCCGTGACCGGGAACCAACAGTGCGGGATAATGATGTTGACGCCCTGGTACACGCCGTACAGGCAGGCCGCCGTCAGGTCGTGCATCTTGGACAGGTCGGCGCCGCCGTACCACTTGATCGGCAGCTTTGCCAGCTGCTCGATCGTCCAGTGATATTTGGCATCCGACGCCCGAAACTCCGCGATGTTAAAGTAGGCCCGCATCGCGGACGTGTACACGTTGAGCGACTTTGCAAAAAAGTCCTTGCGCTGCTGCGGGTCGTTTTGCGCCTGCAGCGCGTCGTTCATGATGTCGTTCGGTCGGATGGACTCCCCGTAGGCGGGGTTAGCCATCCGCTGCACGTCGGCGTTGGTGTAGTCCACGTTGCCGGACTCGTCCACCGGCGCCGCCGCGATAAAGACAAACAGCGCATCCGCGTCCGCGGACTTGATCGTGCCGTTGAGGATCTGCCGGCAGTACTTAAGCCTGTGGCCGCAAAAGCTGTTTTCGCGGTCGCCGGCCGTGGAGATGCCGATGACGAGCTTGTTGGTGTACGCCTTGGTTGCCTCCTTGAGTACGTTGTACTGCTTGGGCGACTTGTAGGCATGCAGCTCGTCGGCGATGATGATGTTGGCGTTAAAACTGTCCTGCTGATCCGGATTGGATGCCAGCGCGTTGATGTAGATAGATCCGTCGCCGACGCTGCCGGAGATGCTGCGCTCGGCGTTGTTGTCCAGGATGCGCATCCCGTTCGGGTCGTCGTCCTGGGACAGGCCAAGCCGCCGGACGTTGTAGGCCAAAAATCCAAAAGATTCGAGTGACTGCTTGAGCGCAGCAGACACGATGTACACCTTGGACCCGGACGGCGACTCGATTAGCGCCAGCGCCCAGGCGAGCGCGGCCGCAAAGGTCGTCTTAATGTTTTTGCGCGGCACAAAGATAAAAGCCTCCTTAAAGCGGCGCTCTGACGTGCCGCGGAGGTAAAAGCCGAGCAGGTTGTACACGCAAAACTTGTGGTAGGGCAGCAGCAAAAACGGCTGCCCGCGCAGCGGCGTAGCGTCCAGGCGCTGCCCCTGCTGGTGACACAGCATAGTCTCGATCAGCTCGATCGCGTACTCCGCCTCGGCCGGCCGAAACTCCCAGCGCGGGTCGGCAAGATCCGTGACGAAGCGCTCGCACGCCTGCCGGATATCCGGGCAGGCAAGGATCGTCCCGTCCAGGCAGCCGGTGACGTAGGCAAGGACGTCCGCGGCGTTGCGGTGATCGCCGAGCTGCGTGCGCAGCAGGTCTGCATCCGCGCCGGTCATTTCCCGGCCCTCTCTCGCGCCTCGGCGAGTGCGCGCTCCAGCGCGGTCGGTCCGGTCGGGGCTGCCTTCGCGTTGCCAAGCACGCGCCGCTGGCCGGTCGGCGTCAGACCAAGCTGCGCCGAGATGTCGACGATCTGCCCCCGCAGGCCCTCGACCACGGAGTAGTACGGATCTTTTACCGCGTTGGTCGCGCCGCTTTTGTTGGTGTACTCGGTCACAAACTCGCCGCCGTTCGCGCGCCAGTCGCGCTCGGCCTTTGCAAGCTCCGTCTGGATGCGGGCGAGTGTCTTGATGATCGGCTCGAATGCCTGGTTGTATGTTCCAGCGAGCCGCATGTTGTCGCGGATCGCATCCTCGCGCTTGCTCATGTCTCACGCTCCTTTTGTGTCCATTTTGGACACGCTCCTGGCCGCTGTTTGGCCGGGAAAGTTTCGCTTTTTCGCGCAAAATCTGCGCTTCCCAAAAATCCGCCTCCAAGGTTCCCGCGCGTGCGCCCGGTTGCTTTGTTCCCGCGCGATCCCCCCGCGCCGAAAACTCGGCGCGGTTGGAGAGAGTTCCCGGTGCCGGTCTTTGGAGACCGGCCAATCACGGCCGGAGGTGGGGGGGCTTGCGCTGATCGGCGCGCCTCCGCCACTGCTCGCCCAGCGCCGTCAGCAGATCGCTGCCGCGATCATGCATCGCGTCGTGGCACTGTGTGCAAAGGGACACCAGATTCCAGCGCTCCCACGCCAGATCCGGGTACATCCCTGCCGGGTAGCAGTGGTGCACAGTCGTCGCCGCGCGGTGCTTGCCATAGCGCAGGCACTGCTGGCACAGGTAGCCGTCGCGCCGCAGGATGCGCGCGCGCAGAGTCGTCCATCGCTTGTCTGCGTAGATACCGGTCGCCATAACGGGCTATCACCTCCGAGACGCCCGGCGATCTGCGCAAAATAAAAAAACGCCCGAGCGACTGACACACATTGCTGCGTAATCAGATCGCTCAGGCGTTATCGCTCAGGCGTATGCGATTGTACTCGACGATCGTCGTCCGTCTGCACCTGTGGCAGTACAGCGGAAAGTTGATCACAGCCGTCTCCGGCAGGATCACGACGCGCGTCAGAGCCTGGCACACCGGGCACACCGCCCGATTGCCTTGCACTATCATTTTACTGCATTCTGCGTTCTTTTGCAAGACTTTCCCTCCCGTTTTTGTTACGGCTGCGCCTAAAGATATACACAACCCCAAGACAGATAATATAGGATCTACTCCTTGCGCGCGCGGCGTTCCGGCAGCAGATACACTATATAATCATAGCATCCGAATTCGTTTTGTTTGTGATCCGTGTCCAGTATGTACGCGCCCGGCGGCGCCGTGACCGTCACCGACTCGTCCACCATCTCAGACTCCTCGACCGGCTTGCGCAGGTTGCGGCTGGCGTTCCAGCCGCGGTCGCCGACCGCGGTGGCCGGCGCGTCCGGGTTGCGCTCGTGGAGCAGGTACTGCGCCAGCTCCAAAAAATCGTCGTGCACATACATCTCCGTCTCGCCGATCGGCAGGATCTCGACATTGTCGCCGTTTGGCCACAGCGCGCGGATGGTGTCATAGTCTCCCGCGCCCGTCGCACTGATGATCAGATGGTGGTGCAGTCTCCGGCTGCCATCGCTTTGCAGCTCCTGCGTCACGTACACATATCTAAGCTCTTTGCCTGATCGCCGGTACTGCCGGCGCATCCGGTCGAAAAATGCGGCGACCTGCTTTTTTGCGGCCTTGCGGTTTGGCGGCAGATGCGCGTCGTCGTATGTAATCGTCACATACAGGTCGCGGCGCGTAAAGTTTGCCGCGAGCTGCATCTGCAGCTTTTGGTACGCAAAGCGATAGTTGAGCTTCTTCCGCGCCGCCGACGAGCACTTTGCTTTTTCGGCGCGTGCCCGCGGCGCGTCCGTTGATAGCACCTGCGTATAGCAGACAGCGCGCACAAGCCGCCCGGCCGTCTGCTTTTTAAGTCGTTTTGTTTTTGCCATGTGCTCCCCTAAAACAGTGACATTTGCGCGGTGTGCCGCGCGAAGCGCTGCTCCTGCAGGTCAAAATAGGTTTTGTCGATCTCAAAGCCGACAAAGTCAAAGCCGAGATGATATGCCGCGATCCGGCTGCTGCCGCTGCCGAGATGCGTATCAAGGATCCTGTCGCCCGGCTGTGCGAACTTGGTCAACAGCCACTCATAGAGCTCGATCGGCTTTTGCGTCGGGTGGAATCTGTCCTCTCGCCCAGAGCCGCCGGACGAAAAGCACTCGTGCATGGCGGCGTTGCGGTTGAGTGACGTCCACGCATACTCCACCGGCGCCATCGAGAAGCCCTCCAGTGGGATGTTGCTTTTGTGCCAGATGATAAAGCAGCGGGTTGGCGGCAGGTCAAAGTAGTTACCGCCCCAGATGATCTGGTTTTTACTGACGCGCGCGAGCTGCTGGAAGTACTCCAGCGGCGGCGCGACATCCCAATGCGAGATGTCCGAGCTAAAGATACCCCCTGTGCGCATCTGATACTTGGCCGACCAGCCCCCGCCCGTCCGCGTTGTCGATATGGTACTTGTCAAACCGGCCGCCGAAGCGCGAGCGTTTGCGGTGCTCGTGGTCTGCGTGTCCGCCGACGAGCCCCGTCGGCCCGGCCCTCTCTACTTGAACAAACTGTGAACCCGCCCCTCCGCCGTATGGCGGGTCAACGATCGCGAGGTCAAACGCTTTGTCCGGCATTTGCCGCATCGTATCCATGACCTCGTCGCTTGTCATGCCGTTAAAATCCCAGCGCCCGTCGACGACGCCGCGGATTTTGCCCTCGCGTGTCGTCGCAAAAGCACACCTGTAATAGTGCGCAGACTTGATGTCGTATGTCGGCTTGCCGGTGTACTCCACCAAAAGGTGCTCAATCTGTGCACCTTTTGAGTCCTCCCAGTCCGGCAAAAACGCGACTGCATCCGCGCTGTCCAGCTGTGCGAAGCTGATGCGCATATAGTCGGCGTTGCTCATGCCCTCCGGCTGCATGGCCGGGTTGATGGGCGTGTGGCCGGCATCGGCGATGTCCGCAGCGGCGCGGGCAAACTTGGCCTTATAGTACGGGTCTCCGGTGATCTTACCTGCTATGTAGATTTTCACTCGTCGTCCTCCTTTTTGCTCTCGCGCTGCGGCAGCGTCGTAAAGTGCGGGTTGTCCGTCCGGCAGAGCAGATAGTCCGTTGTCACGCCGAGGATGTCGGCGGCCGCGACCAGCGCGTCGAGCGACTCGACAGCAACGCTCCTGTAAGGCGCATAATACGTGCCGCCACTCGCAAGCCCCGCCACAGTGGTGTGCAGCGCCTCGGCAACCGCCTCCTGCTCTCCGTATGCGGCGAGCGCGTGCGTCAGTCTGCCCCAGTAGATGCGGCACTTGCTCTCGCGCTCCCCGCGGCGCTTGGCAGCCTCGTCGTTCGCGCGCTGCTCGGCCTCGGCCTTATCCTCGCGGAGCTGCAGGTGCCTGTCCTTGGCGACCTTGCAGTACTTGTCGCACGTAGCGACGTCGTAGCACTCCATGCAGCAGGTGCGCTCGCATCTGCGCATGTAGTTGGCGGTCGTCTTTTGCAGCGACTTGACCATGTTGCCGCACGGGACGCCGCATGCATACTTGCACTTGCGGGCGGCGAGGCTGTCGCGGTCGCTCAGGATGCGCTCGGCCTCGCCGCAGCGCATGGCGCCCAGGCCGTCCTGGCCGTTGCCCTTGACCTTGGCGATCAGTTGCTGGTCGTCCGCGGAGCATTTGGCGATCTCGTAGGCCACGCTCTCGGGCATGCGGCCGTCGTCATAGTACTGCTTGATCTGCGGGATCAGTTTGGTCTTGATCGTGTCCAGCCGCGCGATCTTGGACGCCGAAATATTGCACGCGCTGGCGACATAGTCGCGCATCCGGCCAGGGAACTCGTAGCCTTGGGACTTAAGCCCGTACAGCAGATCGCGCACGCGATCGACCTGCTTGGAGGTCTCCACCGAGGTCAGCACGCGCGTCGCGCTGTTGGCCTGGATCAGCATCAGCTCCTCCATTAACTCATCGCCCGGCTCACGCACAAAGCACGGCGTCGTCTCAAAGGGCTTTGTGTCCTCGGCGAGATGATCGTCCAGGATCGTCATCAGCGCGCGGTGACGCCGGTGGCCGGAGATGATGATGTAGCCCTCGCCGTCTCCGGACGGCCGGACGGTCAGCGGATCGAGCAGCCCCTGCATCAGGATGCTGTCGATCAGATCGTCGACCTTGGACGTGTCATAAAAATTTTTGTCGTTTGCAAAGATCTTGCGCGTGGGGATCATCTGCAGCTTGCGCTCGGCAGGCTTCGCGGCGCCGGCCGGCGGCTGGATGTAGTCAGCGAGGTTAAAGTTGCTCATCGTCTGCCGCCTCCTTGCCCAGGTACTCGTCAACAAAGTCGCGGTAGTCGCGGGCGGCCGCGCACCACCGGCTGTATGTACTGATCGGTTGGCGCGCGAAGGTTGCCTCGTCCATCTTGTCCGTGCGGCGGATCGTAGTCTCAAACACCGGCACGTCCATGGCGCGCAGATACTGCTCGCCCTGCGTGACGACCGGTGCGTTGTGCCACATCGTCACCAGCACGCCGGCGATCCGGATGCCGCTGCGCACCGTCTGCACGGCACGGATCTGCGCCGTCAGTTCGTCGATGCCGGAGATGGCAAAGGCGTCGACCTTGGCCGGGATGATGATGTCATCGCTGACGGAGATGCCCGCGATCGACACCGCCGTAAAGCCCGGCGGGCAGTCGATGAGGACGTAGTCATAGTCGGACTCCGCAAACTCCGCCGCCATAAAGTCCCCAAAGCCGGAGACCAGCGACTTATCCGCTGTCGCCGCCGCGACGTCGAGCTGCAGCAGGTCCATGCTGGCGGGGATGATGTCCACGCCGTCGACCTGCGTCATCCAGCAGCACTCGTCCCACGAGCTAGGCCGCGTGAAAACGTCGTACAGCGTCACCGGCGCGTGGTCGCCGCCGAAAAATCGGGTCGCGTTGGCCTGCGGGTCTGCGTCGATCAGTAGCACGCGCTTGCCGTGCTCCGTGGCCAGGATGCTGGCCATGTTGATGGCGGTAGCGGTCTTGCCGACACCGCCCTTGAGATTCACAATGCTAATGACTTTCACTTTTTGCACCTCTTGCTTTTTTTCTTTTTGGGGCTGCCCGGCAGTCTCGGCTGCCGGTCCTTGCGCGGCAGCGTGTCGTCGCCCGCGCGGTCCGGGAAATAGTAGCTCTCGCGGCACTTGCGTCCGCGGGGCAGATCAAACTCGACGGTGTAAAATCGCCGCTGTGGATGGATGTACACCACGGTCGCCGTAAAGGCTTGCCCGTCCGACTCAAAGCCTGAGCACGTCGACCCATAGGACGGCACCATGCCGGGCAGCTTGTCGCCGATCTTTATGGCAGATCACCTCCTGTGTCCGCTTTTGGCCATGCCTGCATCCGCGGCCAGTCGTCCTCGTCGTCGTGGTCTGCGGCCGTGTCCGATTTGGACACAAGCGGCGCCATGCGCAGATGCGCCGCGTCAAAGATCAGCTCGATCGCGCCGCGCTCGCCCTCTTTGTTTTTGACGATCGACAGCACCCGGTTGCCGCCGGGCTGCGCCGCGAGGATCATGATGGCATCCGCGTCCTGCTCCAGCTGGCCGGACTCACGCAGGTCCGACATCGACGGTGTGCGGCTGCGCTGCTGCCCTTTTTCGGGGCGCGACAGCTGCGACAGCGCGATCACGGCGATGCCGGTCCGCTGCGCCATCGTGTGCAGCGCCAGCGAGATGTTGGTCACCTGCTCGACGCGGGTGCTTCCCTTTGCCTGCAGCAGCTGCACGTAGTCGATGACGATCACGTCGTACCGCCGCGCCATGGCGACCGCCTGCACGTCGGCGACGCTGAAACCGCCAGCGCGGATGACATCAAGGTGGATGTGCTCCGCCGTCTGGATCGCGGTCGATGCCGTCTTGTAGTCGTCCAGCACCATCCGGTTGCGCTTGATGCGGCCAAAGTTGATGCCCTCCGTCTGTGCCACCATGCGATCGTACAGCTTGGCGTCCGAGGTCTCGAGGCTAAATATCCCGACGCGCAGTCCAGACCGCGCCATGTGCATCGCAAACTGCGTCGCCAGCAGCGTCTTGCCGCTGCTCGGCAGTCCACCGAGGATGATCAGGTCGCCGCGCTCGGCGTAGAGCCTCTCGTCTAGCTGCCGGATGCCCCAGCGGAGATAGTCCGGCTGATGCCCATCGGCGTGGCGCTGGTAAAACTCACACAGACCCTGATGCCAGCTGACGACGCGCAGCGTCTTGCTGTCGCACAGGCACTCGCTCGCCGCCTCGACGGCCGCGCGCGCCTCGTCCAGCGTCGCCGCGTCGAGCATCTTGGCGGCCGCGTCCTTGATGCGCGCAAGCCTTGCCTGCTCGCGCATCACGTCGGCATACGCCTCCCAGTGTGCCGCCGTCGGTGTGTCGGCCATGATCTGCACCAGCATCTGCCGATATGCATCGCCCAGGCGGTGCAGCACCGTGACCACGTCGACCGTCTGGCACGCGGACCACTGCGCGCGGATGGCATCGTACACGTGCCGGTACTCCGGCGTCAAAAAGTCCTCCGCCGAGACACGCAGCATCACATCGCCGACGATCTCCGGCGAGATCAGCACGCTGCCGATCACGGCCGCCTGCGCATCGATCAGTGTCTGCTTTACGTCCATAGCGGCAGGCCTCCTCCCTCCGCCGGTTGCTCTGCCGGCGCGTGTGGCTCGTCCTCCCAGCGGCGCTGGTTGAGGTATGTAGCCGCATACGGGATGCCCACACCCCGCTGCCACTCCTCGCTGGCCATCTGGCGCTTGAGCGCTCTGGCGATGTCGTCGATCAGCGCATCGTCCGGCTTTAGCTTGTCCCACGCGGCCGCGGCTGCCCTTGGCTTTTCGCCCCGTGGGTAGTACTTCCAAAACGCCGCGAAGCGTTCCGGCTTCCACGCCGGCTCGCGCCCTTGCTCTTTTTTCGTCGCTCGCCGCCCACTCTGGGGGGTAAGGGGGGTATTAGTATCTAAGTACTTGGTAGATATAGTATTTGGTTGCGTTGGATTTCCCGTCGACGGATAACCCGTCAACGGGTTTCCCGACGACGGTGACACCGTTGTGGGATTATCCGACGACGGTGCCGCATCGGCGTCAACCGGCGCCTCGTGCACGATGTACTCGTTGCCCGCAAAAGATCCGTCCGCCGCGTGCGTCTGGCGGCGCTCGATGTATCCCGCACGCTCCAGCTCCACGATTGCCGACCGGATGGCGTCCTTGCCCTCTTTGCATATCCGGGCGAGGCCCTCGAGCGTATAGTCCCAGTCGTCCGGCAGGCGCAGGATCTTGCTCAGTAGGCCGATCGCCTTAAGGCTAAGCCGAGGATCATCCAGATGGACGTTGCTCATCACGGTGTAATTTCCTGTTTTCTCCACGCGCATGACGGCCATCAAAAATCCCCCCTTGCAAAAAAGTTACGTTTGCAGTAAGATGTAAGCGTAGTAGCTACTACACTTTTGCACCTTGAGTCGTGCCCGTCGCCGCGGGCACGGCTCTTTTTTTGTCCCATCATCATACTCACACCACCCTCATGCCGGGGTAGTACTCCGGCACTGCGTTTTTGATCGGTCTCCCGCGCTTGCGCTTTTCCGGCTGCGGCTTCGGGCGCGGCTGCGGCGCGCAGACGGCTGCCGGTGCCGCTGCGATGCGGCAGCGCTCGACGTATGCATCTACGTCCGACTGGTAGTAGCGCAGCGACTTGCCCAGCTTGTAGCACGGCAGCTCGCCGTCTGTCACCAGCCGCCCGACGGACGACCGCGAGATCGACAGCTGATCGCACACGTCCTTAGTCGTCAGCATGGCCATCCGTGTCCCCTCCTTTTGCGTACTTAAGCTGCATCGCCGCCTGCACGATCCCGTCGAGCTCGCGCGTGATCTGCTCGAAATCCGGTCGCTCGTCCTGGTCGATGCGGCCGTCATCGGCGATGTCGACAAGCCGGTCGATGCGGTGCGAGCTGTCAAAGTCGCGGATCCGGCGCAGCAGCTGGATCACGGCCTGCGGCAGCGCAATGGCGTCCACCTGCGGCAGCAGGTCGGCAGCGACGCGCGATTTGTTAAGCAGATGCCAGTAGCCGAGCACCGGCGCGCCGGACACCTCGACCATCCGCGTCGCAACATCGTCTGACGGCATCCCGCGGCCGGACTCATACAGGCGCACGCTCTCAACGGAGATGTCCAGCGCCTCCGCCCAGCGCTCCTGCGTCATGCCGGCAATGCGCCTGCCGGTTTGGCTGATATTGTGGTAGTTGTGCTGCATGGTGTTTTTACGCCTCCATTGCTAAGATACTGATATCGAGTTTGTTGCGCAGCTCCTCGATGCGCAGTGCTTCCAGCTCCGCCGTAGCAAGCACTTTGCGGAGCGTTTCGTCCATCTCCGGCGGCCTGTCGGGCACGCTGAGTAATACCTTGCGCAAATTAAGGATGTATTCGTTTTGTGCCTGTAACGCCAAGCTAAAGACAAAGTCAACGGTAACAGACATGTTTTTGCTCCTTTCTGCCGGTCAGGCCGGCGCTTTGTACAGGTCGTCGATCGTGCAGCTCAGCGCCGCCGCAATCTCCGGCAGCATATCGGCGCGCGGATACGATCCGTTTGTCTCCCACATCGCCACGGTGCTTTGCCGGACGTGCAGCGCATCCGCAAGCTCGGCCTGCGTAAGCCCACGCTTCGCGCGACAGATTTTAAGCCCGTCCAAGGTATCACCTCCAGTTATCAATTACCTTGATTGCATTTACTATCTTATATCAAGTTTATTGATATGTCAATATATTTTTTCAATTATCTTGATATCGCATTTACTTTTCGGCTTTTATCAATTATCTTGATATCAACGGAGTTGATAAAATGAACAGAATTAAGGAGCTGCGCAAGCGCGACAAAGTCAAACAAGCAGACCTCGCCAAGTCGGTCAATGTCAGCCAGGCCGCCTTATCCGGGTACGAGACAGGCAAATACGAGGCGGATACCGACACATATCGGCGCATTGCGAATTATTTTGATGTGTCACTTGACTACTTGCTCGGCGGGCAGCCAGCAACCCCAACACGCCCCGGCTACATCCGCGTCCCAGTCCTCGGCCGCGTGGCGGCCGGCATCCCCATAGACGCGATCGAGGAGATCATCGACTGGGAGGATATCAGCACCGCCGCCGCGGGCGACGGCGAGTACTTTGGACTACAGATCAAGGGACATAGCATGGAGCCCAAGATCTCGGACGGAGACGTCGTGATCGTCCGCCGCCAGCCGGACGTGGACAGCGGCGACATCGCCGTCGTGCTGGTCAACGGCGACGACGCGACGGTCAAAAAAGTCAAAAAGAGCCCGCAGGGCGTGACGCTGATACCCAGCAATCCGGCCTACGAGCCCATGTACTACACCAACGCAGAGATCGAGAGCTTGCCCGTGCAGATCCTCGGCCGCGTGGTCGAGCTGCGCGCAAAATTTTGATTGTGTCCAAAATGGACACGGGAGGAGAGTCAAAAAATGAAAAAGTGGTACCAGCACTGGACGATCTGGGCAGCGATCGTCGCGGCTGTTGCTGGCGACGCCCTTGCAAGCGCCAACCGCAACACCATCCACGCCAATGCGGTCGGCTACGCAGCCGGAGCGCTTATGGTCGCGGCAGCCGTGCTTGCAGTCGTCTTTGTCTTGCAGTACAGCCGCGCGAAAAAGGCAGCGCGCGAAGCTGACGACGCAGCACACGCCGCCGAGCTGCGCGAGCAGTGGGCGCAAAAGCAAGCGGACGCAGCCGCAGCCAAGGCAGCAGCCGCAAAAGCGCCCGAAAAGCCCCGCGCAAAGTTTGAGCGCCACAAGCTTGCCGGCACGTCCTACCACATGGATGCAATCATGGCGCTGGCGCAGGAAAATCCCGACTATGATCTTACAAAGCGCGAGATCATCGACGACGATCTGACGGACGAGCGCATCTATCAGTACACTTTTACAGACGGGCCGGTCGAGCTGGTCGACGACCCGGACAACGAACACGACCCCAACGCCATCAAGGTGCTGATCGCCGGGCAGCACATCGGCTACATCAAGCGCGGCAGCACCGGCCGCGTCCATAACCTCCAGCGCGCCGGGCGCGTCCTCGGCGTCACGGCGGAGATCTACGGCGGTAAGTACAAGGTGGTGACGTGCGACGAGGACTACGACGGCACCGAGCACTACGATCTGATCAAGGACGAGACGGAATACGGCGCTGCGATCGAGATCCTCGTCCGCCCGGAGCAGGAGCAAGAACCCGTGTCCACTTTGGACACATAACAAAATAGCCGCCCGGTGCTGGCACACCGGACGGCTGACACAGAAAACCCAACCCAAGCAATAAGGGGGTAGTCTGCCCTGTTATCTTATCACGCCCATGCCGGGCGCGCAAGATGCAAGGCGCATTTGCTATGCAAAAATATATCAAGAGAAAGATCAGGGACGAGCGCGGCGTCTACATCGCCGTCTACGCAAAAACGCCGCAGGAGCTGGCGCAAAAGGTCGCCGAGCGCACCGCGGAGATCGAGCGCCGCAAGCAGCTCGCGGAAAATCCGCTTGTGTGGCAGTATGCGCAGGCATGGTACAAGCTGTACACGCCGCGCCTGAGCGACAGCCGCAAGTCCGACTACGCCATCGCCATCAACCGCCACATCTGTCCCATCATCGGCGCACGGCATATGCTGGACGTGACGCCGGGCGACATCGCCGACGTCATGTTGGCCTGTGCGGATCTGTCGCGCAGCTCGCAGGACAAGATCGTCTGCGCGCTTAAAAAAATTTTTGCTGCGGGCGAAAAGGCCGGCGTCGTGCGTGTAAATCCCTGCGTGGATCTGCGCGCCGGTGGCAAGCGCGCAGCGGAAAAAGAGGCGCTTACCCGCCAGCAGATGCGCACGCTGGAGGACGCGATTGCGGGCACGCGCATCTATCCCTTTGTAATGATCGGCCTGTACGCCGGGCTGCGCCGCGAGGAGATCCTCGGCCTGCAGTGGGACTGCGTGCACCTCGACGGCGCCGCGCCGTACATCTCCGTGCGCCGTGCGCTGCGCTGGGTGCACAATCGACCGGAGATCTCCACGACGCTAAAAAGCCCCGCGGCTCGGCGTGACATCCCGATACCGCCGGCGCTTGTCGGCTGCCTTGCAGACCTAAAGCAGACGGCGGCCGGCGACTGCGTCATCTGCGACGCCGCCGGAGATCCGTGGAGCATGACGGCGTACCGCAACGCCTGGCGGTACATCACGCGCCGCCAGACCGGCACGGCCAAGCGCACGGAGCACGGTGAGACCGTGCTCCGCGAGAAAAAGCTCGGCGAGACCGTGCGTAACTCGCGCGTGCGGATCACGATCGACTTTGCGGTGACGCCGCACATCCTGCGGCACACATACATTACCAATTTGATCCTGTCCGGCGCAAACATCAAGGTGGTGCAGTATCTGGCAGGGCACTCCAAGGTGGAGATCACGCTTAACATTTACTCCCATCTCATGGACAGCCGACCGGAGGCCAATCTCGGCGCGGTGCTGGCGGCTTTCCCAGCGCCGGAAAGCGCAGAAAAAAATATCCCCAAAAATATCCCCATGACGCCGCAGCGGGCATAAAATATCCGCTTTTTTATCCCCGCACAGCGGGCATCCTGACGCAATGCGGACGTGCTGCAAAACGCAAAAAACCCGGCAATCCCAATGGATTGCCGGGTTTTCCGCTGGTGGACGATACAGGACTTGAACCTGTGACCCTCCGCACGTCAAGCGGATGCTCATACCAGCTGAGCTAATCGTCCGTGTCAGCGTTGGTTATTCTAACGCATCTGCACCTTTTTGTCAACCCCTTTTTTCGACGGCCCCGATTATTTTCGGAGCCGTCGAACATGGGGCGCTTTACTTCGCCGTGATATAGACTGTGCAGTCAGCCTTCACGCCGCCGCACTCGGCCGTGATCGTCGTCGTGCCTTTGCCCACGCCGGTCACGACGCCCTTGTCGCTGACGGTGGCAATGGATTCGTCCTTACTCGACCACGTGACAGTCTGATCGCCGCCGGCCGGATAGATCGTCGTACTGAGCGGCACCTCATCGCCGACCTTGGCCGCAAACTCCGTGCGCTTGCTGCCGAGGAACGTGATGGTGATGCTCGTGACCGACGGAGTCGGCGTCGGAGTCGGGGTCGGCTCCGGTGTGGGTGTCGGCGTGGCGACCGGCGCGGCACTGGAAACCGTCGCCGGCGGGGTCGGCTCGGCAGCGCTCGGGGTATTTTGACTGGCGTTCAGGCTCACGGTGATGAGCACGATGACGGCAGCCACGACCGCGAGGAGCAAAATGCCGCCGAACAGCATCTGCCACTTCGTATTGACCGCAGCGTGCTCCGCCGCCGGCGTGCCCGCATTTTCACTGGACGTGCGCAGCGGTATGCGCTCTGCGGATTTGCTGCGTCCCGTACCGCAATATGGACAGCGGCTGCGCAGGCCGGAATACTCGCGCCCGCAGCGCCGGCAGGTGATCTTGGGAATGACGCTCATGAGAAGCCTCCAATATGTAAAGATTTGATACGCATTTGTTTTCCCTATCATACACTGTTCGGTTTTTTTCGTCAAGAGGGAGAGCCTGCCGCTCCCCCCTCTTGCGCGGCGCATCAAAACTGCATCTGCACCCCGCCGGACATGTCCGATGTCTGGATGCGTTCCTGCTGCCCGGTGCGGGCATTGACGGCGATGACGCAGCGCTGCCCATCGTCCGTTTCGCACAGGTACTCATAGCACAGCGTCTCCCGCGCGCCGTAAAGCCGGAGAAATGCCGTGCGCGTGTCCACGACCTGCAGCGCGCCGGGCACGGCCGCCTGTCCCGCTTCCGCGCCGATTGTATCGGCCGGGAGCGTGCGCGCCCGGTGCGTGTCCAGATACGATGCCGACGAGAAGCCACAGACCGTCCCGTCGTCGAGCCGGACGCGCACGCGCAGCTGATCCGCCGCGCACAGAACACCGTCCTGCACATAGCAGAACGTGCAGATGAGCGACTGCCCCGCGTCCTCCGTGTCGATCAGGCGCATGCCGTCATAGCCGCGCGCGCGCAAAAACGCCGCGGCCGCTTCTGCCGCCTCATCGGTCGAAAGCGCCGGTTCGCCGCCGGCACAGGAGGAGTAATAGCGCAGCACTTCCCCGCCGGAGACCGTGACCGCGATATAGGACGTATCGTCCCCGTCGTCGATGTCAAAGTTCCAGCACGGTACGGCGCCCTCCGAGCGGCCGGTCGCCTGCAGGCGCGCCGCATCCAGATCCAGAAAGGCCGCGGCCGCAGCCTGCGCCTGCTCCTCCGTGACCTCGTCGTGGCCCGCCAGCATGGCATAGTCCGCCGCCGTGCGCACCTGATAGCTGCCGTCCGCGATCGGGAGCGGCAGCTCCTCAAACGAATCGGCCAGCGCCGCAAGCTCCGCCTCGAGCGTATCGGACAGGTCCGCCTCCGATCCCAGGTTTTCCAGTGACTCCGTGCTGCGCACGTGCGCCGTCGTCGTGACCGCGCCGTCATAAAGCGACTGGCCAAGCGCCGCGAGCTGTGTGCTCAGCTGCTTTGTTGCATCGGAAAAGGCGCGCAGATGCTCCAGCTCCTCGGATGTGAACGTTCTGCCCTCCGCCGCATTGCGCGAGAGCGTGCGCGCGTAGTCCCCGGCAAGGGCGATGTTGCGCGCGATGCGCTCGAGCGCATGCGAATTGACCGGCAGCACACCAAGCGCCATCTCCGCCGTCTGCGCATTGCTATAGATATCCGTGCAGACCGTGCACTCCATGGCCGCCGTCGTTGCATACAGGCTCTTTTGTAGCGAGCTGTCGAGCTCCTGCACGGCGTTGAGCACCTCGCCGTAAGCGTGGCGGTAGTTGGCATCCATGGCCGTCTGGCGGCGGTTGGCATCCGTGCGGCAGGCGATCAGGCCGACCGCAAGCGCCGCGACGAGCGCCGCCGTGTAGGAAATGATGAGCACGCGCGTTTTTTTCTTCATAGCAAAACACCCCTTCCGGACTAGTGTTGCCGGAAAGGGTGGTTTTGATGTGCAATTTTTCTCAGTCGGCGATCTGCAGCGTCTGCGCCGAGGCAAGCAGGCTCTCATACCAGCCCGCCGGCGCCGTGCCTGCCCGGCAGAGCACGACCGAAATGCAGCCGTACGCCGTCGGGATCAGGTATGCCTCGAGCTGCCTTTGCACCGTGGCGCCGTTGACGCCGTAGGCATTCAGATCTCCAAGCTTGACCTGACCGAGCGACTCCGTCGTTGCGATCGTGCCGTAGTCATTGAGAATTGTACCCGCAAGCGTCTGTGCGTCCGTGCCCGGGTGATAACCGATCTCCAGATAGGCGTCCATGCTCGCATCATCCGCGCGGGCAAAGCAGCACTTGCCGTCCATTTCCGTGCTCAGAAACACGGAAGTATCCAGATACAGCGAGAAATCCGGGCCGCCACGCTGGGCAAACGAGCCGGTCACGAGCTGCATAGTCTTATCCTCGCCGCCGACGGAAACTGCCTGCTGGGCGTCCCGCGACGGGGCCTGTCCACTGCCAAGGATCAGCTCCGGCTCGTCGGAAAACGGAAACTGCGGCAGATTTGTCGCGGCCGGGGCCTCCGGTGCAGACTTGTGGATGCGGATGCCGGCTGCGTTGACCACGATCAGCGCGATCGCAAGCAGCACGACCACGACGGCCATGACGATGACCGCCCGCTCCACGCCCGTGCGTTTTTTCATGCTGCTCACCCTTCCAGTTTGGCGATGCCGGCGTCAATCCGGCGCAGGGTCTCGTCCCGGCCGAGGATGCGGCAGATCTCCACCGCGCCGCCGGGCGTCACCGCGCGGCCGGACACCGCAATGCGCACCGGCCACATTACCTTCGCGTTTTTTACTTCCAGCCGCTCGGCCAGATCTTTCATGGCCGCAAGCAGCGTCTCATCATCCCACGCCGGGAGCTCGGCGAGCAGCGGGCGCACCGTTTTGAGCATCTCGAGCGAGACGGCGGGGTCGGTCTTGGACTTCTTATTGGTATAGAGCGTGATGTCATACTCCGGCAGCGCGTCGAAGAAATCCACCTTCTCCGGAATGTCCGTGAGCACCTCGCAGCGCTGCTGCAGCAGCGGCGCGATCTGCGCGGGGTCGATGGTGGGGTTTTTCACCGTCTGGCGGATATAGGGCGCGGCCACGGCGGCGAACTGCTCCGGCGTCATGGCGCGGATATACGCGCTGTTGAAGTACTTGAGCTTGTCGATATCGAAGATGGCCGGAGACTTGGAGATGCCCTTGATGTCGAACGCCTCCACGAGCTCGGGCAGCGAGTAGATCTCCCGCTCGCCGCCGGGGGCCCAGCCGAGCAGCGCCACATAGTTGACCACAGCCTCCGACAGGTAGCCCTGCGCGATCAGATCCTCATACGACGGGTCGCCGTGGCGCTTGGACATCTTGTTGTGCTGGTCGCGCATGACCGGCGAGCAGTGGATATACTTCGGGATCTCCCAGCCGAAGCCCTCATAGAGCAGGTTATATTTCGGCGTGGACGACAGGTACTCCGACCCGCGCACAACGTGCGTGATGCCCATGAGATGGTCGTCGATGACGTTGGCAAAGTTATACGTCGGCAGACCGTCGCGCTTGATGAGCACCTGATCGTCGAGCGTGTCGTTATCGACCGTGATGTCGCCGAAGATCTCATCATGGAACGTGGTCTTGCCCTCGCGCGGGATCTTCTGACGGATGACGTAGGGCTTGCCCGCCGCGAGATTGGCCGCGATCTCTTCCTCGCTCAGGCGCGAGCAGCGGCCGTCATATTTGTGGATGACCGCGCCGTCGGAAACATTTTCTTCGGCGGCATCGTCCTTATCGCAGAAACAGCGGTAGGCGTGGCCGCGCGCGATGAGCAGCTCGGCATATTCTTTATAGAGCCCACGCCGCTCGGTCTGGACATACGGGCCGACCGGGCCGCCGACATCCGGGCCTTCGTCATGCGTCAGGCCGCAGGCGCGCATGGTGCTGTAAATGACATCGACCGCGCCCTCGACATAGCGCCCCTGATCGGTGTCCTCAATGCGCAGGATGAACTTACCGCCGGCGTGCCGCGCGATCAGGTACGTATACAGCGCCGTGCGCAGATTGCCGACGTGCATATAGCCCGTCGGGCTCGGTGCAAAGCGGGTGCGCACCTCACCGTGCGGGATGCGCTGCTCCATGTCTTCAAACCACTTTTGATCTTTCATATTCTCTGTATCCTCCGGATAGATAAACCATAATTATTTATATCTTATTTTACATCGCATGGATTGTCAAGGAACTTTCTGTGTTGTATTCCACCACAGGTTGTGGTACAATATTCGAACAAATACGAATTTTCAGCACAACAGTTAAGGAAGTAATCAAAATGGAAGAAAAAACAGCAAAAAAAGTGATGCTCTCCGGCATCCAGCCCTCCGGTGATCTGACGCTCGGGTCTTATTTGGGCGCGATCAAAAACTGGAGCGAGCGCGCCGAGATCTTTGACTGCTATTATTTCATGGCCGACCTGCACTCGATCACCGTGCGGCAGAACCCCGCCGACCTGCGCCGCCGCACCATCGAGCAGCTCGCGCAGTACATCGCCTGCGGTCTCGACCCGGAAAAGAACACGCTCTTCATCCAAAGCCATGTGCCCGCGCACACCCAGCTCGGCTGGGTGCTCAACTGCTACACCATGTTCGGCGAGCTCTCGCGTATGACGCAGTTTAAGGACAAGAGCGCCAAAAACGCCGAGAACATCAACGGCGGCCTGTTCACCTACCCCGCCCTGATGGCGGCGGACATTCTGCTCTATCAGCCGGACTACGTTCCCGTCGGCAGCGACCAGAAGCAGCACGTCGAGCTCTGCCGCGACGTGGCCACCCGCTTCAACAACATCTACGGCGACGTGTTCAAGATCCCCGAGCCGTACATTCCGAAGATCGGCGCGCGCGTCATGAGTCTCGTCTCGCCGGAAAACAAAATGTCCAAGTCCGACAAGGATCCCAACGGCACCGTGTACCTGCTCGACCGTCCGGAGGATATCATGCGCAAGTTCAAAAAGGCCGTCACGGACTCCGACACCGAGCGCTGCGTGCGCTATGACCTGGCGAACAAGCCCGGCGTGTCCAACCTCATGAGCATCTATTCCGCCTGCACCGGCAAGACCTTCGAGGAGATCGAGGCGGAATTTGACGGCAAGGGCTACGGCGCGTTCAAGCCCGCCGTCGGCGAGGCAGTCGTCGAGACGCTGCGCCCCATCCGCGAGGAGAGCGAGCGCCTGCTCAAGGACAAGGCCTACCTCGAGAGCGTCTACAAGGCCGGCGCGGAAAAGGCGTCCTACATTGCCAACAAAACGCTGCGCAAAGTCTATAAGAAGGTCGGCTTCGTCGCCAAATAATACTTACATTATTGGAGATCAGTTCTCATGTTTCTTAACACTGCTGTCTGGATCAAAGTCATGCTTGCGATCCTCATCGCGTTCGTGGTCAGCTTTGCGCTGACGCCGGTCGTCAAGATCCTGGCGCAAAAAGTCGGCGCCATGGATGTACCGGGCGAGGCCCGGCGCGTGCACGATCACCCCATCCCCCGCATGGGCGGTCTGGCCATCTTTCTGGGCTTCATCGTGTCGATGCTCCTGTTCGTGGACATCACGCAGGAGGTGCGCGGCATTCTGCTCGGGTCGATCATCATCGTCATCACTGGCGTGATCGACGACATCATCTCCCTGCGTGCGTGGACGAAGTTTCTGATCCAGATCCTCTCCGCCGTCATCGCCGTGCTGCACGGCGTGGTCATCAACGTCGTGTCGAACCCGAACGTGTTCAGCAGTCAGGAGGCCATCGTCCTTGGATGGCTCGCCATTCCGCTGACCGTGCTGTGGATCGTCGGCATCACGAACTCCGTCAACCTGATCGACGGGCTGGACGGTCTGGCCGTCGGCGTGTCGACCATCAGCTGCGTGACCATTCTGGTCGTGGCGCTGCTCGTGTCTGAGCCGAACGTGGCGCTCATCGTCGCGGCGCTCGCCGGCGCGTGCATCGGCTTCATGCCCTACAACCTCAACCCAGCCCGCATTTTCATGGGCGACACCGGTTCCCTGCTGCTCGGCTACGTGCTGGCAACGGTGTCGGTGCTCGGATTGTTCAAGTTCTACGCGATCGTCACGTTTGTCGTGCCGGTGCTCGCGCTGGCCGTGCCGCTGTCGGACACGCTCTTCGCGTTCTGCCGCCGCATCCTGCACGGACAGAGCCCGTTTCACGCCGACCGCGGCCATTTTCACCACAAGCTCATGGATCTTGGTCTGAACCAGAAGCAGGCCGTTGCAATCCTCTATGCCATCAGCGCCACGCTCGGCCTCGCCGCCGTCGTGCTCACGACAAAGGGATCTATCCGCATCGCGCTGCTCATCCTCGCACTGCTGATCGGCTTTGTCGTGTGTGCCTTCATCCGCAAGAGCGTGCACAAGCACCACATTGACGTGGAGCTGCAGGAGGCGCAGGAAGCGGCCAAAGCAGCCGAACAGGCAAACGACGCCGCTGCCGCCGAAGCACCTACACAGGAGGTCAACGATGAGCAAACGCATTAAAGTCATGTCCGTTTTCGGCACGCGGCCGGAAGCGATCAAAATGGCGCCGCTCGTGCTGGAGCTGCAAAAGCATCCCGAGATCGAGAGCATCGTGTGCATCACGGCGCAGCACCGGGAAATGCTCGACTCCGTCATGGACTGTTTCGGCATTCGTGCCGACTACGATCTCAACATCATGCAGCAGGGGCAGGATCTGACCGCGATCACAACGCGCGTACTTGAGCGGATGCGCGAAGTGCTCGGTGAGGTGCAGCCGGACATCGTGCTTGTCCATGGCGACACCACGACGACGTTTGCCGGCGCGCTCGCCGCGTTTTACGCCAAGATCCCCGTCGGCCATGTCGAGGCCGGTCTGCGCACGTACGACCGCTGGTCTCCCTTCCCGGAGGAGATGAACCGCTCGCTCGTCGGCCGCATTGCCACGCTGCACTTCGCACCGACCGCAAACAACGCCCACAACCTCGAGCGCGAGGCCGTGGAGGGCGACATTTTCGTCACCGGCAACACCGTGATCGACGCCATGGCCTACACCGTCCGCGGGGAGCAGTTCGTCTCGGACGAACTGCGGCAGGTCGATTTTTCGCGCCGGGTCATCGCCATGACCTGCCATCGGCGCGAGAACTACGGCCAGCCCATGCGCAACATCTTCACCGCCGTGCGCCGCCTGGCGCTCAACTATCCGGATGTCGAGATCGTCTATCCCGTGCACCTGAGCCCGGTCGTGCGCAGCACGGCGGAGGAGCTGCTCGGCGGCGTGCCGAACATCCGGCTCATCGCGCCGCTTGACGCCGTGGACATGCACCGGCTCATGGCGCGCAGTTACATGGTCATGACCGATTCCGGCGGCATTCAGGAGGAAGCACCCGCACTCGGAAAACCCGTGCTCGTGCTCCGGCGCGAGACGGAGCGGCCGGAGGCCGTCACTGCCGGCACCGTCAAGCTCGCCGGCACGGACACGGAGGAGATCTACCGTCTGGCTGCCGAGCTGCTGGACGATCCGGCCGCCTATGACCGGATGGCCAAGGCCGTCAATCCCTATGGCGACGGGCGGGCCTGCCCGCGCATCGCGCAGGCGATCCTGAGCCATTTTCTCGGCGCACAGCCGCCCGAGCCGTTTGTGCCCGTGCACTAAAGAAACAGCATCCCGCCGAGGATGAACAGCAGCTCCTTGTCGCCGCTCTCGCGGTACATGATATCCTAAAACGCAACCTTTCATTGAATGCATACGCCCAATATTATAAAGACTTT
>OGYA01000178.1_pt1 | contig 51585 bp, 44 predicted proteins | sample 1576401 | NCBI WGS metagenome assembly OGYA01 (sample SAMEA3541485, study PRJEB24748) | human gut metagenome | biome: human gut; feature: human-associated habitat; material: faeces | place: China | collected 2012 | reverse complement strand
GGTAACCGGACTGGTGGAGGCTGTGAAATCCGACAAGCACCATGTAAAGGCGGTAAAGCCCCTTCCTTCCAGGAAAATCAACCGGCCGGTTCCGCTTACCGACTGTTTCATCGCCCCCTGTCAGGAAGGCTGTCCCATCCATCAGGATATCACCAGATACCTGCAGCTGGCAGGAGCAGGTGAGTTTGAGCAGGCTCTGGAGGTTATTCTCAATAAGAATCCGCTGCCCTTTATCACAGGTACCATCTGCGCCCACAACTGTATGAGCAAGTGTACCAGAAACTTCTACGAGTCCCCGGTGGATATCCGCAGGACCAAGCTGGAGGCCGCAGAGGGCGGATTTGAGGCGGTTATGGCTAAGCTCAAAGCGCCTGAGGTTTCCTCTGATAAGAAGGCGGCTGTGGTAGGCGGCGGCCCGGCCGGACTGGCGGCAGCTTATTTCCTGGCCAGGGGCGGGGTGAAGGTTACCCTGTTTGAGAAGGAAGAGAAGATGGGCGGCGTTGTCCGCAACGTGATTCCGGGATTCCGTATCAGCGGCAGTGCCATTGACAACGACGTGAAGCTGGTGGCAGCCATGGGCGTGGAGATGGTGAACGGTAAGGAAATCACCGATATAGAGGCCCTTAAGAAAGATTATGATTATGTTGTCCTGGCAGTGGGCGCGTCCGAGCAGGGCGTTCTTAAGCTGGAGGCAGGGGATACCATGAACGCACTGGATTTCCTGGCACGGTTTAAGGCAACAGAGGGCAAGGTGGAATTAGGTAAGAACGTGGTTGTGATCGGCGGAGGCAACACAGCCATGGATACGGCCAGGGCAGCCAAGAGAAACGCAGGCGTGGAGAAGGTTTCTCTGGTATACAGAAGAACCAGACGCTACATGCCTGCTGATGAGGAAGAACTGGTCATGGCTGTGGAGGACGGCGTGGAATTCGCTGAGCTCCTGGCTCCTGTTAAGCTGGAAAATGGAGTTCTGTACTGTAAGAAGATGGTGCTGGGAGATATGGACGCCAGCGGACGCCGGGGCGTGGTGGAGACAGATGAGACAGTGGAAGTGCCTGCCGACACCGTGATTGCCGCTGTAGGCGAGAAGGTTCCGGGGGCATTCTATGAGAGTTTCGGCATTGCCCTGGACAGCAGAAGACGTCCCCAGGTGAACCAGGAGACGCTGGAAACCTCTGTGAAGGGTGTCTATGTGGCCGGAGACGGCCTGTACGGTCCTGCCACGGTGGTGGAAGGAATCAGGGACGGCAAGATGGCTGCGGAGGCCATTATCGGAAAAGCCCTGGCAGAGGACCTGTTCAAGCTCTCTGACGCAGAGACCATCTACGGACGCAAGGGCAGGCTGTCAGAGGAAAATGACCATGTGGTTGACAGCGCCCGCTGCTTATCATGCAACAGCTACTGCGAAAACTGTGTTGAGGTATGCCCCAACAGAGCCAATATCTCTCTGGTTGTTCCGGGCATGGAGAAGCATCAGATCATCCACGTGGATTATATGTGCAACGAGTGCGGCAACTGTAAGAGCTTCTGTCCGTGGGACAGCGCTCCCTATCTTGACAAATTCACCCTGTTTGCCAACGAGGCTGACATGGAAAACAGCAAAAACCAGGGCTTCACGGTACTGGACGCTGCTGCCGGTGTGTGCAGGGTAAGGCTTCAGGGCAGGATCATGGATTACACGGTTGGTACCGTAAACGCAGATGTGCCGGACGGCATCCAGAATATCATCCGGACAGTCATCAACGACTATTCATATATGCTGTAGATAATGTGTGGTGACAGTTCACATCGGATTTCTGAACTGTTACAATGTGTGCGAATTGCCGTACAAAGGAGTCCTCAATGAAAATGTGGGGACTCCTTTGGCAAAGGCTTGTTAAAAAAGTAACGTTATTCTTTTGCAAGAATAATGAAAGGAGAAGAACAAAATGGCACAAAAGCGCAATAGAAAAGTAGCCGTGGTGCAATGCCTGGGGGGCTGTCACGCAGAGGCGGTTATTCCCCGTGGGGACCTGGCAGGGGATTGCAGCCAGGTCTTGGCAGAACATCCGGACGGCATATTGAAATGTAAATGGGGATGTCTGGGCATGGGCAGCTGCGTGGCTGCCTGTAAGTCGGATGCCATCCACATAAACAGTTTTGGAGTAGCGGAGGTGGACCGGGGCAAATGCGTGGGCTGCGGCCTGTGCGTGAAAGCCTGTCCTCTTGGTCTGATTCGCATTACCACACCAGAATACCCGGTTTATACGGCATGTATGAACCAGGACGGGGGAGCCCAGACAAGGAAGGATTGTTCAGTGGGCTGTATTGCCTGCGGTATCTGTGTAAAGAACTGTCCGGCGGATGCCGTCAGGATAGAGAATAACCACGCGGTAATAGATGAAGCAAAGTGTATCGCCTGCGGTATGTGTGCAGTCAAATGTCCAAGAGGAATTATACTGGATGCCGACGGCATTTTCACGGTAAAGGCGTAGAGGCAGGAGGCATAAAATGGGAGAGAACTTTTGTTTTACAGTAAATGGAGTGGAACGCTGCACCAGCGAGGATAAACCGCTGCTGCGCTATCTGAGGGACGACCTTCACCTTCATTCTGTCAAGGACGGGTGCAGCGAAGGCGCCTGCGGCACATGTACTATTGTGGTGGACGGCAAGGCGGTCAAGTCCTGCGTCCTGACCACCAGGCGGGCAGTGGGCAAAAACATCATTACCACGGAGGGATTAAGCGACGCGGAAAAGGAAGCCTTTGTGTATGCCTTCGGGGCAATGGGATCCGTGCAGTGCGGATTCTGTACGCCGGGCATGGTGATGGCCGGAAAGGCGCTGATTGACCGCGTTCCGGACCCCACTGAGGAGGAAATCAAGGTTGCGTTAAAGGGAAATATCTGCCGCTGTACAGGATATAAAAAAATTATCGAAGGCATCCAGCTGACGGCAGCCATTCTGAGGGGCGACGCCCGGATTGAGGAGTCACTGGAAAAGGGGGATGAGTACGGCGTCGGAAAGCGTGCCTTCCGCCTGGATGTGAGGGAAAAGGTGCTGGGCTACGGCGAGTACCCGGATGACGTGGAGATGGAGGGAATGGTGTATGCTTCGGCTGTCCGCTCCCAGTATCCGCGGGCAAGGGTTCTGGATATTGACTGCGGGAAGGCAGCGGCCCTTCCCGGCGTGCTGGCTGTGCTCACGGCCGAGGATGTCCCCAATAACAAGGTGGGCCATCTCCAGCAGGACTGGGACGTAATGATTGCAAAGGGAGATATCACCCGCTGTGTGGGCGATGCCATCTGTCTGGTGGTTGCCGAGTCCAGGGACATCCTTGAGAAGGCAAAGCGGATGGTGAAGATTGATTATGAGGAGCTGAAACCCGTGTGCTCCATTCAGGAAGCCATGGCAGAGGACGCGCCCAGGGTACATGAGAAGGGAAATCTGTGCCAGAGCCGCCACGTTACCCGCGGGGATGCAAAGAAGGCCCTGGAAAATTCCAGATACGTGGTGACCCAGACGTACCGTACGCCCTTTACCGAGCACGCTTTCCTGGAACCGGAATGCGCGGTGGCCTTTCCTTATAAGGACGGTGTGAAGGTATATTCCACAGACCAGGGCGTCTACGATACCAGGAAGGAAATATCCATCATGCTGGGCTGGGATCCGGACCGTGTGGTTGTGGAAAACAAGCTGGTAGGCGGCGGCTTCGGCGGTAAGGAGGACGTATCCGCACAGCACATAGCAGCCCTGGCAGCCCTTAAGGTGCAGAGGCCGGTAAAGGTGGTGTTTTCCAGACAGGAATCCTTAAGCTTCCATCCAAAGCGCCATGCCATGGAGGGGACATTTACCCTGGGATGCGACGAGAACGGTATATTTACAGGACTGGATTGTGAGATTTATTTTGATACAGGAGCCTATGCTTCCCTGTGCGGACCTGTGCTTGAGAGGGCGTGTACCCACTCCGTAGGGCCTTACTGCTACCAGAACACGGATATCCGCGGCTTCGGCTACTATACCAACAATCCGCCCGCAGGCGCGTTCCGCGGTTTCGGCGTGTGCCAGAGTGAATTTGCCCTGGAGTCCAACATCAATCTGCTGGCGGAGAAGGTGGGGATTTCCCCGTGGGAAATCCGCTACCGCAATGCCATTGAACCGGGCAAGGTACTTCCAAACGGGCAGATAGCGGACTGCTCCACAGCCCTTAAGGAAACCCTTCTGGCTGTAAAGGATGCCTATGAGAGCAATCCCGGCAGGGCCGGAATCGCCTGTGCCATGAAGAACGCGGGCGTGGGCGTGGGGCTTCCCGATAAAGGCCGGGCAAAGCTGGCGGTCCGCGACGGAAAGATTGAGCTGTACAGCGCTGCTTCCGATATCGGGCAGGGGTGTGCAACCGTATTCGTACAGATGGTTTCCGAGACAACGGGGCTTGGAAAGGAAATGGTCAGGAATATGGGGGCCAATTCCGAGGTGGCGCCTGATTCAGGAACCACATCCGGTTCCCGTCAGACCCTGATTACAGGCGAGGCTGTCAGGATGGCTGCGGCTGATTTGAATGAGGCATTGCAGGAAGCGGGAGGAGACTTAAGCCAGCTGGAAGGCCGTGAGTTCTTTGCGGAATTCTTTGACCCCACAGATAAGCTGGGAGCAGATGTGCCCAATCCAAAGAGCCATGTGGCTTACGGATTTGCAACCCATGTGGTGGTGTTGGACGACGACGGCAGGGTAAAGGAAGTGTATGCTGCCCATGACTCCGGAAAGGTAGTGAATCCCATTTCCATACAGGGCCAGATTGAGGGCGGCGTTCTCATGGGACTGGGCTACGCCCTGACCGAGGACTTCCCCTTAAAGAACGGTGTTCCCCAGGCTAAATACGGCACCCTGGGACTCATGCGCTCCACCCAGATTCCGGATATCCATGCAATCTATGTGGAGAAGGAAGAACTGCTGTCCTTTGCCTACGGCGCAAAGGGGATTGGGGAAATTGCCACCATACCAACCGCTCCGGCGGCACAGGGAGCTTATTATGCAAAGGACCATGTGCTGAGGACAACGCTTCCCATGGATGACACGTACTATTCAAAGAAAAAGTAAAAATAACATTGGAAATGAACGGCGAAAGGCAGTCCACCTGCTTTTCGCTTGTTCCGCATAAGGAGATGACATCATGGACAACACCCTTGACAAGACAGGGCATGGAATGGAACATAAAAGGGCGGATAAGGCCGTTGAATTCCGGTTTGCCAAACCACAGGACATACCCTTGATTCTCAGGTTCATAAGGGAGCTGGCTGATTATGAGGGAATGCTTGACCAGGTGGTGGCTACAGAGGAGCTGCTGAACCAGTGGCTGTTTGAGAAGGAAAAGGCAGAGGTGATTCTGGGGATGAAGGACGGGGAGACAGTGGGATTTGCTCTGTTCTTCCATAATTTCTCCACCTTCCTGGGAAGGGCCGGCATATATCTGGAGGACTTGTATGTGCGCCCGGAGTACCGGGGCCAGGGCTTCGGCACCGCCTTTTTGAACCGGCTGGCAGCCATTGCCGTGGAACGGGGGTGCGGACGCCTGGAGTGGTGGTGCCTGGACTGGAATAAGCCAAGCATTGACTTTTATCTGGGAATAGGCGCCCGTCCCATGAGTGACTGGACCGTGTACCGGATTGACGGGGAACGGCTGGAGGCCATGGCGGCTGATGCCCGCCGGTGACAGATGCCCATAGGCGGCAGATGGATGCAGGTGCCGGATGTCCGCAAGGTGACAGGAAAAAGGGAAGAAAGCCGGAACGTATCGTTAGATTGACAGAGAGAAACAGAACAGGAGAGTGATATATATGAAGAAGGTATTAAAAGGCGGAACCGTAGTTGGCGGAAGCGGCAGTGTCCGGGCAGATGTGCTCATTGACGGGGAAAAGGTGGCGGCAGTGGGAACCGGTGAGGAAATGGAGCGCCTGGCAGATGAGGATACCCAGATTGTGGATGTGGAAGGCTGCCTGCTCTTTCCGGGGTTCATCGACGCACACACCCATTTTGACCTCCATGTGGCGGGAACGGTTACTGCGGACGATTTTGCCACAGGAACCAGGGCGGCTGTTCGGGGCGGCACCACCACCATCGTGGACTTCGGGACCCAGTATGAAGGGGAGAGCCTGGCGGACGGCCTCAGGAACTGGCATGAGAAGGCGGACGGCAAGTGTTCCTGTGATTACGGATTCCACATGTCCATATCGGACTGGAACCCGTCGGTCAGCAGGGAACTTGACGACATGATGGAGGCCGGAATCACCTCCTTTAAGCTGTACATGACATACGATACCCAGGTGGACGACAAGACTATTTTTGAAATCCTGCGCAGGCTTAAGGAGGTGGGAGGAATCACCGGTGTTCACTGTGAGAACAGCGGTATGATAGCTGCTCTCCAGGCAGAGGCAAAGGCTGCCGGAAGAATGGGCGTGGAAAGCCACCCGGCCACCCGGCCGGCTGCCGCTGAGGCAGAGGCCATTGACAGGCTGCTCAGGCTGGCCGAGGTGGTGGATATCCCTGTGATTGTGGTGCATCTCACCTGCCGGGAGGGATACGACGTGATCATGGAAGCCAGGAGAAGGGGACAGAAGGTATATGCGGAAACATGCCCCCAGTATCTGCTCATGGATGACAGCCTGTACGGGCTTGCCGGCATGGAAGGGGCTAAGTATGTGTGCGCGCCGCCTCTGAGAAAGCAGGAGGACAGCGCATGCCTTTGGAAGGCTCTGGCGGACGGAACCATCCAGACCGTGTCAACGGACCACTGCAGCTTTACCACAGAGCAGAAGGCGCTGGGGAAGGATGACTTTACAAAGATTCCGGGAGGCATGCCCGGAGTTGAGACAAGGGGCACGCTGCTCTACACCTACGGCGTGGACGCGGGAAGAATTACAAAGGAAAAAATGTGCCAGCTTTTGTCGGAAAATCCCGCCAAGCTGTACGGAATGTATCCCACAAAGGGAGCCATTGCCCCGGGAAGCGACGCGGACATTGTTGTCATGCGCACCGGTGTGGAGGATATGGTTACGGCTGCGGACCAGGTACAGAATGTGGATTACGCTCCCTTTGAGGGAAGGAAGCTGACGGCACGCATAGAGAGCGTGTTCCTGCGCGGTACCCAGGTGGTGAAGGACCATCAGGTGGTGGTGGAGAAGGCCGGGAAGTTTGTGAAGCGCGGGAGATATGGGCTGTAATCAGCGGGGAATAACGGTGGAATAAAACCGGCTGGGAAGTTGGGAAAAGGGTGCAAATGCGGATCATTTATCTGCGTTTGCACCCTTTTTATGCACTTTTTTAGTGAGGGAGGTCATTTGCTCATCAGTATCTCGCGAAATCCCCTTGCCACAGGGGAAAGATTGGCGTCCCTGACCCATACCAGATATATTTTCTGGATAAGGGGGATACTGGTGGCGATGTGCAGTTCCGTAAATCCCAGGCTTTGGAATTGCTTATAAAAGGTATATGAGACAATAGAAATGCATTGGTTTGAAATCACCTCGTTAATCAGCCCATAGTCATTGTAAGCGGCTGTCAGGGTCTTGGGTCTGAATCCGGCGCCGTCGCATAATTCATAGAGCAGCCTGTTGGTACCGTTGGTACTCACGTTATAGACTGCAAATGGTTGGTTTTTCAGTTCGGCGGCCTCTACGGATTTTTTGTGCGCCAGGGGATGATTCCTGCTTATGACAAATTTGACGGGTTCCGTGTAAAGCAGGATTTTTTCCAGGCTGGTATATTCAGATTCATTGTCAAACTCTCCGCATAAACCAAAGGTGCTGTTATAGTTGGATACATCCTTGATGATAGCTGTTGTATATTTAAAGGTGATGTTTAGGCTGCAGTCTGGATAGGCAAGGTGAAACTGCGCGCTTTTCTTCGGCAAAAAGGTCGTATTAATGGAGCATAAGGCAGACAGGTCAACGGTATTCAGATCACTGTTGACCTGATGCTTTACGGCGGATATTCCATGGTTGATTTCTTCAAGGGAACGCCTTGCATAATCAAAAAAAATCGTTCCATATTTCGTAAGTTCAATATTCCGGCCCCGCTTCATGAACAAAGGTGCGCCGATTTCTTCCTCAATGCCAAGTATGGCCTTTGTAAGAGCAGGCTGTGTGATATGCAGATGTTCAGCGGCACGCGTGTAGTGCTGGTATTCAGCTGCTTTAAGAAAGTATTCCAGATGCTGGTAATTCATACGCCCTCCTATTTCCAAAAGTTATTAATTGGCAAAAAAAAGTAATTTGTAATAATTGCATAAATATGGTTGAATTATATTAAATAAATCAGTAAATATACTCGTTGACACTATAATTATAGATTGAATTATCAATATATTCAAGCAGGTGGGGGTGGATAAGGAAAAATATTAGGAATCACGGTTTGGTTAAGGCAGGTTTCAGACAACAATTTTATCAAAAGGAGGAACTAGAATGAAAAAAGTGATGAAGAAAGTGATTGCAGCCATGGTTTCAACCGCAATGCTGCTGCCGCTGGCAGCCTGCGGAAACTCTGATACAGACAGTGCCGCCGCAACAACTGCCGCTGCCGCCACTACAGCAGGTGATTCCAAGGCATCAGAAGGTGGGGGTTCAGTGGGCGCGGACGGAGTGGACCACACACAGGGGGAGCCATTTAAAATCCGTTTTGCCACCAATGCATCAGCAGGGGATGTCGCCGGAGACGGAATCAGCCAGACTGGAAAGGGAATGATTTATTTCTGCAAACAGATTGAAGAGCGCAGCGGGGGCCGCATTACCACACAGATATTCACTGACGGCCAGCTGGCGTCCTCCACTCAGGAATATATTGGCGGTGCCCAAAATGGCGCGTATGAGATATTTATGCTGAACTGCGGTTCATGGGCTGATTATACCCCGGCCTACGCAGGCTTAAATATTCCTTATCTCTATATGGATTATGACGACGCATATGCGGTCCTGGATTCCGGGCTGCGCCAGGAGTGGGACCAGCGGGCCCAGGCCGATACACAGTGCATTCCTCTTGCCCACCTGGATATAGGGTTCCGCCAGCTTACGGCAAATAAGGAAATCCATTCCCCGGCTGATTTAAAAGGCGTCAAAATCCGCACTATGGTGGACCCGATTCAAATGAACTGCTGGGAAGCCTTCGGGGCCAGCGTGACGCCGGTGCCCTATGCGGAACTCTACACCGCTCTTCAGCAGAAACTGGTAGATGCCCAGGAGAATCCGCCCTCCAACATTGTTTCTTCCAAGATTTATGAGATGCAGAGCTACTGTATGAAGACGAACCATAATTTTACAACCACAATCATGGCTGCCAGTCCGGTATTCTGGAGTACGCTGTCGGAGGAGGACAAGGTATTTATCCAGGACCTTTGGAAGGAGACAGAGATGTATGTCCGTTCCCTGACCGAAGATTTATCTGATGGATTCTTCGACGAGATGCAGTCCAAGGGTACAACGGTGATTGAACTGACAACGGATGAACTCAAGGTATTCCAGGATGTGGCCAAGTCTGTGTGGCCCCAGGTAGAAGAACAGATGGGCTCAGAAGCTTACAATAAGCTGGTGGATTTTGTGCTGGATTACCAGGCAAAGAAATAAGTGGGGGTAGATCGTATGAAAGATGGAAAGTTCGACCTGAAGACTTTTCTGGATAATATAGAGCTGTATATATCGGCTGTGTTATTCATAGCCCTTACCGTATTGCTTTTTGCAAACGTGTTCTGCCGGTATGCGCTGAAGCATTCCTTTGCATGGGTGGAGGAGGTTGCGACCATTGCTTTTGTGTGGATGATTTGGTTTGCCATGTCCGCGGCTGTCACCAAAAGAAAGCACCTGCGCATCGACTTTATACTTGAAATGGTTCCGTTTAAGGTGAAAAAGGCAATGCTTGTCATCTCCAATCTGGTCTTTGCTGCTTTTGATATATATTTGCTGTATATTGTCATGACCATTATCAGGAGACTTGGAAACAGCCAGACCACGCTGCTGAGGCTTCCCCAGCAGATGGTATACTCCATTATTCCTATCGGGCTGGTGCTCAGTGTCGTAAGAATCGCGCAGGATACCATAAAACTCATGCATGAGAATGAGGCCAATCTGGGCGCTTCCAAGCCTGCGATGGACCTTGATGAATGTGAGCGGATTTATCTGGAAAAGAAGGCGGCAAGGGAGGCGGCTGCTGTGAAGGGAGAGGTGAGATAGTGGCTACAGGTGTTATGTTTATTGTAATGTTTGGTCTCATGTTCCTTGGTGTGCCCATTGCAGTGGCAATGTTCATCAGTATGTTTGTACTGATAAATGTTGACCCGGTTACCACCAGTTCATTCATTGCCCAGACTACATATGGAGGAGTTGCCAGCTTCACCAACCTGGCTCTGCCCTTTTTCATGATTTCGGGTACCATCATGGAAACAGGGGGACTGTCCAAACGTCTGGTGAGTGCAGCCAATTCAATCATAGGCGGTGTTACAGGTTCCCTTGGAATGGTTACGGTCATAGCATGCATGTTCTTTGGCGCAGTGTCCGGTTCCGCACCGGCCACAGTGGCGGCCATCGGCGCCATCATGATACCTATGATGGTGCAGGAAGGGTACAGCAAGTATTATGCAACAGCTCTGGCATGCTGTGCTGGCGGTCTGGGAGTCATTGTGCCTCCCAGCTATCCTCTGGTACTCTACGGCGTCACCTGTAATCAGTCGGTAGGAGATTTGTTCATTGCCGGACTGCTCCCATCCTGCGTGGTGGGCGGAGTACTTATCCTTATCAATTATGTATACTGCAGGAAGCACCGCCTGAAGGGCGAGAACCATTTCCATATCAAATCAGCGGTCAGCGCCTGGTGGGACGCAAAGTGGGCGTTAATCATGCCGGTTATTATACTCGGTGGAATTTACGGAGGCTTCTTCACTGCGACGGAGGCAGCGGTGGTGGCTGTTGTGTACGGCATATTTATCGGATTTGTGGTATACCGGGAGTTGAAGATTGAGAAGCTCTGGGCCGTGTTCAGGGACAATGCGGCGTTTATAGCAGGCACCATGTTCATCATGTGTCCGGCAAAGGCAACCGGTTCTGTATTCGCGTATCTGAACATCAACCAGACCATTGCTGATTTCATGTTCAGTATCTCCAGCAATTATTATGTGGTTATGTTCATGATATTCATTATCATGTTTATTGTGGGAATGTTCATACAGACAACGCCGGCCATAATCATTCTGGCTCCCACCCTTTTATCCGTTGTAACCCAGGTGGGATGCGATCCCATTCACTTTGGTATCATCCTGGATTTGGCCCTGGCTATTGCATTTGTAACACCGCCTGTGGCAATCAACCTGTTTGTGGGTTCATCCCTGACAGGCATCAGTATAGACAAGATAACAAAGGCCGAAATGCCCCTTCTGTTTGGCCTGATAGCAGCATTTTTCGTGGTGGCATTTATTCCGGCCATTTCACTCCTGCTGCTTGGCAGGATATGATGGCGGGGATGATAACAGGGATGATAGCGGGGATGACGCGGGTGTGATGCAGGAGATAACGCGACGCAGGCGTTACGCAGACTATAGAGCCGGTCATCCCGGACAGACTGGAGAAATTAGACTAAGCATCAGGAGGAAACATGGATATCCTATATCTTTCCATAGTGTTTCTGGTAATCGTTGTGATTATATGGCTGAAAAAGCCGCTGTTTGTGGCAATGATAGGGGGGATAGCAGCTACCATTATTTTGTTCCGGGTCAATCTGAAGGACGCGGCGGTTGTTCTGGGAAGGCAGACAGTGGCCTGGGATACAATAGATGTGCTGCTGAGCTTCTATCTCATCATATTTCTCCAGCTTATGCTGGAGAAAAAAGGAAGGCTGACAAACGCGAAGGATTCATTTAACCGCCTGCTCAGGAACCGCAGAATGAATACCATTGTATCACCTGCAATTATGGGACTTCTTCCGTCTGCGGCAGTCATGACAATCTGCGCGGATATGGTAGACAGGACATGCGGGGAATACATGGATGATAAAAACAAGACGTTTGTATCCTGCTATTACAGACACATACCGGAAATGTTCCTTCCAACCTTTCCGGCGGTCCTCTTGGGACTTACACTTAGCGGACAGAATGCGGGGGTGTTTGTGCTGGCCATGATTCCTATGGTGGTGGTGGCATGTCTTGTGGTATATATTACACATTTAAAAGGAATACCCAGGGAAATGCCCCTGCTTGAAGAGACCATTGATAAGAAAGCGGAAATTATCAATCTGGTGAAAAACCTGTGGACCCTGATAGCTGTGCTCTTAATCATTATTATATTTAATCTTTCCGTGTGCATAGCCGCGCCCCTGGTAATTGCTTCCAATTATATATTTGATCATTTCAGCTTAAAAGATCTTCCGGATCTTATGGTGAGGTCTGCGGAACCCATATTATTGGGCAACATGTACCTGATAATGCTTTTTAAAGGCATATTGTCGTATACCGGCGTCATAGGGCTTCTGCCTGATTTTATAGGACAGTTTCCTATTTCCATGACAATGTCCTTCGGCCTGCTGTTCTTTATCGGCACAGTTATAAGCGGCTCCCAGACAATCATTGCTCTTTGCATGCCCATGGCGTTTTTGGCGTTTCCCCAGGGAGGGATTCCGTTTCTTGTCATGCTGATGAGTGTCGCGTGGGCTGCAATGCAGATATCTCCCACACACGTCTGCTCCTTTGTTGCGGCTGATTTTTACCACACCACACTGGGAGACATCGTTGTGAGGGCCCTTGGACCGGTCATTATATTTTCAATTATTGCATATGGTTACGGACTGCTGCTGGGGCAGATTTTCTATTAGCGGATTTATAAACAAAAGCTCATGATACAAGGAGGAAAAATATGAAAATAACAAGCGCGAAGTTATTCCTGGCCGAATACAACCGTTCTGAAACGCCTGAGTTTCCTAAAAAGAGTAAGGTGGTGGGAATCCGTATTTACACAGATGAAGGAATTTACGGGGACGGAGAGGTGGCGGGAATTCATGCAACCTACGGGGCCTTTGGTGTGATAAAGGATATGTGGCCTTTTATCTCGGGAAAAGACCCCTTTGACAATGAGGTGCTGTGGGACCAGCTGATGCTCAGAACCTTTTGGGGGCAAAACGGCGGTGCCTTCTGGTACAGCGCAGTCAGCGCCATTGATATCGCTCTGTGGGATATCAAGAGCAAGGCGCTAAATGTGCCGTTATATAAACTCCTGGGAGGAAAGCGGCGGGATAAGGTGCGCTGCTATGCCTCGCAGCTGCAGTTTGGATGGGGGCCAATAGATTCCCCGGCCGTAACCGTACAGGATTATGTGGACAGGGCCAGGCTTGCCCTTCAGGATGGTTACGATGCCATTAAGATTGATTTCCTTAATTGGGATGAAAAGGGCAATATATTGAATGAGACCAACCGTCTGGGCCTGCTTCCTCCTGAGCTTGTACATGTTTTCTCCGACCGTGTCCATGCTGTCAGGGAGGCCATAGGCCCCAAGGTTGACCTTATTATTGAAAATCACGCGGGAACCAATTCCAATTCGGCAATCCAGCTGTCGGCAGCAGTCCAGGACTGTAATATTTACTATTTTGAGGAGCCTAACACGCCGGTATTCTACAATAACAAATATGTAAAGGATAATGTGAAAATGCCGCTGGCCCATGGGGAGCGGGTGTTCGGCCGATGGGAATACATACGGTATTTCATGGATAATTCCATTCAGGTAATCCAGCCGGATATCGGCAATGCCGGCGGAATCACCGAAACAAAAAGAATCTGCGATATGGCGTATACCTTTGATGTGGGTGTTCAGATTCATACATGCGCGTCCCACCTGCTGACGCCGCCGTCTGTACAGCTTGAGGCATGTATACCTAATTTTGTCATTCACGAACAGCATATGCGCAGTATGAATCCTTCCAACCAGGAACTTACAGCAAAGGTAGTGATGCCGAAGAATGGGTATCTGGACGTGACGGACGATATTGGCATTGGAAACGAATGGTCTGACAAGGCGCTTGCATCGGAAGACCAGATAACACTTAATTAAAGGGGGAAATCAGAAGATGAAGATTACAAGTGTGGAATGCTATAAAGGAGCGTTCATAACGGTTAAGGTAAACACGGACGAGGGAATCAGCGGTTTTGGCGAGGCCGGACTTTCCTACGGCAGCTGCCAGAACGCGGCGTGGGGAAACTGTCAGGATTTTGCCAAAATGGTCATTGGCATGGACCCCTTTGACACGGAAAAAATTTATGAACATCTCCACCGCCATACGTTCTGGGGCATGAACGGGGGCGTTACGGTATCTGCCGCCATGGCCGCCATCGACATTGCCTGCTGGGATATTAAGGGAAAGGCATTGGGGCTGCCTGTTTATAAGCTCCTTGGAGGAAAGACCCATGATTCCCTCCGGGCGTACGCCTCCCAGCTGCAGATGGGGTGGAGGACCCTTATTACAAAACTGGACCGGTCTGAGCTTCAGTTTGAACCGAAGGATTACTATGACACTGTAAAGGATGCCATGGCGGACGGATACGATGCAGTTAAGATTGACCCGTGCTTTGCCGGATTATCAAGAGAGGATTTTAACCAGGCGTACTTAAAACGCGGCGACAATCTGAAGGGAGCTTATCCGGAAGCATTGAGGAAAATTGCGGTGGAGCGCATTGCGGCTGCCCGTGAGGCGGGAGGTGACGAGCTTGACATTATCATAGAGATCCATTCCACCCTTGACGCCAACACGGCCGTGATTTTAGGAAAATCCCTGGAGCCTTACCGAATCATGTACTATGAGGAACCTACCATGCCTTCCAATCCTGAGGTATTTAAGCATATCAAGCAGAAATGTGATATCCCCCTTGCAACCGGTGAGAGGAGCTATACGCGCTGGGGATTCAGGCAGTTCTTTGAGGACAGGACACTCAGCATTGCCCAGCCGGACCTGTGCAATACCGGCGGCATCACGGAAGTAAAGAAAATCTGCGATATGGCCAATGTATATGATATCGGCATCCAGCTTCACGTGTGCGGCGGGCCAATTGCCACGGCGGCGGCCCTCCATGTGGAGACCGTCATACCTAATTTTGTCATTCATGAGGAGCACTGCGCTAATTTCAAAACAGATTACCAGAAAGCGGGGAAATATGCCTGGGCTCCGGTAAACGGCAGATATGTGATGAATGAACGGCCCGGAATCGGCCAGGAGATGAGCGAGGAGGCCATGGCTTCCTATGCCAGGGTGGTAGTTGACTAGATTTTCAATCCCGTGATGTACAAAGTTTAGTTTGTCTATAGTATGAGCAGGCGGTAAAATGCCTGCTTTTTCTTTTTCAGCACACTGCCAAACGCAGCAGCTGGCTTTAGTCAAAACGCATGCCGCTGAATATGTGGACCAGATCCGATTGACTTTTTAAATGAAGCTTTTTAAGAAGGGCAGATCTTTGGTTATAGATGGTTTTGGGGGTTGATTTAAGCTTGATATCCTCACCCAGCATCATCTGGAAAACAGAGTGCTCTGCGTCCGATAAGCCTGAAAGTATAAGAGCGTTAATCATCTGTTCCTGGGGGGAGATATCAAAAGCTGCTTCACGTATGGTATCCGTGAGAATGGAAAACTGGCTTTTGAATACATAGGCGCAGGCGTATGCATTTTTACAGGCGTCTATGGTTATCTTAGGATTCTCAAATGCCGTAAGAATAATAATTTTCGCATTGGTAAGAATGCGGATTTCCCGGGAAGCCTCGATTCCGTCCAGATGCGTGCTGGACAGGTTCAAATCCATCAGGACAATATCAGGCTGCAGACGGCATGCCATTGCCACGGCCTCCTGACGGTTGAATGCACATCCGGCCACCTCCATCTGAGGTTCTTTTTGAATCATGCTTTTTATGAGAAAGCTGAAGTCAACGTCATCCTCCACAATTAGTATCTGTATCTTGTCCAACATTAAGAGTTATCTCCTTTTATCCTGCGGTTTACATTTGAAGGGGAAGCACAGTGTGAAGGTGGTTCCGGCACCTTCCTTGCTTTCAACCTGGATTGAGCCTTTATGCTTGAGCATTACATTACGGCAATAGTACAGTCCAAGCCCCATGTGATGATTGGTTGTTTTCGTGGTGTAGTAGGGGGCAAACAGCTGTCCCAGCTGTCCGGCCGGAATACCGGAACCAGTATCTGATATATACAGATAAGCCAGGTCTTTCTTGGGCGGCGTTTGGAAGCCGATGGTGATAGTGCCCTCACCTGCGATGGCATCGAATGCGTTGTTCAGAAGATTGGTTATCACTTCATGTACATGCTTGTAATCGCAGTACAGCTCTGCATCAGGAGGCAGATGGAGAATAAATGAAATGTCTGATTTCAGGGAACGGAAATCGCGGGTGCAGTCTTCTATCAATGACGGTATGCTGACCATGGACGGCTCCAGCTTAATGTCTTCCGAATAGTCATTTATCTTGGACATATAGTTGTCCAGATGCCTGGCTGAACGTGCTATGATTTGAGTGAGATTTATGATCTCTTCTTTGTCAGTTAAATCACTGGCTTCTATGCCGCTGGCACCCCATTCAATCTTGGCAATCTCATTTTTAACAACATGTCTGATAAAGTGCGCGCTTTTATTAATCAGCCGTCCTTCCTTATCCCAATCATATGTCTGGTGCATGAATCTGGCGCCCATGATTCCACCGTTAAAAGCATGGTAAAGATAGTAAATAATCAGCAGTAAAATAATAATCAGATTGCCCTGCCAAAGCTTAAAGAGGGGTTTTATCCGCAGAACGTGGACTAAAAACGCGCTGAGGAGCTCATACCATATGGGAATGAGACACAGGAAGGCCACCAGGCGTTTTTGCTCATACACTTCGGATTCCCGTTCCCTTTTCAGGGTGTTTACGATCAGAAGGGTAAAGATGATTCCGTAGAGCCAGTTATATACGGCGGCTGTCACATAGTATATGTAATCATACAGCTGGTAATGGCGGGTCTGTATATATGGATAACGGATGCCGAACAGTATGGCTGGTATGAATATACAGATACGCAGCCAGAAAAAACACCGTGGATGGCGCTGGTCAAAGGCGCTGAAATAGAAAGCAAAAATAATGGCGGAGGGCATGGCATAGTAGTACATGACAGCAGTCAATAGGGAATATATATTCAGCGAAAGAGCATCGTTCATCAGCCAGGGATATTCCTGGCACAGAACCGGAAACAGGGTGAAATACAGATATTCCTTCAATACCCCCATGCTGAAACACATACCACTGATAAAACACCATCGGTTTAATTTGCTGTGACGGTTTCCCAGATAGACCAGGAAAAACAAAAGCCATATCAATATGGTAAACAGTAGTATGAATTCGCCAGGAAGGCCTTTGGAATTGCCTATTAACAAGAATAGTTCCTCCTTTTCGCAAATATTGTCAAATTTATTATAATTATAACGAATATATATTTAAAATTAAAGCTGTGTCAAGGTTTTTTGTCCTAAAATTTATGGGAACATGGGGAAATGGTGTTATGTTATTATGGTATAAACAACAGAAATACACGAATATCATTGGGGAAGGAATGTGACTGATATGGATGATGAGCTTGATTATCGGATACTGCGTCATATAAAACATGCATTGCCAGAGAAAAGAATATGTGAGATTGAAAACGTGCTTGCAGATAATTTTGATGAATACATGCGTTTTAGGGAAATAGAAGGCACTGCCGGGACTGGTTTAGACCAAACCTCATTGAGCGTGGATGAGCTGAGGAAAAACTGGGTCCGGTATACTAAATTAAACAATAACAGGTTTGATAAGTTAGTAGAAACTTATTTTGACCGATATAAGGAGAATGCAAAGAAAAGGAATAAGAAAGGCACTGTGACGGAACTTAACATAGAGCTTAGCGGGCACAATAAGTGGTATCGAATGCTGAAGGATCACGGCATCGGTGCTAAATACCATGATGATATGAGGAAGCTATGCTTTCTTTTTGAATTAAGCTATTTGGAATCCATAGAATTATTGTGGTCTGCGGGGCATCCCTTTGATAACGACAGCACACGCGACTATGTCATTGCCGAGTGCCTGGTTCAGAAAATATACGAGCAGGAAGAGGTAGATAAGCGTTTGGCGGCATTGGGACAGCCTGTTTTATTCCAAAACGGTAAATGATATAAGAACAATCACGAAGGAGAACGAAATCATGACAAAAATAAAAGCGGCAATTAGTCTGAAGGATGGCGTTAAAATCAACAGTATTGAATTATTCCGGGAGTATTTTGACTTTGAGGAGATATACAATATACTAAAAAATGATAGTTTTATCTACCAAAACTTTGTCGTGTCGGTATTTCCGTCATATTTCAATTCTATGTTTTTTGGTCTCCATGAAACAGATGGAAGCAAGCGTGAGCGAAACGCGATTGATTTATTATCATTTCCGGAAAAATGTACAGAATATTATCCGGCGTATTATAAAAAGAATGCGGACGGTAATTTGGTTAAGATTGACGTAGATGAGTTCTCTGCTTACATCGCCATACAATATGAGAGTGCACACTATGATAAAAAAGGAAATCTAAGGTATGCGGATTTGCCTGGTTATATGGATTTACCTGACGTTAATGGTTTTGCTAAAAGCGTAAACCGGCTATTACATAATATATCCAACGGCGGAAACCGGTTATTTTCCCCGGAAGTTGCAGTTGCAGTGCATATCTATTTATTGCTACATATACAGGCGGGGATTCTTCCTGATGAATCCCGATCATACCAACAACTGCTTCATATAGTAGAAGAAAACGGCCCCATGGATACCCGGACTGAAAAAAACATAGTCATCAAGGAAAGCGTGGAGTGTTTTGAAGCGGGTACGCTTTATCATGAGAAAATGCCGGGAAAAGAAAAGATAGACTTAGTGCGGATTTCCAACAGCAGCCAGGCCCAAGTCATGGTATATATAGCGGATTCTGTCCTCCGCCGTGCAGTAATGCCCGGGGAATCCGTATATATGCTGCGCAAAGCGGGCAGATACCTGTCTTTTGTGCCCAGGTTTTCAGTAGTGGGAGAGACGCTTCTGCTGTTGGAAAATGGAAGACTGTGTACCTTGTGGGAGAATGAGACAAGTTATCTGGATACAGATATCGAGATTCCCGTGTGCTGGGCGCATAGCAATGAATATGGCACATTCATTATTGATGAAAATGGGCATTTGGATGATACCAATGCATGGCCGGAGCAATTGCCTGAAAAACCGGTTGTGTCAGTCTCGGTATTTGGTATTGATTACTGTATGCTGCTGGAAGATGGAAGTGTAAACAGCAGGCTGCCCAAGACCGGATGGAATCAGGTATTCCATGCATCAATCGGACTAAATTCCGGCATTGCAATCGGTATGGACCGTATTCCTGTGCTTCAGCATGGCACAAAGCTGCCCTTTGCGGATGCCGTGGAGGCGTATGCCATGGAGAATCACTATATTTGTCTGAATGCTCAGGGTCAAATCAAAACTGACAGCAGCCTGTCTGTCTCAGAAACAGTGTATGCGGTTGCTATTTGCGGACAGGGATATGTACTTGCGGAAAAGAATTCTATCGTATTGATCAGTTTTCAAAACAGCATAATGCAGTCATGGCCCAATATCAGCTCAACAGAAATTACAGCATCGGATGATATGATTGTTTATTATGATCAAAATGGGCATATCAAACGATTGATGCTGTAATTGATTCTATCAGAAAATGAAATGATTTTTATGCAAGAGGAAGATATGATTATGGATAATAAAATGAATATGAAAAGAAAGGGAGAGAATATGAACATGAACGTGATTTTACTGGTTCACATCTTAGGCATACTTGTGTTAATTGGCGCTGCTGTGTTTGGTGTGGTTATGGTAATCGGGCGTACGTCAAGGCGGCGTAATGATTCAGACAAAAGAGACGGGGGCGCCAAGCCATTGAACCATAAAATGGATATGGCCCCGTCAGCGGAAGACAGCCGTTTATGGGAATTAAAAGAGAAAGAACGTTTGGCCGATGAGTATTGCAGAGTTACACAGGCCATAGAGGATATTAAAAGTGAAGAAGTGTATAAAAAGATATTTCTTCGCTATGCCAATGTATATCAGATTCTGATAGGACTTGAACGGCGCCTGAACCAGAAGGATATATCTGATAAGGAATTTATGGAAGAGATTTATATGGCATTGGAAAACTCGAGGATTGGACAGCAGCTATCAGAAAAAGGATTCCTTGTGGAGGAGGCCCGCGTTGAAATTGATAAAGAGCACTATAAGAGTCTTTGCCTTGAATTGAGTGTTGGCGAGCTTCAGAATGATTTGGCTAAGCAGAAAAAAATGCTGGCTCACTATCGAAGTCTGATGAGTTTTAAAAACCATATATTACAGACAGGAGCCGACATGTATTCAATTTTGCAGGCGGCTTCGTTGAATCATGCAGAGACGTGTAAAGAAGCAATTTCCAGAATGCGCCTGAAGTTGGAAAAGTGCGGCTGTTACTGTATTTTTGCAGATCATCCGGCGTTTGCCGCTGATGAGAATATAAGGGTGGATTTTTTGGATGATGGAGCCGACGCAACGGAACTTCCGGGGCTGTACGCGAAAGGAAAAAAGGGGAATTATGTATTAATTGGAACTTGCTGTGGTACCAGGAGGACTCAAAATGAAAGAAGTAAGCAACATTAAGATAACGGCTAAAAAATGTAATTCAAAAAATGAAAAGGAATACTTAGAAGTTATTTTTTATAAATGGGCTAAAAATAAATACAAGGCGTTTGACAGTGTGAATATCCCGGTCAGTGATGTTCCAGAAATCATTTCTAAGCTTCAAAAAGCGCTGCAATCAGAGCAGGAAGAGATAACACAAAATTCAGAAGATGATGGGAGCAAAGTAGATGCGGAAGAGTTAAAGAAAAATTTGAAGGCCTATATTAGTTCAGGGGAAAGGATAAAGGCGGCAGCCAAGAGTTTTAAATCAGAATATTCAGAGAGTGAAAAATGTTTGCGAAAATTACAAAATTCGGAGTGTTATCAAAAGAAATTGGAAACGCATTATGAAGAATTAGAGAAAATTGAAGAAATGTATAATTTGAAGATTCGTGATTATATGCCGATTTTCAATGCTGTTAAAGAAGACTGGGCGTGTTTTGCAGGATGTGTTTCTGAAAATTCATTTGAATCTCTTTCAGCGAGTATGTTCAATAAAAAATCACATATGTCGCGGTACGTAGCAAAAAATATGAAGTTGCTTGATGAAATGGGTGACATTCCGGATTTCTCCGAGTTCGAGACGCCGTCACGCACGGAGAATCAAGTAGATGACGGTACACTCAATTTACCGGAACAATACTATAAGTATGTGGAAATAATTAACAGTCTAATGGAATATCCAAAAGATGTAATAGAAATAAACGGTTTATCCTTTGAGGAATTGTCCGATATTTGCAGCCAATGGGAACCATACACAGATGAAATAAATTCAATGAGGAAATATTTCACGTCGGAAAAGAAGAGATGTATGGAAAAAAAATGTGTATATGAAGAGAAATACGCTGAGTGCGGGAGCAAGATAGCACAATATCAGCAAGGCATAAAAACTATGACTGCGAATATTTGGTCGCATGAAAAGGAATGGTACTATTACAGGTTATTGCGGTTAGCCTGTCCCTTAATGAAAGAAGTATGCGCTAAGGAAGGTGAGTTCAATGCTGAAGAGGCCGTCTCCTTATGCGGGCAGACTTGGAAGTTGTTGGATGATTTTAACAGGGAAAGCAAAAAATATCAATTTCGTTGGATTGCACACCAAGACGAAGTGAGTATGAAATCGGAACAAATTTGTGTTGATTTTATTGAAGGCGAAGCGGACTGGCCCGGTTTATATTTATATACGTTAGACAATCAGGAAAAATTTATCTGCATAACTCCGGGCCGGATATCGGCTGAATAAAGATACGAAGGAGATAAAATTATGAGCCAAAAGGAATTAAAGCCACTTCTGGAGCAATTCAACATCCCGCTTCCCGAAACAATTGATTTATATAATTTAATCGGATTAGATTTTGGCGACGGAGAACTGTCGGCAGCCTTTGTCCAATGGAACAGTGTTAAGAAACAATTTGTCATAAAAGGGCTTTCTCTGGATGAAGGCGGTGTACTGACAAAGAACCCTAATGCATATTATATTAGCCCGTCGTTAAAACGTTTTGTATATGATGCCAGAGAAACTGAAATAACAAGCGATAGTGGATTGCGTTACTATAATTTTAAGAAGTGTGTGGGAACAGACGAGGCAAAAGCAAAATATATACTGGATAATGGAAAGACAGCAGATATGACTTATTCGGATGTTATGGCGGAGGGCTTTAATATTGCTGTCAATACAATTTTTAAATATGATGCGGCAAGGTTACTCGATCCGGAAAAACCGACTATTATACTGGTGGGCTGTCCTTCCAGTGCAGGATGGGAAAAAAATAAGCTGGAATATGCCGAGCTGTTACGCAGCAGGCTGTCGCTTCCAAGTCATATTACTGCACCGGTATATGTGGCAATCCATAAAGAATCAAATGCGGCATTAGCGCGTGAGCTGGATCCCAAATGGGGAACGAATCGAATTAAACGCCACGAGGTTATTGTTATTCTGGATAATGGCTCCAGCACATTTGATATTACGGTTGTGGGAGTAAATGGTATACCAGAGAATGGAGAGGACAGTTACCAGTTCGGCGGGAATCGTATTGACGAAAACCTGTTAGCGTTGATGTGGAAGCAGCTTGTGGAGAAAGAACCCGGTATGAAACTGCTCACTGAGCATGGCCATAAGCTGGGACTGCGCATTGCGAAGGAGACATATTATGGCCTGGATGGTGACCTGCGGATCCCGGCACCTTATATGGCCACATTAAATGGTAAAACGGACGCAAAGGGAAGAAAACCCAGAGTGAGGTTTGAAGTCAATGATGATATCATGGACGAGGCATTGGAGGGAATGCCTGTTACTGCATTTCACTTCAGTGGGGCTTCCGGTTCAATGATAAAGAAGCGGAAGCTTGTCTGTAGTTCCTGGCTGGACGGATGCAGAAAAATATATCAAGCATTTTATGATGAAATGAAGCAGTTTTTTGTACTTCCAGGCGACGCAGAACATCCGGTTGTTCCACATCGTATCATATTAAGCGGCGGTGTGTCTGTTATGCCGGAGGTAAGGGAGCTTGTCAGAGAGGTGTTTGGTGTTGAGCCTGTTTTAACGGCTCACCCTAACTATTCCGTTTCAGAGGGACTTGCATATGTTTTGGTATCGGAGGTGAGAAAGGGACAATTCCTCCGCGAACTATTATCTGAGCTCCCCCAAAAATTACCGGGGAAAGACTCCTTGAGGGAATCTATCATTAAGGCAGGCATTGATGAAGATTGGATAACCTACAAAGAGTCATTGAAGGAATGGAGTCAGGATTCCTCGACGCTACATTCCATAAGGGACTGGTATGACGACTTCTTTTCAAAAAAATTCAATCAAAATTTGGATTTGCCTGTTCAGGAAGGGGCGAAGGACTGGTTTGAGATGAAGGGAATAGAAACTATAATCACAACGCTATTACAGAAAAAATTTGAAACAATTTTTCCTGAATATACAGATGAATTCCACTACTCGCTTCCTAAAATGTCATTTTCTTCATTGAAGGGAATCATAGTTAATATTCGAACTGACTATGGATTTCTATTTGGAGAGCTGACATCGAACGAAGAATTAGGCATTGTTATATCCAGTACAAGCCTTAATATGAAAAGGAATCAGGCATGGCGCGTTAAAGCATATCAAAATGTATTACAGATGGAAAATAAAGTTAAAAAGGGCGGAAGTAATGAATATTCATATAGATATATGAAAGATAGAATGATTTTAGGACCTATTCAGAAGACGGGAACTACCACGGTTACATATGCTGGGTTAGATTCTATGTACAGAGAAAAATTCACGGATCCTATTGTACAGGGAATTCGTAATGAAATTCTTAACTTATTGGAAAAACCGCTGAAAGAATACGTTGAATTAATAACCCCATATTTTAATATGACGGCCAGAAAATGACACATTAGCAGTACACCGTATGTAACGGGATGATTTTTAGGATTTCGGACTACATATTGACTGTGTGGAGATATTCAAGGAGAACAGTTATGAGCGAAAAACCCCCTATTTTGTTACTGGAACAATTCAACATCCCGTTTCCTGAAACACCCGACTCATATAATCTGATTGGTTTGCGCTATAGTGATGATGAATTATCAGGAGCATCCGTTCAGTGGGATTGTATTCGCAGAGGTTTTGTTATAAAAAATCTATCTTTGGATGAATCTGGAATACCAAAAGAGACGCCCAATATATATTATATCAGTCCGGCATTGGGCCGTCTTGTACCTGGTATCAGAGAAACAGAAGTTATGAATGATGTCGCGGGAGGGCGTTACCAGAACTTTATAAGGTGTATAGGGACAGAGGAAGCAGAAACTAACTATATACTGGCCAATGGAACGGTATCCGATATGACTTATTCGGATGTTATGGCCGAAAGCTTTAATATTGCTGTCAATACAATTTTTAAAAGCGATTATGCAAGGCTCCTTGATCCTGAAAAACCAACCATTATCCTTGTGGGCTGTCCTTCCGGCGCGGGATGGGAAAAGACCAAACTGGAATATGCCGGGTTATTGCGCAGCAGGCTGTCACTGCCGGATAATATCACTGGACCGGTATATGTGGCAATCCAAAAGGAATCGGATGTGATAGCTGCGTGTGAACTGAGTTCCATACAGAGGGAGAAGGAGGCTGAGCGTCAGGAGGTTATTGTTATTTTGGACAATGGCTCCGGCACGTTCGGCATAACGGTTGCGGGAGAACATGGTATACCTGAGAACGGAGAGGACAGCTATCGGTTCGGCGGGAACCTTATTGACGAAAACCTGTTGAAATTGATGCAAAATCAGATTAATAAGGAGTATCCCGGTCTGAAGCTGTCCTCACCCCATGGCCATGAATTAGGACTGCGCTCTGCAAGGGAGTTATATTATGGTATTGACGAAAATTTGAGAGTTCCTCCCGTTTATCCAGTCAGCTTAGCTGGTAAAACAGACGCGAAAGGAAGAAATTGCAGATTGCGTTTTGAAATTAATGATGATGTCATGGAGGACGCATTGTACAGGATACCTGTTTCTGCATGCCACATGACGGAGTCTGAAGATTTCAGGATAAAAAAACAGATGGTTAGCTGTGACTCCTGGATGGACGGATGCAGAAAAATATATCAGGCATTCTATGACGAAATGAAGCCATTCTTTACCGCGCCGGGAGATGCAGAGCATCCGGTTGTTCCTCACCGTCTCATACTGCGTGGGGATGTATCCGCCATACCAGAAGTCAGGAAACTTGCTGGGGAAGTTTTTGGGGTCGAGCCTATTTGGACGAATCATCCAAACTACTCTATTGCAGAGGGACTTGCCTGTATCCTGGGGTTTGAGACGAAAAAAGCTCTATTCTTCCGTGAACTTATATCTGAAATCCCCGGCAAGCTGCCAGATGTATATTCATTAAGGGAGGCAGTAATTAGAGCCGGTGTTGCTGAAATTTGGAGGTCTATTAAAATTTCTTTGGAAAAATGGAGTGAGTATTCCTATTCATTATTTTCTATCAAAGATTGGTCTGAACGTTTTCTCGCTGAAGAGATTCCACATAATTTGACCCGGTCTGTTCAGCGGGGGGTGAGGAGATGGTATGAGGATGAGGGTGTAGAGAATATAATTGAGGGCTTTTTGCAAAAAAAGTTTAGTAAATGTTTTTCGGGGTATGAATATATACCAAATCCGTTGTCCGGAGTGGATTTTTCTACATTGACTGGGGGAACTACGGGTATTACGATTGATTATGCTTTTTTCTTTGGAAAGCTGACATCCGGCGAAGAATTAAATACTATTTTGTCTGAGGCAGGACTCAATGTGAAAAGAAATCAGCCATGGCGTGAAAAGGCATATCGGAACATATTGCAGATGGAAGATAAAATCCAAAAGGGCGGAGGAAATGTATACTCATACACATATATGAGAAATAGAATATTTTCAGGACCCGTTGAGGATACCAGAAATATCGCAATGACATATGACGGGTTAGATGCTATGCTAAGAAAAAAAATCACGGATTCTGATGTACAAGAAATCCGCGCGAAGGTGCTCTCATTATTGGAAAAGCCGTTGAAAGAATACGTTGAATCAATCCCGGGAGGAGTCGTAAAATGAGTGACTGGATATACAATCTTGATAAAGCCATATCAAATATGAGCCAAACACGGCGCATTATCTATTTTAAGTCGGAGAACCGCAATATCATCGAGGATGCGATTAACAAATCCTCTGCCCTGAGGGCTAAATTGGATATAAGTGTCCGGGGTTCAGACGATGTATATAGCCAGCTGATAACCCAACATAAATGCATAAGTCTGACGCAGTTGTATCAGCCGGGGGGAGTCATAGGAACCATTAAATTATTGGGAGGTATTAAACGGGAAACAGGAGAAAAAATCACAATTATCCCGGAGGTTGTGATATTAACGGATTATCAGGTTCTTAATGAATCTGACCGCGGCCGTATGATTAAAGCCTTTCTTGATTTCAAGGAACTTAAGGATAAGATACTGCTTATTTCCTCGCCGGAGGTTCTGATTCCGGACGGTTTTTCTAATGAGATAGAGCTGATATCAGATACATATATAACACAGAACGATATATATGAAAAACTTTGTTCGCGGGTTCGGGAAGAGGAAAAACTCAGAAAAAAAACATATTTTACAGATGACGAGCTGAGAAAGCATGCGGTTGACTTTATTGGCCTGACCGGAAAACAAGTGGACGATATTCTGTATGCTATGGAAGGAGAATTATGCACCGGCTTGCTGCCAAGGAAAACAGAGGAGAAAATGGAGGAATCCTCTGTCAAAAAACTTATCCGGCAGGAACGGATTAAGGAGGCGGAAAAGGACTCTGCCATACGTTTCATTGAGTTAGATAAGAATGAACAGGTCGCGGGACTTGGGCGGTATAGCCAATGGCTTTATGATAGAAAGGATGATTTCTCCAACCCCATTGAGGCTGGGAAACGGGGGACTCCCGCACCAAAGGGAGTGCTGCTCTGCGGTGTCCCGGGCACTGGTAAAACTGCCATGGCCCGTGAGACGGCGCGGGTGTATGAAGTCCCGCTGATACAATTTGATATCAGCCGCATTCAGAGCAGCAAGCTTGGAGAATCAGAGGCGCGGCTCAGCCGTTATTTGGACCGAATCAGTGCGTTTGGCAATTGTGTTATGCTGATGGATGAGGTGGAAAAAACCTTTTCAGTTAACGACAGTACCCACGAAGTTAAGCTTGCCATGCTCGGCCAGTTATTGGATTGGATGCAGTCCCGCAAAGCAAATGTGCTGACCTTTATTACTGCCAATAATATATCAAAATTACCGGCGGAATTGCTTCGGGACGGAAGAATCAGCGGCCGCTTTTTTGCGTTTATGCCGTCGCGGGATGATTTGGCGGCCATCATGCGCCTGAAGCTTAAATCATTGACGGACAATGGTATGATTAACAGTGAGTTCCGGGCTGTCATTGAAAAAATATCGGATACGAAAAAGAAACATGAGAGTGACCGGCTTGCTGAAATTTTGGACCAGATTGCGGTTGACGCTAAAAAGAAAAAAGAATGCGGGGAGATACGCTGGCCATTTATGACCGGCGCAAATATGGAAGTTTTGATTGAAATGACCAACAGAGAGCTTCGGAAAAAGGAAAAAAATAAAAATTCGGGAGTTTCCAGGCCGTATAGTTTCGATGTGTATAAAAGGCAGATGTGCGAGTGCGCGTCTTCTACTGATTTTGTCCCCCAAGGACAGTCTAATATGACGGACATTGTGGATATGTGGGTTAACGCACAAAAACGTCAATATCAGGATGTCTCAGAACATACGCTTCTGCCCTTCTCCAAGTTCAAAGATGGAGCGTTCACGCAAACGCTGCGTGCGGAAAATGAATATGATAACTTCCTGATTGAGACTCTGCGGAGTGAAATTGAGGCTGCTTGTAAAAAAGCGGATGAACAGGAGACAGCGTTAAAGAAATATGCGCAGGAAAATAAAAATGTTTCATAGAATGAAATGATTTTTTTGATTTTGTGTATTAAACTAAATTGCAGAACGGGGAAGTTATGATTGCAAAGGAGATGTGAAGAATGGATAAACAAAAAGCTTTTTTGCTTAATGAAGCTACGGATAATATGAACACCATATTGGAGGATATATACGGCAAGCTTTCCGGCCGACCGTTCTCTGAGGATGCCCTGGCAGATGTACTATGCCAACACATTCAGGGACAATCCAGGGAACAACTGCTGGCTAATATCCGGCTGCTTGATAAGGGGATTGAAACGGGGCAGGAAGCATTTGAACGTTTGTACAATCTTCCTCAGGAGTCTTTGGATGATGAGATAGAGAAGCAGCTGGACCAATACCTGAAATCTTTTGAGGAGGCGGAGAAAAGACAATACCTTCTCCTCTTATGCCAGGTACTCTATCAGGATTCGGGATTCAAAATTAATAGTAATTTGTCAATCTATATGGCCAACATGCCTACGGAGGCCATGAAAAATGAGGTATGCCTGCTTTTAAAGGAAAAAGGGAAAGAGATAGTTGGAGACACCACGTCTCTGCTCTCCGGAGCTGCGGATAGACTCAGAAAATCGGAAGGGACTTTAGGGCAGAGTGAATTCAAGGAAGGGGAAAAAGAACTGATTATGGCGTCCGCGGTCTATGCTTCCATGCAGAAATCTGAATTGAAAATCATTGGCGCAGAACAAGTTGGCAGGCAGATAGGGATTCAAAAATCTTTCCTGCAGCGGTTTGGGGAAACCCTGCATGATAAGGTGATTCCTGTTATGCTCCGCGTACTGGCGATAGCGGCGGTGGCGGTGGCCGTGTATTGTCTGATCGAATTTCTGGTTTACAGCGAAGCCCTTGCTTTCGCGACAACATATATTTCACAGAATCATCTGTGGAAAATCGCGCTTCCCGCTGCTTTTTCCGTTGCCGCTGTGGGCTGCAGCTGGTTTTCCGAAAATCTGTTGTCTGATCCCATCATATACCGTATCCAAAGTGAAGCCGATGACGCAAGGTCACGACTTCAGAGACATTTTGATCAGACAGAGATACAGGCTGATCGGTTTGCCGAGAGCTTTATCCCGGAGTATATAGAAGTTGAGGAAGATTCATACTCTGATTATATTGTGGATGACAGCGGAATCGAAGAGATACCGGATATTATTATTTAATATTTAACCGTGATATGGACCCTAAATACACATGTTTATCCAAAATCAGGAGGTAGAAGATGAGAAAATTAAGTAAGAAAGAAATCACAGCCGCGGAAAAGTTGTTTACAATCCTTTGTGCGTCCCAGAATGCTCTTGACCGTGAATTGGAGGCAGTATTTAAAAACAATTCGAATCAGGTGAAGCAGAGCATAGTGGATGGTGTAGATAAGTTCTATACTCTGTACAGTAAGGATGTGGATGAAAAGACAATCAGGGACATGTTAGCGCAGAACATGAAAGGAATGTCCAAGGTAAAGCAATACTCATATCTTTCCAATCTGCTGGTGGCGCTTACACATGTATGCGGCAATATTATCGAGGGGGAGAAATGGGGGAAATTGCTGGAGGAACACAGTGTCATTCTGAAAGCCATTGAAATGGGGCTGATGGAGGAAGACGGTGAGGAAGTTCAAACCGGCATTGATGATATGCTGGATCTGGTTACCAGCAACATAGATGCGTGTTCTGTTCTTTTCATAGGTGAACCTCCATATGAAAAGCTGTTTTCAGCATGTTTGACAGAGAATCCGGAAACGGTTGAGGCATTGGCAGTCAACACACGTAGCTCTGCCGTAAATATGGCGGCCGCACTGTACATACTCCAGGAACGGGGTGAGCTTACGTCATTGGGAGAAACCAAAATCCCTCCACAGGAAATGGGGGTAATGGCAGCATCTTTAATGGAAATCGATGCGGCTCACAAGAGCGGCTCCTGGGACGGGGCAAAAACAGTAATTGAAAAGGCCGCGAAAACAGCCACTATTTTAATCGTAACATCACCTGATATATTGAAAGATACCATCTTCTTTGCCTTTGTGGGCCTGCTCACAAATTTCAGCGTTCTCTGGATGCTGATTGCCGGTGCTATTTTGGCTATCAATGTCAGAATCCGCCATAATACAGTAAAGGAACACATGGAGCCTGTGTTCAAAGTAGGCGCAAAAATGATGAAGGTCGGACTTGATATGGTGCAGAAAATTTCTCACAAGTTTTCTGAGTGGATTGAGACAAGTTTGTTATCCAAAGCTCTTCCGGTTTGGAAAAAGTGCAGCGACTTTGCTGTCAACGGTATACTTATTCCGGCAGCGGCATTCTTAATCAGAGCCAAGGAAGAGGTGCTCCGGCGCGCGGATATTGCGTTGAATAAGGTCGAGGCCGCATTCAGCCACCTGAAGGAAGAGGTAACGGATGTCGTCGATAATGCAAGAAACCATAATAAAGACGATGTCGTTGAGGAATCTGAACAGGAAGAAGAGTTCGATTTAGAGCCTGTTACTTTTGAGACTGAGGAATCCTGTGATGAAGAGGGTGTCGAAATTCTTATTGATTAATGCTTGTTTTGATTAAAGCCGCAGTAAAAACACAAGGGAAAGTACTGGAGAACGGTATTCCCTTGTGTTTTTAGATTAACGTGTCGGTATTGGAAAAAGTAGTTTCATTACAATCGTTTTGTATATTGAAATGAAAATAATAGGCATTCGTGATATCGTTTAGATATCAATCCCGGACAGAGTGTATCATCTTCGGAATTCACGGCACAGGAATGAGAGACAGATATCATAGAAGAGGAAAATACCATGCTAAAAGCCAACCTATACAAAACAAACACCGCAGATGGCCAGTACGACATCAAGTCAAAAGGCAGCCTCATGGCCCGGCTGTCCTGGGCAGATGCAGAAGGAGAATTAGAGGAGTACTCACCCTTTGCCTACCTGCCACTGGATACAGAGGGGAGAGGCCGGTTCCTATTTACTGGAGGCCGATCCATTCCAAGGGAGGCGTCCGGGGTTTGTGTAAAGACAGTGACAGCCGATTTTTCTGAGGTAAGGGAAGAATATTGGGAAATACCAAAAACCCACATGACATATTCCGCCCCCAGTCATCCGGACGCGGGAATACGAATCGGCCTGATGAGTGATTTACACATGACCAATAAGCCCGGCAGAATCAATGGGGCCCTGAGGCGCATGAAAGACATGGATATGGTTTTGATAGCAGGAGATCTGGTTAACAATTGCGATCCGATGCAGTATGACAGACTGGCCAGTGTCATAGAGGAAACCATACCCGGCAAACCCATCTTTGCGGTTGCGGGAAATCATGATATCCCGGATGGCAAGCCACAGAATTACCAGAGCTTTGAGAGCTGGCTTCATGGAAGGAGCTGGAAAACATACTCTTTTACGGACAGCGGAAACGGCGCTTTTGCGGTAATGCTTAATCCAACAGTGGACCTGGTCGGTTTAAATCCTATGTATGCCCAGAAAATATTTCATTTTCCCCACAAGGGGGAACAGCTGAAGTGGCTGAAACAGTATCTTGGGGACAGCCCGGCCAGACAGCATATCATCCTGTGCCACGCGCCTCTTCTGGCCCATAATCCCCAGAGGGATTCCGGGAAAAAATCACCATATTTGGCTCATGACGCGGTGCTGCAGGACATTGTGGACCAGAACAGGAATATTATCTTTATTTCAGGCCATACCCATCTCTCGCCCAATGTTCCGTCAGGATGTGTGGACTACGATTCCATGAAGGGAAATCTTTATATCAACGATGGAAGCATATGTCCGGTGGATTTGAAGTCTCCGGAAGCCATATTGCCCTCGGAGTGGAGTGACGGGTGTTACACGGAAATGGTGATATACCAGGATTCAATGGAAATCATAATGAGAAATCTGCATTCCGGCAGTCGGATTTCCCGTGGATATTATAATATTCCTATAATGGGCCCATAAGCTGATCTGGGGAGGGGAATGATATATGGAACATACAAATAAATCGGAAGCGGTAAATAAATCAGAACGTGCAAATAAATCAGCACAGGCGCACAGGAACAGCCGATGGTGTGCCCTTATTATGATAATCTTATATACCGGAGCGCTGCTGCATTATGATATAAAGGAAGATGCCAGTGAACTGCCTGCCTATGTACTGGCGTCCGTCTGCAGCATTCTGGCTGGCTGCGTTCTGGTATCAGGACTTAGAAACTATAAAACGGGAAACAGGAAAAAAAGCATCGTCCAGGCCGCCGCGGTGATGCTTCTGATGGTGGCGGGAAGAAGCTGGAATCTGAGAGGAACAGCCCCTCATATTATGTTGGAATGGATGGTTTTGTATGTTAAGTATGTTTTGGCGCTTTTTTGGCCTGTGTGGGCCTTGTGGGCTGTGAAAATTTCGGGAAATGGACTGGGTAAGGATAAGCTCACGGATGTTTTCGGCTCCAGCCTCTTATATGCGCTGCTTACCATCCTCGGCCTTTGGGGATTGGAAGACGTCATGGTCCTTCCGGCGTGGGAAGATGTTGACTGGATGTTGACGGAAGTGGTGCTGCTTGGCAGCTTTTCAGGACTGGTATTTTTTAAGGAATATATATACAGGCTGGAGGGCGCCGGGCGCAAAGCCGTAGCGGCGGGAACGATGGCAGCGGTGAATCTGGCGGGGCTGGGTATCCTGGTATATAAAAGCCCAAGGCTTCGCGTGATTTTGTATAGCCTGGGTGTACGTCTGATGGATGGGGATGGAAACCTGAAGAACGTAAACTGGCTGAGTTACCGGCTGGTGGCCGCCAAGGCAAACTGGTCCGGGTATTTGGAGCCTGGATTTAACCAGCTGGGCCATCCTATGATGGAGGAGGTGTGGCTTACATGGAAAAGGAACCCGTTGTCATGCCTGAATGCTGAATATGGAAAGCTGGCCTTGCTTGTATGTTTGATTCTTTTCGCCGGCGTGCTGTTTTATGCAGGGCGGATTACCTACTCCAATGAACGGCTGGAAAGGATTGCGTGGTACATCAGGGCAGAATTTATAATGGTTTTCGTTTTCAGTACATGGAATGAGCTGTTTCTGATACGGGCTGGTGTGGGGACTGGCAATTATTTTCCTCTTCTAGGATACGGTGTACAGATGTTTCCCCTGCTTTCCATACTGTGCCATCTGGATGAAAAGAGTGATGTTTATGAATAATAAGTGCAGTAGTAAGTGCTGGCTTCATTTCGATAAAGACAGACTGCCGAAAGAATTTGAGTTTCAGTGCGGCAGATTGTTTTACAAGGAGGCCGGATATGCCCCTCAGGAGTACGAACTGAGGGTTCGCGAGGATGGGGCGGATGCCTGGGGAGCATCGGTTGGTGTTCCCGGGAACAGTTTTGTCCGGCATATGGGTGAGAATGGATATCACAGCAACTGGCATTATATTCCTGAAAATAAGGATATATGGCTTACAATGGTTGGAACAGAAGTGGAGTATATCCATATCGGTCCGGATGAAGAAATTGAATGGATGCGCTATAAGGCTGTTGAGATGTAATAAAATATGGGCTGCCGACAGTGGATGGGATTGGGTGATATGGAGGAGGATTTTATGGAAACAACCAAGGAATGTGTTGTGATGAACGATGAGTTTAATGAAAATGATACTGCCAGATACATTAAATCCTACATGTTTATTAAAGGGTTTGCCTTCGGTAAAAATCTGCGGCAGGTTCTTGTATCTCTTCCCATAGCAAGAAAACTGCATGATGGACAGTACAGAAAGGATGGGGCCCCTTATATATGTCATCCGCTTAAGGTCTGCACCACATTGATTAGCTATGGGGTGGATGATGATGTTACTTTATCGGCTTCCCTACTCCATGATGTACTTGAAGACTGTCATGAAAAACTACCCTTCAATGGCGAGGAACTTATATGTCAATACCGTTTGGAAGAGGAGGTGTTGGAAATTATCCGGCTTTTGACCAAGGAGCCGGGATTGAATGATTATGAGTTGGGCAGGTATTTTAAACGAATCGAGGCCAATCCGAAAGCTGCATTGATTAAACTCAGCGACCGTCTGCATAATAGCAGTACTTTGTATACCTTTTCCAATGATAAAATGCGTAAATATCTGAGGGAAACAGAGTTGTTTCTAATTCCCATGGCATCTTATTGTAAAAAATATTATCCGGAATTTACCAATGTCTTTGGAATACTAAAAAGAAATATTGAAGCGCTTAATTCCAGCATGAAAATGATGTTGGAAAAAATAGATTCGAAATCACAGAATCATATTCAGGAGGGAGGAATATAGGATATGGATAAGTGGGAGATTGAAACAGACATTGAGTATATCGGCTACCAGAGTCTCACTGTATTAAGAAAGTTACTGCGGGAGGAGCTGGAGAGGGACGGTAAGGAAGCATTTTTGGGCAATTACTATACTAAAATCGGGTTTTATACCAAGACATGGCGGCATATTGAGATAAGATATCTTTTAGCGCTTTTGGAATATTTGAACCCGGAATTCCAGTATGCGGGAAATGTGGACATGGGAAAAACAATTGTGGCGGATGAGGCTGCCTTTAAGAAAATCATGAACGGAAATACGGAGCTTTTGGATAAGCTCAGGCGGGGCACTCCTCTGGCGTTCAGAAAATATGGACTGCTGACAGTGGATGAGATTGGGTGGTATTCCAATCATTGCTGAACCGGCGAAAGGGCGCGGATATCTGTTATGAAATATGAGACATTGGAACAATTCAGGGAAAGGGTCTGTGGTTTTGAATACCACAGCCTGCATCTGGATAGCGACGGCTGCTTTTGTACAAATCCAAATCTGGCAAATAAAGTGGATGCCTTTGGAAACATGAAAGCCTACATGGGAAATACCGCAGTATTTGCCATGGATGCATCTGATGAAAAAGCCAAAGACATTATAAAGCGGTTAAGGCGGATGCAGGAAGTCCTGTATTCGGAATGCCGGGACATGCTTGCAGAGCCTCTGCATGAACAAACCTTCCATATGACGCTCCATGATCTGGTGAGCGGCTCCCCCGGAAATGTCTCGGAAGAGAAGCTGAATTCCGTTGGAAGAAAAGCCAGGGAACGGATAGAGGGGATACACAGGGAGTCATGGACCATACAACTTCAGACAACCTGTGTATTCAATATGGTCAATACAAGTATCGTGCTGGGGTTGGAACCTTGCAGTGACGCGGCGTGCTGCCGGCTCATGGAGTTATATGATTGTCTGGAGGGCATAGTGCCTCTTGGCTATCCCATGACGCCCCACATTACCCTGGCTTATTACAGACCCGGCGTCTATCACGGGATGGATGTGAAAAGACTGGAGGATGTATTTCGCCGTGTGTCGGAGGAACGCTTCGCGGTTGAATTTGCCGCCGGAGATTTGGTATATCAGGAGTTTTTCAATATGAATCATTATACGATGGATTCTATGGTGCTTTTCCGCCCGGAATGTGATAAAATAACTAAAATATCCAACCAACATACAAATTCCGGAGGTAACAGCATGAATAAGATGGAACATATAACCGTTGTGTATTTCAGCCCCACAGGCGGAACCAGAAAAGCCTGTCTCAACCTGGCCATGGAGATGGGGAAGAAGGTCAAGGATGTGGACCTTTGCAGCCTGGAGGGGGAGTATTCCTTTGGGCCGGAGGATACCGTGATTGTGGGTGTGCCTGTGTTCGGCGGCAGGATACCCGGATACGCGGCGGAGAAGCTTACATATCTGAAAGGCGGCGGGGCAGTGGCAGTGACGGCGGCTGTCTACGGCAACAGGGCCTTTGAGGACGCCCTGCTGGAACTGGACGACTGCTTAAAGGCACAGGGCTTCAGGATTGGGGCAGGGACAGCGCTGCTGGCAGAGCACTCCATGGTCCGGGACATTGCGGCCGGCAGGCCGGACAGCAGGGACCAGAAGGAAATGGCGGACTTTGGGGCCAGGATTCTTGAAAAGCTGGAAGGAGACGGCTGGCAGGAGCCCCAGGTTCCCGGAGACCGCCCTTACCGTGACTGGAAGCAGATGCCGGTGATCCCGCTTACCAACGCATCCTGCATATCCTGCGGGCTGTGCGCTGCCAGATGTCCTGTGCAGGCCATTCCTGTGAGCAACCCTTCCTCCACGGACCAGTCCCGCTGCATCCTCTGCATGCGCTGTATTTCCGTCTGTCCGGTGAAGGCCAGAAGCCTGCCTGAACAGGCCTGCGCCATGCTGGAGCAGAAGCTTTCCCCTGTCAGGGATATCAGAAGGGAAAATGAGCTGTTTTTATAAACCCCCTATTGAATCCCGGTGCATTTCGGATTATAATCTTAAGATGTACTTGTAAAAGGATGGAAAACGGGTTTACAAAAACGGGAAGGCATTGGAGAAAAGATGATGAAAGCAAAGAAGACCCTGAAAGAAACCGTGGTGGAGGGAATCTACCGGGAGATAGAAGAAGGCATCTATAAGCCTAACGATATCATCCATGAAGGGGAAATCATGGAAAAGTACGCCATGAGCAAATCACCGGTGCGGGAGGCCCTTATTGAGCTGTGCAAGGATAATGTCCTGAAAAGTATACCAAGGGTGGGCTATCAGGTGGTTCCTGTGACCCTGAAGGAGATACTGGATCTTCTGGAATTCAGAATTGATGTGGAGACAGGCAACCTGAGGCGGCTGTGCCAGAGAATTACCCCTGAGCAGATAGAAGATTTAAGACAGCTGGATACCATCACAAAGGATAACCATGAGAGGATGGTGGCCATTCATTGGAACCGGAACACGGATTTTCATTTGAAGCTCTGTGAGATGGGCGGGAACGGTTATATATGCGATGTGATTGCCGCAGCCCTTCAAAAATCCTGTTCGTATATTTCCCAATATTTCCAGACAGCCTGGAAAAAGAACGCAGAATCCAACAGCTTTTATCACAGGGAAATCATTGAAGCCCTGGTAAAACATGATACGGAGCGGGCCGTGGAAATGCTCCAGAAGGACATACTGAATGTGAAAGAGCAGATTCAGGAGAACTATTCCCTTTGAGAGCAGGCCCCTGGATACGGGAAAATGCATAAATACTAAGGATGTAAGATTGATGCCGTCAATTTTACATCCTTTTTTTGAATAAAAATTGCATACAGCGTGAAAATAAACAAAAATTATGTCGGATGATAAAATTATTTTAATAAAATGGATAAAAAATATTTGACACGGCTTGTCGGCAGTGTTATAATCACGATTAGTAAGATTACTAATCACATCAGTGATATGATTAATGGAGGAGACAGCCATGACAAAAAAAGAGAGAGTGACAGCAGCTATCCGGGGAGAAGAAGTTGACAAGATACCCAGCGGATTTTCCCTGCATTTTCCTAAGGAATCAGCTTTTGGAGACGCGGCCGTAAAAGCCCATCTGAAATTTTTTGAGGAGTCTGATACAGACATCCTTAAAATCATGAATGAGAATCTGGTTCCCTATATGGGCGAGATTAACAATGGATCCGATTACAGCATGGTAAAAGAGATGACCATGGAGGACGGCTTCATGCAGGACCAGGTGGAGCTGGTTAAGAAGATTCTGGCCGGATGCGACAGGGATGCATTTATCCTGGGCACACTTCACGGTATTACCGCATCATCCATCCATCCCCTGGAAAAGATGGACCCCAACTATACATACGACCAGGTAAGGGAGAAGCTCTGCCGCCTGCTGCGTGAGGATGAGGATACGGTTCTGGCAGGAATGAAGCGCATTGCGGACGTGATGTGCGAACTGGCAAGAACATACATTGAGCTGGGCGTGGACGGCGTGTATTATGCGGCTCTGGGCGGCGAGACCAGGTTCTTCACGGATGAGGAATTTGAGAAATGGATTAAGCCCTTTGACCTGCAGATTATGAAGGCCATCAAGGATGCGGGAGGATACTGTTTCCTTCACATCTGCAAGGACCAGCTGAACATGGACCGCTATAAGGATTACGGCCCCTACGCAGACGTGGTGAACTGGGGCGTATATGAAGCACCCTTCAGTTTAGAGGACGGACGGAAGATGTTTGCTGGAAAGACCATCATGGGTGGCCTTCCCAACCGCCACGGCGTACTGGTGGACGGACCGGCAGAGGCAGTGAAGGAAGAGACAAGGAAGGTCATCCGGGAATTCGGAAGAACTCATTTTATTCTGGGAGCTGACTGCACCCTTGCAACAGAGCAGGATATGGACCTTTTAAAGGCAGCCGTAGAGGCAGCCAGGGAATAATGTAACAGTGAATATCAAAAGGAGGAACAGAGAATGATGAAAAGAAAGTTAGCAATGGCACTTGCGGTATCCATGGTGGTGGGCTCCCTTGCAGCCTGCGGCGGCAAGACCGACCAGGCGGCCACAACCGCAGCGCCCAAGGCAGAGAATGCCCAGGATGACCAGAGCGGGGCGGCAGACGGGGGCGCAGAGGCAGCGGACAGTGAAAAGACCGTATATCCCGCAGGAACCCTGGTGGTTTACGCCATGGGAAATCCCCAGTACAGACAGCAGTGGTTTGAGACATGGCTGGAGAACCACAAGGATATTGCGCCGGATGTGAAGATTGAGTTTGTCCAGACAGAGGGAACCGCGGACATCCGTGAGAAGATTACCATGACAGCACTGTCGGGAGCCACCGAGGATCTTCCCGACGCAGCTATGCTGGACCCTGTAACCATCATGGATTTGGCAGGCGCAGGCCTTTTAAAGGATGAGACTGAATATCTGACTCCTCTTCTGGATAAGATGGTAGATGGAGCCACCACAGACGCCACCATCGGCGGACGCATCTATGCGCTGCCGGATTCCGTAAGGCCCCAGGTGCTGTTTTACAACCAGGACATCTTTGACAAGTACGGCGTGGACGCAGAGCAGATGAATACCATGGAAGGCTACATAGAGGCAGGACGCCAGTTAAAGGAAAAGAGCAACGGGGAAGTTTATCTTTCCTACATCGACCCAACCAGCAAGACCTGGAGATACTGGGGCCGCAGGGGGCTTATGCCGTCAGCTGGCGCTAAAATCTGGGATGAGAACGGAGAAGTTGTAATCGGCAGCGACGAAGGAACACAGAAGGCATTAGGCGCCCTGGATACCATGAATTCCGAGGGACTTCTTTTAAAGACCACCATCATGGAGCCGGCTCTTTATGACGCCATCAACAAACAGCAGGTAGCTACTTTCTGCATCGGTGCTTTCTGGGATGAATTCATGAGAAAGAACTGCGAAGCCACCAAGGGACAGTGGAGAGTCATGTCAGCTCCTGCGTTTGAAGGCGTTGACAAGGCAGGCGCTCCTGTATCCCAGTACATGGCCATCATCGAGAAGGGCGACAATCCTTATTCAGAGCTGTTCCGCCAGATGTGGTATGATTTCACCTTTGACACCCAGGCAAAGGAAGTATGGGTCAATTCCATGGAAGAGCAGAATGCTCCTTATTCCAACCCAGTATCCAAGGAAATGCTGGAGGATCCATTCTGGAAAGAGCCATCTGACTTCTACGGCGGCCAGTCCTTCCGCGAGATGGAGGGCAAGTGCCTTGAGAACGGCGCTGCAAACCTGGTGGTAACACCTCAGGATGCAGAGGCAGATGAAATCATTTCTGCTGAGCTGGAGAAGTACGTGGCAGGCAACCAGTCCATGAGCGACGCTATCGCCAACATGGATAAGAACTTAAAAGCTAAGATCGGCAAGGCTGAAATCAGCCAGTAATGCAAAAAAGGCTCCCGCCCCGAGGAGGGAGCCTTTTATAAACCTTAAGGAGGAGGCAGCGAATGTTAAAAGCACTGAAAAAATACAGGGCTCCCTATTTGTTTATCATGCCCTTTTTTATCCTGTTTCTTGTATTTCAGCTGGTGCCCACCATATGGACATTCTACATCAGCCTGACAAACTGGAAGGGAATCGGGACTCCGGATTTCTGCGGATTTGACAATTACAGGAAAATGCTGATTGACGATATGTTCTGGGAATCCCTGGGCAACACAGTGGTCTACTGGCTCACCGGACTGGTATTCATTATCTGCTGTGCCCTGCTCATCGCGTCCCTGTTAAACAGCAGATACTTAAAAAGTAATTCCGCCAGGGCATTTTTCAAGACGGCTACCTTCCTTCCGAATATATGTGCAGCCATTGCCATGGGTCTTATTTTCCGAATGCTGTTTGATGAGAACGTGGGTCTGGTCAATGAGGTGGTGACAATATTCGGGGGCTGCAAGATCCCCTGGCTTACCAGCACCACATTTTCAAAGATACCTGTTATTATCCTGAATGTCTGGAGATATACACCATGGTTCACCATGATTCTCTTATCGGGACTGCTCAACATATCCAAGGATTACTATGAGGCAGCCACGGTGGACGGTGCCAACGGGTGGCAGCAGTTCTGGTTCATCACCCTGCCGTCCTTAAAGAATATCCTGTTTTTCTGCTCCGTGACACTGACAGTGGATATGTGGAAGCTGTTCAATGAATCCTATATCCTTCCGGGACCGGGAACCTCCAACTCATCCCTGTTCCAGTACATGTATGAGTCAGGCTTTAATGTATTCAACATGGGTTATGCATCGGCAATCGGCGTTATCCTGATTCTTATTCTGATTGTCATATCCATCATCCAGTTTGTGGTAAGACACAAGCAGGGCGAAATATAGAAGGAGGGAATAAAATGAACAGAAAGAAAAATGCGTCCACGGTCCTGGTATACGGCGTACTGATATTCATCACCCTTATCTGCCTGTTTCCCATTGTGTGGATGTGCCTGATTTCCATAAAGAGCACCAGTGAGAGCATCACGGGATTTAATTCCTTGATGGTGTCAAATCCCACCATGGCTAACTTTAAGCGTCTGTTTGAAATGATTCCTGTTGGACAGAATGCCTTCAACAGCGTGTTCACCACCATCATGGGAACCATTACCTCCCTGTTTTTCTGCGCCCTGGCAGGCTTTGCCTTTGCAAAATACAGGTTTCCGGGCAGGAAATTCCTGTTTTACTTTGTCATTGCCACCATGCTGGTGCCGCCGGAGGTGGGAAGTGTGCCTTTGTTCATCATCATGAAGAAGGTGGGACTGATTAACAGCCTGTGGTCCCTGGTAATCCCCAGGATTGCCACGGCAGTGGGTATCTTTTACATGAACCAGTATATAACTGATGTGCCGGATGAACTGGTGGAGGCGGCCAGGATTGACGGATGTTCCGACTTCGGCATCTTCACCAAAATCATTCTTCCGGTTATCAAGCCGGCCATGGCATCCTGGGGAGCCATCACCCTGATTGCCAGATGGAACGATTTCTTCTGGCCTCTGCTCTACTTAAGGAAGCAGGCAAAATACACGCTGATGGTGACGATATCACTGCTGCCGGTCAGCGAGGGATTATCCACCCCGTGGCCCGTTATACTGGCAGGCACCACCCTGGTTATCATACCTATCATCATCCTGTACCTGATTCTGGAGAAGTTCCAGAAGGCCGGTATGATGGAAGGCGCTGTTAAGGGATAAGTGCATCTTAAAAGGGACATATATAAAAGCACATATATAAAAGTACATTGACAATCCAATGTTTTTTGCCTATGATTATGGCATAAGCAAAGACAGGAAAAGCAACAGCATTTTCAGGAATATTGCATAGGCAGTAAGCCTGGACGGACAGCGAGTCGCTGCCCGGAGTGAAAAGCAGAGGGATAAGTCCGCAAGCTGCGCCGTGGTACATCCGCACATTTCATGTGCCCGCCGCTTTGCGGCCCGGTACCCCTATGCATCTTACGGTATCCGGATACGTGTTGCTTCTCCTGTCTTTGTTTTTGTAATAACTGTTTGATTTGTCAGGAATTAATTCGGAAATTGATCTGTGAAATGATCTGGAAAATGACCCGGAAAATGACCCGGAAAATGACCCGGGAAATGATCCGGAGAATCGGCATGGGTTCCAGGAGGTAAGAGATATGGCCCGGACGGATTTGTGGAAATATTGCAGTGCTGAGCAGTGCAGGGAGATGATGCTTTCCTTCCGGCTGGTAGGGGCCGGGGACTGGCCTCCTGAAAAAATAATGGGCTGTCTCTATGCCCTCAGCAATCATGCGGAAAAACATTACCAAAGGGTGAACATTCCCAAGAGAAGCGGCGGCTTCAGGACTCTGCTGGTGCCGGATCCCCTTCTGAAAAATGTGCAGAGGAATCTGCTTCATCATGTGCTGGACGGATTTACAGTGTCCGACAGCGCGGCGGCTTACAGGAAGGGGGCTTCGGTGGCTGCCAACGCAGGGAAGCATCAGGGCAGGAAGATTGTCATGAAGATGGATATTGAGGATTTTTTTGGGAGCATCACCTTTCCCATGGTGCTGCATCACGCATTTCCGGCAGCCTATTTTCCACCGGCAGTGGGTGTCATGCTGGCCTCCCTTTGCTGCTGCCATGACCGTCTGCCCCAGGGAGCGCCTACGTCTCCGGCCATCTCCAATCTGGTGATGAAGCCCTTCGATGAGTATATGGAAGCCTGGTGCGGGGAACGGGAAATTGTATACAGCAGGTATTGCGATGACATGACATTTTCAGGTGTTTTTGATGGTTCTGAGGTGAAGGGAAAGGTATACGGTTTTCTCAGGTCCATGGGATTTGAGCCTAATCTGAGGAAAACCCGGATTCTGACCAGGGGAACCAGGCAGGTAGTGACCGGCCTGGTGGTGAATGAACGGGTCCGGGTTCCCGCCCCCTACAGAAGACGTCTGCGGCAGGAGATTTATTACTGCATGAAATATGGGGCAAAGGAGCATCTGACGCGTACCGGAAGGCAGGCATACCTGAATGATGGGGATGGGGGAACCAGACGGTATCTGGAGTCTCTGCTGGGCAAGACGGCCTATGTGCTGCTGGCCTCAGGGGATGGGGATGCCTGGTTTCGGGAGGCCCAGGTGAGACTTAGGGAGATGCTGGGGCAGGATATGTGTCTTTAACCGCTGTCAGCCTAAGATATTAGTTTATCAAATTTCTTTTCCGACAGTATCTCATGGGTTAAGAGTTCTCCATCGCGAAACAGTGAGAATGTAGTAAAGGGAGCCGGGGCGTTTTGGGCGTCCTCTCTTGTCTGTATATGCACGGTTTGAAGCTCCACATTTCTTTCTTTGGCTGTTTTTTCCAGAAGCGGCACATATTTTGCCGTAAAGGGACATTGGCTGGTGTAGTACAGGACCAGTCCCTTTGGCATGTCCTCACGGTTTTTAGCCGTATGTCTGAAACATGGTTTGTCAGCATTTCTGTCAAAGGCCAGATACATCAGTTCAAAATAGGGGCCTGCCGCGTCTGCGGTTTCAAATCCTTTATATTTCAGATATTCAGGGTCGGAAAGATATCCCATTTTTTTCTTTGAGGATAAGATAACAAGTCCTTTTTTACCTTTTTCCTTACTGTCCCGGATACATTCGTCCAGCAAAAGAGTTGAGTAGCCAAGTCCCTTAAACTGTCCGGATACCCACAGGCAGTTGATATACATATACCCGTCCGCTTCTATCGGCGCCCAGGCGTATTCAGCGGGAATATACTCAATAAAGCACTTTCCCCTCACATTGCATTTTAAGAATACAAGTCCCTCGTCAAGTCTTTCTTTGAGCCAGGCTTTTTTTGTCATGACCTGAATGTCTTTGTTGTTTGATATGGCACAACAGATATGTTCCTGTTCAAGGTTGCCGTGTGTTATTTTGATAAGCTCCATTTCCTTATTCCTCCGTATCGTATGCCTGTATCATAGGGCCTGGCCTGATGGGCGGTTTCTATGGCTCATCATGTGCCGGCTCCCTGAATTTAGTGATTCGCCAGATTGGTCCTTCAGGGCCTTTTTCTATAAGGATAGAACATTGAATATGACAACAGTATGTCATGTTCTTTCGTTAAGGGAATATATAATATTGAGCGAAATACTGGCGCGGATGTCTGCTGAGGGGCCGGGATCATGCTGTGGCAGCATGCTTCCGGCCCCAGTGATTTTTGCAGCGGAGAGATTTTGACGGAAGAGTCCTATACCCCCTGTATAACCGGCTGTATCTGCCTGCCCTCCAGGGCCTCCTTAAGGGTATCCTCTATGAGTCCGGTATGGGCAATCATGGAGGTGGGCTTTTTCACCGGATCATCCTGGCCAAAGGGAACAAAGTAAATGTTCTTCATGTTGAACAGCAGGCCGATGTTCTTAAGGTTGATGCCAAGGGCATCGTTGGTGGATACGGATATCACCAGCGGCCTGCCGTTTCGCAGATGTGCTTTTGCAGCCATAAGGACCGGAGTGTCCGTGATTCCGTTGGCCAGTTTGGCCAGGGTGTTGCCGGTGCAGGGAGCGATGAGGAGGACATCCAGGTACCCCTTTGGACCAATGGGTTCGGCCTCCTCGATTTTCAGTATTGGCTTCATTTCCGTGATGGATGTGATCCGGTCCATAAACTGGCCGGTATCCCCGAAACGGGAGTCCGTGGACTGGACGCTTCCTGAGAAGACGGGGTGCAGGATGGCCCCTGTCTCCTTCAGATGCCTGATTTCCTGTTCTATTTTTGCAAAGGTGCAAAAAGACCCGGTGACGGCCAGGCCTACATGTTTTCCTTTTAATTCCATAGTATTCTCCTTATTCCTTACTGAGTCTGTGAATCCCGGATATGCTCCATGACGGCCTCATAAAGAATCAGGGCAGAGGAGAGGGGTGAGCAGCGGCCGGGAAGTCCGGGACATAATCTGGCCCGTATATTCCGGCGTTCAAGGGCTTGGAAATCCACCCCTCCCGGCGCGGAGGCAATGTCGATGACAGCCGCATTTTCCTGAACCTGATTTGCCAGGGCAGCGTCCAGTACCAGGGACGGTATGGTGTTGAATATAAAGTCAGATTCTCCTATGACGGCGCCCAGTTCCTTTAATAGGCAGGTATCGTATCCCATACAATGGGCCGGGACCAGCCGGGAGGCATTGCGGCCCGCCACGGTTACGCGGGCTCCCATGCCCTTTAGCCGGTCGGCCAGAATGGCGGCGCATCTGCCGTACCCGGTTACCAGGCAGCGGCTTCTGTAAAGATTTACCGGACTTAAGGATATGGCCTCTGCCACGGCACCCTCTGCGGTGGCAACCGCATTTTTCCATGCCACGTCCTCCATCTTCATGAAATCATGGCAGGGAATGGAAAGAAGGTCACAGCGCTCCCTGACAGCGGAAGGGATATTCCCTCCAAAGAGTATATGGGTGTTTTTCAGGCAGGCCGTGAAGGTCTGTATTTCCAGGCCGGGCAGGCTGTTTTCTGAGAAAATGGTTTTACCGTCCTTGGTAAAGGGAACGGGGCAGAGGATGATATGGGAATCTTCCATGGCTTCCCTGAGAGAGAAGGGGGAAGAGGGTCTGTCATAGTAAAAGCAGGTACTGGCACCGGACTGACTGAGAAGCCGGTTCAGGCAAACCTGCCTGGAGTCTCCGCCCAGTATGAGGAATTGATGCATGGATACTCTCCTTATGAGATTGGATTCATATTGTCACTATATGACAGAAGGAAATAATTGGTACCATAAAGACGGGTTTGTCATATTTTCATAGTATAATGATTGAATCGGGGGACTGATGTTTATGAGTCACAGTATTTTTGAGGGCAGCGCTGCGGCAGTGGTGACGCCCATGAACGGATATGGAAATCTTGATTTTGATGCCTTTGGAAGGCTTCTGGAATGGATGATAAGGGAAGGCACGGACGCTGTGGTGGTGAACGGCACCACAGGGGAGTCGGCCACCCTGGACGACAAGGAAAAAATGGCTGTCATCCGCTACGCCGTAAGACAGGTGGACGGCAGGATTCCGGTGATTGCGGGTACGGGGAGCAACTGTACGGAGCATGCGGTGGAGCTGTCCAGAAAGGCCCAGGAACTGGGGGCGGATGCCCTGCTGCAGGTGACTCCCTATTACAACAAGGCATCCCAGGAGGGGCTGGTGCGCCATTTTACCCAGGTGGCGGACCATGTGAGCATACCCATCCTTTTATACAATGTGCCCAGCCGTACCGGGGTAACCATACAGCCGGAAACCTACAGGATTTTGTCGGAGCATCCCAATATACGGGGGACAAAGGAGGCCAGCGGCAACCTGTCCCTGATTGCCAGGACAGCAGCCCTGTGCGGGCAGGGATTTGACATCTATTCAGGCAATGATGACCAGACCGTACCCATCATGTCTCTGGGCGGCAAGGGTGTAGTGTCGGTACTGGCCAATATCATGCCGAAAGAGACACATAAGATGTGCCGTCTGTACCTGGATGGGGATGTGAAGGAGAGCAGACGGATGCAGCTTCAGCTTCTGGAAATCATGGAAGCCCTGTTCTGGGATGTAAACCCCATACCAGTGAAGACGGCCCTTGGCCTGATGGGGGTCTGCGGGGATGACCTGCGCCTTCCGCTGACACCCATGGAGCCGGAGCAGAGGGAGAGACTGGCAGAGGTTATGAAACGGCAGGGAATCAGCCTGAAAAAAGAATTGCATAATCAGACAAATCTGCTATAATAAAGGGAGTGAAAGAATAGCAGTTTGGAGCTTTATGCACAGAGAATCAAAAGCCGGCGATTGCCCGGCTTTTATCTTTGAGGACGTTATTCTTAAAAAAACATAACCATTCAAAAAAGGGGGCATATCATTGGACCAGAATCAGCTTCACTATGGGATATCACTGAAATTATATTTTGAAAATAAGGCATTCGGACCCGGCATGTCGGTACTGCTGAGGGGAGTGGAATCCACCGGTTCCCTCCAGGGGGCGGCCCAGGCCATGAACATGGCTTACAGCAAAGCTTGGAAGATGTTAAAGGAGTCAGAAAAGGCATGGGGGTTCATGCTGACGGAGCGGGAGACAGGAGGAAGGGACGGAGGCGGCTCCACCCTTACGCCTCAGGCAGTCCGGCTTCTGGAGGCATACGACGCCTTCATGGCAGAGACAAGGCAGGAACTGGACCGGTTATTTGAACAGCACTTTTCACAGGAATGGGTGGAAGAGCTGAAGCAGTCAGCTGAACAGGCAGACGAATAATTAAAGATGGAAGGAAATGGATGTAAAATGACGGAACGTGCAAAACAACTGGTAATTGTAAGAGGCGGCGGTGATATTGCCACCGGTACCATCCACAGGCTTTACCGCTGCGGATACCCGGTGCTGGTGCTGGAGTCGGGATACCCCTCGGCAATCCGCAGATGCGTGGCCTTTTCCGAAGCAGTATATGACGGTACGTCTGAGGTGGAGGGAATTACCTGTATCAAGGCTTCCGGCTATGAGGAAGCCTGCGCCATCATGGAGCAGGGAGCAGTGCCCGTCATGATTGACGAGAACTGCGCAGTGCTTGAAAAAGTGCGTCCCTGGGCTCTGGTGGATGCCATACTGGCCAAGAAGAACCTGGGGACCACAAGGGACATGGCGGATAAGACCATCGGCCTCGGGCCGGGCTTCACAGCCGGTCAGGATGTGGACCTTGTGATAGAGACCATGAGAGGCCACAATCTGGGACGCATCATTGGAAACGGAAGCGCTGCCCCCAATACCGGAATTCCCGGAGTCATCGGCGGCTATGGGGCAGAGCGGGGCATCCATGCCCCGGCCCAGGGGATTTTCTTTGGCAAGGCCCTGATTGGGGACATGGTGGAGCAGGGCCAAGCCATTGGAGTCATTGTGACCGGACAGGGCGAGGTCATGGTGGAAGCTTCCCTGACAGGGCTTTTGAGGGGTATCATAAAAGACGGGTATCCGGTAGTGAAGGGATTTAAGATCGCTGACATTGATCCCAGAAAAAGTGAATATGAAAACTGCTTCACCATATCGGACAAGGCCAGATGCATCGCAGGCTCCGTGGTGGAGGGCTTACAGATGCTGGAGGTGAAGCAGGGGTATTGATTGAAAAGCCTATAGGGCACAGACCGCGCATTTTTCTTCCAGGATTTCAGTGAGGGCTGTGCCGCTGCTGGTATGGCAGCGGACGATCTCCGTGCCGTTTCCCACCTCGTCCAGGGCGCAGCGTATCATTTTGTGGGACACAGTGTTGGTAAACAGGACCAGCAGGTCAGGACTGCCAATCTGTTTATCCAGGCTGGCGCTCATCTGGGTAAATACCTTTGCCTTACATTTGTAATTCCTGCAAATCTTCTTATATTGGCTTACCATGCGGTCATGGCCTCCGATAATGACAACGCTCATGTAAAATCCTCCTTTTTTGGTGTCTAGGTGGTTAGTCAGAACTAACTATATAATGACATAATACAATAATTTTGTAAAATTGTCCAGCCCTTTACATGAGAAAGTTTATCATGTTACCGGGGTATATTTTGCGTTGTTTCGGCAGCAGGACTTTGAAATGATTCTGAAAATCCACCGAAGGAATGCCGCCGGCCGGAGTGCCGGAACCTTTGCCGGCTTACGTGCCGGATACCTTTGTCGGATGCCTGCATTTTACAAATAGGGAAAAGTGTGATATACTATATAGATACCCCGTTAACACTTGAACAGTATCTGTTCGGAAAGGTGGGAATTTGTTTAAAAAAGGAGAATATATTCTCTATGGAACTGTAGGCGTATGCCAGGTGGAAGGCATATCGAAACCTGACTTCTCTAATAATGACAAGGTGTATTACAGCCTTGTACCGAAGTTTGACCAGGATACCACCATCTATATACCGGTGGACAGCCCAAAGGTAAAGATGAGGGAAATCATGACCAGGCAGGAAGCAGAGCAGTTCATACTGGCCCTGCCGTCTGTTGAGGGAAAGCAGTATGCAAACGACAAGGAAAGACCCCAGGCATACAGGCAGATCCTTGAGTCCGGCGATTGTACTCAACTGGCATCTATGATTAAGGAGATATCAGAGATGGAGCAGAACCGCAGGGGAAAGGGAAAGCCCTTGTCCATCCGTGAGCGGGACGGCGTAAAGAGCGCCCGGAAGCTGCTGTTTGGAGAACTGGCCACTGCCCTGGATATCTGCCCGGAGGAGATACCGGACTATATTACCAGCCAGATTGGTGAAGCGTGATAAAACTGTGAAACATTTAACTGTTTTATTTTAATCTGAACTGTGGTAAAATCTTGAGTTGGAAGAATCAGATTTATCAGATTCCTAACTTGGGAAAGGCGGCAGGAGAGATGGAAAAGAGTATGGGTACCCGTGGACAGATGTCGGAGGCTGTGTCAACGGGTATTTTTTTGACTTTATCCGGAGGGTTCCAGGATGCTTATACGTATTACTGCAGGGGAAATGTGTTTGCCAATGCACAGACAGGCAATATCGTTCTCATGGGAAGCCATTTGGCTGCCAGGGAGTGGAACCTGGCTGTGCGGTATCTGGCTCCTGTTCTGGCCTTTGCCGGCGGAGTGTATATGGCGGAGCATGTAAAACGGCTTCACCGGCAGGACAGAAGGTTCCATTGGAGGCAGCTGATTGTGGCTATTGAGATCATATTGCTTTTTGTGGTGGGATTCCTGCCCCAGGATATGAATATGGCAGCCAATATCATTGTCTCATTTGTATGCGCCCTTCAGGTCAATGCCTTCAGGAAAATCAAGGGAAGCCCCTATGCCACCACCATGTGTATCGGAAATCTGCGCAGCGCCACGGAAAACCTGTACTGGTACCGCCATACGGGCAAAAAGGACCATCGGGATAAATGTATCCGCTACTATGGAGTCATCGGCATATTTGCAGTGGGTGCCGTCATGGGCAGTGTACTTACAGCCTATCTCAGGGAGCGCACCATATGGGTTAGCTGCGGGCTTCTGCTGGTCAGCTTCCTGATCATGTTTGTGAAAGAAGATATAGAAGGCGGGCGCAGGTAGAAGCTCCCTTGTAAAGAAATGGAGATATATGGAAAATAATCAAAAAACGGAACCGGACCGCTGTTTTGGCGGCTACGGTTTATCCGGTGAAATCACGGAGACGCTGGCGCTGTTAGGGTATGAACATCCCACCAGAGTGCAGGAGGAGGTGCTGCCTCATGTGCTGGCAGGCAGGAATGTGGTGGTGCGGTCCCAGACAGGAACAGGCAAGACGGCTGCCTTTGCCATTCCTGTCTGCGAACAGATAGTCTGGGAGGAAAACCTGCCCCAGGCTCTGGTGCTGGAGCCAAGCAGGGAGTTGGCCGTGCAGGTCAGCCAGGAGATATTCAGGATTGGCAGGAAAAAACGGCTGAAGGTACCGGCTGTGTTCGGCGGCTTTCCCATTGACAAGCAGATACAGACACTGCGCCAGAAAACCCATATTGTGGTGGGGACACCGGGGCGTGTCATGGACCATGTGCGCAGGGGGAGCCTGAAGCTGACAGGGGTGAGATACCTGGTGATTGACGAGGCGGATCTGATGCTTGATATGGGGTTCATGGACGAGGTCAGGCAGATTGTGGGGCTCCTTCCTGAGAAACGGCAGACCCTTCTTTTTTCAGCCACCCTGGATGAGGATGTGAAGAACCTGGCAGAGGAAACGGTAAAGGATGCGGTTTCCGTTTTCCTGGAACAGGAGGGGGAGACGCCCCTTCCCATCCGGCAGTCAGTGTACGGCGTCGCACAGGACCAGAAGTATACGGCATTCAAGCGCGTTCTCATGAAGGAAAACCCGGAGCGCGCCATGATATTCTGCGGTACCAGGGAAATGGTCCAGGTGTTATTCCAGAAGCTGAGAAGAGACAGGATATTCTGCGGCATGATCCACGGTGATATGGAGCAGAAGGAACGGCTTAAAAATGTGGATGCATTCAGGCGGGGAGGGTTCCGGTACCTGATTGCCACGGATGTGGCCGCAAGGGGAATTGATTTTGAGGACGTGGGCCTGGTGGTGAACTACGATTTTCCCATGGGAAGGGAGACTTATGTGCACCGGATTGGACGGACCGGGAGAAATGGAAAGGCAGGCAGAGCGGCCAGCCTGGTGACTGAGGATGAGACAAGGACGCTTCACAAGGCGGAGGCGTATGTGGGAGTGCCGCTTCCGGTTCTTCCCTGTCCGGAGACAGAGGAAGAGGAGGAAAAGGCTTTCTGGGCCCTCCAGAGAAAGAAGCCGGTACCCGGCCCCCATAAGGGGGAGAAGCTGGACCGGTCCATTACCAGACTGTCCATCGGGGGCGGCCGTAAATCCAAGATGAGGTCCGGCGATATCGTGGGCGCTGTGTGCAGCATAGAGGGCGTGGATGCGGAGGACATAGGAATCATAGATATCAGGGAAAGCCTCACCTTTGTGGAGATATTGAACCGCAAAGGCTCTCTGGTTCTGGCAGGCCTTCAGGACAGGACCATCAAGGGGAAAATCAGGAAGGTGAGAATTACTTCGCAGAATAATGGAGTATAGTATTCTGCGCGTTTCACTGTCATTTCAAGCAGATGGTTTCCATATCCGTTATGGCCAGGCTGCCGGTATCC
>OGYA01000157.1_pt1 | contig 54293 bp, 50 predicted proteins | sample 1576401 | NCBI WGS metagenome assembly OGYA01 (sample SAMEA3541485, study PRJEB24748) | human gut metagenome | biome: human gut; feature: human-associated habitat; material: faeces | place: China | collected 2012 | reverse complement strand
TGATAAACGGCGGAGCAGCAAAGCTTGGAGGAGTTGATATCCTTGGTCTTAATCTACAATTAGGACAAATGCTACAGGTGCTTAATGTCTTTGTGCCGGTGATTAAGAAATCTTCGGTAGAGGGTTATCAGAGTGGACTGATTGTCCAGTCAGAAGGTGTAGATGACAAGGATACCTGCGGTTATGCCGGAGGTTATGTAGGAAAACTGATCGGTGGACAGATCTGGGGCGAAAATGATGCACGCTGCAAGGTCACAAAGCTGAGACGAGTTGACGGAAGAAGCTATGTCGGAGGATTTGTCGGAAGCTCTAGACCAGGAAGTGTAGCAACACTGAATCCAACTGCAGGAGAAGGATTGCTCAGCCAGCTTCTGAATAAACTGTTAAGTACACCAGCAGATTTGATAAAAGTATTAAATGCTACAGTCGCAACGATTCGTTATGCAGATGTGGAAGCCTGGGATGACTGGGGAATCATCGTAAATGGTGCTTATGCAAGTGGAAATAATAACACTTCTTATGCAAAAGCAGCCGGAGGATTTGCCGGAAATCTGGAAGGAACTGTACTCGGTAAGAAGGATACGGAAGAGGCAGGAGTTTCTGTACAGAATATCCGTTCCGTAGTCGCAGGTGAATATGCCGGAGGATGCTTCGGTGTTGCTGACGTAGCCGGAGTTGCCAATATCAGTGCAGGAAATGAGACCTCGCTCCTTGATAAATTATTAAAGCTTGGAAGAACCGATGTGCTGGATGCATTTAGAAGTTATGTATATTACGGAACTGTAAGCGGAAGTAAGGATGCTGGTTTAAGTGTCAGCGCAAACACAGCGATAAAATCCGGACAGAACAACCAGGTTACATATAGCGGAACAGCCGGAGGTTTTGGCGGCTCATTGCTAAATGGTTCTGTGAAAAACAGTAAAGTAACAGAATTAAGCAATGTAAGAGGTTTGAATAGTGTCGGAGGATTTGTCGGCTATTCTGGAAAGAGCGGAGTAGTTAAGGCAGACAAGATAGACGTTATTGGAGACAATACAGGACAGTTGCTTGGTGGTGCTCTTGGAGTTATGGACATTTTTGGTTCTCACATTGATGACTGTGCAGTTACAGGAACTGATGAGGGTTACACTGTGCAGAGTACAAATGGAGATGAGCAGATTGCCGGAGGATTTATCGGATATGCCAATCTTGCAAGAATGTCGAATTGTACAGCAGGTGACAAGACGAACCAGAAAATTGGACTGAAACAGGTAGCGTCAGGTGGAACAGCCGGCGGATTTGCCGGACGAACAAGTTTCGCTTATCTTGCAGATTTAAAATTGGATTCAGGAGCAGTGAATGTAATATTCTCGGTTGTTAATCGACTTGTAAAAGCATTATATCTGGATAATCTTCAGAATACTGATCTTTTGAAGATTGATCTTGGAATTATCAAAGTTGATGCACTATATGATGGCAAACTGCTTCATGTAAATCTGCTTGGACTGGATATTTCTGTAGGACTTTCAAAGAAGTCAACAGATAACAACCAGGAGACAGATCTTGCAATTATTACGATTGGAGATTCATCCATCAAACTTCGATGCGACGAAAATGGATTGTTGAATGATAATGATGCCAAATCCAATATCAGTGTGAGTCTGATCAAGGCCAATCGAACAAGAATTACTGATAGTAATGTTTACGGTGTCAGTCAAGGATATGATGTCTATGCAGGTGGGGCCGGAAATAACAATGACGGTGGTACAAAAGACGGACGAAGTGGTGGCTTTGTTGGATTCAACGATGAAGGACTTTTGAAGAACAACAACATGTACTACTGTGATGTGGTTCGTGGAACAAAAGATCTTGTTGGACCATTTAGCGGAAAGAGTAAGTTGGATTCTGTATATGAAGCTAACACACAGGAGAAGGTGGAAGGCGAGAATAATAATTACCGTATTTACAGAAAGCTGGATGTAGCGCTGGATCAAATCAAAAAGGGTTCAGACAAGCTGAATCTAAGCTATGAAAAAGATACTTCCAGTGGATGGGATATTTACACGCTGGGTCATATGAATTCGATAAAAAGCTATGAAACTTTGCAAAATGCAAAGCTGACAGATGATACTTCGTCTACGACAGCAGAGCTTAAAGCATATGAATCAACAGCAAAAGCAGTATTGATGGCAGATACTAAAACAACATTGAACACAGGAGAAAGTGATACTCCGGAGCCATCCGAGTCACAGGATCCATGTGATGAACATATCAAGCTGACAATCAATAAAGTTTGGAAGGATCTAAACAATCTGGATAAAAAACGTCCGGATAACATTACGGTAACGATATCTCGTACCTGGAAAGATAAGGCAGGAAAGGAAATGACAGAAACAGTACCAGGTTACGAGAGTTACAAAATAAAAGGTTCCATCGATAAATCTAAATGGCAGGAGGTGATAAAGGAACTCCCGGCATACAAGACAGATGGAGATGAAATTTATTATTACACGTATTCCATCACAGAAGCAAAAGTGGATGGTTATACAACAACGATAGATAAATCGCAAGATGGATTTACCTTCACAATAACTAATAGACATTTCCCAGGTCTTCCGGATACTGGAGGATACGGAAACTATTTGATTTACCTGATAGCTGTTCTGTTTTTCCTGGTGTATTTCGTAATGAGATATAAAAAATGCAAGGAAAATAAAAAAGCAGAAAAACTATAAAAGAAAAATTCTCAAGAAAAGGAGACAATAGTTATGAAGAAAATGAAAAAAATCATGGCATTAATGCTGGCAGCGATTATGATGATGGCTATGTCTGTCACAGCATTTGCCGCAGAAACAACACGTTCACTTACTGTGAATGCAAAAGGTGGACAGGATCTGAAAGGTCAGACAATCAATCTGTACAAATTATTTGATGTGACAGAGTCAAATAGTGGAAAAACAACAAACTATGCGTATACAGTGAATGCAGCAACTGGTTATAAAGATGCGATTAAATCAGCCCTTGGAACATCATTTACAGGAACAACAGATGAGGAGTATGCAGCAGCTGTTTTAGCTCTTAAAGATACAGAAGGTGCAGTACAGAAGTTTGCAAATGATTTTACTGCAGATGCACTGACAAAGAATTTATCAGCTACAGCAAATTCTGGAAAAATCAAAGAAGAAAATAAAATATCTTATACATTTGATAATTTAGCAGATGGTTATTATCTTGTATATGTAACAGGTGGAAAAGAGATTCAGTCTTCTTTAGTTACTGTAGATGCAACAACAAATACTGTAAACTTAAAAACAGAAGCACCAAGCATTAATAAAACAGTAGATAAAGAAACAGCTGAAATTGGTCAGGTAGTAACATATACAGTAACAGGCGCAATCCCAGATACAACAGGATATGCTAAATATGTATATAAAATCAATGATGAATTATCAGCAGGTCTTGATTTTGTAAACGATGCAAATGGAACAGCTCTTGGAACAGATGCTACAGCAGTTAACGTAACAGTAGCATTTAAAGATGGAACAGATGCTAGTACAGCACCAACAGAAGCAACACTTGATTCTACAAACAATAAAAAAATGAGTCTTGACCTTTCAGCATGGGTAAGAGCTAACCAGGCAAATAAAGGAAAAACATTCACAGTTACATATTATGCAAAAGTAAACAAAAATGCAGAAGTAACAAATAACAACAAGGCTTCATTAGAGTACGGAAACAATCCAAGCGATACAACAACTACAACACCAAGTGAAGCAAAAACAAATACTTATCCATTAGATATCAATAAGATTAAAACAGGATCTGATGAAAAGTTAGCAGGTGCAAAATTTAGATTATATTCAAGCGCAGCTGATGCTAAAGCAAATGATGAATCAAAAGCGCTTAAAGTATCTCCTGTAGTTGCAGGCGTTGCAGGTAACTATGTGGTAGATCCAGCATCTACTACTACAGAATTTGAATCTGTAAAATCAATTGAAGAAAAAGGTTATAACCTTCATATTAATGGTCTTGAGGCTAAAGACTACTGGTTAGTAGAGACACAGGCTCCAGAAGGATTTAATAAACTGACAGCTCCGATCAAAGTTACTATTACAAAAACTGGAGATGCAGAATGGAAAGTTTCTAAAGATGGTGTAGAAGAAACTGACAAAATCATCGACATCGAAAACAGCACAGGTTCTCTTCTTCCATCCACTGGTGGACGTGGAGCAATTGCATTTGCTGTAATCGCAGCTCTTCTTGTATTCGGTGTAGCAGTAAGCTTCATCCGTGACAAAAGAAAAGAAGCATAATAATTTTGCTAGAGATACAAGATAATATTTAAGGAATAGGCGGTTATCTTCCACGGAAGGTAGCCGCAATTCCAAGTATAACAACAGGGAGAATGGAATGAAGAGTAAGAAGAAAAAAAAGAAGGTAACAATAAAAGATATTATTCGTCTGATCGTGCTTTTGGTTGCATTCTCCGTATTGTTATATCCAACGTTTAGTAGTTATTTGAACGAAAAGAATAGTTCCAAAGTTGTATCCCATTATGATGAGGAAAGTGTAAAGTTAAGTAAGGCAGAAAAAGAGCAGATGTTGGAAGAGGCAAGAGCATACAATAAGGAAATGCTGGGAAATATTGATTTGATTGATCCATTTTCGCAGGAAGATGTGGAAATAGATGCTCGCTATGAGAGCCTGTTAAACGTAGATGGTTCTGGAATGATGGGATACATTCGTATTCCTAAGATTAATGTAGAACTTCCAATCTATCATGGAACAAGTGAAGCTGTGCTACAGGCAGGTGTCGGACATTTCTGGGGTACATCTCTTCCTGTAGGTGGAGAAAGTACACATACAGTTCTGACAGGACATAGAGGTCTTCCGACAAAAACACTATTTACCAATATGGATAAACTGGAAGTAGGGGATATTTTTTACATTAAAGTCTTAGATGAAACCCTGGCATATCAGATTGATCAGATATTAACGGTTTTGCCACAAGAGACAGATAGCTTGTCCATTGAACCAGGTAAGGATTATGCAACACTTGTTACTTGTACACCATTTGCAATCAACACACATAGACTTTTAGTTCGTGGAGAGAGAATACCTTATGAAGAGGCAACAAAGCAAGAGCCTGATACCAATATAAAACCAGAGTTATCTTTCACTGCTAAAGTGCTGATTGTAACAATTATAGTAATCTTCATAGGGCTGATGATAGCTGTAATTTATAGTATACGAGATAGAAAAAGGAGGAAAGCAAAGTGCGAAAGAAGATAAGAAGTATTCACATTATTTTATTCGTTATGCTTTTTCTTGTCGGTAGTTTTATAGATATTTCAACAATCCATGCTGAAGCAGGAAGCAGAATAGGAAGCATTCAAATTATTTACAAGGGGAGAAATAGTTCGGATAAAGAAGTGATTCTTTCCGGAGCAAAGTTCTCGATATTTCCAATTCAATATATGAAAAATGATGAGCCGGTCTGGGAAGATGGTTTTAAAGATTCAGGTATATCGTTACAAGATACCAGTGCAGAAGCAAGAGAAAAACAAGCAAGACAATTGTTTGCATTTGCGAAAGAAAATAATATTTCCGGATTAATGCAAGAAACAGATACTTCGGGACGCACGAGTTTTGGAGAACTGAATGAAGGAATTTATCTGCTTGCACAGATCGGAAATGTAGAAAGTGGTACAGATAAATTTGAATCTGCGCCATTCCTTGTTAATATTCCATCTGAAATCAATGGGAATGTAGAATATAATGTAACGATAGAGCCAAAAGCTGAATGGGTCTCACCAGAAACACCACCGAACAATCCAGATAAGCCTAAGGATCCGACACCTTCAAAACCGGATAAGCCAAATACTATTCAGAAAATAATAAATACGGTAAAAACCGGAGATACAACAAATATAGTTGCATGGTTTTTAATAGCGATTGTTAGTCTTGGTTTGATTGTAGGCTTATATAAAAAAAGAAAAATGAAGTAGCTATTATTTAAAGAAAACTGATCCATTGCGGTGGAATCAGTTTTCTTGTATTATACGTCTTAAAACGTTGCAAACACTAATGTTGAAGTGTGGATGCAACGGTACGATTGATATCGTTGTTTGATATTTGAGGAGCATTGAGTAGTGCAGTGAAATTCTGCTGGATGATATCTAGTGTCTTTTGTTTTTTCTGTAATTCCTGTATTTGTATAAGCAGAGAGCTGAAAAGATAAGTGGACAGCTGGATGAAATCAAACGAAAAATAGAAGATGCGGAGAATAGCAAAAAGCTTCTTGAACAAAATGAACTTTCTGATAAAATAAAACTAAAAGATTTCTTGGGAATTCAGAAGTTTATTATCTTGGACGCGTGAATGCGACCGGGCAGGTGAAGGAATTCATTATGCCGAATACGGATAAGACAGCAGTGGAGATCGAATGGGTTCTGGATACACCGGTGAGAGAAGATATTTATGAATATATTGTAAATGGATAAAACGAAAACACTTTAACACTACTATACAACAGGAGATAACTACCATGAAAACAATCAGAGTCGTTGCAGCAATCATTCTTGCTGACAATAAAATATTTGCAACCCAGCGAGGTTATGGAGAATTTAAAGACGGCTGGGAATTCCCCGGTGGAAAGATCGAACCAGATGAAACGCCAGAACATGCCATCATAAGGGAAATTAAAGAGGAATTAGATACGGAAATCGAAGTCATTCAGTTACTTGACACCGTAGAATATGACTATCCAAAATTCCACCTATCAATGGATTGTTTTATCTGTAATGTAAAATCCGGCGATCTGATCCTAAAAGAGCATGAAGCTGCCAAATGGCTCACCAAAGAGACTCTTTACAGCGTAGACTGGCTTCCGGCAGATCAGGCGCTGATTGGAAAGATTGAAAAATATTTAGAGGAGCATGCTTAATTATGCCATTACAAATCGTCAGAAATGATATCACAAAAATGCCCGTAGACGCCATCGTCAATGCCGCAAATTCCTCCTTGCTCGGCGGCGGTGGAGTGGATGGCTGCATTCACCGTGCAGCAGGACCAAAGCTTTTAGCGGAATGTCGCACTTTGGGCGGCTGTCAGACCGGAGATGCAAAGATTACAAACGCCTATGATCTGCCTTGCAATTATGTCATTCACGCAGTAGGTCCTATTTGGAGAGGCGGACAGTTTCATGAGCGGGAGCTGCTTACTTCCTGCTATGAAAATTCCTTAGCACTTGCAAAAGAAAAACATTGTGAAACCATAGCATTTCCACTGATTTCTTCCGGAATTTACGGCTATCCGAAAGCTCAGGCGCTGAAGGTTGCAATCGACGCAATCAGCGCATTTCTTATGGAAAATGATATGACGGTATACATCGTCATTTTTGATAAAGCAGCTTATCGGATCAGCAGCAAACTGTTTTCTGATATTGCATCTTATATCGATGATCATTATGTAGAAACACACATTAACAAAACATCCGAAGTAATGAGGCGCCAGAAGCAGTTCCAGGAAATGGATCTCTGCGAAAGCATATCTTTACCAGAGCCATCAAATGTACCGTTAAGTAAGGCTGCAACTTTGGAAGATGCCTTGCAGCAAATGGATGAAAGCTTTTCTGAAATGCTGCTTCGGAAGATTGATGAAAGTGGAATGACCGATTCTCAGTGTTATAAGAAAGCCAATATTGACCGGAAATTATTTTCCAAGATTAAAAATGACAAGTACTACAAACCATCCAAACCGACCGTTCTTGCATTTGCGCTGGCACTTGAGCTTCCGCTTCCGGAAATTCAGGATATGCTGATGAAAGCAGGATTTGCCCTGTCTCATTCCAGCAAATTTGACGTAATCGTTGAATATTTTATCTTAAAGCAAAATTATAATATTTACGAAATCAATGAAGCACTCTTTGCCTTTGACCAAAGCCTGATTGGAGGCTAAGAAGAAAATAATTTTGCACACAACGTTGTTCACCTGATATGATTTTGTAGAAATTTTCTGATCTATAAAAAAGTGTCGCTTTTCATGCGACCATTTCCCCTGAAAATGGCAGTATCCTATAGTTACAAACAAAATAAGCCATTACTTAGGAGGAAATTTAGTATGAGAAAAAATCTGACAGAAGTTGTATTTATTTTAGATCGCAGCGGATCCATGAGCGGACTGGAAAAGGACACCATAGGCGGCTTCAATTCTATGATTGAAAAGCAGAAAAGAGAGGCAGGGCAGGCGCTGATTTCTACCGTGCTTTTTAACAATAACAGTAAAGTCCTTTATGACAGAGTAGAGGGGCAGAAGATTCCCTCTATGACAGAAGACGATTATTCTGTGTACGGCTGTACGGCTCTCCTGGATGCAATCGGCGGTGCTATCCATCACATTGGAAATGTCCACAAATATGCACGCCCGGAAGATGTACCGGAGCATACCGTTTTTATCATCATGACTGATGGAATGGAAAATGCAAGCCACATTTATCGCATTGATAAAGTAAAGCAGATGATCGAACGACAAAAAGAAAAATATGGATGGGAATTTCTCTTTCTTGGCGCAAATATTGATGCGATTGAAACAGCCAGTCATTTTGGAATTGACGCCGATAAAGCTGCCAATTATCAATGTGACTGCGAAGGAACTGCATTGAATTATGAAGTATTAAATGATGCCATATCTGCTGTTCGGTGCAATGCAGCGCTTGATTCTAGTTGGAAAAAGCGGATTGATAAAGATTACAAAAAACGCGGGCAACATAGCCGCGTAGATTGATGAAACACACAAAGAGCAGGGGATGAACTTTCCAAAGTTCTTTCCCTGCTCTTTCCACATTCATTTATTCCATCACTTCTCCGATCACCTTCATCATTTCATCCACCCGGAACGGTTTCATAATAAACCCATCCATCCCAGCATCCAGCGCATGTTTCCGGTCTTCCTCAAATGCATTTGCAGTCATGGCAATGATTGGAATCTGTGCCTTCTTCACATCTGCAAGCTGACGGATTTTCTGTGTCGCTTCGTATCCATTCATCCGTGGCATCTGTACATCCATCAGGATAAACTGATATGTGCCTGCTTCCTTATCTTGAATTTCTTCCACACAGGCGCATCCATCCGGAACCCAGTTCACAAGAACCCCTTTATTTTTCAAAACTTCCATGGCAATTTCTGCATTTAATTCATTATCTTCCACCAAAAGTACATGCATTCCGTCAAGACCTATTTTGTATTCCTTTGCTTTATCTGATTGATGAAGCTGATTTTCCGTTGCAATCCGAAGGGGAAGTGAAATCTGTATTTTGGTTCCCTGACCGGAATTACTTTGGATTATCACATCACCATGCATCAGATCTACCAGTTTCTTCACAATCGCAAGTCCAAGCCCTGTTCCTTCAGTCTTGCTCTCGGTAGAAGTTCGCTCTCTTTCAAATGCCTCAAACGCATGTTTCTGAAATTCTTCAGTCATACCGATTCCGGTATCCTTTATCGTGAATTTGTATTCGGCAAATCCAGGTGCGATCATTCTCTGGACGCAGCTAAATGTGATCGTTCCTCCCGCTGGGGTAAATTTAACTGCATTATTCAGTACATTTACCAGAACCTGCTGCAGTTTTGTCACATCACACCATACCAGTGGATTTTCTATTTGATCCTCAACTTTGAAATCAATCATTCCCTTTTGGATGCTGTATTCGAGCATCATTTTCAGATTTTCTTCCATTTGCTTCAGGTCAGTTACCATCTCCACAATTTCTGCTTTTCCACTTTCGATTTTAGACAGATCCAACACATCATTGATGATCTTCAGAAGAATCTCACCAGATGCCTGAATTTTGGAAATTGCATTTTTTACAATTTCTTCATCATCCGGATGTTCTGCAATGATATCAGAAAATCCAATGATCGCATTCATCGGGGTACGGATATCATGGGACATATTTGCAAGGAAAGCATTCTTTACCTCACCGGCTACTTTCGCTTTCCGTGTCGATTCTTTTTCCAGTTCCAATGCATTGGACAGTCTTTTCCGGTGTTCAAACTCCATCTGATTTTGCTGGTGCTCCACCATGAACAGGTAGGAGAGCAGTGCTCCGATTACCAGGCAGTACGGTTGGAACGGATACACCCCATAAAGTGGAATGATATAGGTATTTACCAGAATTCCGATCAGTGGGACTGCTGAAAACAGTGCCGATTTTATGAGATATCTGACACCCTTTGTATTGTTCATGAATAAAATGAAGAATGTCTGTGCAAATGTATAAACGTAATAAAACAGATTGAGTACGGCAAACACTCCGAAAAATGTACCGCGTATATAGGTCCGGTTCCGTGAAAATCTCCAGACAATTCCCGTCGGAACTGAGAGAAGCACCATCAGAATCAGGAGAATGAACGGAATCATTTCCGCAAATCTTTGCTTCTTTGAACGGTTAATCCCCATATAACTCTGCATAAACAAATGCCACACATATGGCATGATTACATAAACCAGATAAAAGAAAAACACAACCAGCTTAAACTGCAAAAGGTTTCCTGACTTACCTAAGAGTTCTTTCATAAACAATGCATCCATTAACACATAAAGCTCTACCATGCCAATAAAGATCATCGTATATTTTTTACTCGGGCTCCATGTAATATAATACCGGATCCTTAAAAAGATGATCGTCAGTATTATCATCATAAATATTGCGTTGCTCAAATAAATACTACTCATTTTCCAGTCCCTTTTTTCTTTCGTTTTGTCTCATTATTTCTTTCATTATTGTATACTTTTTCTATGCGTTTCGCAATCCATATGTTATACTATTGAGTAAAGGTATCTCAAGGAGGATTTTACAAATGAAAATAGCAGTAACATACGAAGGCGGATCTATTTTCCAGCACTTCGGAAAGACAGAAACTTTTAAAATGTATGAGGTAGAAGACGGAAAGATCACTTCCATGCAGATTGTTCATGCTGGTGGCGCCGGACATAGTGCGCTTGCAGGATTCCTTTCTGAGCAGAGTGCAAATGTTCTGATCTGTGGCGGTATCGGAGAAGGTGCACAAGAAGCGCTGAAAGAAGCCGGTATCAAAGTTATATCCGGTGCAGCAGGAGAAGTAGATGCGGCAGTGAATGCCTATCTTGCAGGAAAACTGGAATCTGCAGGTACAAATTGTGACCATCACCACGAAGAAGGTCATTCCTGCTGTGGACAGCATGAAGAAACAGCAACAGAAGAAGCTTCTGCTGAAGAAGAACATTCCTGTGGCGGACACTGCAGTGGATGCAGCGGATGTGGTGGCGCACATGTGCCGGATTTTGAAGGTCCGAATGTCGGAAAGACCTGCCGTACCCATTACAGAGGTACCTTTGATGATGGTACCCAGTTTGATTCTTCCTATGACCGCGGAGAGCCATTGGAATTTGTATGCGGAGCCGGACAGATGATCCATGGTTACGATAAAGCCGTTGCAACAATGGAAGTAGGACAGACCATCAACATCCATCTGATGCCGGAAGAAGCTTACGGCATGCCGGATCCACGCGCCATTTTTACGCTGGAAATCGCACAGCTTCCTGGATCAGAAGATCTGGAAGTCGGTGCACATGCATATCTGACCAACCAGTACGGACAGCCATTTCCGGTAACCGTAACCGAAAAGACAGAAACCAACATCACATTTGATGCCAACCATGAGATGGCTGGAAAAGAACTGAACTTCCAGATCGAACTGGTAGAAGTAAAATAGTAAATATGAAAAGTGATTTAAGCGCCCCTTTTATTTCGTCATAAAGGAGGCGCTTAAATACTAAGATTATATTTTTGGAAATCGATAATTAGACAACGGAAGGGAGATTTGCCCGTGCCAGATTCAGAATTAAAAACATATCCATGGAATCCAACCGTAAAAAAGAAAGCCCGCCGCGTGTTCATGCTGAGATGGTTGTTCGTCATCCTGGATGCCGCTGCAATCTTTTTTCTGACCTATCAGAAACTCACTACCAATGTCTGGGGACTTACGGCTTTCCTTTGCCAGCTTCTTGCCGTTATCGAACTTGCTTTCGGGCTTCAGTTTGTAGAAGCCGGATGGAGCAGAAAGATATCGAGTAGAATGCCACTGGACGAACACTATGAGTATGCGCTTTATATGTATCATATACAATCTATCCGCGATCTTGCTACGAATAACCGCATGCTGCTCCTGATTGCAAGCCTTGAAATCCAGCTTGGGAAATACGATCATGCTACACAGACAATTACACAGATTTCTGTTGAAAAATGCACACCGGTCCAGTTAAAACAGTTGTATTATATGCAGATCTTACTGGTAGCAGAAGTGGGAGATACTGATACAAAAAATCAGTTTTTAACCCGTTATACAGGAATTCCTGACACAAACGGTGAATATCCATCTGAAGCAGAACTTACCACCTGGATTGAAGCAGAAGAAATGGACAGACTTATTTCTGCATTAAAAAAATTCACTCCGACAAGAAAAGAGCATATCCTGCGTACTTGTCTGATTACAATCGTTCTGGCATACAGTACCTTTTTCTACGGTGCATGGTATGGTATCAATAGAGGCGCAGGATATGCAATCCGCTATTATTTTGCTGAAATATCCGTCATCTGCGTTTCTGTCACCTTGTCCTGCCTGTTGATCTGGGGCATGATCTGTCTGTATAAAAAGCAAAAAAGTCTTCTTAATAGGAAAGCAGCCAGACGAATAATTGCTGTTTCTTATGCCGCACTGACTCTTTTCTTACTTTCTCTGATTGGTTACAGCTTTTTAATTGTGAGCTTTGGCGTAGAAGGAACGGAAACCGTAACCGGTCAAGATCAGCATTATATTTATCTTTCCGTACAGCCTGATTACGGCATCGCTACACAGTACAGAACTGATAACCTGATTTATATGCAAAAAACGGGTTTGTTTTTGCCGAATACAGACACTTTAACAGAATCCTCTGTACCGGATTCTGACCCGAATGATTCGGAAACACAAGATAGTAGTACCACTGACTCTACCGAAAATTCTCCGACACAGGAATCCCAGAAGGCTTCACCGCTTCAGGACGAAATGCGTGCTGTGTATCAATATATCCAGCAACAGAATCCCCTTCCGGATATGAATTTCACTTACACGGCAAATGCAAAGGGAGAAAATTACGCAATCCTCTCTGAGACAACAGAAGAGAAGGATGGCGCAACAGTAAATGTCAATTACTGTCTGTATGATAACGGTTCTAAGACAGATGAAAATAATAATACTTTCGAAGAATTGGTTCTGGAAAAGGTATATCCGGATGGTGGATATGAGACAGAACTGGTTGATTTCTATCTGGTAAATCCAGAGACTTTGGAAGTTATAGATGAGCAGAAATCAAGCTGGTAATTCTATTTATCCTATTTAAAAAATACTTACCAAATGATAAAATAAAGTAAAGAGCAGAGTCATTCGAAGGTATCTCTGCTCTTTTACTTTATATTTTCTCCTCAAATAATGTCAGAAAATCCTGTAATTCCGCCGGCATCCTGCCTTTCCTCCATGCAAGAAGAATTTCAGTTGTAAGATCAGCTCCAGTAATATCATATGCTTTTAATTTATTAGTGAGCTTCAGCATAGACTCCGGAAGAATCGCAATTCCCAGTCCCTTTTCTGCCATCGTCATTGCAGTGCGGGCATCCTCACAGGCAAAATAAATATCACAGACCAGTCCGGCACCCTCAAATGCGGCAAGCATATATTTGCGGTAGCGGTGGGAGAGGATTAAGGGTTGTTCGGAAAGTTCCCGCAGACTGATGGATTTATGTCCCTGCAACAGAGGGTGATCAGGAACTGCCATCACAAGCAGCTTCTCCCGGGAAAGGGACTTGGTTTCACAGCCATTTAACACAATTGGTGTGCGGAGTGTAGTCAAATCGATCATTCCATTTTCCAGCTGATCTTTCAGTGTAAATGTAGATCCTTCATGTACATCAAAATGAATTTGAGGATACTTTTTTGCAAAGTAAAGCAGATATTCGGACATCATCGATACAGTGGATGGTGTGATCCCTATGTGCAGGGTAGCTGCCTGACCGGATTTGACAACCTCCTGTTTGGTCAGATCTGCAAGCATCAGAAGATTACCGGCCTGCTCATAAAGCGTCTTTCCGGCATCTGTAAGCGTAATTTTCTTTGTACCTCGCAAAAAGAGTGATACCTGTAATTCTTCCTCCAGCATCTTCATCTGATAGCTCAGCGGTGGCTGGGTCATGTGAAGAACTCTTGCTGCACCGCTGATCGTTCCGGCATCTACGATCGCACGAAAATATTCCAACTGTCTGATTTCCATAAAAATGTAATTCATCTCCTGATTATTTAAAAATGAAAATATATTATCCATATGATTTTTATTGAATTATCATATAAAAACAATAATTTACATATATATTACATCATGTTAGAATTAAAAAGCAAGAAAAATAAAAAGGAATGAATTTACAAATGAAACGAGTCGATTTTGAAAATGGAACGATAACCAGTAATATCCTTGGAGCATCGCTCCCGATGCTGGTTGCCCAGATTTTAAGTTTACTTTATAACATTGTAGACCGGATTTATATTGCACGTATCCCGCACATCGGAACTGCAGCACTTGGTGCAGTCGGTCTTTGTTTCCCGGTAATTGTCATCATTACCGCATTCAGCAATCTATTCGGAAGCGGCGGTGCACCATTATTTTCGATTGAGCGCGGCAAAAATGAGCCACAGGAAGCGAAAAAAATTATGAATATTTCTTTTTCCATGGTCTGTATCTGTGCCATTGTACTTATGGTAATTGGCTTTTTATTTGCCCGCCCGATCCTGGTATTGTTTGGTGCCTCAAAAGACGCTCTGATCTATGCATATCCGTACCTGATGCTTTACCTGATCGGAACTCTGCCTTCTATGATTGCAACCGGTATGAACCCGTTTATCAATGCACAGGGATATTCAACCATCGGCATGCTTTCAGTTACCATAGGGGCAGTAACGAACCTGCTGCTTGACCCGTTGTTTATTTTTGTGTTCGGGCTTGGCGTGTGCGGTGCCGCAATTGCAACGGTCATTTCTCAGACACTTTCTGCTGCATTTGTCTTTTTCTTTCTTACAAAGAAAGCAGAACTGAAAGTGAGGCTCCTCAAAAAAAAGGAACTTGCCAACTGTACAGCTTATGCAAAAAATATTGTAAGCCTGGGAACTGCCGGATTTATCATGCAGTTGACAAACAGTCTGGTAACGATTGTCTGCAACAATGTACTTTCCGTCACAGGCGGAGATATCTACATTTCTGTTATGACCATCGTATCCAGTGTCAGACAGCTTGTAGAAACTCCGATTTATGCAATCAACGAAGGAACTTCGCCAATCCTGAGTTACAATTATGGTGCAAGACGCCCATGCCGTGTAAGAAAAGCCGGTGCCATGATGGCACTTATGATTCTCGGATACACAGCTGTGATGTGGAGTATCATCATCATCGCGCCGAAAACCCTGATCGGAATTTTCAGTTCGGATGCTACATTGATGAAAGATGCAGTTCCTGCCCTGAAGCAGTATTTTGCAGCGTTTATCTGCATGGATATGCAATACATTGGCCAGACGGTCTTTAAATCCCTGAATAAGAAGAAGCATGCAATCTTTTTCTCACTACTTCGGAAGGTATTTATCGTCGTGCCTCTGACATATCTGATGCCGTATGCCCTGCATATGGGAACAGATGGCGTATTTCTCGCTGAGCCGGTTTCTAACGTCATTGGTGGAGGATTATGCTTCATCACCATGTTACTTACCGTATTGCCAGAATTAAAGCGTATGGAGCGGAAGAATGCGCTCTATGAGACAGGCACGATCTTATAAATGCTTAAACCGCTGTCAAGCTGTAGCAAATTTCGTTATACCAAATTATAAATCTACAATATTTCAGGAGGAAATGACAAATGAGCAGTAGAGAAGTAATAGAAAATGTACAAGCAGATCTCTTTGCAATACAGGATCTTGCTTATCGGGATTTTCAGGCAAAACTGATGCCGACAGTCAATAAGGAAACCGTCATCGGTGTGCGGACTCCTTCTTTGCGCGCATACGCAAAAAAATTCGGTAAAACAGACAATGTTTCTGCATTTCTTGAAGTGCTTCCACATAAATATTATGAAGAAAACAACCTTCATGGACTGCTGATTGAACAGATTAAAGACTATCCATCCTGTATTGCCGCACTGGACCGTTTTCTCCCGTATATAGATAACTGGGCAACCTGTGATATGATCGCGCTCCGGACAGTAAAAAATCATCTGGACATATTTATCCAGGAAGTCTGCCGCTGGATAGCATCGGATCACCCGTATATCGTCCGTTTTGGAATTGGAATGCTGATGCGGTATTATCTGGATGAACAGTTTAAACCGGAATATCCCAAAAAGGTAGCCGAAGTTAAATCAGACGAATATTATGTAAACATGATGCGTGCCTGGTATTTTGCTACCGCTCTTGCAAAGCAGTATGACCAGATCATTCCTTATCTGGAAGAGAAAAGGCTGGACACCTGGACACATAATAAGACGATTCAGAAAGCAATTGAAAGCTACCGGATCACGCCGGAACAGAAGATCTATTTAAGGACATTAAGAGTAAAGAAACAATAAGTTTTACCGAGCTTTGACAATTTACGGTTCCCGCAATTTTACCACATTTGCAGCACTACGTCGTCTGTCTTCATCGATTGCAGCGTAGTGCTTTTTCGTTGTATTGACATCTTTGTGCCCCAGAACATCCGCTACCAGGTAAATATCCCCCGTTTCCTTATAAAGGGCAGTACCATAGGTACTTCTGAGCTTATGTGGCGTGATTCTTTTATTTGTAATTTGACTGGCATACTTTTTAACCATATTTTCAACTGCCTGCACACCGATCCGGCGTCTTTGGGTTGATAAAAACAGAGCATTTTCATAGCCAGCAAGGGGCGTTACCGCTTTACGGTATGTCTCCAGATAATTGCGAAGTGCTTTTTCCACCTCTTCACCAAAATAAACAACCATCTGGCTTCCACCTTTTCGTGTCACCATGACCCCATTATTGTTGAAATCCACATCTGACAGGTCCAGTCCAACTAACTCCGATACTCGAATACCTGTTCCAAGCAGAAGAGTAATGATCGCAATATCACGTTCTTTCGTCTTATTATAATAGGAGAGTGCCTGACCGGTTAATTTGGAACCACAGGATTCCACATAATCCAAAAGCTTTGCAACCTCATCGGTATCCAAACGTATGATCGCCTTGTCATGTAACTTCGGCATATCTACAAATAAGGTCGGATTTTTCTGAATTATCTGTCTTTTAAAGAAATAATTATAAAAGCTGCGTAATGCAGACATTTTGCGGAATAAGCCGCGTTCAGAGTTTGTGACCTGTTTGGTTTCTTTGGTATGAACATCTGTAGTATCATAGACCTTCAGATATTCCAGATATTCCTCAATATCAACCGGCTGAATAGCTTCCAGATCCTGTACCTGAAAGTCCTTAATTGAGTGATGTTTATAAACAGGATTTTCTTCAATTAAAAACTGAAAGAACAAACGGATGTCATATGCATACGATATTCGTGTCTTTGGTGATGTGGTTGGTTCAATGGCACGAAAATAATCACGTGCAAAGTCAGGCATGGTGTTTAAAACACCACGAAGACGAATAGTATTATCAATATAAGTTTCTTCCTGGTATGTTTTTGTATCAGATGGCATGATTCTAAGAACCTCCTAAATTCCATAAATTTCCCCGATATAGGTATGATTATAGCATGGTTTCGGAAGATTTGTCTATATCTTTTGGAAAAATCGGTATTTGTCGTATAGATTGGTTATTCAAAATACTGCTGTCCCAAGACAACTTTTTGCCAGGGACAGCTGATTATAATTACTAGCACGGTCTGTTTCCTTTTTCAAACGGATATTCAATCCCCCAGTCTTTTCTAAGTCCATCCATCTGTTCCATGATGCGAATACTTTCTTCATGCGGCATTTCCATACATTCAAGTTTTCCTTCACGGATAGCCTTCATAGAAGCGCGTACTTCATATTCAAACCCAGTGATCTGTTCTGGCATTGTAATTTCCCTTACAAACTCCCGATCCGGTGTATATACTTTTACCGCTGTAATATCATTAATATTTTCCGCAATCAGATACCCCTTGGTCCCATATATCATACCATATTGTTCTGTACCGGTAAGTGCACTGCTTTGTATAGAAGCCATCGATCCATTTTTGTATTTCAGAATAATGGAATTCTGTGCATCCACTCCACTGTCAAATTTTACGCAGGAAGAAAGCGTTTCTTCAACATCATCGCCTAAAACCATGCTTGCAAAATTCAGTGGGTAAATACCTACATCTAATAGTGCTCCACCGGCAAGCTTCGGATCAATCAGACGTTCTTTTGTATGCATATCATATCCGAGATTTGCTGAAATCCCCTTTATTTCTCCGATTTCACCACTTGCAATAATATCATCGATTATTTTGCGGGATGGAAGGTATCTTGTCCAAATTGCCTCCGTAATAAAGACTTCTTTTTCCTTTGCGAGAGCAAATACTTCTTTTGCTCCAACAGCATTTACAGTAAATGGTTTTTCACAAAGTACCGGTTTCCCATGATTGATACAAAGTTTGGCATGATCTATATGAAACGGATGTGGTGTCGCGATATAAATCAACTCTACTTCCGGATCATTTACCAGTTCTTCGTATGAGCCATATGCCTTTTCAAATCCCCATTCTTTGGCAAATTTCTGCGCTCTGTCAAGATTTCTTGCAGCAACGGCATATGCAGCCGCATCGTCCATACCGTCCAGTGTTTTCGCCATATTTGCTGCAATTCGCCCAGCACCGATAATTCCAACTTTCATCTGTTCCATTTCTTTACACTCCTTTTTTCACATATTATTCTACATGGAAATCCATCCAAATGCATTCGCCACAGAACTGATCAAAATAATCAGAACAAAGATTGGACACAGATATTTAATCATAACAGCAAAAATCTTCTTTCTGCGGAATGCATTTTCTCCATGAATAATCTCTTCTTCTATCTTCTTTACCCCAACAACTCTAGCTACCAAAAGACTTGTCATCAGTGCCGCGATCGGCATCATTACCGAATTAGTCAGGAAATCAAAGAAATCCAGGAACTGCATACCAATAATTTTCACAAATGCAAGTGGTCCATATCCAAGTGAAGATAAACTTCCTAATACTATCATGATCACACCAACAAGCACAGTAGACTTTTTACGACTCCAGCCGATTTCATCTTCAAATGTAGATACTGCACTCTCTGTCAATGCGATTGAGCTTGTCAGCGCAGCAAAAAGAACAAGCAGAAAGAACAGAATTCCAATTGCTGTTCCCAATCCCATATTCTCAAACACCTTTGGTATTGTAATAAACATCAGTGCCGGCCCTGCCTGTAACGTATCCGGATTTCCACCTGAAAACGCAAATACGGCTGGGATGATCATAAGTCCTGCCATAATTGCAATCGCTGTATCAAATACTTCTACATTTCTTGTAGAATCTTCAATCGAAATATCTTTTTTCATATAAGAACCAAATGTAATCAAAATTCCCATAGCGATCGATAGGGAATAAAACATCTGTCCCATAGCAGCTACCACAGACATCCATGAGAAATTCTTTAGATTTGGCACCAGAAAATACTTCACGCCTTCCATTGCACCTGGTCGTGTTACTGAGTAAATGGTAATGATCAGCGAAAGCACGATCAAAATCGGCATCATAAACTTTGAAACACGCTCAATTCCATTCCGAACACCTGCATAAATAATAATCAATGTAATCAGACAGAATATGATAAAACAGATTTCTGTAGAAAATCCATTTGAAATAAACTCTGAAAAATATCCATCTTGAGCCAGACTACTGCTGTTCCCTTTTACATATTCCAAAAGGTACTTGATAACCCATCCTCCAATTACAGAATAATATGGTACAATCAGAACCGGAATAATCGCATTAATCCATCCACCAAAAGAAATCCATTTTGACTTTCCGAAAGATTTGAACGCACCTACCGGACTTTTTCTTGTCATACGGCCAATTGCTGATTCAGCAATTATCATCGTATAACCGAAAGTAAGAGCTAACAGAATATAGATAAGCAGAAAAATTCCTCCGCCATATTTCGCCGCAAGATAAGGAAACCTCCAGATATTTCCAAGACCTACAGAAGCTCCTGCTGCTGACAGTACATATCCTAATTTACCGGAAAATGTACTCCTTTTTTTATGATTATCCATAACAAAATCTCCTCTTTTATTCTAAAATTAAATACACCTGTTTGATTTTATCATGATAATCCTTTAAAGTCACTAGTAAAATCAAGTATAGCCTTAAAAATATAAAATTTCTTAGTATAAAATTAAAAAGTCCGAAAAGACTAAGACGGGGTGAGCGATGGGATCTTGGTTAGAGACCTTAAGAATGTCTTAGTCTTTTAGACTTTTATAAAAAATAGAGTGTATATAATGTGCTGTCAGGCAGATTATTCGCTGCTACCTGACAGCACAGATGGTCTTTAATAAACAGAATCATCTCCATAATACGAAACAACCAGATAGTCTCCTTCCTGGAGATTATTCCTGTCTTTTAAACTTAAATGATTTGCTTCTGCCAGCTCATCCATATATTCATATATGGAATCTTCTGTTCGTCTGTATCTTTGTGCAATGCTCCAGAGTGAATCCCCTTTTTCAAGCTGGACACTTTTATAATATCTCTCTCCGGAAGGTTCTTCAGCTTTGCTATCGTGCGCACTGGAGAAAAAGCTTCCAAATCCAAAACTCAATGACATAACCATCACCAGAGCCGCAATCCCTGTCACAAACCGTCTGATAGAATTCGTCTTACGGTGCTTTGCATAATGACAGTGCTTCTGTCCTTTTGCTCCTGCATGATATCGATCTGCATACATATCTTTTCTTTTCTCTGATCTCATGATAAATTCCTCCCTTTTCTTCTGTAATCTTTTCAGTTCTCCTATATACCAGAAAGCATGTTCCCGAACAACTGTTCTGTTATCAATATACAGCAAGAACATACGTTTGTCAATATGCAAATCGAACGTATTTTCTAAACATTTGTTTGCTATTTTTTCTTCTGTATGATATGATAATTTTAATAGTTCGGATAATAATTCAAATTGATATAGATACAGATTTAGGAGGTCTTTTATGAGTAAAGGTAATATTAGCAAGAAACAGGAAGAGATACTTGAATATATTAAGTCCCAGATCCTGCAACGTGGTTTTCCACCGGCTGTACGTGAGATCTGTGATGCTGTGAATCTGAAGTCAACTTCTTCTGTACACTCTCATCTCGAGACTCTTGAGAAGAACGGATACATACGACGCGACCCAACCAAACCACGTGCAATCGAGATTCTGGATGATTCATTTAATCTCACAAGACGTGAGATGGTTCAGATTCCGATCGTAGGCCATGTAGCTGCAGGAGAACCGGTTCTTGCACAGGAGAATATTGAAGATTACTATCCTGTTCCTACTGAATATATTTCATCAAATAAAGAACTCTTTATGCTGAAAGTTCAGGGTGAAAGTATGATAAATGCCGGTATACTGGATGGAGATTATGTCATTGTGGAAAAGCAGGCAACTGCAGAGAACGGTGACATGGTTGTTGCTCTGATTGATGACGGTGCAACGGTAAAGACGTTTTACCGAGAAGAAGGTGTGATCCGTCTTCAACCGGAGAATGATACAATGGAACCATTTATCCTTGAAGATGTTACGATTTTAGGGAAAGTTGCTGCTGTTATGCGCTTCTTCCGTTAATTTTTAAAAAACAGGTGATTACTTGCAGAAGCATCTCAGATAGAAGTGCTTTTTGCAAGTAATCACCTGTTTTTTATATATGTTCTTCTCCATATCCCTTTTTCTCTTACTATCATAAATATTTTTTTAATGCATCAAAAAAGCCGGATAAGATGTACAGGTATTCTCAACCTGTCATCTTATCCGGCTTTTGTTCCATTGAACAGCTCACCCTTCGATGCTCGTATCTATATATGACATATTCAGATGATTCAGTCAGTACTGTTTTCTACTATTTTTTTGCAAGTTCGTACATTGCTGCTGCCGTAATCTGCAGTGCACGGAGAAGCTTTTCTACTTCCACATGTTCATCTGGCTGATGGATCACGTCTGCTTCACCTGGAAATACCGGTCCGAATGCAACCATGTTCGGGAATTTCTTTGCGTAAGTTCCACCACCGATTGCAAGTGGTTCCAGGTGCTCGCCAGTCTCTTCTTCATATACATGAACGAGCTTTGTCACCAGTTCAGAGTCTTTTGGTACATAGAGAATTTTGTGGTTATTTTTCCGGAGCACATCGAATGTGTAACTGTTGATATGATTGATCAGTGTATCATCAACAACTTTCGGATCTGCATTTTTTGGATAACGGACATCTAATGTAAAATAGGTCTCTTCTCCATCATAATAAACAATACCAAGGTTTACGGTTGTCTCACCAGTTTCTTCATCCACATAATGTACTCCCAGTGATTCTCCATTTGTCTCCGCTCCGATCTCGTTCAGAAGAAATTCCATCAGTTGCTGGAATTCTCCACCAAATTCATTCTCTTTCACTGCATTCAAAAGAAGAATTGCTGCATTTACACCAAGATGCGGGGTACTTCCATGTGCACTTCTTCCCACCGCTTCAACGATTGTTTTTCCGTTTTCATGCGTCACAGTGATTCCTTCTGTCTCTGCTACCTTAATGTCTCCTTTTACGATCAGTTTACAAGTTGGAATCACGACATTGTCAGCAATTCCACCACCAAAATATTCCACTTCGATATGACCTTTGTCATAAACCTTAGAACCGCCTTTGATGCCGGTCGTTCCTTTTTCACAGAAAATAACCGGAAAATCTGCATCCGGAGTAAATCCGATCGTCGGCATCTCATATCCGTTCTCTACGTAATACGCTGCACATGAAGAGCCACATTCCTCATCAGATCCAAAAATAACACGGATTCTACGGTCAATTGGAAGATTCAGGTCACGGATCGCCTTCAATGCGTAAATTGATCCAATGATCGGTCCCTTATCATCCAGACATCCTCTTCCCCAAAGAATTTCATCATGGATCTCGGCACCATAGGCAGGATAAGTCCAACCGGTATCGCCAGCCGGTACAACGTCTACATGACCAAGAACGCCTACCATCTCTTTTCCTTCTCCATATTCTACCCAGCCTATACGATTGTCTGCCTGCCCAACCTTGAAGCCAAGCTTGCGGCCAAGTTCAAGGGCATCTTCCAGAGCAGCCTTCGGTCCCGGACCATATGGCGCGTCTGGCTGTGCCTCACCACGCACGCTTTCAATTCTCATGTTCTGTTGGATTCCAGCAAGAATTTCATCCTTCATCTCCATAATCCTGCTGTTTAATGCTTCATAACTCATTATTACATTCCCCACTTTCTTGTGTATTCCATCTGTATTCTATTATACACGATACATCTTTAGAAACCAAATAATAATTTAACAAATCTGCTCCGAATCCAGCACGATCGTAAATGGACCGTCATTTAAAAGAGATACCTTCATATCCGCGCCAAAGTTTCCTCTTTCCACAACCGGGATCACTTTCTTACATTCTTCAATAATATATTCATACAGTTCATTTGCCATATCCGGTGCACCTGCCTCAATAAAACTTGGGCGGAATCCTTTTTTACAGTTTGCATATAAGGTAAACTGGGAAATCAGAAGAAGTTCTCCATCCACATCCTTCAGGGCAAGATTGGTCTTTCCGTTCTCATCTTCAAAAATGCGAAGTCCTGTCAACTTCTTTACCATTTTGTCTGCAATCACTCTGGTATCATCCTGTGCCACTCCGATCAGCACCATAAATCCTTTTCCAATCTTTCCGATCACTTCTCCTTCTACCGCAACCTCGGCATGTGTTACTCTCTGAATTACAAATTTCATGTTTTCTTGTCTCCTCTTTCTTCTCTTTATTTGACACTATAATGCCTGTATTCCGAAATTATCAGAACATAAGTATTTTGCTACAAGTCTAAAAAACGGGGGATTTTTATTTCCCCCGTCTTATAACATTATAATCTCTGTTCTTACTCTTCCAAGCTTGCCTTTAATTCAAGAAAATCTTTGATAGCTTTCACACATCCGTCAACACCAAACTTGGAACTGTTTATACAAATATCATAACTTTCGGCATCGCCCCATTTTTTGTTGGTATAATAATTGTAATAGCTTGCCCTGCGTTTATCTGTCTTATGTATCAGATCTTTTGCTTTGTTATCTGTCAGTTCATTCAGCTTTGCTACATTTTTAATCCTGTCTTCCAGATCTGCATGAATGAATACACTTAGTACATCATCCCGCTCTTCCAGTGCATAATCCGCACATCTTCCTACCAGTACACACGGTCCTTCCTCCGCAATCTTTTTGATCGCATCAAACTGCGCAAGGAAAATCTTGTGATTTAGTGGCATTTCATTGACAGAACCGGATGCAAATCCCATAGAATATGTATCCATTACCAATGAATAGAGAAAACTGTTCGTCGGTTTTTCATCATGTGTCTCAAAAAGCTCTTTGCATATCTTACTGTCCTTTGCTGCCCGTGACAACAATTCTTTATCATAAAACTCAATTCCCAGTTCATCTGCCAGACGTTTTCCAATTTCGCGTCCTCCGCTTCCAAACTGACGACCTATTGTTATAATTGTATGTGTTTTACTCATAAACGTCACGCTCCTTTGCAGGTCATTATTCCATGATTATCCTATACATATTATATAACAATTCATAATAAATGTATAGATTTTCATGACATTTTGCGTAGTTTTTTCAATAAATTTTCAAAATATTCCGGAAGTGGGGCATCAAATTCCATATATTTTCCGGTTCTCGGATGGATAATTCCAAGAATTTTCGCATGAAGTGTCTGCCCCTGTAGTGTCCACGGACATTTTGCCGGACCATATACACAATCTCCAAGCAACGGATGATGGATACTTGCCATATGCACACGGATCTGATGTGTGCGACCGGTTTCAAGCTCACAGGCAATATAAGTATAATCGCCAAACCGCTCCAGGACCCGGTAGTGTGTCACTGCATTTCTGCCATTTTTCTCATTGATACTCATTTTCTTTCGGTCAATCGGATGGCGTCCGATCGGCGCATTCACAGTACCGGAATCCTCTTTAATATTACCGTGTACAATTGCATGATAAATCCGCTTAATGCTATGCTCTTTTAACTGCTCTGCAAGGATCTGGTGTGCGGTATCATTTTTACATACCAGAAGAGAACCGGTAGTATCCATATCGATCCTGTGTACGATTCCCGGACGCATTACACCGTTGATTCCTGAAAGCCGGTCTTTGCAATGATACATGATCGCATTGACCAGGGTTCCGGTATAATGACCTGCTGCCGGGTGCACTACCATACCTTTCGGCTTATTAACCACCAGAATATCATCATCCTCATAGAGAATATCCAATGGTATATTTTCCGGCAGGATATCCGGTTCCGTCAAATCCGGTATCGTAATCTGAATTTGATCTCCTTTTGCAACCTTATAGTTAGATTTGATTACTGTGGAATTTACCTTTACATTTTTTTCTTTTATCAGTTTTTGAATATAAGAACGGGAAAGCTCCGGCACTTTCTCTGTGAGAAATTTGTCGATTCTCTCCCCTGCATTTTCTTCACTCTGAAATTCTTTAATCTGCATGTTTCTGCTCCTGTCTGCGCGAATAAATAGAAAAATCTTCGTCCTTATAATAAAAAAAGATCAGCAGAACCAGAACGATAAACGTCACAGTCACATAAATATCCGCCACATTAAAAATCGGAAAATCAATCAGTGAAAAATAAAAAAAGTCAACCACATATCCTCTGGTCAGACGGTCAATAAAATTCCCGATTGCTCCGGCTGTCAGAACGATCATACAGATTCTGAGTGGCAGATATCTTTTTTCTACCGGAGTTCTGCCATAAAACCAGCTCACAATAACAAGGATCACAACGGTCATGATGACAAAGAACCATCGCTGGTTCTGAAAAATCCCAAATGCAGCTCCTCTGTTTTCAAGATAATGCAATTCAAAAACATTATTCCACAACACAAATGCAGACTGATCCTTCAAATGTGCAATTGCCAGAAGCTTTGTATACTGATCCAGAAGCACCAGGATTACGATTCCAAGTGCTGCAAAAATATATTGTTTTAACCCTGGTCTGTTCTTCATATGCTCTCCTTTACTGCTAATGCCATTAGATATACTTTCGGATTGTAACATAATAACGTCCCTTTTTTGTCTCGGAAAGAACTCCTTCGTACTGAAAACGTCCCATCTGTCTTACGGAAATGATATCATTGTCCTTTACATGATATCCATTACTGGTAATCAGCTTTCCGTTTACATATACACGCCCAGCCTCAATCAATGCAGTAAGTTTACTTCTGGACGAAGAAAAAGCCAGTGAAAGAAGGGAATCCAGGCGTACTGACGCAACAGTCCCCTTAATCTCTTCGTACTTTGGCTCCCATTTAAAATCTGCATTTTCTACTTCTACGGCACGAACGGTTGTATGACGTACCCTGGTCAGTTCTTTTACAAGAAACTCCGTCAGTTCCTGATGTACAAAAACATAAGCTTCCTTATCGTGAATCAGAATATCTCCCGTCTTTGCCCGTGTGATCCCAAGGTTCAGAAGTGCGCCCAGATAATCTCTGTGTGATAATTCCTCAGCAAATTTCGGCTGTAGCGGACTGATCTTCAGAATGCGGATCGGATATGTACTGCGGATACTTTCCTCATCCATATACATATAAAAAGCATCAGGTAGAAATGCTGCCATCTGACGCTCTGACGGATCATACCCGCCAAAGGTCCTGTATGGAACAGGGAAAGAATCCTTCGGCGTAGTATGTAATATATTCAGTTCATTCAGGTTCAGGAAATCGGAATACATAATGATTCCTCTCTGATAAGCATTGTTAGACAGCTCAATCAGACGTTTACGAAGTAAAGTCTCTTCTTTTTCCATACCCTGTCTTCTTTCTTCTAGTAACGGTTCTGGATCGGCACATCGAACGAAGTATTCAGAAGATCCTGCATATCGCCGGAAATATCAACATTTGCCGGTGTTACCAGAAAAATATAACTTGAAATCTTCTGAAGATTACCATCAATTGCAAAAGCAGATCCTGATGTGAAATCAATAATTCTCTGCGCGATCTCAAGATCCATACCTTCCAGATTCAAAATAACAGTTCTTCCCGCGAGAAGAGTCTCTGTAATCTCGCGTGTATCATCCATTGCGTTTGGTTTGATTACACAAACTTCCATTGCAGGAGCATTTCTGCGTGTAGAAGGCTGGCGCATCGGGGTGACTTTATTTGAACGACCTGATTTTTTAAGCTGATAATCTTCCTCTTCTTCTTCGTAAGCAGCCGGTTTATCTTTCTTTCCAAAAATATTCTTTTTTGGCTTCTCTTCTTCATATGACTCATCTTCAAAATCGTCATCTTCATCGTAGAAATCATCATCATACTCATCATCGTCGCCGTTTAATTTCATAACGTCTAAAAACTTATCTAATACTCCCATTTTTCTTATACACTCCTATCTGTGGTATCTAAATCTGATGAGCATAATTTCGCTCGCCAAAAATTGCTGTCCCTATCCGAACCATGGTGGCTCCCTCTTCTATAGCAACTTCAAAATCATTGGTCATCCCCATTGAAAGAATACTCATGTTAACATTATCAACTTTTTCCTTTGCAATGTCAACAGATAATTTTCGTAAGTTTGCAAAATGTATACGATTTTCTTCCGGGTTTTCTACAAACGGAGCAATTGTCATCAATCCTTGTACTTTTATGTGTTGAAATCTGACAATTTCATGAATAAAATCCATAACTTCCTCTGGCATCAGACCGAATTTTGTATCTTCTTTTGCCATGTTTACTTCGAGAAGCACATTTACAACAATACCTTTTTTCGCTGCTTCTTTATCAATTGTTTCCGCAAGACGAATAGAATCAACAGAATGGATCAACTCTGCCTTATCGATGATATATTTTACTTTGTTGCGCTGCAGATGACCAATCATCTGCCAGTGAATATCCTTCGGCATTATGTCATATTTTTCATCCAGTTCCTGCACTTTATTTTCACCAAAATAACGGCAACCGTAAGCATACGCTTCTTCCAGCATTTCTACCGGTTTGGTCTTGCTGACAGCAATCAGTGTTACATCCTCCCGTTTTCTGCCGGAGCGTTCGCATGCAGCGCATACACGCGCTTCCACATCTTTTAAGTTTTCTGTGATCATTTCTTTCACTCCATTTCTTATTGACTTACTATCTGATTATCCCGAACAGAATCTCCGTTCAGAGCAATATGATCATAATTAGAAAGACTGTAGCTGTTTCCTTCTGCAATAATATAGTATTCATCACTCTCACTCAGGATCTGAACCTGCTTGAATACAGCATAGCCTTTATTGACATTATAAACTCCTTTGATGCTTTCGGTTTTCAAAAGATCCATCGTATCGGAAGATTCCGGCAACAAAAGAGTATCTCCTTTTTTCAGATTCTCTGTATCCAGATATGCAATACCCGATTCCGTATCCTCGTTAATGATCGTCACCGGAATAAATTCCGTTGTCGTCTTTCCTTTTTTGGTCGTCTGCCTGTAGACACCTTCGTTCTGAGAAGCCCCGCCGCTCGTGATATAATCTATCGGAACAGCATAACAGTCTTTCTCCGTTACCGAGGTTTTCGGAATCTTAAGCCCGGACTCGTCTTCCAGGATCAGTTCAATATTCACGAACCGTTCATCTGCATACCGGATCATGGAATCCTTAAAAGTAATATTGGCATAAATATCATTTTTCTTTTCCGTAAGTCGCATAGTTCCCCACAGGTCCTTATTATCCTTCAGGAATCTGACCTCAACAGAAAGGGAATCTTCCCCGTTCATTTTTTTCTGGAAGGTTTGTGCCAGATCAGAGGTCAGGCGTACCGTTACCGTCCACTCTTCATCTGTGACCAGGCGATATACCGGCTGCCCTGCATCAATCTTCTGGTTGCCTGAAAGCTCTGTGACACTGTAATTTGCCTTATCAAACATCTCATCCGTGATATTATCTGTCGTCAGATTTTCATAGCCATCTACCGAAAGCTCCACGATTCCGTCATCCGGGCTTTGAAATGCATCTACATTTCCGGACTGCAGAATAGAATTCAGCTGTGCAACCCTGCTCTGTGTCGTATTGTTCTGTAAGATCGCTGTTACTTCACTTTTCAGATTTGATGCCGTCTTAAACTCCTCCGGTGAATAGGATTCATTAAATCCCTGTGCCTTCAGCAGAATACTGTTCCATTCATCTGCATTCAGGGAAACTTCTTCATTGCTGTCCTGATCCGTCTGTGTCTCGAGCTTGGAAGACGTAATGGTGTAAATATTGGTTCCAAGTGCAACCTTCTGTGCATCGTCTACAAAATAATTGACATATCCGCTTTTTTCAGCATTCACCACCGTTTCTTTTCTGAGAACCATTCCGGTAAGATTCCTGTCTTTTAAAATGCTTCCTTCCCGTACCTCATATACACTCACTCTGTCTTTTGTAAAATAGATCAGAACGGTAAAAACAAGATACAAAAAAATAATTCCAAACAGAATCGTACCAATATTTAAATGTCCTTTTCGTTTATATTTCTGGAGGCTGACGACCTCCGTATTCTTCTTTTTCCCAGCCAAAAATCAAGCCTCCAAATCTATTCGGATTTTAACAGACATAGTGCCGCACCATTCAGATAATCACAGCACCTGCCCTGATACCTGCCTTCCTCTTCCATCTTCTGCAGCAGTTCGTCCCTCAGCCTCCACCAGCTGCATCCCCAGTTACAGAACACCGCATCTTTCTCAGGAATTCTTGAAAACATTCGTTCTACTGCCACGGTTTCCGGAATCTGTTCAAGAAACGTAATCACTCTTTCAAAATATTCTTCCTTTGAACATACCGTTATTTTACCATTTTCATACCAATCGCACAACCGTGTATTTCTGGCAATATAAAGCGAATGCAGTTTCACAATATCCACACCAAGCGCAGTAAGGATTCTTGCAGTCTCTTTTGCATCCGCTGCCGTATCTCCCGGGAGATTAAGAATCACATGGGTACAGATTGAAATACCAGTATATCTTTTAATCCGCAGTACTGCATCGATAAATTCTGCAAGACCATGTCCCCTGTCGATCATCTGCAGTGTATGATAATTTGCTGTCTGTAATCCAAGTTCTACATTCATCTGAATTCCGGTCATCGCGCGGATATCTCTCATAATATCAAGATACTCAGCCGAAACACAATCCGGTCTTGTGGAAACAGATATCTCCACGACACCCGGAATCCTGGTAGCCTCCATCAGATAACTGCGAAATCTGTCCGGAGGAAGAAAGGTATTGGTATAATTCTGAAAATATGCAATATATTTGTTGGCATGGTATTTTCTCGTGATCATCTGTCTGGTCCGTGTCAACTGTTCTGTGACAGGAATTGCAGCCGCCATTGCCTCAAATCCGGTTCCTGCACCGGCACAGAATGCACATCCATCTCCATCAAGACGGTTTGGACATGTGACCGGAAGGTTCACCGGAAGCTTGTATACTTTTTCACCATATTTGTTTTTCAGGTAATCCGAATATTTATAATATAACATATTTTTCCTCTCATTTATGAATAATCACAAAATTTTAACACATACTAACCGTATAGAATCGTATAAGGAGGATATTTACATGAAATGGTTTGATAATACAGCACTCACCGTCGTGATCATCGGTGCTGTGAACTGGCTTCTGATCGGTATATTCCGTCTGGATCTTATTGCCTGGCTTTTTGGAAACATGTCATGGCTCTCACGTATCGTCTACACGATCGTCGGACTGTGTGGACTCTACCTGATCAGTCTTTTTGGTAGAATCGGATCCATGTCCGAATCTTAATACGCCCAGGTAATGTACCTGATACCATCTCGGTGTATTTTCTACATGCTTGAAAAAAAGAAAGGGGCTCCCAGACAAGAGATGCCCCTTTTTGTGTATACGATAAGATTCACACACCACATTTACTGCTGACCAGACGGGATTGCCTCGATCAATGATGTCATATCCTCATACAGAACCGGTTTTTCTGAGGCTCCCATAACAATCGATATGTATGGATTGTCACTGGAATCTTTTTCCATCAGAATCAGACAATATCCTGCTTCATCCGTTGTCCCGGTCTTCCCGCCTACGATCGTAACATTCTCCGGCACATCCACCTCTCCCTGCGCATAGAGATTGGTCGGTGTAAACAACGCCTCCTGGCTGTTACCGTCCACATCTGTATAATATGCGGTATATGCTTCACTCTGTATGATGTTTACAAAATCTTCATGCTTTATGCACTCATTAAATATCAGATAAAGGTCATACGCTGTTGTATAATGATTGTCATCATGCAGTCCGTGCGGATTCATAAAATGAGTCCCGTTCGCCATCAATTCCTGGGCTCTGCGGTTCATCATATTAACAAACACTTCTTCTGATCCACCTACATATTCCGCGATTGCTGTTGCTGCATCATTTCCAGAATACAAAAGAAGAGCTCCCAAAAGATCCCTGAGTGTCCAGACTTCTCCTTTCGCAAGGCCGCACACCTGTGCATCCGCCGAAAAACTGGATGCATCTGCGTTTCCACTGATCGTCACCTGGTCATCCAAATTTGCATTCTCAATAGCGAGAAGTGCCGTCATGATCTTGGTTGTACTGGCAGGATACAGTCGTTCATGCGCTTTATAAGAATATAATACACGTTCTCCTGTAAGATCAAATAATGCAGCACTGTGCAATTCAGTATCTTCTGTATATCCCTCTAACGCCACATCATTTTGTGCTACACACAGCTCCTCTGCATAAAGCTTTCCCTGGTATAAATCCTGATTATAATTTTTAAGTTCATATGCTGTCACAGGTGTTGCTCCTTTTCCTCCGATGCAACCACCTGTAAACAGACTTATCGATGCCACACATACCAGTGCGACACTTTTTGCTCTACTTATACATCTCACGCCAATCCAAGTCTCCTCTGTCTAATGCAAGTATAATGATTTCTGCCGTTGCAAGATTGGTAGCCATCGGGATGTTGTGCATGTCACAAAGACGAATGACATCATTTACATCCGGTTCATGTGGCTTTGGATTCTGTGGATCCCGAAGAAAGATCAGAGCATCAATTCCATTCTGTGCAATCTGCGCACCGAGCTGTTGTTTGCCGCCCAGCGGTCCCGCAAGATATTTGTGAATAGAAAGATTAGTAACTTCTTCGATCAGCCGGCCGGTTGTACCGGTCGCATACAACTCATGCTTGCTCAAAATCCCACGATATGCAATACAGAAATTCTGCATCAGTGTTTTCTTAGAGTCATGCGCAATAAGTCCGATATTCATTTTCTCAGCTCCTTTTACTGATATTTTTTAGGCTGAAGCCCTATATTTAATACAATGCCAATTCCCATATACAAGCTGATAAGCGAAGTCAATCCGTAACTAACAAACGGAAGGGGAATTCCTGTATTTGGTAAGATCCCTGTTGCCACGCCGATATTGATAAACGACTGAAATCCTATCTGCGCGGCTACACCGCAGCAAATAATCCGCCCCGCCAGATCTTGTGCCCTGAGTCCTATCAATATGCATTGTACTACAATCAATAATAACAGACCAATCACGATACAGCAACCCACAAAACCTAATTCTTCACCTACAATTGCAAAAATAAAGTCTGTCTGTGGCTCAGAAATAAAATTTCCGTTCTTCACGGATGTGGTTGTATTATTATTCAGTCCTTTACCGGTAAGCTGTCCGGAGCCAATCGCCATAATTGCATTATTCTGCTGGTAAGCTTCATCACTTGCATATTTCTGCGGTTCCAGCCATGCCAGAATACGCTTTTGCTGATAATCGTGCAGAAATGGCTGATTTGGCTGTACAACAATACTGATAAAAATAATCGTAACCGGAACCAGAATCGCAATCAGGGTTCCGATAAATCGATAACTCAGTCCCGCCAGATACATCATAGCACAAAAGACAAGCGCTATGGATAAGGTTGTTGAAAGGTCTGGCTGAAGAACGATCAGGATCAGTGTTGGTGCAATCAGTCCTACTGCTTTCAGGATGGTTGCAGCACTGTTCAGATCATCCTCATGATTCATCAGAAATTTTGCAAAGAATACGACAACCAGTATTTTGCTGAGCTCTGATGGCTGAAAATTCGTCACTCCGATATCGATCCACCGCTGTGCACCATTTACATTGGTTCCAAACAGCTTTACACATACCAGTGCAATGATATTGATCCCGTATAAAATCCAGTAAAAGTTCAGAAGCCATACATAGTCTATCATCGAAAGAATGATCATCAGGATCACTCCGGCGACAAGTCCTATGATCTGTCTTCCCTGTACTGCCTGCTTTGCACTTCCGATTACCATAACTCCGATAATCGATATAGCAATAACAGAAATGACCAGACCGAATTTCACATCTTTTAAATGATAAGGTTTTGTCTTTTTTGGTAATCTCACGATTTTTCTCCTGTCAAGTTGATTCTAATCTGTGAACGTGTTATTTCCACTTTAAAATTATCTTCGGTTATCTTCATGTATTTTCCGATTGTGTGGTATAATTCTCCGCACAAAAGTTCATAAGTATCTGGCTGACACTGCACCCGGTCCGAAACAAGAAGGCTTTTCAAACGTTCTTTTGCAATGCGGACAGATGAATGGTGCATACCTCTTTCAAATACATGCATGATACATCCTCCTAATTTCTTTTAAACATATGGGAAAGTTTGTAAAACAGACCTTCCTGTTTATCCAGATCAAGAAATGGTACTTCTTCACCGGTTATACGCCGGCAGATATTGGTATATGCTTTTCCCGCCAGCGAATCCATATCTACAACCGTCTCTCCCTGGTTCGTTCCGATCACGACCTGTTCATCATCCGGAATTGCTCCGATCAGATCGATGGGAAGAATCTCTGTCACATCTTCTACTGACATCATCTCTCCTCTTTTCACCATATCCATCCTGATACGGTTAATAATAAGATTCAGTTTTTTCATGTGATTCTGCTCCAGCAGCCCAATGATGCGGTCAGCATCACGAATGGAGGATACTTCTGGCGTTGTCACAACAAATGCTCTGTCAGCTCCGGCAATCGCATTCTGGAATCCCTGCTCAATCCCTGCCGGACAATCCAGTAAAACGTAATCAAATTCATCTCGAAGCTCATTTGTAAGCTTGATCATCTGCTCCGGTGTGATCGCTGACTTATCCTTTGTCTGTGCCGATGGCAGCAGATACAGATTTTCATGACGCTTATCACTAATCATCGCCTGCTTCAAACGGCAGCCACCTTCGATCACGTCGACCAGATTATATACGATCCGGTTTTCAAGTCCCATGACAACATCCAGATTCCGAAGACCCAGATCCGTATCGATCACCAGTACCTTTTTCCCGAGCCTTGAAAGTCCGGCACCTATATTTGCTGTCGTTGTTGTTTTTCCGACACCGCCTTTTCCCGATGTCACTACAATAATTTCACCCATTTTTCAGATCCTCCTACCACTCTAAATTCTCCAGTGGATCGATATAAATGCGCTTGCCGTCAAGACGGGCGATACTTGGTCTTACGGTTTCGTCCTGAAGATATGTATGTGTTGATACAATATCCGCAATCTTCATCACATGCGGTCTCATCGACAACGCCGTAATAAACGCATTCCGATCTCCTGTTGCCCCGGCATGTACCGTTCCCCTTACCGCACCCAGCACAACAATATTGCCCTTGGATACTACGGTTGCACCAAACTCTACATCGCCAAGTATAATAATACTCTGCTCTGTCTCCAGTACCTGCCTTTGTCTGAGTGTACCTTTGTAGAACTGACCTTCTTTTCTGGTTAAACTGTTAAGAGAGTCTTCTACTACTTTTTTGTATAATCTTTCTGTATTTTCATTAGTATCAAAAATACAGACAATATGGATATGAGCGACATCAGTGATCAGACCAATGACCTCTTCTTCCTGTGGTTTTGTAAGAATCCGCCCTTCAAACGTAACCGCCATGGTCGCATCTTTGAAAAAGCGGGCAGATTCGGTAAATTTTTCTCTCAATTCCTTCAGAATCTCTGTATACTCTGCATCAGGATCCATATGAACAATCAGACCGTATTTATTACTTTTAATGATGACTTTCTGTTTCATACCTGTGATCCCCCTCAATCTAGTCTCCATGTGTCGATGATGAACCTGCTGCCGATGCATGCCCTGTGATCAGCTCATCACGGCTTGTCTCTCCATAATAATAGCGCATCAGGTCTCTTCCAATCTCTGACGGATATAAAGATTCATAACCATTTTTGATACGGATCGCAAATGCGACTTCCGGATCGTCACTTGGCGCATAGCCAACAAACAGACCGTGATCCGGATGTGTAGTACTCTGCTGTGCCGTACCGGTTTTACCTGACATTGTAATATTTCCCAGCGAAGAATATGTACTGTTGCTGGTAACAACTGCCCGCATTCCCGACTGAACAGCATCCCATGTATTTCCGGAAACACCCTCTATCTGGTTCAGCACATCCGGTTCGTAAGTTTTTGTTACCTTACCATCCTTATTTTCCACATGATCCAGAAGGGAAAGATTATAAACAGTTCCTCTGTTTGCAATTGCTGTAACATATCTTGCAAGCTGAGTTGTCGTATAGTTATTAGTACCCTGACCGATTGCAGAACGTACAGAGTCCTGATCAGATACCTGAGGTGACGATTCCGGAATTTCGATTCCTGTTGTCTGGTTCAGTCCAAACATAGTCGCATATTTCAGAAGCGTCTCACATCCCTGGTCAGAAGAATATCCCGACTCGCTGCTCTTTGCATTACTGAGCATCTGGTTTGTAAGTCCCAGACGGTATCCAACTTCATAGAAGAACATATTGCAGGAATGCTGGATCGCACTCGTCACATTCAGACTTCCATGCGACCCCGGATAAATCCAGCATCGTGGACTCGGTGAAATTTTTTCATAGAGTCCGCCGCAGCTGATATACGTACTGGTATCAATGACATCTTCTGTCAGTCCGGCAACAGCAACCAGTGGTTTGTAAGTAGATCCCGGTGCCGTCTTCTCCTGCGTCGCATTATTATATAACGGTGCTGACTGATCATTTAAAAGCTTTGTATAATAGCCTGAATCCATGGTATTTGCAAGCCGGTTATTATCATATCCCGGGTAGGATACACAGGCAAGAAGCTGTCCGGTCTTCGTGTCAGTTACTACGATCGATCCGGTAGATGGTTCCAGTCCAAGCTGTCCCGGTGTGATTTCCAGATCTTCAATCTTGGAATACATGAAATCATAGGCGGTCATTGTACCATCCGCAAGCTTATTATAAACATCTGCATCATAATTCAGAATTCCCTGCTCATAAAGCATCATACCAATCTGGCTTCCTGTGATTTCTTCATTGCGTATCATATACTTGTAGATCAGTTTGTCAAATCCGGAATCCTTAGGAAGATTTGCACTGATATACGCCAGAATCCCCTGATATACTTCATTCTGATCCGAATACTCACTGTCACTGTTCATATAATCAGTCAGTTTTGATGTATCGATCCAGTTCTTGGAGATCGCATAATTCAGATAAGTATAGAGACTGATGCTCTCATCATTTTCCCACGCAATATATGTAGAATCATTGGTATCAATCGAATCTTTCTGAATGATTGCTGCATTCTGGGTAAGTACAGTACTGATAATATAACTGAGATATGCCTGCATATCCTCATCACAGTCTTTATATGCCGGCGCACTTGAATCACTCAGCTGTGCCATCACATCTGCAAGCACTGCCTCCTTTTTGGAGGAAAATGACGCATACACACTTTTCTCAGTCTCCCCGGCATCCGCAGCCTCAAAATGTCCCACATTCAGAATCTCATTAGAAATAAATGCATTGTAAACATCACCAATCGGTATCTTCACATCACTTCCCTCTTCTGCCTGTGTACGGTCATAGGTCAGAGACGTAGTCAGATTGGAAAGGATGATTCCGGCAAGCTTTTCTTCCAGGAGATCATAAGCTGCCTTTTGCAGATTGGCATCAATAGAAAGATAGACATCATTTCCTGCCTTTGCCTTTTTCCCCTGCTTGGACTCAATGACCTTTCCCACACTGTTAACATAAAGTTTGATTTCACCTTTTTCACCCTGAAGTGTTTTATCCAGTGTCTGCTCCAGCCCTGCTTTTCCAACCACATCCGTAAGAGAATACGAGTCCTGCTCCTTTTCATCCAACGCATCATATTCATCTTGTGAAATCACACCCGTATAACCAAGAATAGACGCAAAATATTTGCTGTCTGGGTAATAACGGATTGAATCCTCTTCAATATTAACTCCCTGAAGAGTATCCAGGTTTTCCATAATAGCAGCTGTTGTACTTTCACTGACATCACTTGCAATCGTTGTAGCCACATACTTCTGATAGCGATTCAGTCCCATGGAATACCGGATTGTTACCAGCTTCAGGATTTCTTCTTTGGACAGTTTCTGTTCGTCCAGCCCATAACCGTAGGTCTCATCTGTACAGAGATAATGCATCAGATCTGCCGCACTGTATGCCTTCTGCTTGTTACTGAGCTTATCAATGGTTGCTTTTCCAAACACATCCGCAAGGAACCGCAGACGCTGCACCTCGCTTGTCATGGAATAAGCATATTCTCCATTATCATTGAGAATAATTTTGAAATCATTGACAATAGAATCTCCATTCGATTCAACAATACTGATCACTTTCTCAATTGTTGCATTGATGATTTTATTTTTCTCTTTAACCGTATCATAGTCACCGTTGTCTTCAATCGTGACGGAATATGCGAGCTTGTTATCTGCCAGAACCACTCCGTTCCGGTCCAGGATACGACCTCTGGTTCCCTGTACCTCTTTTGTTTTCTGGATCTGAAGCTTATAGTCATCCAGATATGCCTGTCCGTTTACGATCTGTAAAGCAAACACACGCTGTATCAAAATTGCAGAAAGCACAATAAACACAAGCATCAGCACAAACACTCTAGATTTTACCAAGTCGATAAACCATCTTTTCAGACGATCCAATAAATCAAACAAATCTGCTAGCACTCCTTTTTTCTTCTTCTTCAAGTCTTCGGTTAATATGCAGAATGATCTGATACAGAACAAGTGTAACCAGAATCGTGTAAACCAGTTCCGGCATGATCACATGTCTCAGATAATTCAAAAAATGGAAATCACTTTTTAACATGAATAAAAGGACATAAATCACCATACCATATAAAAACTCACTGCCGGCAATAAGTGCCAACGGGAGTTTGATGTCTTCGTCATAAAATACTCTCTGGAAAAATCCGTTGCCATATCCGATCAGCATATAGATCAGCGCATAAAATCCAAGCAAATTTCCACCTAGTATATCTTTTAAAAGTCCACAGAAAAAGCCGATGATCATTCCTTCTTTTTGTCCCCTCATAAATCCAAATGAGGACGTCACGATAATCAGGAGATTCGGAATAATCGAGGCAAACGCCAGCTTTTGAAACACCGTTGTCTCCAGAAGAAAACAGACAGTGATCAACACAGCACAGATCAGGATCCTTTTAATCTTTTTCATGTCTATTCGCCTCCGTTATCGCTTCCACTTTCACCTTTTCCATCGATCAGATCCTGCTTTGTTGTTGTAATAACAAGAACTTCCTGTAATTCCTTAAAATCCGTAGCAGGAATGATATATCCGGATCTTGTCAGATTATTGGAATCTACATTTACCTCTGAAATATATCCAACCAGAAGTCCCTGCAGATATTTGCTGCTGATATTCGATGTTACAACCTGTTCTCCAACCGCCACTTCATTTTCATTATTGGCAAGCTGTTCAAATTTTAAAAGTCCGTCCTGCACCGTCTGCAGATCTCCGCTTACAATACATTTGTCAAAGGTTGTCAGGATCATGGCACTTACATTTTTATCATCGATAATCGAACTTACTGTTGCCCAGTTCGGTCCGACTTCTGTGACGATTCCAACTAGTCCGGTTCCAGATAGGACATTCATATCTTTCCTGATCCCATCATTGCTTCCCTTATCAATCGTAAATTTCGAAAACCAGTTGCTATTCTCGCTGGCGATTACATTTGCAGCAACTTTCGGATAATCCGCTGTATTCTGATCCATCTTATATAGTTCTTTATATCTTTCCAGCGTTGCTGAATTCTGCTGCAACCGGTTATTCTCAGTCGTCATCTCTTCCAGGCGGGATTTCAGTTCTTTGTTTTCTTTTTTTATTTCCTGAAGTGTTGCAAAATTCTCTGAAACATCGCCGATCCACATCCCGACACGGTTGATTCCTTTCTGCATCGGCACGATCGTGTAACCTGCTGCCCAGGAAAGCGGTCCTTTCCCGGACTCTGCAAATCCGGAAAGTCCCATCAATACAATACATATGATAGCAAGGATCAGCAACCAGTATTTATTTGATGTCGAAAATTGATTCTTTCTTTTCATCTATCTTATCCACCTATAATTTTCATCCAACATTGAGTACGAAATTTTTTTAAGTTCTTTTGAATTGATCATCCGTCGCAGCCCTTCTACTGCACACAGATCCGGCTTAGTAGCCACATGCACCGGATATCCAGTCACAGCTTCTATGTACCGGTCAAGCCCCGGTAGCCTGGAAACACCACCCGTCAGACAGATTCCATTCTTTTTGATTGAACGGGCTACCTCCGGTGGGGTCCGTTCAATCAACTGACCAATCTGCGAAGTGCAGGTTTCCAGAGATTCTTTCATCGCAGCCCGTACCGCACTGCTTGGGATTTCCTGGTATCTTGGTACACCAACAACCAGATTACGTCCGGCAACCACCATGGAAGCTTTTCCGTTTCCGCCAAGCACTCCAAAACGTTTTCTGAGAGCCTCGGCTGTCTGTCTTCCGATCAGAAAATCATAATTCCGGCGGACCATATTCTGAACTGCCACATCAAATGTCATACCACCGATCTTAAGCATTTTATTAAGTACCATGCCACCTGAACCTACTACAGATAATTCGGTTGTAGCCGCACCAAAATCAACGATCAGCATCCCTTTTGTCTTCCGGACATCAATTCCCATTCCGATACACTGCGCAACACCGCGTTCTACAATACTCACTTCTTTTGCTTTCGCCGTTGAATGAACAACTAGATCAAAAAACGCCCGTTTTTCAACTTCTGTGACATCCGTAGGTACTGCGATCAGATATTCTGATCCTCTTGTAAAACGGCGCTCTTTCTTCAACAGATTCTGAAGAAGATACTGCATATCCGTAAATCTGCTGATTACACCTTCTTTCATCGGAAACACCACTTCAATATTTCCCGGTGTTCTCTCGAACATCGCATATGCTTCATCGCCGACAGCCAAGATCTCTTTTCCGTCCACAATAGCAATTACATTCTTCTCTTTCCACGTACTGTCCTGCTTTTTATCATACACCTTGATCTCATAAGTCCCGAGATCAAGACCGTAAATATTTCGCGCCATAATCTAAAGTTCCTTTCCATACTACTTTTCCTTAAGCAGCTTCTGCTCTGCGAGTGATACATAGCAGTTATCACCAATAATGATATGATCCAGAAGTTCAATTCCAAGAAGGCTTCCGCCCTCCCGGATGCGCTGCGTCACAAGAATATCTTCCCTGCTCGGCATCGGATCACCACTTGGATGATTGTGCAACAATATAATATAGACTGCGTTCTTTTGCAATGCCTCTATAAAAAGCTCTCTCGGGGAAATTACGGACATATTTACTGTCCCTCTCGAAATTTCGCTTTCTCCGATCAGTCTGGAACGCGTATTCAGCATCAGCAGTTTCAAATGCTCCTGCCTGTAATAGCGCATATCTTCCATATAATATGCTGCAATTGTATCCGGTCTTGAAAAATCCAGATCTTCTCTGGCTGAAAGCTGGGACATTCTCTTGGAAAGTTCACAAAGGCATAAGATCTGAATAGCCTTTACTCTTCCGATTCCACTGATTTTCAGCAGTTCTTCTTTTGTCCAGCTTTGAAGATGGGCTTTGGCTTGTGGCTGTGTACCTTCTCCGGGATAAAAAAGCTTCCTGGCAAGATCCAGTGCACTCTCTCCCTTTGTTCCAGTCCTTAACAAAACAGCGAGCAATTCAATATCTGTTAAACTGCCCGCCCCAAAGCGTTCACATTTTTCATATGGCCGCTCTTCTGATAACATTTCTCGAATGGTATTTTTTTGATTCATCCTTTTGCAGGATTTGTTGATTCACACCAGACTCTCCACCCTTGTATATGGGATGCTTTATACATCCTATAAGAAACGATAAATGAATATGGAGATAATCACTCCAATAATGCTTGCGATCGTGATCTTAATCGTAAGACCAAACGTAATAACGACAAGTCCGAGGTTCAAAACAATCGGTGTCTCTACCCCGAAAGTCTGTCCATAAGAAAGCCAGCTAAGTGCTGGAATCCCTTCTGCAAGCACACCGATAAAGCCACCCAGAACAATTCCTGCCAAAATCAGCAGAAATAACGCCCAGGCATTCTTACTTCCGGCTCCTCTCATCTGTACTCCTCCTCTTTTGAATCACAAACTGGTATCATTTTAGCATATTTTAAAAAACGTGTATAGACTTTTTAAATATTATTTTTTTCTTAACACAGCTGTTTTCTATAAAAACGGTGCATATTTTTGTCGAATTTTTTCTGCGATTTTAATACCGTCTGCTGCCGCCGATGTAATCCCGCCGGCATATCCTGCGCCCTCTCCGCAAGGATAAAGTCCTCCAATCACGCTTTCTAGCGAATTACTATCTCTTACGATCCGTACCGGCGAAGAGGTTCTGCTCTCCACTCCGGAAAGAATGGAAAGAGGATGCGAAAATCCTCGAATTTTCTTGTTAAAATCTTCCATCCCATCCACCAGCGCGCTACTGATCTTTGCCGGGAAAATCCCCGCCAGGTCTGTCTCTTCATACGCACCCTTCATACATGGCTCATGTCCCTGATACCAGACTTCTGCTTCGGTCACTTCTGCTTCGGTCTTTTCCTTTTCTTTTCCGGTCACACTCCGGTAAAAATCCCCGTATCTCTGTAACGGAATTTTTCCTTTTCCTGCTTCGTAAGCTGCCTTTTCCAGTTCTCTCTGGAATGTAATTCCGGCGAGCGGATGGTCGCTTTCAAAATCCTCCGGTGTAACCGTCACAACGATTGCACTGTTGGCATTGCGGCTGTCACGGGCATGATAGCTCATTCCGTTGACCGCAAGATATCCTTCCTCCGAAGACGCATTAACCACATAGCCTCCCGGACACATACAGAACGAATATACACCCCTTCCATCCAGCAGTTTTGCAGTCAGCTTATAGGCTGCCGCCGGAAGAGATGCCTTTGCATCCCCATACTGGGAATGATCGATCAGCTCCTGCGGATGTTCTGCACGTACACCAACTGCAAAGGATTTTGCCTCCATCGGAACCTTTTTCTCGAAGAGCATCGCAAAGGTCTCCCGCGCACTGTGTCCCGGTGCCAGAACCAGTGTCTCCGTCTGTATTTCTTCTTTTTCTTTTTTCAGAAGATCTTCATATATGATCCCTCTGATCCGCCTTGTATTTTCTGTAAAAAGGACCTCTGTCATCTGTGTATGGAAATGGATTTCACCACCCCACACAAGGATTTTCTCCCGCATATTTCTGATCACAGTCCGTAGAATATCCGTTCCAATGTGTGGTTTATTCACATAAAGAATGTCTTTTGGTGCTCCGTTTTCCACGAAAATCTCCAGCACCTTACGATTGCGCCCCACCGGATCCTTGATCAGTGTATTTAGTTTTCCGTCTGAAAACGTCCCTGCTCCGCCTTCTCCAAACTGCACATTAGAATCCGGTTTCAGCACCCCCGTCTTCCAGAACTCCTCAACATCTTTCTGTCGCTCTTCTACCGGTGCCCCCTGTTCCAGAAGAACCGGCTGATACCCATATTCTGCAAGAAAATACGCACAGAAAAGTCCGGCAGGACCGCATCCGACAACTACCGGACGTGACTTCAATTTTTCGTTGCCTCCTGCCGGAAAAACATATGGCATTGCTTCATGGAGTTGCACATTGCCTGCACGCTTTTTTCGGGTAAGCATCTTCAAAAGCTGTTTTTCATTGTCCGCTTTTACATCCACAGTATAGACATAGAACAGCTCCGGCTTCTTTCTGGCATCCAGAGACTGCTTGATAATCTCATAGCTCTGTACCGCTTCTGTCCTGCACATCAGTGTGTGCACAATCTTTTTCTTCAAATCCTCTTCCGTATGCGTAACCGGAAGCTTCAGCTGACTGATTCTAAGCATTTGCCGCTCCTTTCCCTGCCAGATAACCACTGGTCCATGCCCACTGCAGATTGTAACCTCCGCAGATTCCATCTACATCCAGAATTTCTCCTGCAAAATAAAGTCCTTTTACAAGCTTCGACTCCATCGTGTCCGGATCAATCTCGCTTGTATCTACACCACCCGCACAGATCTGCGCCTGTTCAAACGGATTTGTCTTATCAATATAAGTCCGGAAATGCTTACAGATCCGGCAAAGTCTTTCCAGATTCTCTTCACCAAGGTCATGCACCGGCATTGTTCCTGAAATTCCAATTCTCTTAAGCAGCGCACTGGCAAGCTTTTTGTGGAATAGCCCATTAAAATACTGTTCCATCACAAGACCATCCAGCCTTATCTTCCGTTCCTTTAACATCTGCAAAAATTCTACATCTCCAAAATCCGGCATAAAATCCAGTTCTGCAAAAACTTCTTTCTTTTCATACAGACCTCTCGCCGCATAACGGCTGATCTGAAAAACCGGGATCCCGGAAATACCATAATCCGTAAGCTGCAGCTCGCCGATATCAGAAGCCGTTTCTGTCCCATCGATAAAAACCGTTACTTTTCCATGAGTACGCACGCCTGCGACTTGCCGGTACAGCTTTTCCCTGCACCGGAGCTGTACCAGAGCCGGGACAACCGGAACCAGCTTATGTCCCAGCATTTTTGCCAGGTCATATCCACTTCCGTCACTCCCTAGCTTTGCAGCTGCCTTTGATCCGGCCGCAAGGATCACAGCCTCACCGGAAATCATTCCTTTTTTCCCATCTTTTGAAAAACTGATCTGAAAACCATTTTTCTTTGGTATGATCCCAAATACGCGAACTCCGGTATGAATCCGGATCTTTGCCAGTTTCAGCGCAGACTCCAGCGCTTCCCTCACTGCCGAGGCTTGCTCGGACCAGGGATACAGATAGCCATTTTTATCCTTCGGATAAATTCCAAGATTTTTAAAAAAAGACGTTGTCTCAGGCTCAGAAAATTTTCCGATTGATTTCCATGCAAATCCGCTATTGTCGCTTCGATAGCAGGATGGATCCTGAAAACGATTGGTAAAGTTACATCTGCCATTACCCGTCGACAGTATTTTTCTGCCAATTATTTCATTCTGTTCCAGAAGCAGTACATCTGCGCCGTTCTGCGCCGCCGTAAGTGCAGCCATACTGCCAGCTGCTCCGCCGCCGATGATGATGACTCTTTTTTTCATTCTATAATTCCTTTACAATTCCTTTTTCATATAACTTCTGAAGAGACATTAAAATACCAAGTTTTGCATGCGCCCAGGTGAGACCTCCCTGAAAATATACTGCATACGGTTCTTTGATCGGTCCATCTGCACTCAGTTCGATGGACGATCCCTGTACAAATGCCCCTGCCGCCATAATCACATCACTGTCATATCCCGGCATTGCCCACGGTTCCGGTGTTACATAACTGTCAACCGGTGCTGCCGCCTGGATTCCCTGACAGAATGCGATTACACCTTCCGCACTTCCAAGTGTTACCGCCTGAATGATATCATGGCGTTCCTCTTTTCCGTCCGGTACAACTGCATAACCAAGCTTTTCATATACATTCGCCGCAAAAATAGCACCTTTTAATGCACCTGCAACAACAGTCGGTGCAAGGAAAAGTCCCTGATAAAACGACTGCATCACACCAAGTGAAGCACCCACTTCTTTTCCAAGTCCAGGAGAAGTAAGGCGGTAAGCACACTGCTCGATCAGATCCTTTCTTCCAGCCACATAGCCACCGATCGGGGCAAGTCCGCCGCCCGGATTCTTGATCAGGGAACCGACAACCAGATCCGCACCCACATCACTTGGCTCCTTTTCTTCTACGAATTCACCATAGCAGTTATCCACCATACAGATGACTTCCGGTTTGATCTTCTTGACAAATGCAATTGCTTCCCCAATTTGATCCACAGAAAAACTCGGTCTTGTCTGATATCCTTTGGAACGCTGAATCGTGATCAGCTTTGTTTTCTCGCCAATCGCTTTTTCAATCGAATCAAAGTCAAAGCTTCCGTCCGGCAGCAGGTCCACCTGGTTATAGATTACTCCATATTCTGCAAGGGAACCTGTGGATGGGCGGATTCCAATGACCTCTTCCAGTGTGTCATAAGGCTTTCCTGCGATGGAAAGCAGTTCATCACCAGGTCTTAAATTTGCAGAAAGTGTTAAAGCAAGTGCATGGGTTCCACAGGTAATCTGTGGTCTTACCAGCGCATCTTCGGTATGAAAGACATTTGCATACACCTTTTCCAGCGTATCTCTTCCGAAATCATTGTATCCATAGCCAGATGCATAGTTAAAGCATTCTGCATTCACCCTTGCTTCCTGCATGGCATGAATGACCTTCAGTTGGTTCAACTCTGCCATCTTATCGATCTTATCAAAACGTTCTTTCAGTGATTTTTCAATTTTTTCTCCAAAGTCATGAACTTCCGGTGAAATTCCGGTCTGTTCATATAATTTCTGTATTTTCTGACTGATATCCATTAGTCTGTAATCTCCTTTTCTTTCAGTATCGCAAGCATTGCTTGCAAAATCTTCTCTTCATCGTATCCGAATTCCTCTTTCTGGATCCAGTTCACATCCCGCTCTCTGCGGAACCAGGTCAATTGACGTTTTGCAAAATGACGGGTATCCCTTTTCAGGATCGTTACCGCTTCTTCAAGTGAATTCTTTCCATCCAGATAATCCAAAATTTCCTTATATCCAAGTCCCTGCATTGAAACCATTTCCCTTGTGCATCCTCTGGTCTTTAAAGCAGTCACCTCATCTACAAGCCCCTGCTCCACCATCAGATCCACACGACGATCAATCCGCTCATACAAACGGCTACGCACATCATTCAGAACAAAATACGCAAACTGATACGGGGAATCCTTCTCCCGTTCTGCTTCATTATGTTCGGAAATCTTTGTTCCTGTCTCATGATAATATTCCAGAGCACGAATCACCCGTTTTACATTATTTGCATGAATTGCATCTGCCGACTTTGGATCCGCTTCCCGTAGCCTGTCATGGAGTGCCTGCGCACCATGCTTCTTTGCATACGTTTCCAGCTTCTTTCGATAGGCAGTGTTTTCTTCTCCCTTTTCAAAATCAATGTCATACAAAAGCGCCTGGATATAAAATCCCGTGCCACCTACAACAATCGGAATACGTCCTCTCTTATAGATCTCTACCATTGCATCTTTTGCCATCTTCTGAAAAACAGCTACATTAAATTCCTCTTCCGGATTAAGCACATCGATCAGATAATGTTTCACACCTTTCATCTCTTCCGGCAAAATCTTTGCGGAACCAATATCCATGTGCCGGTATACCTGCATCGAATCCGCCGAAATGATCTCTCCTCCAATTGCTTTTGCAAGGCTAATCGACGCAGCCGTCTTTCCGACAGCAGTTGGGCCTGTCAATATGATCAGTGGCTTTTTCTTCTCTGTCATCTGTGTCATGTTCTTCTCCTACACACTCCTACACAATACGCTTAAATTTCTTTTCCAGTTCCCGCTTTGTCATCGCAATGATCGTTGGTCTGCCATGCGGACAATGATATGGATTATCCAGGGACAACAGTTCATTGATCAGTTCATCCATTTCTGCATAGGACAGCTTCATATTTCCTTTGACAGCCGCCTTGCAGGACATGGATGCAATCTTCTCGTCAATCAGCTCTGGTTCCAGACTGGTCGATAACCCATCCGACAGGGAATCCAACATTTCAAGAAGCAGTTCCTTTTTGGCGATTCCAAACAGATTATCCGGAATTGCGCGAACTGCGTACTCGTCACCACCAAATGGCTCAATTTCAAACCCGATTGCCGTAAAGCGGTCTTTAAATGTCTCCAACACATCAATCTCCTGCATAGAAAGGCTCAGGATGATCGGTGGGCTCAAGTATTGTGAAGTATACTCTCTCTTCTTCATTCCTGCAAGGGCCCTTTCATAAAGGACTCTTTCATGTGCGGCATGCTGGTCTATAATATAGAGGCTGTCACGATACTGGATCAGCCAGTAGGTTTCAAAAACCTGTCCGATGATCCGGTATTCCTGTCTTGCCTCTTTCTTTAAAATCTGCTCTTCAAACAAATCTAACTGTTTTACTTTTTTTGCTTTCAAATCCTTCAAAAACAGATTTGACTCTGTTTTTTCTGGATCACGCTCTGTTTTTTCTTTACTTTTATCAGAATACGCTCTGTTTTCTGTTCCTTTATTCTGGATATCTACAGCCGGATTTTCATCTAATGCAGCCATCTTTGACTCTTTGGCACCGATATTCTTCTCTTGCTCTTCTTTTGCTTCTGTAAGATGACTGGCATAAACCCGCTCCCTCATCTTCTGCATAAAATAATCCAGCTTTTCGTCACCGGTTGAGACTGTCTTTTCTGTACTTATCTGTGTCTGAAGTTCTGCTGACGGCATCTCTGACTGCGACCAGGATTCCGCTCGCTCTGCCCCCTCCTGAACGGAACTCTTTCGCATCTTAGGTGAAGTGCCATCTGTTCGATATGGATTTCCCGCATCTCTTATAACAGTTTTCTTTTCCTGTCTTTTTTCAGACATTCCCGGTACTTTGATCTCAGACATTTCCACTTCCGGAATCAACTCCGGCTCATGCAATCCTTTACTGATCGCCTCATAAAGCAGATTGTAAATCCCCTGCTGGTTACTGAACCTAAGTTCCATCTTGGATGGATGCACATTTACATCAATTTTTTCCGGATTGATCTCAATCTGGAATGCAACAAACGGATAACGATGCTGCATCGTAAAATCTTTGTATCCATCTTCAATCGCTTTTGCAAGAATACTGTTCCTTACATAACGCCCGTTGACAAAATAATTTTCAAAATTTCGATTTCCACGGTTAATCACTGGCTTTCCCAGATATCCGGACAGCCTTACACCATCTTTTTCAAATTCCAGTGGGATCAGATTGTTCGCAATTTCCCGTCCGTAAATGTGGTAAATGACATCTTTCATCTTCCCGTTCCCGGAAGTATGCAGCTTTACCTGTCCATTGTTGATAAACCGGAAGGAAATATCCGGATGCGAAAGAGCAAGTCTGGTCAGCAGATCACTGATATGGCTTGCCTCTGTCATCGGTGTCTTCAGGAATTTGCGCCTGGCAGGTGTATTGAAAAATAGCTGACGCACCAGAAAGGTCGTCCCATCCGGCGCTCCGGTCTCCTCCGGCGTTCTTCCTTTTCCGCCTTCTATGATATATTTTGTCCCAAATACGTCTTCTCTTGTCTTTGTGATCAGTTCCACTCTTGCAACTGCCGAAATACTCGACAACGCTTCTCCGCGGAACCCAAGAGAAGACAAATGTGTCAGATCCTCTGCACTGCGGATTTTGCTGGTCGAATGGCGCAGAAATGCATTTTCCACGTCCTGTTTCGCGATCCCACAACCATTATCCGTAATTCGTATCAGAGAAATCCCGCCCTCTTCAATCTCCACAGTCACCGCTGTAGATCCTGCGTCAATCGCATTTTCCACCAGCTCTTTCACAACAGAAGCCGGGCGTTCAATCACTTCCCCGGCTGCTATCTTATCAATTGTAATCTGATCCAGCAATTCTATATGCGGCATTCGATTCTTCTTTCCTTTCTCTTATGGATCAGCCTACCATCTGTTCCGCAGCTTATTCTGCAGCTGATACAGTTTGTTCATGGCATCCATTGGCGTCATATGGCTGATATCCAGTTCCTTTAACTCATTTAACACATCATCATCTTTTACGGTATCAAACAGAGAAAACTGTGTCAGATCCACCTCATCCAGCTTCTTCTGCGTTTTTTTCTTCGTCTCACTTCCCTGTACCGCAATATCCTTTACTTTTCCGGTAATATCCGCTGTCACCAGCTCTTCTACGATCTCTTTGGCGCGGTTAATGACCGGATCCGGCACTCCTGCAAGCTTTGCGACCTGGATACCATAACTCTTGTCCGCTCCACCCTTTACGATCTTACGCAGGAATACGATATCATCACCTTTTTCCTTGACCGCAATACAATAGTTGTTGACATTGCTAATCTTGCCTTCCAGCTCGGTAAGCTCATGATAGTGGGTTGCAAATAAGGTCTTTGCCCCAAGAAGCTTGCTGTTGCTGATATACTCGACAACCGCCCAAGCAATACTCAATCCATCAAAGGTACTGGTTCCTCTTCCGATCTCATCCAGGATCAGAAGGCTCTTGCTTGTCGCGTTTCGCAGAATATTTGCCACTTCGTTCATTTCCACCATGAAGGTGCTCTGTCCGCTTGCCAGGTCATCTGACGCTCCCACACGGGTAAAAATGCGGTCCACAAGTCCAATATTTGCTGAAGACGCCGGCACAAAGGATCCCAGCTGTGCCATCAGTACGATCAGCGCAGCCTGACGCATATAGGTGGATTTTCCAGCCATGTTTGGTCCGGTAATGATGGAAATGCGCTGTTTTTTATCATCCAGATAAGTATCGTTGGCAATAAACATATCATTCGGGATCATCTTTTCCACCACCGGATGTCGCCCATCACGAATGTCGATCACGCCCTTTTCATTGATCTTTGGCCGTACATAGTTGTTGCGCTCGGCAACCAGTGCAAGAGAAGCTATCACATCCAGCTTTGCAACTGCCTTTGCTGTTCTCTGTATCCTGGTTAACTCTGCTGCGATAGTATTTCTCACCTCACAGTAAAGCTCATATTCCAGTGCACAGAGTTTATCCTCTGCTCCCAGAATCGTATCTTCCAGCTCTTTCAGTTCTGGAATGATATAACGCTCCGCATTGGCAAGGGTCTGCTTTCTTGTATAATAATCCGGAACCAGATCTTTGAACGAATTGGTAACTTCCAGATAATAACCGAATACTTTATTATAACGGATACGCAGGTTTTTAATCCCGGTCTTTTCCCGTTCCTTGGTCTCCAGATCAGCAAGCCAGTTCTTTCCTTCGGATTTTGCTTTTCGAAGACGATCCACTTCTTCATTATAACCGTCTTTGATGATCCCGCCTTCTTTCATGGCAAGCGGCGGTTCTTCCTGAATCGCCCGTCCGACCAGATCACAAAGTTCTTCCAGCGGATCCAGTTCTTCATAAATTTCTTTTAAAAGGTCACTCTCCATATCCTTTAATATGCATTTTACCGACGGGAGCATGGAAAGGGAACTCTGAAATGCAATCAGGTCTCTTGGATTTGCTGACTGATAGGTGATTTTCCCGACCAGACGCTCCAGATCGTACACCGGATTCAAATATTCCCGGATTTCTTCTCTGCAAATAGCATTGTCCTTCAATTCCGCAACTGCATCCAGCCTTTTGACAATGGATTCCTTGTCAATCAACGGCTGTTCTACATATTTCCGAAGGGTTCTCGCCCCCATTGCCGTCTTTGTCTTATCCAGTACCCACAGAAGGGATCCTCTTTTCTGCTTTTCACGCAAAGTCTCAACCAACTCCAGATTACGCCTTGTAGCACTGTCCAGAACCATATAATTACCCGTTGCATAACGTGTCAGACGGCTCATATGAGACAGGGAATTCTTCTGCGTCTCTTCCAGATACTTTAAAAGCGCACCGGATGCGATCATCCCACATTCATAGTCCGAAAGTCCAATTCCTTCAAGAGAAGCCACCTTAAAATGCTCCTGCAAAGTTTCCCGGCAGAGTGCATCATCAAAATACCATGTTTCCAGTGAATAAATTGCCATATGCAGACGGTTTTTCAGATCATCCAAATCCAGTCCACTCATGTAAAATGCTTCATTGCAGACAATCTCAGACGGCATAAATTTGTAAAGCTCATCCATCAGTTTTGTCTGGGAATCCAGTTCTGTCACCAGATATTCCCCGGTTGTAACATCCGCAACCGAAAGTCCGTACCGGTCTGCCATATAGACAATACACATAATGTAATTGTTCTTTGTTTCATCCAGTCCCTGAGTATCCAGGTTGGTTCCAGGTGTTACTACACGGATAACTTCCCGTTTTACAATTCCTTTTGCTGTTTTCGGATCTTCTACCTGCTCACAGATTGCTACCTTATAGCCTTTTGATACCAGACGGTTCAGATAACTGTCAACTGCATGGTACGGGATTCCGCACATCGGCGCCCGTTCTTCCAGTCCGCAATTCTTTCCAGTCAGAGTAATTTCCAGCTCTTTTGATGCTGTGAGAGCATCGTCGAAGAACATTTCATAAAAATCTCCTAAGCGGTAAAAAAGGATACAATCCTTGTATTCCTCTTTTGTCTGCATATATTGCTTCATCATCGGTGTTAGTTCCCCAATCATATCAAAATCTCCTTATTTTACAAGGGTTTCAGCACTTTCTGTTTTTTTCTACACGGTTTTTACACGGTTTTCTAAACTTTCGTACTTTCTTCCCTAATAGCCTTTTGCATATTTATCCGCGTGTTTGTTATAATTATTCTCTTTTTTATCTGTCAGCCTACGAGAAAACCATCGTATCTTTGCTTCCTCGCAGGCTCAGTTATTTCCATTTGTAACTTCTAGGTATTTTACATTTTTTCTCGTATTTTATCAAATTCTTTATTCACAAAATTTTCCTCAAGGTGTGTATAATATTTCATCATTTTTATATGTTTATGCCCTATATAAGATTTACATCTTTCATACTCTCTTATATAGTTTTGTACAGTCCTAGGTTTCACTTTTCCAACCACATATAACTCCATCCTCTCATCAAACCAATCATTTAACGTTTTTTTGCTGGCATCAGTCTGCAATCCTAGATTATATTGTTCTAATATTTTTTCTCTCTTTTGTTTTACTTCTTCTAATCTTTTACTGGATGCATATATAGGTTTGTCATTTCCTTTAATATACACACGTGCTTGATAGGTTCCATTTCTCAGTTGAGTAATTCCTTTCCCCAACTCTTTCCCATTTAAGGCTTTAGCCATGATACTCATCCATCCTTTTTCTTCTTTCTAACAGACAGATGACTACCTATTTGCTTACCTGTTCCATCTTAACAAATTTTTAAATTCTTTTCAAGATAAGCTAAAAATTCAACATCTATCTGATAGAAAATCTCATTTTATTTTTCGATTCCCAGAACAACAAATAGTCCTTATTATCACTCCCTTCTGTTTGAATATGGCATAAAGCACAAAAATTGGAACCAGGTTCCAATTTTCGCACATAATCCTTTATTATTTTTATGTCATACCTTTTTCTGTACACAAATATATTAAGCCGAAACAAATCTAGCATTTATGCATACAAATCAAATATCTCCTGAATACAGTTTTTCATTACTTCATTGGGCAAATTTCTAACAAACTCTTGCTGCCACTCATTTCTTATTTCGTATTTATCCTGTAACACATATTTATCCATAGAATTTCCACATACTAAATTCTGCTCAACAATATCCGCAAGTTTCAGTAGCAGATCTTTATACTTCATTTCAAATACAAATTTATATTCTTCAAATCCAAACGCTTCCAGCAAATAAGTAATTCGCTCAAAATTATATAAATCCATTATTTTTTCATCACAAATTCTCTTTCGGTCTTCCAAACTACACATACCAAGGAATAACAGCCTTTGCTGTTCTGCACACTTTTCCATATCTTTCTCCATATTTGAACTACATTGTATCTAATCTTTGCTCTCTTGTTATGTTTATTATAGTCGAATATTCGGCAATATGTAAGGTAATTGAAAACCCTATAATTAAATATAGAACACGCATGAAAGAGGTGATACATTTGTTTACCTACGCCCCATTATGGCAGACATTAAAAGATAAGGGGATTTCTCAATATGAATTAATCAAAACCTACCACATAAGCACCGAAACATTAGATGCTCTTAGGAAAAACAAAAGTGTTACCATGAATACTCTACATGATATTTGTGTTATTTTAGATTGTCCTATAGAAGCGGTAGTTAAAATTGAAAAAGGAGATCAATAAACAGCTGGTTGCAAAATTTTTTTATTGCAAGTCAGCTGTTTTTTCAATTATCATATAAAGTTTTGCCAAACAGTTTTCGATTTACATTTAGTTTTCATGAATCATAATTTCTCACAGTATCCGAATAATCTGTTCATATATCAGTATTTCTCTCGGTCCAATATTCTTATTATCATGATAATGACCAAAGAACCACTTTCATCTGTGCAATGTTCTGGATGATGATACTGCAGGAAATCCCTCTGGAACGCATGGTTGCCAGAATCTTGTCAAAGTCATCCGGCAATGCTACGTTTGGCCATTCATCCATAATGCAGTGTACCGGAATCAGAAGCCTTCCTCCGTACTTCCGGTCTACTACATAATACAGTGTCTGAAACAGATTGCTGTAAATCATGCCGACCAGATAATTCATACTGGTGTCCGCATCTGGAATACAGCAAAACAGTGCCACTTTTTTTCTCCCCGATACTGTATAAGTCCAGTTCGTCTGTACAAGTCAGATTGGCGATCTGTTTCAGATTGAACGCTGTCAGACGGACACCAACAGAAATCAAAATCGACTTCGCAGTCTTGCCAGTAACAAAATGTCAATAGTTTTTTAATCACTTTTTTCAAAAAGGCAAAAAAAATAGAACGTATAGATTATTTCCATACGCTCTATCTCACATTTCATATTAAATTTTTGAATTCTACAAACT
>OGYA01000153.1_pt1 | contig 54828 bp, 65 predicted proteins | sample 1576401 | NCBI WGS metagenome assembly OGYA01 (sample SAMEA3541485, study PRJEB24748) | human gut metagenome | biome: human gut; feature: human-associated habitat; material: faeces | place: China | collected 2012 | reverse complement strand
CCACCCGGATGCTTGAAGTGTGACGGGTACAACATGGTTCAGGGCATTCACTGCCTTATTCGTAGCGTTAATGTCCTTTGGACCAAACACATCACCTTCCTGGCTATATTCTGTCACGTCCAGTATTTCTGATTTTCCTTCCCCATCCTGGATTATCTGATACTTTCGGTTGCCCTCAAACACATCTGCCTTGTAATCTGTCTTTAATGCCATTCTTGCCTCCTGTTTCCTATTGCCCTCATGCCCAGCCTAAACGCCAAACGCTGCTGTCCACTCACCATGCTGTCATACATATCTCCCAGGTCCTTAAGTATCTGTTCGATATCATTTGCCTGGTAAATGCTTTCATATGTTATTTTTGCGGGGATGGCCGGAGTACTGGCCTTCGTATAATAGGCAGCCCGAAGCGTTTTAATGTTATTCAGCAGCCTGGACATCTCCGTATCCGTCCGGAAGTCCTCCATCTTCCATGCCTTGGTCTGTATGGTCACCCCCAGACGCCCCGCCAACAGCGCACAGGCCTCTTCCACACGGTTTAAGTCTGTATAGGCTATATATGCCCTATCTGTGTCATTGGCCAGGTCTGCGGCCGTCCTATCCGTTATCAGCGTTTCCAATACCGTACTCATCTTACCGTCACCTCCGCCGTTACCTTACGCCTACTAAACTTAAAATCCAGCTTCGTGATATTGCCCGTCATTGTCCCCCGGAAACCGGTAAATACATTCACACGGTTTCCCAGCTCCTGGTCATTGATAGTGGAGCGGAAACTGATACTTTCATTATTGCTGTAGTATCCATATACCCGGTCAAGCACCGCCTGCGCATTTCCGGCTGTCACCAGTGTGGCCTCCTTGACTTCGGCAATGTTTTTATTCTGCGTAATCTTTGGTTCCTCTTTCAGCAGCATGGCCGTGCTATGATTGTACTTAAGCCCGGTCAGTACCACTTCATTGCCTGTGCCGGTTATGCAGGCATAATTGTCTCCATGCTCCCCAAGGATTCCTCCAGTAATGGACAGACTGTGGTAAGGCTCTGAAAACTCTATCTTCGTAGTGTCATCCAGTACCCCCTTATACAACTGCGCGGATTCCATCCCCTGGGTATAGCTATGTACATACAGCCGGATGCCGGTTATGATGTCACTGTGTTCCACACTTAACCCCAACCGGATATCTTTGGCCGTGAACTCGCTGGTGACCTCGGTCTGTTGTGGGTATATGTACAGCTGCCGGTCGTAACTGGTGTCTACCAGGGCGCCAATGGCAAAGGCCAGCTGCTGCAGTGCTACACGTTTCGTACATATTGGCAGGTACCCACTCACCCGCGCATCTACATAAACATCATCTAAAAAGTATGTGATACCTTCTCCGGCCATAATACCGGCCAGGATGTCTGATACCAAAGCATTGTTGTACACTCCGCCCATGAACTGGTTGTTATCCAGGATTCCCACTGCGTCCTGTGTCTCCACCGAATACCGTTTCGCTCCCAGCTGCTTCCCATCCTTCAGATAAAAAATCCCCAGTATTGCCTCGTCAAAATACAGCGTCTGTTTCTGCCGCTTCTGAAATTCAAACGCATAATCAGACTTGCTTCGGATTGTATAGTCCATCGTATTGATGCTTACCTCTTCGGATATAGGGCTCAGCTCCATCAGGCAGCTGATATCCTCTATTTCATCATCCTTAAACACACGGATGAGTCCCCAGGTTATCCCTGTCAGGAATACGTTGCGATACGGCTTGCTGGTCCTCAGGAAGGTAACGACCACCCGGTTATAATAATCCACTATGCCATAGCAGAAGTAGTCCGGACTGTCCGGGGAATAATCCCGATCTGATAACAGTTCATCCCCGCGATACCATTTAATATTGACCATACTACAGTAGTCCCCCGAATAATCGTTGAACCTCAGTGTTATCCCCACACTGGAATAAGTTTGACCGAATGTGAATGTGATTGAAGGCGGGTTTCCAAATGTTCCGCCTTCGTCGGATATGCTGTCACTCACATACCCCATGTCAGCCAGCTCGTCCGGAGCATTGTTGTAGTTGCCATCCATCCTCGCGTACCTGGGCAGACACATGGCATAATCCGGGAACTCTACCCCCGATTTCAGGTCCTGGAGGTCAACATAGTAATCATGATCGCCCGAAGCCGCCGTATTGTCCTCTGAGGCCCCCAGGGCAATGTCATCGTAGACAATCTTAAGCCCACCCGCATCCGTCATCCTCTGGTTCTTCAGTACGGACAGCCACAGGTAACGGTATGGCCGGCTGGTCTCAAGGTACGTGATGACCAGCTGATTAAACAGCGGCACCTTGGCCCGGCAGAAGTACTCCACCCCATCCGGTTCAAACTCCTGCTCCTGGACCAGTTCCGCATCCTTGTACCAGGAGATTTTAAGCCTGCTGGCATAATCCCCGGATACTCTGTTAAAAACCATGGACACGCCATTGCTGGTCTTAAGCCGGTCAAAGGTGACTGTTATCATTGGCGGTACCCCAAAGGCCCCATCCTGGTCACTCAAGGCCGTGCTGATGTACCCATTCTTACCAATCGGGATTGCATTCGGGGTATTCGCATAGGTCCCGTCCAGCCTCGCATACCGGGGTAGGCAGTAGGCATAGGGCGGTAAGTTCTGTTCAAAACTGGTCAGGTCATCCACGGATGAGTACGGCTGTTGTCCGTTGGTCCCTACCCTTATGTCCCACTCCATCTTACCGCCTCCTCTGTGGTTCCATGGCTGTGAAATTGAGGGACAGGCCATCCAATCCCCAAATATTTTTACCTCGCCTTATTCTAAGCTTATCCTTCCCCTGGGTGATATAGGCTTGGAAGGTCAATGTCTCCTGACCATAGGGGAAGGTCATCTCATGACTCGCATAATTCGGATCCGAAACGGCATCATAGAACGCATCATACGCTGCCAGGTCTTCCGTCTTAGGGTATACCTTCATCGTGTAGTTGTAGAAAGTCCCTATGATATCCCGGTCCATGGCATAGTCTAAGGTACGTCCGGACTGTTCCGTATCAGTCACCGCAAAACTGCGTTCCAGAGAATCCTTCTCTACCTCAACGTTGTACACCTTTCCATCCAGCAAAAATACACTGTCCATATTAGCCTCCTACAATTACCAGGCTTACACCTTTGCGCGCAGCCTCTTTGTCCAGTTCCGGTTTCAGCACCCGGGCCAGTGCAGCCAGGTTCCCGGTCAGATTCAGGACAATCTGTACTGGCTTATTCCCTTCCGCCTGCAGGCGGCTTATCATTTCTTCCATCTTGCCTATCAGGTAGCCCATAGCTTCCTCCTGGCCATAACCTGCCATATTCCTCATGCTGGAGGACATTTCCCCAGCTCTTGGTGGCACAATGGTTCCACTGGCCATCCTGGGCAGGTATGATGCTGCATTCGGGATATTAATACCGATTGGCAGCTGCACATTTACACCGTCAAACACGTCCAGGACGCCATCCAGCCATTTCTGAACCGTGCTTCGGGATGATGATGCCATAGCACTGATGCCATCGTTAAATCCACGCACAACGTACTCTGCTATGCTGTAAAACTCCCTGGACGGAGAGTTGATATCAAATTCTTCTTCCGCTGCTTCCATGGCCTCGCGAGCCCATTTGCGGATTGCGTTCTTAGCCATGTACGCAAAGTCAGATATTCCGTTCGCGAAGCCTTCGTTGATGCGTCTGGCCATATTGTAAAAGGCCGCATACATGCCACCGGTCCCTTCAGGATTGCTGTCTCCCCAGAACCACTCCCGCACATTTTTAGCCCAGGCTTCCATTGGTGCCTGTGTTTCCGTGTGACTTCCTTCAATCTTGACCTTGAATGCCTGGATAATAAGGTCTGCAAACTTTGTCCAGGACAGTTCATTGACTCCCTGGGCTTCATCCGCGCCCACAAACCACTTCCGGACATTCTCCGCCCAGGTCTGCATGACCGTTTGGGACTTCGTATAGTTCTTGCTGACCGAATTGTTAAACCCGGACAGGATGCTTGTTGCCCACTGCCTGGCCTCCGTAGAGTCTCCGGTACTAATACCAAACTTATTAGAGAACCAGCTGGCCACACCCGACGCCCAGGACTGAACCACGCTCTGGGAAGCTGCCTGCTCATTGGTAACGCCCTGATTGAATCCGGCCACGGTATTAGAACCGATGCTGGCCAGCACGGTTGACGGACTGTGAATGCCCAGCAGGCTCTTGATGCCATTCACGAACGGGTCTGTGATGTTGGCTTTAATGAATGCTCCTGGGTCAGAAAAGAATTCCTTGACGCCCTCACAGAAACCTTCCCAAAGGTATTGTCCCATACCGGCCATGACGGTTGACGGGCTGTGGATTCCAAAACCTGCCTTCACGCCATTGATGAATGGATCCACCACGTTGGTCTTAATCCAGGAGACTACCCCCTTGGCAGCATCTACAATCCCCTTTAGCATTCCCTCCCATACATCACCACCACATTCCTCTATCTTTCCGTTAAAATAGTCCTTTGCTTTTGCAAATCCGTCTGCTATCAGAGTACCGATAAAGTTAGCCAAGGCTCCAAAAGCAACACCCAACGCAGAATATAACAGCGTATAAATTTTCCCTGCAAGGCCAATCCAGTCCACCGCCTCAATACAGTCAACAATGCCCTGCACAAAAGATGCCCAGTCTGTCTGTTGCACTGCGGTTATCAAGAAGTCAAGGATTCCAATTACAAATGTGCTTAGGGCCTCACCTGCCTGCGCCCACTGGAAGGTCTGGAAAAATGAGCTGATACCCGTTGCCACGTTATTGCCAAATTCTGTCCAGTCAAACGTGGACGCGAATTCAAGGAGCAGAGCAAATGCGCCGTTAAGCCCAGCCGCCATAAGATAACCGAACTGTCCCCAGTCAATTGCTCCTGTAATGCCCATTAGGCATGTGGCCAGGGCAGCTCCAATGGCTCCCCAGTCCGTGCCAATAATAAATCCCAAAAGGCCGGATATCTGCGCCTGGAAGTATGCTCCAATGGTTGCTCCCACAAGATTCCAGTCTACGGTATCAACCATCCCCATAAGACTCTGGGACAGGGCATTTCCCAGCATGAGCCAATCAATTTGTGTCAGCAGCAAGTACAAAGTATTGGCCAGGGTATTAATTCCCGTCCCCATCATAATACCAATTGCATACCAGTCAATCGTGGCAACCAGGCTGTTGAGCATGGTCGTAAACGCCGTTATGAAAGCCGTTATCTGCGCCCCGACATTATCCCAACTGATAAATTCCGTAAATTTCTGTACTGCCTCATTGATTTTCTCACCAATGAGTTTTCCAATTCCTTCCCAGTCCCCAGCTGCAAACATTTCTTTCAGCTTGTTGGCAAAGTCGCTGATTCCCTTGTCTATACCGACAGTTTCAAACATGTCTGAGGGGCTGGCACCGCCGCCCCCGCCTCCGGAGGCATCCGCGCCCTGCTGTTGTATCTGTACAAGGTCATCAAATGGAGCGAGTGCCTTTTTTGCATCCTTGCCGGCCTTGCTTGCAGCTCCTCCTGTTTTTTTAAGACTGGCCGCATAATCTTCATTGGCCTTTTTTGCCCGGATGTATGTGCTCCCGCCTCCCAGCGCAGAAAAAAACTGGTTGATATATCCCACTGCCGTTGCCAGGAGATTAATCAAAGTATTAAGTACCGGAGCCACATAGGACAGAATGGGTGCGAACGCCGCCGCAAAACTATTTTTAAGGTAGGTCATGTTGGTCATCAGACCAGACATAGACTGGTTTGCACGGTCCGAATACTGCACCAGGTTCTGCATACCTTCCCTAACGCCTTGGATGGCCGCCCTCATGGCCATGCGGATGAGCATGAGCTTGAACATATTAGACAGCTTCAGAATGCTCTTGCTGACGTTATTGGAAGACTTCCCCAGTCCTTTCAAGCTGGATACTGCCTGTTTAGCCTTATTGGCCAGACCTCGACCAATACTTTTTGCAAAGTTACCAACCGCGCTTGCAGCTTTTAAAAATGCGGATTGCGTTGTTTTGGAAAACTTTCTTGTTTCACGTCCGGTATCTGTCAGTGATTTCTGATAGTCTTTTAATACCGAATTAATCTGAGCAATTTCAGCAGCATTACTGTCATACTCCACATGCCCCAGGCCGATACCCTCTGATTGCAACTCCTTCTGTCGTTCTTTTAATTCTTGTAGGCGCTTACTTAATTCTACGATTTTCTCATTAGCCACCCCGGCTTCCTGCTCGATTTCATCGCCATTAAGTGCCGCGCCTGCCTGGGAACCATATTCCTGGACTGCCTCGGACCAGTTGTGGATTTCTGCCGCCGCCTCCCCAAATACAGCTGCCATAGCTTTAGGATCATACCCCATTGATTCGGCACTGTTAGGAACTGCATACGCTTCTATTGGGGTGGTCTCTACTGCTTCAATATCTTGCACATGGAGTTGCTCTATCTGCTGTTTCAGTTCCTGGGCTTCCAGGTCCATCTTGTTCAAAGCGGCGGCCCCCTGCTCGCCATACTGCTCGACTGCCTCCGCATAATTATGGATTTCAGCCGCTTCCTTCCCAAAGACTGCAGCCATAGCCTTAGGGTCGTAACTAAGTGATTCCGGGTTTGCTGATACAGCCACAGTTTCCACAGGTTCTGTATCAGAGGCCTCCATAGCCTGGACACGAATAGCGTCCATCTGCTCCTGCAGACGTTTCACGTCCTTCAATGACCCGTCAGCGGATTCCCCAATGGATTCAACTGCATCCGATGCCTCTCCCGCACTCTGGGCAGTTTTTGTTATCGCCTGTCCTGCTCCATTGAACCGGCTCAAGATGTTAGATGATAGACGGTTTACTGCGCCCGTCAGCCTGTCCATTGCTTTTGACAATGTGGATATTCCTTCTTCAAATCCTTCTACGTTAATTTTTGTATCAAATTTCAGGCTTCCATCTGCTGCCATACCATCACCTCCTGCACAGGCATAAAAATAAGACGCCCATACAGCGTCCTAACCTAATAAATTATTCCAGTAATCAATCTCCGCCTGCTCCTCCTCGGTATACCGTTTCCTGATATCACAGAGTCTGCGGTTATTCCGGTAAAACTCCTGCTCCCACTTCTCCAGCTTCTTTCCCTTTGCCTTCTTCTGACGGATTCCTAAAACTGTGGAAAATGTCCCTTCCTCAATCTCCATAAAATATCCCGAAAATGTCCACCAGTGTATATATTGGGTTGCTCTGGTCTCTATTCCGGCCACTTTGTTGATGGCAGGGAACAAAATGGGTTCGTCCTGCTCCCAGTCCATCACCTTCTTGGCCGGCTTCTTATCGTCATCCTCCTGGCCGCAGTCCACAAACCACTTGGCCTGTAGGATAGCCTCCTCCAGATGTTCCTGCGGTATCTGACTAAAACCATCCCGGTATAGGCGCTTCATCAAGATTTCCAGTTTTTCTGCAGGTGAAAGCTCCGGGTCGGAACAGGCCGCCAGGAAAACCAATATGTTCCGGTAATCGGTTTCAATGGGATAGCTTACTCCGCCCACGTCAAGGCTGGTTGGCAGCTGGCCAATCATTTCCCTATATCCTCCAGATACTTCCTGGACTTTTCCCGGTTCTTCCTGGCATACTCCTCGACAGCAGGCTTCATCAGCACAAGCAGGCCCTCCAGCACCCCTTCATACAGGTATTTCTGGCCAACAATACAGAGCGGGGACTGACCGGCAAATATCGTGTCATATACATCCGACAGAAAGATGCCATTGAACGCCTTACGCATTTCTCCGGAAAACTCAGCCACGTATGCACCGTCCCTTTCCATATTGCTTTTAGGGGTTCCATCTGGATTCAGTTCAATCCCCTCTGGGGGACTGTAATCCTTAAAATGTCTCTGTACATCCAGCACACGGTTGATGATTTCCGGGTCCGCCGGGTTGAACCGGATAATCCGCGTCGGGTCGTCATTTACCGCGAAGCTCTCATAGCCATCATCAAACAACAGGCTCTTCATTTTTTTTGCCATCTTGTTTTACCTCCTCTTTGACTTCTGCCAGCGGCACAGCCGCCGGCTCCGTTCTTCATGCATCTGCTGTAAATGTCTTTGTAGCAAGTACAAACTTACCCTTAACCCTGTTTCCAGTATGGTGCACATTAAACGGAATCTGGTATCCGGTGGTATCTCCACCATAGCTGGATACCTCAATGATTGCATCTTCCTTATAGGCCACATAAGTGCCATCCGCTGCTTCAACTGGTTCCCACAGATGTACTTCCACCACACTGGTCTTAAGGTCATCCAGGGTCTGTCTCTCATCCACAATGGCCTGCAGACGGTCAAACAACGGCTCTCCAATCTCAGCATAGTACGGGTCAGCAGATGCCTGGGGCTGATAGCTGTCCAGGTTGACGGATGTCTCTCCCCATATATTATTTTTGGTTTCCACATTGGCGTTCATTTCGACAATGTACTCTTCCAGGTCCTTGCCCAGGCGGCTGTATTCAGCCTTGCTGGCAGATGGGAGGGCAGCATCAATATAGTGTGCCATCCACTTTCTTTTGATTTTTCCTGCTGCGGGAATTGATTCCGCAAACAGCTGTAAGTTCATTTTACGCATGGTTATTCCTCGCTTTCTATTTGGTAGGTCACCTGTATTTGTATCTGGTACAGGATTCCGTCATTAACAGTCTCACCCATGGGCTGCATGGCCATTGCATTGGATGTGATGGCTTTTATAAACCTGGCCTCCATCTCCTGGTTGCCAATATTGGCACTAAGCCCACCCTCCTCCGGCAGCTGTTCCAGCCAGTATCCCAGTTCCAGAAGGAAATTGCTGTTGACCAGCCGGCAGTAATCCGTGAAGGATGGGGCCACTGCGTACATTACGAAATTGTGGCGCCGTGTCTGGTTCCCCAGCATGTCCTCCTTGACCAGACTGTCCCCATTGCTGGACAGGCCATAACTGGGGCCTGGCTCCGTGAAATCCACATGGATATCGCTGTCTGTCAGGAACTCCAATATTTTCGGATACTCCGTTAGTTTCTGGCGCATATAATCTATGATTGTCATTAGGTTCCTCCTCTATCTACCAGGGCCTGAGCTGCCTGCAGTATGTCGTCCTTATGGTCGGCTTTCATGCGGTCAAACCATTTCTTGCCACGGAGACCTCCCCCATAATAATTCAACTCTTTTTCTGGTTCTGCTTTAACTTTTATGGCATTTTCTTTTGCCCAAGAACTGCCCGTATCTGGATCCACAAACAAAATACCCTCATACAGATAATGGGCATATTTAGCTGTTTGATGTATTTCTCCGCTACCAATCACGGTACCAGTTGTTGCAGACTTTATCAATGCCCCATTCAGCATGGGGGTATATGGCTCCATATAGCGTATTGCTTCACTATCCACCAGCTTCTGTACAGCACCACCCTCCTGCAGGCCATGGTTCCGTAGAAGGGCATCCTTGTCTTTGATATTAAATTCTACCTTCATATCCGCGCCTCCTATTTACAGGCCAGCTCATAATGTTGTACTGACTCGTTGCCATACAGCCTTTCATCTACTGTGGTCACCGTCAGGAATCCATGGGCCGTCTTAAGGGCCGCCAGGGACTTTGACATGGCCTCCTGGCTGCTGTAGTCTATCTCATCCTCAATGATACCCTTGACAGCCAGGTCCTTGCCCTGGGTCAGTTTTATGGTCCCGGCCAGGCTTTCCATAGGGATGACCAGAAGGACAGATGTGCCCTCCCGCTGGCCAGTCTTAAGATAGGTGGACTGCCTCACGTCCTCCCAGTACACACCCTCTATGGGCATCCTGGTGTACATCTCAGTCTTCCCATTCTTGCTGTACAAGTACAGCGTTACATCCGCATTGGTATACATATCACACCCCCTGATAACACAGACCGGTATGAGCCAGCCATTTCATAATAATGCTGCGCTGTTCCCTGCTGATTGCCGTAGCAGATTCCTGGGCACTGGCAAAACCGACTGAATATGTGCCAATCTTCTCCGACGTCTTCCCTCCGGATTCCTTCTGCTGCTTCTCCCTATGGTATTCGGATTCCGACAGTTCACAGCAGCACATCTGTACTTCCTCGGGAACATCTGACACACCTTTCAAGTGGTTGAATGTATACCGGTCAATGACCTGGCTGGCAGAACGTGCGTAAAAAAGGAAGCCAGCTGTGATGACCGGCTTCCTTCCCTTCAGGTAATCGTTGATATAGTACGTTTCGTCAGTGTATGCCCGCATCGCGCCCAGCCTCCTTACTGCTTAATCAAGGTTACATCCTTTGTCACTGCCTCAGCTGCTACAGTCACCGTCTCGGTAATCTGGCTATATCCTGATTTCTTAATCTTCGCGGGGTATGTCCCTGCCCGCAGGTTAAACTCCGCCACGCCGGATGCATCCGTTTTAACCCTGGAACCATTCACATCCACAACGGCCCCATCAATGGCTGCCGGTGTTTCGGCGTTATCCTTTACCGTAAATGTCACTTTCTGCGTTGTCATCGGCGCCGCCGGCTCCAGATAAGCAAACGGACAGCCAACGCGGTCCTCGTCCATCCGGGTTGCCGGGTTAGGCAGTGCCCACCCCATCCGGAATACGATACGCAATGCGACCATATCCTGCTGTGCCAGGTTGTAGACAATCTCCTTTGTTACTGGGTCCTGGATGACACCCTGGTCAAGAATCTTCACGGTCACATCCTGGCGTATGGAATACACGGCCTGCTTGAAGTCACCCACAATCAGCTGTGCAATGGAGTTGTCATAGGCGCCGTTCTGCGGGAAGTACATGGGTGCCCCATCCAATGCATAATTTGTGGAACCCTGCATATCGGACTTGAAGATAAGGCTGCCGTCCTCTGCGCGAATGCCCCTCAGCTTTGCCCTCATGGTCATGGCGGCCAGGGCTCCGGTAGCCATGTAGCCATCTTTCTCCACCTTGGAGATGACGCCGCCTTCGCCCAGAAGCAGATTATAATAATCCGGACTGGATCCCACAGCCACATTATTCCCCGCCTGCCTGGCTAGTGTGATGATGTCATTCTGCCAGTTACGCGGGCGGTTCACGCCAAAGATGATGGCGCTATCCACGCGCTGTCCAATTGCCTCATTGACCCTCGGTGTAATCTCACCGAAAATATCAAACTCCGCATCATCCAGCACTGCCTCCGGAATCGGCACAATGACTGCCAGCTCTGCGGCTTCAATGAATACATTATCCCAGGCCTGCCTGGTGGTCTGTTTCATGCCGGTATCACCGTCCACCCAATATGCGGTGGGAAGGAAGTCAAGTACTCTCATTCGTGTCTGGTTGCTTGTCATGTTCGGCAGCTTCCGTGCCAGGGACATGAAGGTGGACTGCTTTGGCGCGTCCTGGAAAATGGTTGAAATAACCTGCTCACGGATAATGGCCTCCGCGTCGGCCCTGCTTGTAATTTTTACTGGCATAATCTAAATCCTCCTTATTCTCTGCCTAAGATACTTCTTAAGGCATTGTTTGCTTGTGTCCTTGTGTCATCTGTTTTCTCGCCACCTGGCCCAGGAGTAGGCGCAACCACCCGGGGAATACCGACGTCCTGAAACAGATAGCCCTTATCCTTCTTAACAGCTTCCAAAGCGGCCTTGATATCTGATTCCTGGTTCTTGCTCCCCTTCAGCTTCTCCACATCCAAGAAGGGCATAACTGCCTTGATGTCCCTGGGTTTGAACCCTTCTGCGGTAGTCTTCAGCAGGTCGTTAAAATCCCGCTCCGCCAGCTGTTTCTGATACTCAGCGTCTTTATTGGCCAGGTCTGAGGTTAGGGTCTGTATCTTCCCCTGGAGCTCCGATATGTTGACGCCTTCAAAGCTCTTAAGGGTTGCCTGCGCCGTGGAAAGCTGGGTTTTGTATGTGTCCCTCTCCTCCTTAATCCCATTGATGTCTTTGCCATATTCGGCCATGACATAATCAATCTGTTCCTGGTTTAACCCCTTTGCCTGTAAATCCTCTGTTTTCATCTTCTTTTCCTTTCCTGTCCGTCCTTAGGTTATTTGTAGGTGTGTAACCATCCACCAACGGCTGACTGTTTTAGGTCTTATCATCTGACCGGTTTTTAAACATAATAAAAGCACCTGACTAATCAGATGCTTCGCTCTCCCATTTGTATTTATAATCCTTACATATTTCCTCGGGCGGCTTTTGAGCCGATACAATTTCTCTTGGTATACCTTGCGGATATACCCTACATTTCATACCCATTTCACAGTATTCACATTTTAAGCATATAGGAATCACAATCACTCTGATTCCTCCATCCTCTGTTTCCATAATGGCATATACAATCCTGGCCGCACCAAGTGATAATTCTTTAAATAATATGTCCGTTCAGTTTCATACTCTTCCGGGCTCATATCATCGCGCCAGAAAGGCACCTCCTTCAATGTGGCCGATGCCCAGCCGCTACTTTCGCCTACCGTCATATTCCACAAGCCCCTTTCCTTTTGTGTAATCCTTTAACAGATTCTCTACAATTAATGATTCTCTACGTATACTTCTCTCCGACATAGGTATTATTCCGGCTCTGACCTGTCGATTCAGATCATTTAATTCTTTCTCATATAAATCATCAAATATAACCGATTTTAAGACATCGCCAGAACGTTCCGCAACATATTTGACACCATCATTTCTTGCTGCTATCATAACAGGTATTTCTCTTGTTGTCAAAAGTGTCCTCATATCCGGTTCCGAAAAGGAACTGTCCGTGTTATGGTTATGAACGAACGCATATTGTGCATCCGGATTCTTGTCTAAATGCTTCCAGAACCGGTACCCCACTTCATTCTCCATCTGGTTCGTTTCATAATACTCCACCACTCCAGTTTCCAGATTTACCAAATACATGTGTTCGTATCCGTCCGCACCACCTTTTTGTGCAACATTCCTTATTGCTTCGGATAGCCCATTATTTACTACATCTGTATATCCATCAAGCTTTACACTGTAGTCATTATCCGGATGATATCCGACTTTCGTATTGGTATTCCTAATGGCTTCATTTGCGCCTGCCTCCAGTTTTGATATCTTTAACCGTTCGCGCTGCTGCCGTATCCCCATTTCTTTTGAAAAATGCACATAGGCCTTATTGGTCAGCCGCAACCGGCATTTAGCCGCTGTGATATCCTCCTTGTCAGCTCCAGCCTTCTCCAATAACTCTACATCCTGTTTCTGTTTCCGGATGGTACGCTCCAGGCGGCGCTGGTGCTGTAATGCCGCATAGGTGTCATATTTCCGGCCTTTATATACCTTTTTCTCATTTTCCTTCTGGTTCTGCTCTCCCAGCCACTCATCCGTGTATTTGCGCTTGCTTATGCCCGGTATAAAGGCAAAGGCGATGTGGTAACAGTTAATTCCTCCAAAGCCAAGCATCTGCCCTTTTCCGCAAACGGTCCGCATCTCCTCACTGCTATAGACCTTCCCCTGCCAGCTCTGGTGGTTCTGATAGCCTGTCCCAGTGTTTCTGGCCCCCATGTGCCAGTCCACCTCGCAGTAGTCTGTCTGCAGTGCCTCCATGTTCTTCTCGTTGACCTTATCTGTCATCTGGGCCACGCCCGTCATCACCGCGCGCCTTGCTGCCACCTCAATCCGGTCAGACTTTCCAGATGCATAATCCACCGTCCGGATGCCGCTGGCCGTCATCTCGTCAATCACCTCACCGATAGCCTGGCTGTATGTCCTGGCGCCGGTGGTGATTCCCAGCATGGCCTTGTCCAGGCTGCGCTCCAGGTATTCTGATAGTGGCGTGAATACCTTCTTGCTGCCGCCCATCGGCACGTTGAAGCCCGTTGTCTGAGTGATGTTTTCCAGTGGCCGCAGGCTGTCCTTGGTCTGTCTCCTGGCAGCATCCACAACCTGCTGCAGCCATTGATTGCCCTCATAGGACTGGTAGTCCTTGCCAGCAGCCTCATAGATTGCCTTGTTGCGTATGTAGTCAGACTTGACCGCCTGTTCATAGATGTCATCCACCTGAAGGCCCGCCTTTCTGATGCCCTCACCTATCAGCTGTTTAATTCGCGCCCGGCCTGCTCCAATGGCATCCATCCTCACCAACAGCCAGTCAATGACCGGAGTAACCCGTGCAGCCTCCTTGATGCGCTGTATAATCTCATCCATGATGGACAGCTCCAGAGCCGTCATGGTGCGCTCCAATGGTTTGGGCAGCTTCTCCAGCTCCTCTGGTGTCAATCACATCACCGCCTATTCTTCTGTCATTGCCGGTTCCGGCAGATTCCTGACCGCCTCTTCCAGTGTTTCCCCATAATACTTAGCCCGATATTCCTCTAATCTCATAACTCCCATCGCTACATCCTTGCGGTCCTGCTCCCGCTCAGTCTCTGCGTCAACCATCACACTGTCATCCCAGTCAGATGACACTTCGTAATCATTGCCGGCCGGAACCAATCCATATAACGCCGACCAGAAGCTCATGGCATACACCAGGTCTTCCAAGGCATCCTGCAGGGCCATCTGGGTATCCGATACCATCACATAAGAGCGCTGCTTGCTGGTCTTAATCTCAGTGGCTGTCTTATCCACGCTTTGTGGGTCTGACAGGGTGCCATAGGCCAGGTTACAGTTGAACTCCACCAGCTTTAGCTGGTTGTTAAATCCGTTAAACAAGGCCGTGTCCCTTATCTCTGGGCTAAAGGTGTCAATGAACGGCTTATCCGCGGCGCCCGTATTGTATTCCACGTTTCGGTATAACCGTTCCTTACCTCCCGGATACTCAAACTTGTCTCGGTCCTGGTTGTACTTTAGCAGGGAGGTGGCAATATGGACAGCCAGCTGTGTCCCCTCATACTCCCAGCAGATGTTGGAATAGCGCCTGTCTGCCTCCCGGATCAGGTCCACGGCCCTGGAAAACACAGATACGCCCAGTGGGCTGTCGGAATCGTCCGCATTGGCCAACGGTACCTTAAAGTACCCAAACAGCAACCGGTCTGCCTCCTCAAGTAGCAGCTCCGGAACCAGCTCCGACCACCTGTCTATGGAGCTGACCACCACTTCGCTGCCAAGGCTGTAATCATTTGTGGCCACAAATGCATGGTTGGTAATATGTACCCGTTTTCCCTGCAGCGTGTGCACCTCCAGCCTGGTGTATATCTTCTGACCCTTCCGGAACTGCTCTGTGAATACACACTGCGTAATCCGACCGGAACTATCGAAAGATAACGGGAAGAAGCAATCAGCCTGTACAAACTGTACTTCAATACCCTGCTGGGTAATGTACGGCTTCATCACCAGGCCGCCTTTAGCACATCCGTATTCCACATACCGGCGCAAATCCTTGATCACCTTACGCTGATATTGCTCATTCAGGTAATCCGCCGCCGTTCCACCTGTCACCTCAGATTTGAGCTCCAGCGTCACCAGGCGCGCAATCTCTGAGGCAATGGCCGGCGCTAAGTTCGCACTGAGCACGTCCTTGTTATTCACCCAGGGGGACCGGTTCTCATACATCCGGGTCCACAACTCTATCTGGTTCGCCATCTGGGATGTCAGGCAAACATCCACCTGCGTGTCCGCATCCTTATTCAGGACATTCGTGATTAAGTCCAGCATCTTTGTGAATCTCATCGTCCCCTCACCTCCTATCCATACTTTATGAGCCTGCTAATCTGCCGTTCAAACGTATACTCAAAGCTGTCCAGGCTGTCAATATCGCTTGTACCATCATCTAACCGGACATTCCTCGTCAATTCCTTTGGGTCCCACACGGCTGTGCTCAGAGCATCCACAAGGCTCTGACACTCTCCCTGGACATAATAAAAACGCCCCTGTGCCATCAGTATGGCGGTGGCGTTAATCCTGTCATTAATTTCAGTCTTCAGTGCATTTTCTACACGTACCCATCCAAGTCCATGTTTACGCAGGCTGCTCCGGATGCCAGCTATCAGCGTTTGCTCTGCGCTGTCTGCATACACTGTTGTAATGTACCCATACCTGCTGATTATCTTCCGGCAGAAGTTACAGAACATGGTCCCCAGCATTTCTGGGTCAATCTCTATCTGGTTCCCCTTCTCGTCCTTGCAGCCAATCCATTCTGATGCCAGGACAACCACGTTATGGTATCCCCTGGTAATGGCTGTGGCCGTGAAGGCATGGCCGGAACCACTGCCGCCAAAATCAATCCCCAGAATAATTTCCATGATGTCTTTAGGTTTATCTGTCAGGCGGAACGTGTACTGCTTGGTACTCGTATCATCAGCAAACCGGCGATAGATAAGGCCGTTGGCCACCACGCGCATTCCCTTAATGTCCCGGAGGTACCAGATACTGTTCTTATCATACCGGCTTTCTACCTCCCGCAGACGCTCCGGGGTGATGTTGATGTTGTCGTAGATGGTGCAGTGCATATAGTTGTATCCACCCGGGAAGTCCCCTGCATCTGCCTGCCTTTGATACTTGTCTATATACTCCGCATAGATGGGTGCTCTTGGGTTATCCGGATTCAGGTCCCAGAACACCTTCAGGCACTGGGCTGCCAGCTGACGGTTGAATGCCTCCTTGATGGTATTGTCATGATGCAGATTAATCTCAGTTGCAATCCACATGCCGTAGGAATTGCCGCGGATTTTCTTAAAGCTGTCTTCCTTTGCTCCGCCTGCAAATATGACAATCTTCTGCCTGCCGTGAGTCGCAGGGCCTTTGACGAATAACGCTTCATTGTCCTTGTACTTCCCCCAGTGGCATTGACCACGGAATATCCATTCAAGGCCAAAGCCATTGGCGTCACCGATGTTAAGCTTGGCGTTGGCCATCGTGGATCCAGTGGCCAGGTGGATCCGGTCTGGTGTGGTTTTTAATTCATGGGCGAAGGCAAACACGTTATCCACTGTCTTGCCGGCACGGACCGCACCTTCCGCCACGTTATACATACAGGCTTCGCACCTGCGTATATAATCCTTGTGCTTTTCGGAAAAGTTGAACGGGATGGTCTTTTTCCTGACAAACCTATTTACCGCTGCCATAGATATCCCCCTCTATCTCCTCCATGTCCTCCAGCTCCTGGTTGTTCCCGGTTAGCTTATCCGTCTGGGCCCGGAGCTGTGCAATCCGCGCCTTCTGCTCCTCACTGGCCAGCCCCCAGTTTTTATGCAGGAGCTCATCATACTGTTTGATAAGACCCTCCAGCGTTTTCTGGGCTCTGGCCTGCGCCTGCAAGAAATTTCCCTGCTTGTCCCAGGCCTGCTGTACCTCCCAGCGCTCCTCTGTGACCGTCTCCCCATCCTTATGGCCTATCTTAGTGATGGTCTTATCATCCCGGTCCCTCACATACATAATGGACTGCGCCCGAATGATGGCAGCATAAGCTATCTGCACCTGGTCCCATAGGATGTCCAGCGGGTCCGTGGGCATCTCCTGGATAATGGAAACGGTCTCCTCAGGCAAGTACTTGCTGAAGAAACCGTATTTTTCTGCGTTCTTATTCTGTTTTGGAGCCCCATGGCCAACAGCATTTTGATTACCCGCAGGAGCTCCTTTATGATTAGTAACGTTACCTTTCGCATTTGGTAACGTTACTTTATCCCACTTGTCTTGATTTTTCCATTTACGAATCTGTTCTTCTGATACCTGCAACTCGGCAGCTATGTCTTTCAACTGACGTTTTTGCCCACTGTCCAGCCATAGCTGCAGCGCTTTGTCCCTGTTAGGGCTCCTGGGTCTTGGCATAATCACCACCTCTTGTCATGGCATAATAAAAGCACCTGCAAATATCCGCAGATGCAAAAACTTATAAATGTACATATTTCGCTTGACATATACGTACGTATATGCTATAATTAAATCATAGAAAGGAGGTGAACACATGAAAGACTTACCAAAGAAAATCAAAAAGCTCAACAAGTTGTGCGACCAACTCATTGAGCTACTGGTAAAAGCATACATCATCCTGCTGGTGATTGAAGCACTTACCAAAATCGTTTAGGGATTGGGGCGCGAGCCCCTTTCCTTCCAACAATATTATACCACAAGTCTTTCATGATAACAATGCTCAAAAAGAAGCCAATATTAGGCAGTATCCTTTTAGCATCAAAACTGCTGGTAATTATAATACTTTTGTATTTAATCATCAGCAGTACCATCCAATTTATCAAATATTAGGAGGCCCCACATGTCTGAAGATAAGAAATATACATCTCAGCAAAAGCATCTACGCACTAAGTATGTCCGTTTTCCTCTTGACTTGAAACCAGAGGTCCTGGATGCATTCAAGGCCAAATGCGACATAATGGGAACTACTCCCACAACTGAAATAAAAAAATTCATAAACAACTTTATTTCGGAGGATGAGGCGGCCGATTAGGCTGCCTTTTCTTTGTTTGTTTTGGGGGATGGAAAGGGCCGCCCGGAGGTGGCCCCTATTAATCGGGATTTACTAAAGTCCCATTCTTCTATATTTCACATTAAGAATAACTTCTAATCCTGGGTATTTTTTATTATCCTCAACAGAAAATTGATGAACACGCTTTCCTTCAATGCCCTCTACTATTTGGATGTATCTGTTTATCAGAGAGTCCGGGATTTTTCCCGATGCTTTTTCTCCATTCAGGTACGGTGCAAGTTCTTGTGATATTCTGTAAAATTTTTCATCCATTGTACATCCTCCTTTCCCTTTTTTTCCATTATATACCTAAATTCGACAAAAGGAAAGCCCCCGCCGCACTGGCAAGGACTAGTCCAAAGGAGAAAATCAGTCTATGTATCTGGAAAACGTCATGGGGGATAAAACCAGATACCTCACCGCTTGCATACCCTGCGGCATTGTCCCGTAATGTACAGGCCTGTCTTATGAGGGATTACACAATACCGGTTAGTCAGCCACCAGGGTGTGATACCTGGCGACCGTTGCTTAAATGGGGGAGGATGCTTCCGCCCTCTGGCTTCCGCATGATAGCATATTAGCACTTTTCATCCCAACATGAACCGACATTTTCAATTTTCCTCAAAAAATCTTTTATTTCTCTGCCAACAGCTGTCCTCCGTAAACTTAACCCGCCTCTTAGGAAACATCCGGTTCATGGCCTGTGCCACCTTCCACCAAGGCAGGCCATCTATGTAATACAGACGGAACATGGTCCGCACCTCGCTCTTTGGTATGCTCTGTATATATTCCTCCGCCTGGCAGGTCAGCTCCAGCAGTTCCGCTTCCTTACGTTCCAGGAGCAGCCTGTACCGCTCCCTCAGCCGCTGCTTCCGGTAATGCTCCGGCACGGGGTATCCCGTGACCTTAATGCTTCCTATCGTCCCATCCCGCCTTGTCCCCTTCACCGTATCTGATACCTGGTGCGGCTCCTCCAGGAACCTGTCCAGCTTCTGAATCCGTCGCCTTATGTCCTTTATCTCCTCTTTCATCTCGCAATACTGTATCAGCACCTCCTTGTCCATCGGCATCACCTCCTCTTCCGCTTATCCCTAGATACCACAATCGGTATTCTGCCCAAATCGTACCCGCATCCCTTCAATACTTGCGTCACCCTGTTCCACTCATCGGCTAGCTCTGACGCGTTCCCGTCCTCCACCCTCGCAAAGGTATATCGCTTTTGGTACAGGATACCCACATCACTGTAATGCTCTATCTGCTGCCGGTGCCGGATACCCAACATTACCATCAGCTCCGCTGCTCTGTACCGGCCGTCGTATTGGCCACAATCATACAAGTCATAGTACACAGGTCTTGATGCCACGTACAATCACTCCCTTCGGTGGCTCCCGCAGCTCCAGAACCGGGCACAGGCTGGTGTACATGTAGGCCGGCGCTGTCCGTATGCGCTCCTTGATGGCCTCGTCGGCCTGGGCGGCCAGGGCCTTGCTGCGGTCGATGCGGCTGACCTTGGACTGCTTACTGCCTTTCTTTATCATAAACATCCTCCACCCATTCCAGTGGTTCTCCACAATCTTGACAATAGTCTTGCCCCATCTCAACTTTGCCGGCACAGTTAGGACACTCATACATAATGCCATGTTCCATTTCAAGCTTTATTTTAGCCATCCTTCTTGTCCTTTCAAAATCACACAAATTTCAGTTTTGCGGATTACTGAATCCATGCTTCCTGTGGCATACAGTCCACCATCTTGCAAAATTCTTTCACGGCTGCAGACCCACTATAAAAATCTTCCTCATTGGATTTTTCATAGAGTTCTTCTATCCGCTTTACCATCTGGAGATATCCGGTATTCTGGTCTCTTAGAATATCCATAGCGGCCTTTAGGCAATCGTATCGGGCCATAAGTCCAAGATAGGACCTGACAATCCGAAAGGAAAGTTCCGCAGCGTCCAATATTTGTTCTTTCGTCATCCGCATAATACGCTTGCGGCCTTCTTCTCCAGCTATTTCTTGTCCAAACTCCCCAGTGGTAAATGGCATATAGTCAGATTCATAAAAATCCCACCCAATCATTTCTCCACCGCGAATTGCTGGGAACCATATATCAAAAGCTTCTTTCATGCCATCATTCCGCGTCAGTTCGTTCAGGTCCTCCCGGAACTGCTCACACTCAGCGCATAAGTCACCAAACATCATTTTGAATTCAAAAGCTTCATCGTCGTTTCCGTCCAGTGCGTTGATTAGGGTATCATCATCATCAAAATACCATCTGACTCCCTCACACTCTTCTTGGATATCGTACAGGCTCTGGATAATATCATCCCAATTCAACCCTTTTACAATAGGTTTTTTATACCGGAGACCCTTGGCCTTCTGTCTCCGGGTTTCCTCCGCATCTATCATGCCCTTCCTCCTTTAAATTTTAATATGGTCGAATGCATCCATTCAAAACTTTTCTATCATCAATAACCTGAAACTCTTTTGGAACGCAAGAGTTACGTAAAATTGAATCAAGCATATCTTTTAATGTGTTAACAAAAACAAAATCTAAAATAACTTGGTCAGCTCTATGTCCCATTAGGAAGCGTGCTTCAGGACGAATAATCTTATATACTGTTCCACCCTGGGTACGAATCCTTCTTCGCTCCTCGCTATATTCTGCAATTGGTTCTGTTTCAATATTGCAGATTGCATTGAGTATTCTATCGCCCCGCTGCATATTTTCTGGTATGATTAAAATTTCTAACACTTCACACCTTCTTTCTTCAAATGCTAATTTACTGGTTCCCAATACCAGTCAACCCGTTGCATGACAATTTCTTTAATATCCTCTTCTATTTCTTCGTCTGTCGCCCCGTCCGGATATTCCAGCTCATCCTCTACATCAGTACCAGCGTATCCATAATTAGCTTTATATTTTACTTTTCTCATTTTTCATCTCCGTCAAAATGTTAATTTTATCTGCTACTATCCTGCTCGCGGAAACTGTTGCAGAAAAATACTTCATGGATTCTTTCGTGCGTGATCGTCTCGCACTCACGGCAGTTATACCGTTCGCAGTTTATAACTGCACAATCTCTACATAGACACATATCCTCTGTTTGTTTACTGCACTTTGCCATTCCTTTCTCCTTAAAATTTTAATTTTGTGTATCAATAGCCTTCAAACAATCGTTCCATCCCATCCGGTAAGATGGAACCGTTTTTCCTGGCTGTGGGTATTTACCGCATATTTCCATCGGTTCTGGAAGAGGTGTCAACGGACAATCCTCATGCCTACCATCCTCCCCATACCAATTACATTTCTTATTTGTCAACTTGCAATGATATGAAAAATATGGACAATCCCTGCAATTATCCGGCATATCAAAAATCAATGCTCCTTTCATAACATCACCTCCTCAAAACCCATTCCATATCATCTGCTCCTTGTAGGCAAATGTTTCCTTATCTTGACATTCATCATCATGTAAATCCTTAATACGCTTTCGACTCCGGCTGATGTACACTTTACTATTTGGCACACCAATACGTGAGTCCGGTATCCCGGTTTCAAGCATATTATCAAACTCAAGCACCGTTTGATAATCCCTTTGGCAGGTGTGTTTACAGTCCCAGAAAAAATAGTTGGTGTGGAAGGGGCAAAACAAACATGCACTTCCTTTTGTTTCTAGCCCCCATCTCTCTTTGACATAGGCATAATTATCCGCCCTTACCAGACCCATCTCCACCATCGGAAACTTGTTCACAAACAGCTTATGCTTACTGTCAAAAATACGTTGCTGCTCTTCTGCCGTAAATCCTATGTGCATTTCATGCGCCTGTATATCTTCCGGTTTTGTTCTCTGTCCTTTGCGGTATCCCAGTAATTCCCACCGTACAAAATTTTGCATTTGAACAATCTTATAATCAATAGTGCAGTGCCGGGTCATTTTGCCTTTTTTTCCATTTTCATCCACGCTCCAAAAGGGGATTGTAACCACTCGGTTTTTACCATAGTTTTTCATGTAGTCATCTTTCAGATTTTTGTTTCGCAGGATATAAAACGGGATTCCTACTTTGGTACACTGTTCTTTCAAAAAATCCACCTGCCTATATACCCAATCCCTCTCGCCTCCCAAATCACAAAACAGAACTGAATCATAAACCGGAACCAAGGGGAATTTTCCAGGATTCAATACATTATCACAGCTCATTAGTGCAAGGGCCGTGCTCTGCTGCCCTGCTCCGCAGCTCAATATTTTCAATTTATTTGTGGAAAGGGCGCCCTTTAATGCCGGCCGGCAAAAGCTCCTTTCTTAATCACTTAAATAACGATTTATGATAACTACCTAATTACCTTGTTCCCCTCCATTATCATCCGTTTCACATCCTCTGGATAGGAAACCAGTCCGGCCACACCTCCGGCAGCTCGAATCTGGTCCATGGTCTTAAGCTGAATCATGCTTGCCTTTCCCCAAAATGGACGCTTCACTTCAAATCCATAAAACCTTCCATCTATGATGCAGCAGATGTCTGGTATCCCACAACGGCTGTATGCTCCGGCCGTTGCTTTCCACACAAATGCCTGTGGGTATTCCTGTTTAATCCACTTAATGATTTTACTCTGCAGCGTCCTCTCCATTGGTACCGCATGATACAGTTTCTTCCCAGCCTCCGTACGGGATACCCCTAACTGCTTCTGTATTTCATCGACTGCCTGTTCGTATGAGCTGTAACGCTTATAATCAATCATATCTGCTGTCTCCTTCTATCAATTGGTAATACCGGTTCATGACAATGTATTTCAGATCCAGCGCCGCATCAAGCACCTGGTCATAGTCGTATAACCATATGATTTTTTCCAGTATTCCCGAATCTTCTATTACCCGGTTCAGCTCCTCCGTAAAGGCCTCCAGGTCCTCCGGCAGAATCCTGATTCCTGGAAGTACTGTTTCGTGCAGGAACTGCCTCGTCATTTCACTAAGTTCCTGTTTTAATTGTGCATACGGTTTTGCATACCTCGTAGTAAGCTCCTCCAACGGGACATTTTCCCGGTTTTTCCGCATAGAATCAAGCTTTTTCCGGTATCTTTCAATGTCAAACAGCCTAATCACCCTCCTTACGCCTATTTTGCCCTTACGCCTAATCATTTTCATTAGGCGTAATGAAAAAACCTAGTATTCATGCGGGTTTGAAGGCAATCCTTACGCCTAATTCCTAATCCAGGAAAACACACCTAATATTTTAGGAATTTTACACACGATACATATAAAATGATGTAACATGCAAATTTTCTATATAACACATATAAATATGTGTAAGAATGTAAGGATATATAAATATGTACTTCAATGCCTTGGTTTTACGTGCTTTTTCGCCTTACGCCTAACCTTACGCCTAATTTTTAGGCGTAAGGAATCTTTTCAATAAGGAATCTTGTCATTCCCGTCAAAGGGTACGTTATCCCCCATAGATACCTGTCTGAACCCATTCTTGCCACTGATATCCTCCGCTATCTCATCCTCGTCCAGCAGCGGGTCCTTTTCTTTAGCAAGCATCCACAGGTGGAACTCCACAAACCGGACGGTCCTGTTGTCAAACCATTTCGGTTTCGTATATTCTTTTCCGCCACTCTTTTTAGGCGAGGCTGCTATCAGCCCGTTATCCCCCAGATACCGCATGGTCTTCCTGGGGGAATACCCGGCCTTCGTCAATGCCTGATTCAGAAGGGACGGAAATATGTAGGCATTTTTACCGTCCATGAATCCCAGACAGGTACCGACTGCACGGTCTCCAAAGTTGGCCTTATTGCTCATAATCCAGTCTACGATGAACTGGGTGGCATTTTCGTTCACATCACCGGCCGCCGCCGTCATCTGCTCCTGCAGGATGCGCTCCGCCATGCGCCTTGCCCTTTCCACGGAATCCTTCCCATGGAATATCCATTCATCCAGCATAGTATCCGCAAGGGCCACGGCAGCAATACAGGCAATATGGGAGCCACTCCTTCCATCACTCTTCTCATTGACGTATCTTAGCATCTCATCATAACGCTGTCTGATATCATCCTCGTCCTGTTCCATCAACCGTCCTACAAATCCAGGACCGGATCCACAGTTCTGCGCACAGGTCTGGTGCATGATGCTCGCTTCCTGTTCATCATCAAACGGCCCGCCATATATTTCAAGGGTCCTTGTACTCACACCAGTCTGGCTGGTCTCCGTTGCAAGCGGCTCCTCACCGTTGGCCAAGGCCACTGTCCTCCAGGTTTTTGTCTCCTGTATACCACCATTCTTAGCACCCCGTATTTTCCCTGTACCACTGGATATCATATACACAATCTGTTCCAGTGCGCCCTGTTTTTGTCCTGCCAGCTGACGTTCATCAATTCCCAGCGGAAGGTCACAGTAAAATGCCGCCAGCCGTTCCAGTCCTACTGCCGTCGCGTTAAAATTGACCATGAGCCGTTCCGGCTCTCCCCAGGCTGACAATGCGGCCTTGACTGCGGCCGACTTTCCTCCCTTGCTGCCTCCCCAGTTATACACAAAGAATATTCGTTGCCTGATAATCCGGAGCAATGGCGCGGTAAAACTGGCCGCCAGTATGAAGCGGAACTTATCACGGTCACGGTGCGGTGCCATCTGCGCCACCCAGCCCTCCATACTTCCGTTCATTCCATAGGCGGCCACCAGTCCTTTCTGCGTTGGATCCACATCAAGTACGATGCCGCTCCCATGCCCAGGAAGGAACCGTTTTCCTGGCTGCCATCCGAATGTCGTGGTGGAATCCGCCTTCTGGATGATATCGATGTTCTCAGACTCCAGTGCAGAAAGAAACTGGACCACGTCCTTTGCATTCTCCGATGTCACAGTACATCCAAGGTCTGCCAGGGCCGTGATTCCCTTACTGGTGAATATGGTGGACCGTGGGTATATGGCTCTGTGCCATGCACCATCCCGTTTGAAGGCCACCTCAATCTTCTCCTCCGGCCTCTCTATGCTTTTTAGCCTCTGCGTTATGATAATGGGAGTGCGGCAGATATTCTTTGGCAGATGCTGTTTCTCATCAATCCGGCAGATTCCCTTCTCAGAATACAGCCATCCTTCTGGCTGTCTCAGGCTCACAGGCGCCCTTTTAATTGCCTCAGGTATCTCCTCGTCCAAATGGTCCAGGTCCACTTTCCTGGCAGCTTTCAATGCTTTCTGTATTTTTCCTACCGCTGCCTCTTTTCCGAACTTAATATATAATTCGGATGGATCCTTCACACCGAATTGTCCGCAGCTCCAGACATACACTTCACCGATAAATCCACCATCCCGCAGGCGCGTGGTCATCTTTGTGAAGAATGTGTCACCTCCCCGGTCCGGCTCCTTATGCAGGTATAACTTCAAGTCCTGCAGCATGGCGGCCTGCCCTTCTTTGAACAGGGAGGCGCCAGCCACCCCCAGTACTGGGATATTCATGTACAGGAGTGTCTGGGTGTCGGACTCACCTTCCACTATAGCCGCATAACCGGCCTTCCTGATTTCGGGCAGCAGCCACGCGCCATATAATGTAATCCTGCCGCTGCTCCCGTATTTCCAGCGGAACTGCTTATTCCCATACCGTTTCCGAAATGTCACCATGTCGCCGGATTCATCATAATAGGGTATCTTAAGATAGGTACCCCCATCCCGCTCCCGGGCGGTTTCCATCCTGCATCTTTCTGACAGCCATTCTTCTGGTATCTGTTTGTTAAGGCTGTACTCTTTTAGCGAATAGGAATCCAGCCCGTTCCCTTTTGGCTTCTTCCCTGTGTCTTCCCGATTCAGGCCAGCTCCATATTTATCCAGTATCTGCCTGTATGCTTCCTCTGTGTCTGTCCCATGGGTTTCTGCCCAAAAGGTTGTAAAGTTTCCAGATGCCCCGCAGGCAAAGCATGTATACTGCCCTGTCTGCAGATTGACTGAAAAACTGCTTTCCCTGTCATCATGAAAGGGACACAATCCATTGAGCTGGTTGCCGCTGATGGTGTGTTTTTTAATGACCTGGCTATATTCTGTCTTGTAGTCCACAATCTGGTCTATGTCCATATCAACGTTCTTTGCTGTCATACACACCTCACCTATTCATCCTGGGGCAGGATATCCTGCCCCAGGCATCCATCTTTACTTCCCTTATCCCGGAAACCCTGGTTCAGGTCCCTCCACCTTGACAAAACCATCCTTATCCATCTTCGGCTTCTCACCGTCTGTATCATAATCTGCCTCATCTATGGCCACGGCTGCCCGGGTGGTCTCCTTTATGCTGTCCGCTATCTGTTTTGCCTCCATCATCTGTTCGGGCGACAGGATGGAATCAAAACTGAAAACAGCCCTGGAATATTCGATACCACCCACACTCTTTTCCTTCTTAAGGGATATCCGGGTGACTGCCTGCCAGCACCGCATCCCTTTGAGAAGGATTTTCTTACCGATATAATCCCTCATGTATTTAAGGCTGGTCGGTGGAAGTGACAGGACAAGCGGCACTGGATTCCCCTCCCGCAGGATATAGCACCGGTGTACATTCTTACACGCCTTCCCGCGCCCGTCCTCATCGGATCCGAACTGGTTATGCGGGCAGGACGCGCATTCATGTATTTCCCCGGTTCCCCTCTCGACTCCCTGCTTTCCATCGTAACTGGAACAGTCAGGCTGGTCATTGTTCCCATCATATTTCCCAAACCAGTATGCATTAACCGGATGGTGGTCTACAATCACACCACGGATTTCCTTGACAACATCCGGGTTGTCCTCATCCTCCCCAGGTACCTCAAATGCAAGGCCTCCACCTGACGGTATCTTCACCTTGTCAAACGGAATGGCGCCCAGCCCGTCCATCTCCTCCGCTACGGCTTCGGCCAGTTCCCCTGAAATAGTTACAAGTTTAAATTCACTTTCTGCAGCTCTTATCTCATTCTTACTCATTCTTAATCCTCCTCATCCATATCAGCATCTGGTGTCTCCCCGGTCTCCTCAAACCCTTCCTCCATGTCCTCAGCATCCTCAATCGCCTGCTCAATCGGTGTGACCGGATTATAAAGGTCATCCAGGATGCGTTTGGCCTGTGTTGCCATCTGGATGGCGGCCGCAGCCGTCATCACGCAGGAATTATATATTGATCCGCAGGTGCTGATTGCATCCCCTTCCCCATTCGGGAGGACCTTCAGAAATGTATCCATATCACCCCGTACGCTTTTCACCGCCCTGGTAAGCACAGTTTCATTCTCTGACAGAATTCCGTATCCCTCATGATGGTTATTGACCTTTGTTGGACACACCTCATCCATGTATTTACCATGGTTAAAACGGACCACTGTCTGGATATTGTCCTTAAGGCTCTTTTCATAATCCAGGCGCAGGTCCATCTCCATCTGCTCATAATGTTCCATCTACGCTTCCTCCTTCTGTTTTGCTGACTTAACGGCTTTGTTTGTTTCCTTGCGCTTCATGATATCGTATGTCTCATAGACATTGATGCACTCTGCCAAGTCCTCCGGCAGAGCCCCATTTTCCTGCACATAGGCCGCAAGGCTGCTTGACAGTGTACGGGCATTGACCGTCTCCACTATAAGCTCTCCGAATCCCTCACTGCGAAGTACTTCAAGAAACTCCAGGCCTTCGGCAAGCAGGGTTTCCTCCGCCTTTTTGGAATACATGGTCTTTTCCTGTAGGGAATACTTAAATCCGTTCCTTGATATGGTCGGGCACTCCTCGTCTATCATCAGCTGGGCAATTTCCTTCTTAAGTTCCTCAATCGCCTTGTTATTGTCAGTAGTAGCCTCCTTAAGCGCATCCTTCCTATCCAAAAGCTCCTTATATGCATCAATCTTCTCTAATAACTGCATCCTGTTTCCTCCTTAAAAAAACTGTCTCCACTCATCCACTACGGTCTTTGCCAGGTCCTCCTTACGAGCAAGGGCCTTCAGTATCTGCTCGTCTACGGTTTTCTCCACAACCAGATGGATGTAGGTGCACCGGTTGCGCTGCCCTATCCTGTGTATACGCGCAAGACTCTGGCTGTACGCGGCATAATTAAAATTGACGGAGTAATATACACAGGTATCTGCAGCCGTCAACGTGATACCCAGGCCGGCCGTGTCAATCTGGGCCAGGAATACCTTGGTTGCCGGATTTGTCTGGAAATCCTTTACGATATCTCCTCTGACATCCAGTTTAATGTCCCCGTAAATCATCCCATAACCTACCTTCTTCTTTTTCAACAGCTTCTCAATGATATCCAGCTCCGGCCGGAACCTTGCAAAGATGACAAGCTTCTTACCCGTGGTCATGACATAATCCTCCAATATATCCTCCAGGGCATCTATCTTCCCGCGGCTTACCAGTTCCGGCCGGTTCCCTTCGTCTGCCTGGATGAATCCGCCGGTAAACTGCTGGAGCCGTAGCAGTTTGGTCAGCACACTGGTTGCCGTAATCTGTCCGCCACTTTCCAACTCCGCAAAACTATCCTTTTTTATCCGGTCATACAGCTGCCGCTCCTTCGTGCTCAATGTGATGACCCGGTTTTCAAACGTCTGTTCAGGAAGGTCCAGCGCCTCCTCCTTGGTTACCCGGTAAGCAATGGAATGCTCCTTTCGGATAAGTTCGTCCATATCACGGTAACCGACAATCTGGCGCCGCTCAAACCCGCCCATGATGGCATAGCGGTTCCTGAACTGATAATAGTTCGTACCGAATACGGATGGATCCAGGAATCGGTACTGGCTGTACAGGTCGATTGCATCATTCTGTACCGGCGTCCCTGACAGGATGAGCTTATACCTTGCCTTGTCTCCCAGCTGGTGCATGGCCTTGCTCTGCTGTGCATCGTGCGACTTGATACGCTGGCTCTCATCCGCAATGACCATATCGGCATCCCAGTCTAAAAGTGCCTCAAACACCCCTTCCCTCCAGGTGCTTTCATAGTTAATGACTGCCACCTTAAGCGCTTCATATGGGAACGCATCCAGGTCGTCCAGCAGCTTAATCCGTTTATCCTTCGTTCCCAGCAATACCTTAACGCAGTAGCGGAAATCCGCATAATCATCAAACTCCTTCGGCCATACACTACATACCGATGTGGGAGCAACCACCAAGAGTTTCCTGATTTTCCCCATCTGGTATGCCGTACCTGCCACGGATATGGCTGTGATGGTTTTTCCACATCCCATCTCAAACAGAAAACCAAACCCTTTATGTATGGACTGCTCTTTCTTTTCCATCTACACCACCTCCTTCAGGTACACCGGCTCCCTGTTAATCACAACAAATCTCTGGCTCTGCCCATCCACCCACAGTGTCACTGTATAATTCAGCTTACTGCCATCCATATGGGTCTTAAGGTATCCTTTCCTTGCCAGGATACGCTTACAGCAGGATACCTTAACCTTCCGTTCATCGCATACCTTCTGAAGCTGGTCCGGTCGTATCCGGATGTCGCCCTTTTCATCTGCTGGATACTGTGTCTCCAGATCCTCAAGGAACTCCTGTATGTCAATCAGGCTGGACTGGTCCTTTAAGGACTTCCACTCTTCCAGCTCCTCCAGCCCTGATATTATGATTCCTGCCTCCTCATAGACAGCGAGGATCATTGCCAGCCGTTCCTCCGGGGCCTTGCAGAGTATCCTGGAAATCTCAATGGCCTCCTTAATGCTTAACATCTGGAACCTCCTTATTTGTCACATCCACTAGGCCAAGTGAAAGCAGGGCCATGTTATATCCCCGTATCTGGTGCTGGTATGGTTTTACCTTGACTGGGGGAGGTATGAATGGTTCTGGTTCAGGTTCCATGCGCTCCTTATCGATTGCTGCTGACAGCCGGTTAAGCTTCTGCCTCTCCTCTTCGGCTGCCTCTGGGAGCTTCCCCACTAAATCTGAAAGCCGGTTAAGCAAGTCCTTTGTCACTGGCCCTGCATACATTTGTTCTGACCGGTTCCAGCGCATCATGTTCCACGATTTTATCGCAGCATATTGAGTACTGTTGGCACCCTTTACTAAAACCTGTCCTCCCTTAATAGCCATCAACATCTGAATGCCTCCCTTTACTTATTGTCCCCGCAGACAAACAGATACTGCTTGTCCAGCTGCACTGCCACCTCTGTATGTTCCAGTTTCTCCAGGCTGCTCACATCAAAGCCCAGTTCCTTTAGATACTCTATACACCGCTTGACATTTGACTTAAGTTTCAGTTCCGCCAGCACTGCTGCATAATTGGCACCGACTTTCCTCTCGTCGTCCTCATATTTCTTTTTGAGCTGTGTAAGCTTTTTAGAATCATATTTAATAGCGTTCCGAACTCTCTTATCAACCGGGTCAATCTTATCTAGGTAGTAGGATAATCCATAGCATGACGCTGTCTCATAAGACATCTCCTGGCTATCGCGCATAAGGTTTATAAGCTTCTCATGCTCCCGGTTCATCTCCCGCATCGAGGCTTCCAGCTTTTTAATTATGTCGGCGGCCCCACTTTCCTTGAATATCCGGTCCTCCTCTTCCTTGACTGCCTTTTCATACGCATCCTGCAGGCTCCTGAACGCTTTATCCCGGACCCTATATACCCAGTTGGTTACTTCTTTTTTGGTAAGCATCTTGCTTTTCCTCCTAAAATCCCTTACAATAAGGGTGTGTTGTTTTTTAGTTATTGGGCCTCTTGCGGTTGCCGCCGCTGGGGTCCATCTTCATTTCTTCCAATATCTCATTACTTGCTGCCTCGGCCCCCGCCTCAATCCTATCTGCGTTACCGGTCATAACGACACCAGATTGGACCATGGCCTGTATGATGATACCTTTAATAACTTGTCTCTGTATTATCCTCATCTCCTCTCACAGTCTCACGCCCATGGCCGCCGCCATGACCACGATAGATACCATCCACATCCCCAACAGCCAGATAACCGCCGGCACAATCCACTTAGCTGCCATCATGATTGGGCCGTCTCGGCGCCTCCTGCACCGTCGGAAGGTCACCATACGCCTGTGCCCCATGATATTGGTCATCACCGCAGTGGCCGGTCCCACAAAATCCACACGCCAGCCGGGATACTGGACCGCTGCTCTGGCGCGGATGGCTAACTCAGTTACTTTTGTCATTGGCTTGTCCCTCCCCTTGGAATACTGGGTAATCTTCAATGAATTGCTCCAAATCGCTTCCTCGAATCTTTATCCTCCCCAGTTTTAATGCTCGCAGGCTCCCTTTTCTAATCAGGCCATACACGGTATCCGTGTTCGTCATAAGTACGGTTGCTGTTTCCTCCACCGTGTACAACGGTTTGTATGGTTCTACCATTATCTATATCCTCCTTCCTTTTTTCCAGTTGACATATTGCCGCCATTATCATCAGTATTGTTGCTATCGTAGTACCGCAACTAGCCTTATAACCAAAGCAATCGCACTTAATGCCATAGCCACCAGTGAAATCCATTGTGACTGTCGGCTTTGTTTATGTGCCTTCTTAAGGTCATTCAGAGTCCTATCAAATTCTTCTTTTGTCACCTCTCTTACTCTCCTCTTTTCACAACTTCGTCCTCCAGAAGCCTCTCAATCGGAACATCCAAGTAGTTAGCCACCTTTTGAACTTTGCGGATACCTGGTTCGTTTTCGTTCCATTTACAAATACTGCTCCTCGGAAATTCCAGTGCTCTTTCCAGTGATGAAATGGAAATTTTGTGTTTATCACATAGAGCCTTTACATTGTCGTATAACACTTGTCTCACCTCCTATGCTATAATGAAAATGCGTGCTGCGAATCGCCTCTATGAATGGAGGTGATAGTATAAAAAGAACCATTCATTCAAAGTCCCTTGCGGACAAGTGGTGTAAACTTGGATATGAGATAGTAGCGCTATCTTATTTCGGTTGCTTCGGTGAAACACCGATGGCCTACCACTTAGAAAAGAAGCTGTAACAGGCTTTTGTAACTATCAACCACGTTCCAACGCAGCACATTATTTTCGCCGCACATGCTTCCGCGGCATAGTATATGTGTTTGAAAATAATACGTATTTCCGTTGACATATTGCGTAAAATATTCTATAATTAGAATCACCACAAACTAATAAGAAAATTATGACGCACATATTGATTTTACGTATTATTTTCAACTCATATTTATATTATACGTATTATTTTCAATATGTCAATACTTTTGCGTATTTTTTTCAACTTTGAATTGGGAGAAAATTATGCTGACGTATGAGACAATTAAAATGCTATGTAAAAAGAAAGGCGTTACCGTGACAGGTACCGAAAAAGCACTAGGATTTTCAAGAGGGTCCTTATGTAAAGTAGACACCAGTAAACCTAGCATGGAAAAGGTTCAGAAATTAGCCGATTATTTTGGCGTAACCGTGGACTACTTGATGACAGGTAACGCCCCGCACAAAGAAAAAGCCCAGGGACTTACCGCAAAGGATGAACGCGACATCGCAAAAGACTTGAATAATATTATGCAAAAGCTCACTTCTGGCGAAGCCGGCCCCGCCAGCTATGATGGTGAGGAACTCGACCCAGAAGCGGCTGATTTATTTCGGGATGAATTAGAACTTGCCTTGAAGAGACTTAAAGTTATCAATAAAGAAAAGTACACCAACAAACGATATAAAAAGTAGGTGAGTGCCACGGGAGAAACTGAACGCATAAAACGCCTTGTTGCATACTATAAGAAAATTTACGGCACAAATAATCCATTTGAAATTGCCAATCGCCTTGGCGTTCTTTATCAAATAGGAAACTGTAAACACGAAGGCTGTTATATGTTTTTGAAAAATCATCGCTATATATTTCTAAACAATAGATTAAGCGGTGTGGAGTTGAAGGTTGTTATGGCTCATGAATTAGCCCATGCCATTTTTGACCGGAAAGAGAACTGCTATTTCATTCGCAACAAAACGCTCCTGCTAAACTCAAAAACTGAGCGTAGGGCAAATCGTTTTGCCGCGTATCTGCTTATTACCGATGATATGCTTACGAATTATACTGAATGCACTGTAGAACAATTCTGCAACTGTACGGGATTTCCAGAGAAACTGATTGAATTGAGGTTAAAATAAATGAACATTTTCACTCTTTTCAAAAACAGATACAACTGCAATAAAAAGAAAGATAGTGTATCATTAGAGATACCAACCATTGATAGTTTTAATAATATTATAAAACAGAATTTAGAAGAACCTCTTGGTATTATCACAGACTATTCTCAAGACGGTTACTTATTAAATGATTTGGGAAATATTTTAGTTCCTCAAGCTACAGAGGAACACCAAACAAATTTTATTAATAACCTGGTGAAATTCAATTCTCCATCTACATTAAAATTAATCCTTCTTGATAGTAGCGCTATTACATATAACGTTTACAATCAAATTCCGCATATGTTAATTCCGGTCGTAACATCCATTAATAGATGGGTGAGCACATTAAATTGGACATATACGGAAATTCAAAATAGAATATCTAAATTTGGGGAGGCAGGAGCCAGTAATATTAACAGCTACAATAAAATAATTCAAGCCAAATGGGGGCAATGGTTACCCAAGATTATAATTATAGTAAATGAAATGCATGATTTACCAGATAGCGCCGAAAATACTTTTTTGCAACTACTTTTAAAATCCAATCGTGCAGGAATATATTTTATACTATTTTCAAAATTTCACATTAAAAATTTAGCACTTGGTATAAAAATAGATTTATTAAAAGTGTATGATGGCAAACAATTAAACCAATTATTTAGTCCAATTAAACTTTCCTCTACTAATGAGCAAACAAATATTTTGTATGACAATATGGATGGTCACCAATTCGAGTATTTTTGTGCATCTCTCCTTGAAAAAAATGGATTTGTAAACGTATCCGTCACCCAGGGTAGCGGGGACCACGGGATTGATATTTTAGCGGAAAAAGATGGTATAACATATGCCATTCAATGCAAATGTTATCAATCTAATATAGGAAATTCTGCTATACAAGAAGCACATTCGGGAAAAGGAATATATAAAAAGGATATAGCCGTTGTTATGACTAACAGATATTTTACTAGACAGGCCATTGATGACGCTAATTCCCTTAACGTTAAACTATGGAATCGCGACCAGATAGAAAAATTTATAAGCAACTCTAAATAGCGTAGAAAACAAAAAGCCCCAGGAGCTACAACTCCCAGAGCTTTTCACATAGATTTCTCTTACCAGGCTACCCCGGGAAGATAATTCAACACAGACACTTGAATTATATCATTCCTGGAGCGCCCTGGCAAGGGCGTATTAATTTTACCCAAAATCTATTGCGATATCGCAACAACACAGGAGGAATGATACATGGGACAACTAAGAACAAGGAAACGCGGCTCAACATGGGAATGGTCCTTTGAGGGAGCCAAAATCAATGGAAAACGCAACTCTATCAGCCATGGTGGATACCGCACCAAGGCCGAGGCCATCACTGCCGGCACCCAAGCTAAGGCGGAATATGACTCTGCTGGCCGCAGGTTTACCCCTTCGGACATCAGCGTATCTGATTATCTGGATTATTGGTATGATAATTATGTCAAAACCAATCTCAGCTACAATACACAAAAGGATTATGAAAAGAAAATCCGTGTGCATCTAAAACCGGCATTCGGAAAATACCGGCTGGCATCATTGGAGACAGATGTTATCCAAAAATGGATTGACGGAATGAAGCGTCAAGGCTATTCCAGGAGCATGGTTAAAAATACCTTATCCTGCCTGTCTGGTGCCCTGGGATATGCGGTATATCCCTGTAAATACATCAAGTACAACCCCTGTGATTATGCCAGAATACCGAAGATAGTTATGTCTGATGAGGCCAAGGCACACACAGAATATATCTGTGTCAAAGAGGACTTTGCGGCCATCATTGAACGTTTTGGGCCAGACAGTAATTTTTACATGCCACTCATGACCGGATACCATTGTGGCACGCGCCTGGGAGAGGCCTACGGCATTGACCTGCTACATGACGTAGATTTCGAGCGCCATGCCATAACCATCCAGCACCAGCTTGCCAACGAGGGCGGAAAGTGGTATTACCGGCCACCAAAATATGACTCTGTCCGGACTATAAAAATACTCCCGGAATATGAAAAAATCCTGAAAACAGAAATCCATAATCGCAAAAAGAACATGCTCCGGTACGGCCAGTATTTTACAAAGACGTATCAAATGGACGATGGCTTAATCTTTCAGGTTCCTTCCAACGTCAAAATTGTTGGCAAGGAAATAATGCCAATAAGCGCCAAAGAAAACGGCGAGCTGTTGACGCCATACTCTTTCAAGTACTGTGCCAAGGTCATCCATGAAGAATTGGGAAATCCTCTGTTCCACAGCCATTGCCTACGTCATACTCACGGCACGTTGTTGGCGGAGAATGGCGCCCAGCCCAAGACCGTCATGGAACGTCTGGGCCACAAGGACATCAAGACCACCATGGACCGTTATGTGTTTAACACGGAAAAAATGCAGAACGATGCCATTGTAATCCTGGCAGATGCTATATCATAGCAACCTTGCCTACCACTCAAAAAAGCGTAGGCAAGAGGTAGGCAGGGCAACCAATAAAGATGTCAGATAGTCCGTCAATCCTTGATTTTGCGTGATAGTTCCACGACGGTTTCGACGTGCACCGTCCCCGGAAACATATCCACCAACCAAGCCTCCGCCGCCCGATACCCCATTTTCTTCATATACCTTACATCCCTGGCCAGCGTCTCCGGATTACACGACACATACACCACCTTCTCGGCTCCCAGCTTCCCTACGGCGTCCATAAACTCCTCCGTACTTCCGCTTCTGGGAGGGTCCATGATAACCACATCCGCTTTCTCACCCTGTTCAGCCATATTCACCAGAAAACGTCCTGCATCATTGCAATAAAAGCGGATATTTTCAATTCCGTTCATCTTCGCATTATTAACAGCATCCCTGACTGCATCCTGATTCAGTTCCACGCCAATAACCTTCCCGGCCGCCTTACTTGCTATAATCCCAATGGTTCCGATACCGCAATACGCATCCACCACCAGTTCCTGTCCGGTAAGACCGGCCAGTGACAATGCCTTTTCATAAAGAATTTCCGTCTGCACCGGATTCACCTGATAAAATGACTTTGATGATATACGGAACCGGCATCCACACAGCTCGTCCACAATATATCCCTTGCCATACAGCACATGCTCCTTATCCCCCAGAACCATGCTTGTTCCTCTTCCGTTAATATTCTGGACGATGGTGGTAATTTCCGGATGTTTCTCCCGCAAAGCCTTAACAAAGTTATTCTTAGACGGAAACACCGGAGATGCTGTAACCAGAACTACCATAATTTCCCCTGTGGAAAACCCCTTGCGGATTAAAACATGTCTGAGAAGCCCAAAGCCCGTATCCTCATCATAGGTCCGGATTTTAAAAGATTTGAGCATTCCGCGTATAGTACCGATGATTTCATCTGCTTTCTGGTCCTCTATAAGGCACTTCTCCACAGGAATTACATGGTGTGTATTTTCTTCATATATTCCGGAAATGATATTTCCTCTTTTGTCCCTGTCAAATACAGCATGTACCTTATTGCGGTAATGAAAGGGATCCTTCATGCCTATAATAGGCTTTACAGGACAGAGTCCTTTTAGCAGTTCTTCCGCCTGCTTCTGTTTGAACGCAAGCTGCTTGGCATACTCCATATCCAGCAGCTGGCAGCCTCCGCACAGATTCAGCACCGGACAGATACTGTTGCTCCGTCTGCTTCCCCGTCCCCCATATGAGCCTCCTCTTTTGGAATCCTCTCTCCGCTTTTCAGCATTAAGAGCCCCTCCATTTTGTTTTTTAGAGACTGACAATCCTTCCGCCCCTTTGCGTACCCTTGGTGAACTGCCATCCCTGCGTTTTTCTCCACTGCGCTGCCTGGAAAATGCGCCCTCATTCCCATCAAACCGTTTCCCGCTCTCACCTGCACCGTTTTTACCTTCTCCGTCCCTCACCCTGTGTTTACTGTCTTTTATGTTGTCTTTCATTCTGTCCTTCACGTTGTCTCTCACCCTGTCTTTCACTCCGTCCTTCACATTGCCTCTCACCCTGTCTCTCACTCCGTCCTTCACTCCGCCCTTATCTCCCTTTACGCCTTTCCTGCTTCCTATACCCGAATCTGTCCCCATTCTTTTAACCGTCTTTCCAGCCATTTTACCGGACATCCCTCTATCTGCTCTTTTATCCATCTTTCTATCTCCTCGTATTCATCCATAATTTTATGCGCCTACAGCAAATTCCAAGTTACTGTCAGCTTCATTCAAACATGCTTAACCTTTTCTATATCAAAATCCATATGGCCATTCTACCATATATTTCCCCTAATGTATAACCATATAAACCGAATAAATTACATCCTAAAAATCACATCTCCCTGCTGTCAATAACAGGATAACATAAATTTTTGCCATACCTGTTATGAATGCCCTGTCCCCACATCCCCAGCCGCCCCGCCACAAATCCACACCCTTTCCCGCAAAAAAGACCGGATATTTCCCGCAGCACTGCTCTGCATTCTGCAATGCCGCGGGATTACCCAGCCTTTTTCATCCATTTACTATCTTTATCTGTCCAGCCTTTTTTCCAATCCGGCCATCATCAACCGCTCCTGCTTTATCTCAAGGTTTCTCCCCGCTTCTCAATCCTCCTCATCTCTCAAACTGCTCTCGTAGCCTCCGCCAGCCATACTCTCTCATCCTCATCCAAATAAGGGCTAATCTTCTCATACACCTGCTCATGGTACCGGTTCAGCAGCTCTACATCCCGCTCAGACATAATCTCCCTGTCAATTACCTCCAAGTCAATGGGAACGTACGTCAGATACTCAAACCGCAGGAACTGGCCGTATTCATTCTTCTCATCCTCAACACACAAAACCAGATTCTCGGTCCTGATTCCATGGCTTCCCTCAATATACACACCAGGTTCATCCGATGTAATCATACCCGCTTCCATCACCGCATTGTCCTGGCGCTCCGGAACCATTTTGAAGCGGATTCCATTGGGACGTTCATGTACGCTGGACAGGTAGCTCACCCCGTGTCCGGTACCGTGTTCATAGTTAAGCCCCCGTCTCCACAGCGGCTCTCTGGCCGCATAATCAAGGCTGAGTCCGCGGCAGCCATGAAGGAACTTCACATCTCCCAGACGCAGCATACTCATAAGCACCAAGGTAAAATGCTCCTTTTCCTCATCAGTCACAGGCCCCATGGCAATGGTTCTGGTAATGTCGGTGGTCCCTTCATAATACTGGCCGCCGGAATCAATGAGGTACAGTCCCCTGGGCTCCAGGGGGATGCTGCTCTCCGGTGTGGCGGAGTAATGGCACATGGCTCCATGTGCTCCATATGCGGATATGGTTGCAAAGCTCAGGCCAATGCATCCCTCCTGGTCCATGCGCAGCTTCCCAAGATAATCCGACACGCTGATTTCGTCCATGGGAATACGCCCCGTATTCTTCTTCAGCCAGTAAATAAACTTGGTCATTGCCACGCCGTCCTTGATGTGGGCCCGCTTTTCATTCTCTATCTCCACATCATTTTTAACCGCCTTCATGGAAGCAGTGGGATTCATCCTGTCGATCACCTTATTGGACCCGTCAATCAGGCGGTATACAGCATAGTTGATACGGCATTTCTCCAGCAGGACTTTCTCGTTTTTAAGCCCCTCCACCATGTCGTATACCCCGTCATAAGGCATCACTGTGACGCCTGTCCGTTCCAGATACTCCCTCACGCTTATGCCCTTTGCATCCTCCAGATACGGATAAGCTTTTCCTTCCAGCACACTGCTGTTGACAAACAGATACAGTTGGTCCATGGTTACCAGAGCGTACGACAGCACCACGGGATTATACAGAATGTCATTGCCTCTGATATTTAACAGCCACGCTATATCATCCAGGGAGGTAAGCACGTGAACAGATGCATGTACCTTTTCCATAGCCTCCCTCACATCCGCTATCTTATCCAATGCGCTCTTTCCCGCATACCTCTCATCCAGAACCCATGCAGGTTCCGCCGACAGCTCAGGCCGTTCCTGCCATATCATGCCTGCCAGGTCTTCCCCGTAGGAAATACGCGCTCCCCGCTCCCTAAGCATTTCCTCCAAAGCAAACCCTTCAGCTGCATTGACTACCCGGCCGTCAAAACCCAGGCATCCGCCCTCAGGCATCTTATCTTCCAGATATGCTCTCAGTGAGGGGACGCCCTCCTGCCCCATTTTCATCATGGTCACTGTGGAATCCTTTAACTGGGCCGCTGCCTGTACATAGTAACGCCCGTCTACCCAAAGGCATGCTTCGTCCATTGTAATCAGAGCCGTACCGGCCGAGCCGGTAAATCCGGTCATATATTCCCTGCATTTGAAATGCTCTCCCACATATTCGGATTCGTGGAAATCTGCCGTGGGTATCATATACGCATCCATGCCCCGCTCCTTCATCAATTTCCGCAATGCATCCAACCTGTCACGAATCACATTCATAACATTTCCATCCTTCCGTTTCATTCTATCCTTTCCTTCTAACCCCTTTTCTTCTAATCCCTATTCCACTACCTCTATTCCACGCCCCCTGTCTCACCAATCCCTATCCCACCAATCCTTCTATCTCAAATCCCCAACTTATCATCCGTCTCCCTGCACTTATTTCTTCCTCATGGCATCCTCTATGGCCGCCCCAATACCTTCATTGTACGTAGGCTGTGCCCGCATGGCAAAAGACATTTCCTCTGCGCTCAGTCCGTTGGCTATGGCCGTGGCTATTTCCCCAATCATATCAGTAGCCCTGGGGCACATCATCTGTGCTCCCACGATGGTATTTGAATATGCCTCAAATACCAGACGGATAAATCCATTTTCCCCTCCGGTTATGATGGATTTTCCATTTTCCCTCATGGAAAAATGACCGCAGCGCACCTTCAGCCCCTTTTCCCTGGCAATTTCCTCCGTGATGCCGACAGTGGCAATCTCCGGGTCCGTATAGATACAGTTTGGCACAATCGGAAGGGACACATACATACCGTTAGGCACTACCTCCAGCTTAATGCTGTGGGGCCTTCCGGCTATCTTTTCCACCACATATGTACCCTGAGCCGCTGCCACGTGGGCCAGCTGTGTCCTGGCGGACACATCCCCGATGGCGTAGATTCCCCGCTCGCTTGTCTCAAAATCGCTGTTTACGGCAATCTTCCCGCCTTCCATCTCCAGAGAAATATCCTTGCCTAAAAGCTTCTCCACATTGGGCCGGCGTCCGATGGCCATGAGTATCTGGCCTGCCCTCATTTTGATGGGTTCTCCCTCCCCGTTGGGAGTGATGACGCAGCTTAGCCCGCCCTCATCCTCCAATATCTCAGTAACCGTGGCATCACAGTACACGTCAATACCCTTTTGGCGCAGCTCTTTTTCCAGCTCCGCGGACATCACATCATCCATAGGCGCCATCAGATGCTTCTGCTTCTCCACAATCGTCACATGGGAACACAGGTTGTTGAACATGGTGGCAAACTCCACCGCGATAACGCCTCCGCCCATGATTGTCAGCCTGTCAAAATTCCAGCTCTCAGCTGCCAGCAGCCTGTCGCTGTTCCATACGCCCGTAAGGTCCGCGCCGGGAATCCGGCTCATGTAGGGCACTGCGCCTGTAGCTATAATGACAGCATTTCCGCGGAAGAATTCGCGGCCGCCTTCCTTTAGCTCCACCTCCACGGTCCTGTCCCTGCGAAGCACCGCTGTTCCGTAAACAATTTCCACATTCAGCTTCTCAAAGCCGTACTTAATGCCGTCCCTGTATTTGACCACCGCACTTTTCTTATACTTCTGCATTTTCCCAAAATCAAAGGAAATAAAATCCGTGGACACGCCAAATTCATCGCAGCTCTGCATCATATGAAACATATCAGAGGCGTGAAGCAGCGCCTTGGTTGGAATGCATCCTCTGTTTACGCATGTGCCTCCAATCTTCTTTGCCTCTATCACCACAACCTTAAGGCCAAATTCCGCTGCTTTAAGCGCTGCCGTATAGCCCCCTGGCCCGGCTCCTATAATCACTACGTCAAATTCTCTTGCCATACCCGTTCTCCCTTATGTTCTTATTAAATTATTCTTTTAAATTATCATGATTACATTATATTTCAATTAATTTCTTCCAAGCATTTCTTCAAAGAAGGCAAGCCTAAATCAGCCCCAAATGCCTGCATGCCTTCCATACCCCGTCCCGGTCAATATCATCTGCCACGTAATCCGCCACAGCCTTAAGCTCCTCCACGGAATTGCCCATGGCAATGCCGATGCCTGCCTCACGGACAATCTCATAGTCATTCATGCTGTCTCCAAAGGCCACTGTCTGCTCCAGGCCAATGTCATAGTACTGGCACAGCCGTTTCAGCCCCTCTGCCTTGGAAGCCTCCTGCTCCACCACATCCGCCCCCATGTTCCCGGAGAACATAGGAAATTTGAATTCAGGAAAATGGGCTTCCAGCTCCCTGGCACCTTCCGGACCGCCGATATAAACCAATGTCCTCACTGGCATATCCAACAATTCCCATCCATCCATGAAATTGCGCTCCGAAACACCCCAGCGAAGCCGGTCCATGCGGACCACGCCCTCCGGGTGGATATAATAATCCTTTCCCTCCTGGCTGACGCCCAGGGAAATTCCGTGGACATCCCCGTATTCCAGCAATGCCCGGAGCCTTTCCTTGTCCATCAGATGTTCAAACAGGACATTTCCCTCAGCCACAACCCGCGTTCCGTTCATGTGTATCACCGCGTCCGGCATAATCATATCCCGGTATACCACACTCATATCATGGTCCATGTTTCTGCCGCTTCCTATGGCAATGACCGAGTCCTTCCGCAGCAATTCCAGTGCTTTCATGGCGCTGTCCGGAATTTTCCAGGTCTTATGGTCCAGCAGTGTCATATCCAGATCAAAGCTGACAATCCGCTTTTTCTTACTTGGTTTCTGTGTCATTTTTAAATTCTCCGAATAAATTAAAATTAGGTCTTTTCAAAATGAAAATTATCTGATATAATAATTGAGGTTCGAGAACGGAGTATGGCGTAGCTTGGTAGCGCGCTCGGCTGGGGGCCGAGAGGTCGCAGGTTCAAATCCTGTTACTCCGATTCACTTGTTATATGTCAGAATCCTTATCTTATAAGGATTCTGGCATTTTTTTGTACCCTGTACCCGCAGGCTTCCATCTGAATCCAAACCATATCTTAAGAATATCCTCACCCAAACTCCGAGCAAAACATTTCCATATACATCCGGTGCACAAATTCCTGCGCAATCCTCTGAAAAAAAGCCGTTTTGTCCCGGCGTACTGCCGTACAGCGTTTTCTTTCATCAACGTGATTAACAGCAGCACCGTGTCCCGATTGATTATACCACGTTCTGCTAAATTATTCCATCCATTTTCTATGAGCGTGAGCGTTGACTCCTGCGCTGACTTCTCATAATCAGGGAATAAGCATGACCGTTGAAGGATCAGGCTTATTGCTGCCCCGGAAATGGAAATGAATAAACAGGAGGTAATCAAAACACAAGAGGATACTATCAGAATTCCGATAAAATACAACGATGAACTGAAAAAGATAGTAAGATATGATTTTTAAGCCTTGACAGAATAACAAATATATGAACCTTTTCTTCAAGCATGCCGGTCCTCTCAATGGATGGACGCAGCTCAATAGAAAATCAGATAATGGGGAAATGTGCTGCCTGACTCAGCAGAAACAAATCCATTCACTCTAAACAGAATCAGAGCTGCCGCAGCTCAACCTCATGCCGCAGCAGCTCAGATTCCGCTTATATTATGCATTTATTATGCATTCCTTTAATCAGCTATCCTTTTTACCTTTCGCGTCAGCAATCCGCTCAGCCAATCCTCTCTCTGGATCACGAACACAGACACCAGGATAAGAAGCATCCCTCCCACCTTAGCCATGGTAATCTCCTCGGACAGGAGCAGGGCGCTTAAGAGGATTCCCACCACCGGATTGATGTAGGCATACGTGGAAACAACAGAGGTTTTCCACCTGCGCAGCAGATACAGATAGGAGGTCAACCCTACAATGGAATCTGCAATTCCCATATATGCCATGGGAAGAGCGCCGCGCCACGATAACTTCCCCAGGTCAAAATTTCCGGTTAAAACTGCACAGAAAAAAAACAGGATTGCGGGAATCGCGGACTGGTAAAAAATCTGCACCTGTACGGAGGCGCTAATTGACTGATATTTCAGATAGACGGTTCCCACCGACCACACGATATCAGCAAGCAGCAGCAGCGCGATTCCAATAGGGTCGGCGTTTCCGCCGGAAACACTGCCCACCACCACCACAGCGATACCGGCAAACCCTCCGATAATCCCCCCAATCCCCACCCAGCTGACGCACAGTTTACGGGCGGCAAGGGAGTCCACCAGCAAAATCGTAATGGGAATCAGGCTGACCATAACCGTGCTTATTCCCGCATCCACACGCCGGGAGGCGAATAAAAGCAGCACCGTGTTCAGAAAATACATAAGGACACTTCCCACTGCCAGGGTCTTTCCGTCACGTAAGCCGACAGCAAGGGACTCATGCCGAAAGCCCACCCACAGCGCCATCAATACAGACGCAATCAGAAAACGCAGGCTGCCGGCAAAAAACGGATGAATCATGCTGGAGGACAGCTTATTTGCCACGCCGGCCGTCCCCCAGAAAAAACAGATGTTAAAATAGGCGGCAAAGGGAAGCAGCCTGCGCAGAGAAGAATCGCTTTTCATATTTGTTCCCTCTAAAACCGCCGAAAGAACCGCTAGGTCGTCCACCCCATGGGTGTCATCACGCAGAAACCGATTGCAGGTGTTTCACCTGTATTTATGGTTCTGTGAGGCATGTTGGGCCTCACCACCAGTGAATCACCGGCATTCAGATGATAACTTGTCTCTCCCAGTACCATATCGGCTTCCCCCTGCAGCAGAATGACAATTTCCTCAGATGGGTGAGTCAAAAATTCTTCGGAGTCATGGCCGCCCGGTTCAATCTGAAATTGAATCACCATGGATGACGGTGTGTATTCCGGTGCTGACATCGGAGAAACAATCTCGTAAAATATCTCACTTTTGGGAAACTTGATAATTGGTCTCTGGTCGCTCTTTACCATGGCAGGATGATGTTCCGACTGGTCCACCAGCAAATACGGTGAAACCCCCAGAAACTCACTCACTTTGCGGAGAGAGGACAGGGACGGTTCAACCGCTCCGCGTTCCAACTGGGAAATGTATCCAATGGAAAGTCCTGTGGCCTCTGCAATATCCTTCAGCGTCAGTTTTTTTTCTTTTCTTAATTTTCTAATTTTTTCTCCAACCATAATGCAACCTCTACTAGAATTCGTTGAGCGACGGCAATTCCCCAAGAACCTGTTATACAAACAAGTATTGTCCCATAGCAAATGCGTCTTTCACAGGCCAGGACAGATAACGCCTCCACATGCCATAGCTTATCTTACCATATTTCCGAAAACTCCGACAGTATCTGACTGCAAATTTTAGCAAAAAGGATTATCGCTGGAGTCACGTTCTTCTTTTTGAATAGAAAAACGGAGCTATCAATCATATTCCCATTAAAACAGCTGCTGACAAAATCAGTGCCTGCGCAATATATAGGATGCCGAACAGGGGCATGAAAAACTTCCACCACTTGTGCATTGGAATTCCGCTGATACCGATGGAAATGGCAAGGGAACATGTGGGCCACAGAATATTGGAGAAACCGTCGCCGAACTGGAATGCAAGACAGGTTACCTGCCGGCTGACTCCCAGCAGATCTCCCAGAGGCGCCAGAATCGGAATCACAGTGGCAGCCTGTCCGGTGGATGATGGAATAAAAAAGTTAATCAATGTCTGCAGAATCAGCATTCCCTGAGCTGCAATGATTGGCGGCATTCCCTGAAGCACCTGGGAGGCGTAAAACACGATTGTATCAATGATCATGGCGCCCTGAAGGATGACCAGGATTGCCTTTGCAAAGCCCACAACCAGAGCCCCCATCACAACCGAGGATGCGCCTTCAAGAAATTCTTCAGCCATCTTGCTTGGTCCCCATCCGCTGACCGTGCCTGCAAATATGCCCATCAGCACAAAGATGCCGGCCAGTTCCGCGTTGCCCCATCCCAATTTCAGAGAGCCGTAGAAAATGGCTATCAGGGATACGAGGATTTCCAGAAGAATCCACATCTGCTTTTTCGTGGTCTTTGTGTTTATGATTTCCTCACGGTTAAAGTTAATATCCAGCTTATCCCCAAGAATCAGACTCTTAGAAGGATTTTTGCTTACTTTCTGTCCATAGTAGAAAATATAAGCAATTCCCAGTGTACTGAAAATCACAAAGGATACCACACGGATTCCCATTCCCGAAAAGATGGGAACTCCTGCGATTCCCTGAGATACGGGTACTGAAAACGGATTGAGCGTGGCGGCAGACCAGCCAATCCCCTTGCCCAGCTCCAGTATGGCAAATCCTGCCAGGGCATCATAGCCCAGCGCCACACCAAGCCCCATAAACACGGGAATCAATCCATTATACTCATTCCACATACCAAAGGTTGAAGAAAGTACAGCAAATGTCAGGAAGAAAACCGGGATTACCAGCTTTGCCCTGGACGAGAATCTTCGCAGCAGCGAACCGAGAAATGCGTTAAATGCGCCGGTTTTAAGCACCATGCTAAAAGCACCGTTAACAAGGAATATCAGCATGGTTACTTCCGCACCGCTGACAAGGCCCCTGTGGAGAGAACTCAGAATGGTCACCAGTCCGGCCGGATGTTTTTCCTCAAGGGTGTGGAAGGTGCCGGGAATAACCAGTGTACGGCTTACTCCCTCCACTTCCACTGTCTGGGTATCAAACTGGCCCGGCGGAACAAACCAGGTACAGACTGCCACAAACAGAATGATAGCGCAGATAATAACATAGACATGCGGTATTTTAATGGGCTTGCGTGCTGTGGCCGCAGTTCCGCCATTGGTGTGTACATTTTTATTCTTTTGCATATACATTGCTCCTTAATCGAACATATTCGTTGTGATGTGTCAGTTCCAATTCGCCCTCAGTACGCGCAGCAGATTTTTGCCGGTCAGTTTTGCAATATCTTCCTCTGAGTAACCACGCCGTTTCATTTCATCCATCACATTTTCCAGCTGCCAGCAGCCTTCAAACCCTTTGGCATGGCGTTCATCCGACCGGGTGCCCACACAGCTGTTATACGCCCCTACCACTGCCGGATAAAGCACAGCCTGGTCTGCGGTTCCCTTGTCATCCTTATTACCATCCAGGGTATTGTCAGCGCCGAACGACACATGGTCAATACCAATAAGATTGACCACATAATCCACATGGTCTACATAATCCTTCACATCCGGACGGCAGCCCTTCTCTTTTTTCCAAATCAGGGGAGCCCAGGGGGAAATTCCCATGACACCGCCGTTTTCCTTGATAGCAAGCATTTCCTCATCGGTTTTGGTTCGTACGCTGGGTGTGATGTTATAAACACCGGCATGGGTAACGGCAACAGGCTTTTCACTTAGCCGGATAATATCCATGGTGGTCTTTTTACCCACATGAGACAGATCGGCCAGCATGCCCAGACGGTTCATCATCTTAAGGACCCGTTTGCCAAAGTCAGTCAGTCCGCCGTCCTGAGACTCGCAGCAGCCCGTGCCTATGAAGTTAGCATCATTATAAGTCATCTGGATCACCCGCACTCCCAATTCATAAAAAACGCGGAGCTGCTCCAGTGAATTCTCGATTGAGTTAGGATTCTGGAACGCTAAAATAAGAGCCTTTTTCCCATCTTCCTTTGCTTTATAGATATCGGCTACAGACTTTGCAATCATGAGGCCATATTTCGGGTTGTCCAGCATATTGTATATCTTACCAATACTCCTGGTGCTGGCAACATACCCATTCCCCTCCCCGGGAATGGTCAGAAAAAACGCGTCCATTTTAGAATGCAGTACATCCTCGGTGACACCCGTAAATTCGGTCTCGGTAAACGCGCAACCATCAATGATTAAATCTTCTTTCATTTTTTACCTCCACTAAAATTTTATTTAACAAAAGTATAATTCGGTCTTGTTCGCAACCTCATCCAGGCTTTTGTTCATGCCATAAGAGTATCATATATACATGTTATTTACAAGACAGTTCTTCCACACAATCACAAATTCTATGACTATATCAATTTTTTATTGTATATTTTGTATACTTTTCACAAGAATTGTTTTTTAAAGGCTCTCTCCTTGACTTTATACTGTCTTGAATATAAAATGAAATAAAATTATAGTATAATTTCAAAATCGGAGGGAATATTATGAGCCAAGCTATCCAAAAACGTATCGCATATATTGGCGCAGGCCAGATGTGCGAAGCAATTTTTAGTGGTCTTATCAGTTCCGGAGCCATTTTACCGGAGCATATCCTGTTGTATGATGTAAATGAATCACGGCTTACAGACCTGCAAACCCGTTACCGCACAAACATCCTCATGCCTTCCGCCCATTCCTATGAAGATTTGGTATCATGGGCAGATATTGTGTTTTTGTCGGTACGCCCCCAGGATGCCAGAGAAACACTCTCTAAAGCAGGCATGCTCTTCCGGCCGGATCAGACTGTAATTTCAATCATGGGCGGGGTAAAACTCTCCTTTTTAGAAGAGTATATCAAAAACGCGGCAGTGGTACGGGTGATGCCTAATACACCTATGCTGGTAATGGAAGGTGCCGCGGGTATTGCCCTGGGCGCCCGCTGCACTTCCCAAACAGAGGAGTTGGTAACCTCAATTTTTAATGTAATCGGAAGCAGCTATGTATTGCCTGAATCACTAATCGACCCCTTGACCGGAATCAGCGGGTGCGGTCCTGCATTTGCATATCTCTTTATTGAAGCCCTGGCTGACGGCGGTGTGGAGATGGGACTCAGCCGTGACGTAGCACTGAACCTGGCAGCCCAGTGTCTCATTGGAGCCGGTAAAATGGTACTAAAGACAAATACACATCCCGGTATTCTCAAAGACCGGGTATGTTCCCCCGGAGGCGGCACAATAGCCGGCGTACATACCCTGGAAGAAGGAAAATTCCGCGGCGTTGTGATGGATGCAGTGGTAGAAAGCATCCGGCGGATGCAGAATGTGGGGGATAAAGCTTAAGAGCAGGACCTCCCTCCTATTTTATCCACAATCATTCTTCCTTCAATTCAGTTATACACAACACCAGACCTGGTATTTTCAGACGATTCACATGAAATATCTAGTGTTTTCGGTGGATAATGTGGATAACTTTGTGGATATCCTGTTAATCTTCTGTTGATGCCATGTGGATGTTCTTTTGCCCGCACGCTAAGAGGGCCGTACACCTTGGGTTGGGTGTACGGCCCTCCTTCTTATTCCAGCAAATCCTCATAAGAGGTTCCCAAAGCTGCTTTAATGGCTTTCAGCTGAGAAACCTTTATATGCTGCGTCCCTTTTTCAATTTTCACCAAAGCCTCTCTTGTAATGTCTGCCCCCATCAGCTGCAGGATACGGACCAGGTCCGTCTGGCCGATGTCAGATTCCAGCCTGATTCTGCGTATGTTGGCGCCAACATTGGTTCCTTTATCATTTTTTATCACATCCATTACCCTTCCCCCGTACGCCTGATTCCATTCCATAAACTCACTTCATGAACCCATTTCAGTCCATTTCACCCTTCATATTATGGAGATTTTATGTTATAATGGGACCAAAACCAGTCCATCATTTAAAGAATTCAATGAGGTGACCCTATGGAACAGTATGACTTTACAGACACCGGCAATGCCAAAGATATCTACGGATTACTGGATTGCATGTCGGAAAAGGAACTGGAGATGGCCAGGGAGGCGGTTCGAAACATCCGTGAAACCGCGCAGCTGGCCCAATTCGAGCGGTACAATGCGTGGTTCGACCACACCCTTCTCCCCATCTTCAAGGAATATGCCCAGATGACCTCTTCCCTGCTGCAGATTGAGCGGGATAACGGGACCATCGACGTCCTATTCCGCAACAGCGGCGGTCTGGACATCACAGAGAACTGTAAGGGGATGTATATGGCGCTCATGATAGCTGTACATATATTCATGGATTCAGACGCCGGAGACGCGGTTCTGGCCCTGACCTATGACTGCTGCAGGATTGTATCATGAAATGATGCCAGCTCATCCTGCCGCCCGGCCACCATCCGCTCCATATCCGCCTTAAAGCACTGCACTGGATACTGATACCCCTCATATCCAGCCATCCGGCAGCGTTCCCGGTTCACCTCATAACAGTGGACCGGCTGGAACAGCTGCCCCTTCTTTACCAGGGCCGGGATTTTCCACAGACAGTTGTCCATCTGGTTAAGCCCGGTCACAGAACGCCTGCCATGGGTCTTTGTGACCCGGATCCCCCCTGCCTGCTCCAGATAGGCATGGTTTTCTTCCCTGCCGTATCCCTCCGACTCCATGGCCTGCTCCAGTCCTTCCAGAAAATGCTCCCGGTAATGATTCCATGCACTGCCGTCCATTCCGCACAGCACCACTGCAAAACGGTTGCCGGCATTGACCGCCGCCTACTTTAACAGCTCATCATAGGTCGTCTCCAGTATGACCTTGATGGCCTTTAGCTGGGATACTTTGATATGCTGGATGCCCCGCTCTATTTTCACCAGGGCCTCCCTGGTAAGATTTACCTCAAAGTCCCACTCTTCCAGGTCAATCTTCTGAATCAGCTCTGTCTGTCCAATCCCTTTTTCCTTTCGGATTCTGCGGATATTCATTCCTATATTCGTATTCTCATCGTTTTTAATTATATCCATTCTTCCACCCTGAATATCTGGACTGATTTTAGTCCTTTTTGCTCTTAATCTTATTCAAAATCTATGATATAATGGGACCAGTATCAGTCCAAATGGAGGTCAACCCGCTATGCCAGTTTGCTTTTTTGCCTGTGACGACACATCTGTCCTTTACTGTAATGATGACTGCCTGAAATTTTTCCGGGAGCAGGTTCCCGGGACGGAATCACCTGCGGCAGCCCAAAAGGCTGCAAGCCGCTTTCCGGGATACCAGGTATTTCCTCTCGGACCATACACCTGCTGCATGTTTACATTTTCCCGGACCGCCTCTGCCTCCGGGTTTTCCCAGGGTAATGACAGGCTGCCTGTAATATATGAATCCGTGCTCAACGAGGTGGAGGAGGGAGTTGTGATATCAGACCATGAGAACAGGGTCATATTCATCAACCGCGCGGCAGAGGCCATTGAAGGCGTGGATGCCCGGATGTCCCTGGGCAAACGCATGGAGGAGCTCTATCTCCCTGTGGGAAACGGAAAAAAGAAGAACAGCCATGCCGCTGTCCTAAACACAGGCATCGCTCCCAACGAACACCTAAACCAATATGTTGTAAAGTCATCACACAAGATAATGAATGTGGTGGAACGCATGTATCCGGTCAATATCCATGGCCGCACCATGGCTGTGTTCTCCCTGATTAAGAACCTGCCTGTCATACAGAAGTCCATGGAACAGAGCCTGGAGCTCTATGATTATTTCAGGGAAAACACTCCCCACAACGGTACCCGCTATACCTTCCGGAGCATTGTGGGCAGCGATATACGGTTTGTGGAGGCAATCTCGGACGCCAAGTGCGTAGCCCGGAACCAGACCACCGTGCTCATATACGGCGAGACAGGGACCGGAAAGGAATTATTTGCCCAGAGCATTCACAACGCAAGCCCCTATCAGAACGGCCCCTTTATCCCGGTCAACTGCGCCGCCATACCTTCCACCTTGCTGGAAAGTATGTTTTTCGGCACGGTAAAAGGCTCCTATACAGGCGCCGTCAACACCACCGGACTCTTTGAACAGGCCCGGAACGGCACTCTGTTCCTGGATGAAATCAACAGCATGGACATCTCCCTGCAGGCAAAGCTTTTAAAGGTCATAGAAAATAAAACCGTGCGGCGTATCGGAGACATGAAGGAGCGGGAAATCCGGTGCCGTATTCTATGTGCCTTAAACGAAGCCCCCCTGGCATGTATAGAGAACGGAAAGCTGCGCCGGGACCTGTATTACCGCCTGTCCTCCTGTATTCTGTATATACCACCCCTGCGGGAACGAAAAAGTGACATTCCTCTGCTGTGCAGCTTTTTTCTCAAGCATTTCAATAAGGAATACGGCCGTCATATCCACAGGATAGATCCTGAACTGATGGATCGTTTTCTGGAATACCCCTGGCCTGGTAATGTCCGTGAGCTCCAGCATGTGGTGGAAAGCGCATTCTCTGTCTCCCGAAAGGATATGGAGATTTTGCAGCTTGGTCATCTCTCCCACTATTACAGGGAATTTTTTACTGCCTGCAAACCGGAAGCTGTTTCCGGCAGCCAGGCCGCCCCAGGCCCCGTTTCTCCCTGCAACCCCCAGCCCCTGAAAGCCTACATGGATTCCTGTGAGAAGAATTTCCTGGCAGCGGCCCTGTGCTGCCACAGCAACAATATCACGGCAACCGCCCGCTCCCTCCAGATTACCCGGCAGGCGCTCCAGCACAAAATCAGGAAATATGGATTATAGCGTATAATATCCTGGCAGTGACAATTTTATTTGCGCCAAAATTATTTACACGTCCCTCCTGATTTTCCTGTTTTATCCATATTCCGCCCCAAAAGCACCCTTTAAGCCTCATAAAAGCGTTCTTTTACCGATGTCCCTCATTCTGGCATATAATTTGCTTTTAATATTACTGTACATGTACAGAAGGGGGAACTGCGGACCTGCATCGTGCAGCCTGCACAATTCCCAAAATTTTATAAAATAAGGGGGACTGAAAATGGAAAACAAGAAACTGACCATGAGGGAAATGATCTGCTACGGTATCGGAGACATCACCGCCAACGTGTATCTTCAGTTCATCGCCCTGTTTGCCATCGTGTTCTACACCGATGTGCTGGGTATCTCCGCCACCCTGGCCGGCCTGATTTTCATGGGAAGCCGGGTCTTTGACGGCATCAACGACATTGCGGTGGGTTACATCTCTGACCGGTACGGTCACTATAAGCGCTGGATTCTATACGGCTCTATTGCCACGGCCGTGGCCTTTGTCATCATGTTCACGAATTTTCATCTGAGCACGAAAATGCAGTCTGTATACGCCCTGGCCGCTTTCTGCTTCTGGACTTTGATGTATACGTGCTACGCGATTCCTTTTAACGCCTTTGCGTCTACCATGACGCAGAATACAGAGGAACGGACTCTCCTCAATTCTATCCGCTTTGCCATTGTGGCGGTTCCGTCCCTGATTATATCCCTCGCCACGCCTTACCTGAAAAGCGGCACACAGGAAAGCAACAGCACCTATGGCAATATCGCGCTGGTATTCGCAGTCATTGCTACCGTCTGCACCTTAATCTGCGTTGCCGGTATCGTGGAGCGTGCCAAGGCCCCCACTGCCAGACAGCGCACCTCGGGCAAAGAATATTTTAAGGCCATCCTCAAAAACCGCCAGCTCCTGGTGGTCAGCGCGGCCTTCTTCTGCAGGACACTTGGATATTATATTTACTCCTCGTCCATGGCTTATTATTTCAATTACTACCTGGGCTCTGCCAAGCTGATGGGAATTATCCTGGGCATATCGGCCCCCATCTCCGCGGTGGCGGCTCTCTGCGTGACTCCTGTGTCCAGGTACATGGGCAAGAAAAAGGCCCTGATGGGCTGCGGCGTTATCTTTGCCCTGTCCAGCGTCATCCGTTATTTTATGCCTTTAAACACAGCCGTGGTGGCAGTCACCTGCTGGATTGGCATGTTCGTCATGAGCGCTACCCTGGCCATCTTCTTTACCATGATAGCAGACACCACCGATTACGGCATGTGGCTCACGGGCAAGAATGTAAGGGCTGTAAACTATGGTTTCTACACCTTCTGCCAGAAGATTGGAATGGCATTCTCCGGCACCATTGTAGGAATCCTGCTGGACATGGCCGGCTATGTTCCCAATCAGCAGCAGACAGACGCCGCACTGCGGGGCATCCCCAATATATACTGCCTGATACCGGCTGCCATCTATCTCATCATGACGGCCTTCATGCTGCTATGGAAACTGGATGAAGGCAGGATGCATGAAATTGTGGCCGAGCTGGAGGTAAGGAGGCGCCTGGAAACCAATGACTAAGCAGATCCGCAAAGGATATGGAACTGTCATCCTGGCATCGTTGGCATATGGTGTAATGCCGGTGGTATCCAAGCTATTGCTTTTGTCGGGAATGAACTCAGAGAGTGTGGTGTTCTACCGTTTTTTTCTCACATGTTTGTTCTCGGCTCTGATTCTGGCTGCTTTTAGGGGATTTAGGGCCGTGACCCTTCCACAGGCGGTTTTGCTGGCGCTCTTCGGCATATTGGGCTTCGGTTTTACCATGCAGTTTCTGACCATCTCCTACCAGTATATTCCCATTGGACTGGCCACCGTGCTGCATTTCGCCTACCCCCTGTTCGTAACTCTTATCATGCTGGCTGTTTACGGTGAAAAGCCAGCTCCGGCCAGGCTGTGGGGATGCGCTGCCGCCCTGGCAGGCATATGCCTGATGGTGGATCTAAAAGGCGGTTTCTCCCCGGGCGGCGTTATATATGCCCTGCTGTCCGCCGTCACCTACTCCGCCTTCGTGGTCTCCAACAAAAAGGCCTGTTATGGCAGTCTGAGTCCTATGCTCTGTCTCTTCGCGTTCAGTCTGTCAGCCAGTCTGTTTTTCGGACTGAGCTGTACTCTTACAGGCACACTGCAGGTTCCCTGCTCCCTATACCAGTGGGGATGCCTGATGGCTGTCAGCCTTCTGTGCACGGTCTTTGCATTCTGTACCCTTATGACCGGCGTACGGATTCTGGGAGCTGCGAAAGCATCCGTCATCAACATGCTGGAGCCTGCAACCGGAGTGGTGTTTGGCGTCATACTATTTAAAGAAAAACTGTCGTTAAAAATAATGATTGGCTGTGCCTGCATACTGGTATCCACCCTGATTACGGTCCTGGCCAGGGACAGCCGCAAAGATGGAGGCAAGAAAATATGAATGAATTATTGTCATGTGATACCATGGTCGCCCTTGGGAACAGTACAAAGTCCGGCAATGTAATATTTGCCAAAAACAGCGACCGGCCCCTGGGGGAATCCCAGCCCCTTTGCCTGTTTGAGGCTGAGGACTACCCGGACCAGGCAGGCGCGCGGGATATCCTCATGCTCGATCTGCCGCAGTGCGTCGCCGATGTACTCCTTTTTGTGCAGCACGCCGTGGTACCACGCGTCGCCCGCGAGGCGCACATCCAAAAGTCCCGCGCAGACCGACTCCGTCTGCGCGGAGTTCGGGCTCGCGTGCTTGTAGCGGTCGCGGCGGAATATC
>OGYA01000143.1_pt1 | contig 56067 bp, 41 predicted proteins | sample 1576401 | NCBI WGS metagenome assembly OGYA01 (sample SAMEA3541485, study PRJEB24748) | human gut metagenome | biome: human gut; feature: human-associated habitat; material: faeces | place: China | collected 2012 | reverse complement strand
GGGTTCGGAACAGAATAAGTGAGGTCACAAAAAATAAGAAAAACAACTTCCGAAAGAACACACTCTCTTTGAAAATGTTTGTGAGTATCTTTCCGAGTAATTCGATTGTTTCTTTCATCGTCGTTTACAGATCACTGAACAGGTCAGCCTTGTACATGCCATCCGCCAGCATCTTCTTGAAGCTGTCCTTTACTGCTGCGACATCCTCGTGATAGGTCATGCCGTACCAGGTATCGTTGGTTTTCAGAACCTTCACTAACATTTTACCCTGCTCCAGCAATTCACCGATGAAGATGGGAATCAAGTATTCCGCTTTCAGAGGATTGCCCGGGACTTCCTTCTCGAAAAACTCTTTGAAGCCCTCTTTGCCGTAGTAATCATCTGCATTAATCACAATGAACGGGGTTTGATTGCTTTCTTCGCCGCAAGCACGGCCTGTCCAGTTCCCCACGGCTTTGTACGTCCTTCCGACAGAGCTCCCGGGATGTCGTTGATATTTTGGAAAGCGTAGTCCACAGTGACATCATGAGAAGCGCAAATGGAGGCAATGCTGTCACCGATTACCTCTTTGAACTCTTTCTCGATATCCTTACGGATGATAAATACCACATGGTTGAAACCTGCCTCAATGGCATCATGGAATTATCTTAATGGCATTGTGCCTGACCCTTTCTACTTGTAATCGTTCATGAGCAATTTAAAAATACATAGCCTCAACAGCTCCAAACACAAGCACACCCACGATCACCAGCAATATTACGTTCGCAACCAGTAGATAATAGAAAAACGTATCACGTTTTTCCACACTGCCATCTCCACTCTTGTTCCATCGCATTTTCTCTTCCAACCGCCAGTAATCCCTGCTCTCTGGCACGATCACATACGTATCCACCTTGAAATGCCTGCCGAACTTGTCACTCAATTTTTTATTGATATGCCGTTCTGATATCTCACGTAATAAGTGAATCGCATCGTACAGATCCTTTAGTCCACTGACAAGATTAAGAAAACCCAGAATAACGGTGTAGATAATTTCTATGCTGCCTTCGTATACAGCCTGAACCTGTACTTCTTTTATGAAGATATCTGTGTATTTCTGTAATTCTGGCTTCAATTCACTATTTATTATCCGAACAGCTTCATGTGAGATGTCGGTATAGGAAACTTGTGATTCCGAATGCTTATCCAAATAATATAATCCGCCTGGATGTAAGGGTTTCTGCAGAGGTTCATCATTTTTGAAATCAATTCTGGTTCTGAACACTGCTTTATATTGTTTTTTCTTCATATATGGACTCCTAAATAACATTTAAATGTTTGTTAATCGCAAAGATCAGAATACAGCTCCTCTGCATACACACCATCAGCGATAAGCTTCTTAAAATTCTCAACCACAGCAGCCTTATCCTCTTTACGCTATACAGAACGAATATTACATGTGCTTGCTTAATGCTACATAATCAAGGTCGCTAATATACTGCCAGTAATGCCTTCCGCTATATTTAATGTTTCCCTTCCCATACATTTCACTGCCTTCATAAACTTTGACTCATCTACATCTTTAACCGCAAGAAGTGCCTCCTCAACAATTTTTACTTCTTCTTCATGTGATTTACTCTCCAACGCTTTTTTGATTTCTTCCAATTCTTTTTCGAGCCTCATATATGTTTCTTTATTGCTCCAGTCTATGGATATAGTACGATTATCATTTCCTATAATGGTACTTCCTGATTCCACTTTTTCAATAATATTTCCAACAGGTCCGTAAACTTTAATATCCATAAAATTCGTTCCCCCATTCTTCTTTTAATTGTGATTTTCTATTTTTGCATTTGGAGCATCTCCAATAATAGTCCCAACAGAGCCATAAATAGAAGTTTCACCCCTACGACTTCGTGATGACAAAAACTGTATCTCATAATTAGAAAGAAAATAATTTTTCTGTATAGTAACTGTATTTTCTTTTTTTTCTAATCTGAATAACGAAGATTCCAGTTCTAGTATTAATTCTTCCCCACTTCTACAACCAAATAATTCCAACTCACCTCGACCTTTTTCTCTTTCTCTTTCTGTAACATCTCTTACAATTTTTTCAATGAATCGTCCAGTAGCATCATATCCACTATATATCATTGTTTCATACCAAACTCTAGCTGAATGGTAAATCAAAGTAATTTCTGAATCCTCAATTATCTGTTTATTCTCCATTTCAGAAAATATATTCATTAACATATCAATATTTCTTGTTAATCTTTTAGATATTTTATCTTTCTCATAATTTTTATCATCAACTATTCTAAAACATCTAAAAAACCTTGCTTTTTTAAACCCAATCTTCCCTGTTCTCGACTGATTATAGTTGCATGATGGAGATGGAATTTGAATATTCTCTAATATATCTGGATTATTAGCACATATTATAAGCGTATGATAACATATTTTATAATTAAATGCATTTTGCTTTAAATACAAATCACAAATGTCAAGCATAGCATTTGCCTCTCTTTGTAAATCCCGCAAATCTTTTCTTGATTTTTCCTCTATCTTATTTGTAGGGCAAGCATTATATTCATTTAGTATTTGATGTCTTAATTTTTTATAACGTCTTTCAAATTTCAACCGATCAGGTATACTACACTTTTCTTCAAGATTAATCCTCTGCGAATGTTCATTTATGCTCAGCAATGTATAATATGTCTTGTAAAAAAATGTTCCACAATCTGAAAGAAACTTTTCAATACAAGTATTTCTATCAACTCTACCGGAACCCTCAACGTGAGTAGCGAAAATTTTTTCTATATCACGACAATCTCTAGAAGACCTTCCCTGTTTCAGCATCTCCTGGACACAGAATAGAAAATCATCTCTTACATAACATCTCCCTTTCCACATTCCTTCTCTGATACATTCCATATTATTTTTAAAATAATTCATTGCTGACTTAGGACGCTCTGTATTCATATCAGCAATTACTTTAATCTCTGCAATAATGGAAAGTGTACGCTGCATTTCATTTTCACCGATTGACATTATTGTTAATAACTGCTCAAATGTACGTACTTTTGATAAAACATTTATTTTAAGTTTTTCCTCGTCGGTCTTATCCCTTTTTTTGTTTTGTAATCCAAAAAACGCTTCCCGTTCTTTCGGAGTCGGAAAACAATATTGTAAAAAAGTCATATCATCCGAAAAAATATTAGCCTCACGTTTCCAGCCGTCAGTTAATTCTGAATAATCCTTTTCATCAATTACATATTCATCCCTATTAAGATTATGAACAAGCCCATATTCCTCCAAATTGTCAAATAAAGATTCTTTTTTACCTACTTCATATTCTTTCCCTTTTGCCTTTGAAACAAGCGGACCAAATACCGAATAATAAACAGAATAAGCGTCATCTGTGCCATCTATTTCATCATATAAACTGCCAAACAATTTTTTCTTTGCCGCATTTCTAAAAAACAATACACATAATTGTTCTGCTTCAATTTTCCCAATATGTTTATCACTTTCTACATTTTTTTCAATTAAATCTCCATTTTCCCATTTATAACTTGCGTATCGGGCAAGCATATAACTAAACAAATCAAACTCTTTATCCGTCAACCTGGCTACTTCTCCACAACGATAAGCTCTTACAATACTATCGTCCTGAGTATGTACTAAAATTGGCACAAGCATCCCCCGGTCTATAAGTACATCAATTATATTTGATACAATGCAAAAATCCACTTCATTATTTTTCTGCTCTGCTTCGTCATTTTTATGTTTGGAAAAATCATACTTTCTTAACTTCTCATAAAGGCATTGATGAGTTATTACTTTTTTGCTAATCAGATTTCCTTTTGCATCAAAAAAACTTTGTTTTTCTCCTTCGCTGCAATTTATATCTCCAAAAATCATAACATAAGCAGCACCTAAATATTCATTAAAAAATAATTGCCTTACTTGTGTTTTTTGTTCCAATTTATATGGCATTTGTAAATCAGATATTTTCTCAATCAGTTTATTTTTTACATAGTCTGAATTTAGCAAACTCCTAGAAAACAATATTTTTTCGTTACTATCAACCCAAACATATTTAAAATCACGTCCATGCACACGCTCACACCATAAGAATCTACTTAAAATATAATAATTCACCGCATAGATCAGAACTTTTGTCCTGTTTTCTTTTATAACAGCCTTATTTTCATTCCAAATAAATTCGTCCAACTTTTCTGTTTGAATATAACTATAAATATGATCAATCGTTTTAGCAGAAATTATAGGAAACAATATTATTGGAAAAATCATCAGTTGATGACTATCTAAATTATGAAAAATCCTAAGTTTTATGCAAATTTCATCAAGATTGATATTAACTCTGCCTAATATTGGACGCAAAATTTCTCCACTATAATGAATTACCTTATTTTCTATACCGTACTTTTTTTGAACTGTACTTGTAATATCCGTCAGCCTATGTTCATACATAAAATCATCTAATTCTTCCGAACCATATTCAACAAGCACCGTTGGCTGGTCAATATTATATGGCAACATAGATGCTTCTATGTATCTTGTAATATAATTGGCATAGGAATATATATCCGTTTCATCTAAATATACAAATGGCTCCTGCAAATCTTCACGTAAGTCGGAAAGATTTTGTCCGCTTTTATCTTTCTCAAAATCATTATCCATCCATGCAGAAATATATATATCAGCAATAATTCCATGCTTTAACAAAATCTGTCTTGCATCATTCACAGAACTACCATGAATTACAACATCATCTACCAAAGCTACTTTTTTCCCCGATAACTCATCCCATACATTATAAGAAAGAATCCGACTGGAATAAACTTCGCAAGAATACTCATTTGTGATAACTCCATTAAGAAGCAGCGCTTTAAAAAAGCAAATCGCTTTCCGCGCCATAAAGATAACTACATCATAGTGGACAAGAACCTCCTCTAATTTTCTCACATATGAATACGAAATATCGTAAAATTTGTTCGGAAAAATATCGGCAATGTTGACGCAAATATGTTCCCACTCCATTCCCTCAATATCTGATTCTTGAGGAAGTTCATATATAAATTCTCCAATTTTACGCTCATCGATGCTCATATTTTCGCCACCTTTAGTTTTTTCTTTTGTAATTCCAGTATATGCCTTTATTCCACCGGGAAACCAATTACTATATGTCTGCGATAGTTTTCCAACGGAAAAGCCCATTCATGAATTGTATCTTCATTAGTTATATTGCTACGTTTTAACAGGTTTTCCCACACAACAGATTCCAAAGTATATGCCATTTCAGTAATTTTGACAACTTCATCAACATTTATGAGATGTGTTGTGTAGTGCAACAAATTCTGTTCGTCATGGAGACTTCTAATAAATGGTTGTACTTCCGGAGTCAACGTAAAAGCAAGCAGTGGTGGTGTTCCATTTTTCATACGTTTGCCAATAGAGTAATTGTCAAAGGTCATCAAAGCTCCTTCTAACAGACTTTCTCTTTTCTCCTCTGCCGTATGTGCCTTTCCGAATGGCTTTAGCGCCACTGCCATTCCATGTTTGTATTGACAATAATCAAGATAATAAAGCTTATGATACTGAATTAGCCTTTTCAGATAATCCTGCATGAGAAGGACTGACTTTTTATACTCTTCAAATACATCTTGATGTTCTCCCCACGCTTCTGCATCGTCAAGGTCAAAAAATGGAAGTTTAAACTGCTCCATAAAATATTCTATATCATCATATTTAAAATTCCATATGTAATTTTTAACTTCGGTAGCCCTGTAGTTCACCACATTCTTGGCAAAATACGCAATGTCTGTGGAATTCTTTAGTAACGAAAACAAGTCCTCAATTGCCTGCTCACTCTGTGCCATCGCCTCATACAGCCAGCCATTACGAATTTCGTTATTCACAACATCTTCATCTTGAGTTATTTCTTCCGGTAAAATATCTGTGTAAAACTCATCAGCAGTTAAAATAATCTTCCTGATAGATTTTACCAACACAATACGCCACATGAGATATTGATTGGACAAAAATGTTCCCATCTGTGATTTTCCAGCTTTATATCTTGCTTCATCTGTTAAAACATTTGACATATCCAAGTCACCTCATTCCACCAGTAAATCATTTATTGTATTTCCGTATGGCATCATTCTATATTTCCACACACTATCAACCATCGGTCACCTACATAAAGCTGCCTATCATCCGCCACGCAGAGGTTGTGGACTTGGATGACTACCGCACATATCTTTAATCCCAACTACCTATCTAATGAAAAATTATATCCCATTACTTGAATAAGACCTTCTTGAATTTTTCTTTCATCAATACCCAATGCTTTTAATCTCATTGCGTACAAAAGAGTTTCAATTATTGTAAATCCAAAAATATGCCACTTATCAAACTGAATATCTAAATTTCCATGTGCCATGTCATTTCTAAGTGTATTCATCTTTGATGCAACATCTTCCAACGGAGTAATTTCATCGACTGGAACATTATATCCTTTTCCTAATTCATAAATCAGAAACGGTTTCATTATTGTTTCGCAATCTTTTATCACAGACAATAATCTATCTGAAAGGCTGTTTTCATCGGCTGCAACCCTTTTTCGGAAAGTAGACAGATACTTCTTCATCTTGCCTGTTTTTTGTTCAATCAGTCCATCCAATACTTCCAACGCAGTTTTTTTCGCTTCCAAGTATTTATCAGAACGTACATCCAGTTCCGGATAAAGATTTGCATATTCTCTTTCAAAAGCTACAAAATCAAATAACATCCTATCTGGTCCGAATTTATTTACTTTGTCAAGATTATCCGGCAAGTGATCAATATAGATTATTCCTTCAAGAAAAGACTTCGCCAATCCGGCAAATTGTTCTCCTATGCAATCATAAGTCAACACTCTCTGTTTCATTTTCTTATTTGTTTCTTTTTCCCTATGATGTCTCAGATCATAGTATCTTCCAAATTTATCTCGGAGATTCTTTTCATTTATATCAAATACTTCAACACTATCAAATACAATATTATTTCTTCTGGTAATGTATCTAAATGTCTGGAACACCGAAGTATATATTTCTTTAACAAACTCCAACGATACCTCATTTCCAAATGTCACAACTATTTCACTTGAACTACGAAGTGGCGTCGCGGAAAAAGACTGATTGACTGTATATTGAGCACTAAAAACAACTTCTGTTCCTCTCCACTCTATTTTTCCAAGTGGAACTTCAATGATTTTATTTACGCACACAGTCAATAAAATGTTGTCTTTTTTTGTATAATCTATCGAATAAGCTCTTTCGGGTGGATAGAATAAATCAATGTCTACTCCTCGTATTTTTATTCCTCTAATTGTTGCTTCTTTCGTATGATACTTTTGTCTACCATCTTCTGTGTAGATCTGATAATACAGTGAATCATATTCATAGATTGAATACACATGGAACAAAAGAAATCCTTCCTCATTCGAATGTTGCTCGGATACTTCAAAAACAACCTTCTTACGATTTGCAGTAACTCCATTCAGTTCGATGTCTTTAATCGTATTTCCACGTTCAAAAGGAGCAAAGAAACCCTGTAAAGACTGTGAACTAAACTCATCTGGATATAACTCTAATCTTTCACCCGAAAAAGAAAAGGGGTATTTCTTGTCCTCAAATGTAACAAATTCCTTCATGCTTTCCATAAGTTATCCCCCCATTCCTCTTAAAAAACATTGTACATTTATCGTTCAATCCTGTTTCTATCTTATCACATCCCCCTCAATTTGTACATTAACTTTATTCTAGTAAATCGTTACTATCTATATATCCGATTTCAAATGAAGCACTGGTGCGTTTCCTATGCTCTATTGGATTTAGTCTTTCTAAAAATCATTTCACCACTCTTTGAACCGGATTAGGTTCCATAATTAGCTGTTTTCTGCTTAGATCAGACGTATCTTCCTCTTCAATACAATCCCGATTGGTAACGAACAACACTACACAGCGCTCTCCATTAACACCAAACTGATCATTTGTCACACCGAATTTTGAACTTGGATAAACAATTCCTGCCATTGCCGTTTTTCTCTGAATAAATTTCGTAAATACCTGTGTGGGCTTGTACTCTTTTATCTTGTCATCAAAATCAGATACCGGCATGGAAATATTCCGCATAAATTCCATTAGAAAAAACCATGCACTCCTTTTTTCCTCCTGCTCCACATCGAATAAACTCGGCAAACTGCAGCGATTCAGTGTAGATAAATTCAGGACTTTAAAAATCTTATTCGTATGAAACTTCGCCGTTGTCAGTATCTGATCCTTTTCTGCCCCTATCTCGACAACCGCCACATTTTCCTTAAAAGCCCCGTAAAACATCATATCACCTTTTTCGCTCATGCGATTATGGTTGGTCAGTAATGGCGGTGCTGTACCCATAAGCGTTGCCGGAATTACAGGTATATCATACTTCTTATCAAAATCCTGTCCGATATGTGTACCACAACGAAAGATTGTATCTTCCGGACGAATCCTCTCTGTCATATTCAGTTCTTCCAAATAAGATATTATTCTTTCCATTGTTGTTCGGATTTCTTTAAGATTATGCGATGCACGTTTTCTGTAGCATTCTGTTACAATTTGTTCTGCTGATAATTTAGATGTCTGCACCAAATAACAAAATTTATTCCATTCCTGCAGGTCTATCTCCTCCTGTCTTCTGGAAAACTCATAGCGAGAACAGCGATCCTCGAACGGCAAAATATTCTCCAATGCCAACAACACTTTCCCGTTTTCACATTCCAGATACTGATTCAGTTCATCTGTCACAAAATCCCATGGATCAAAAGTATCTCCCAAAAGTGATTTTGTTTCTGAATCCCATGGCAGAGCTACGTGTGCATCCAGATAATCCCGGTTGATCACATTCATAATAACAGGCATAAGTTTCTCCAAGGGCATAACTTTTTTATATCTAGCTTTGCCATTACTATCTTTACAAAAGCTGCAGGAGCCGTATTCCCCATGCTTCTTTATATAGTTCTTCAGAAATGGATCACCAAAGCAGCCCGCACAAACAATCTTATCGCTGTGATCGTAGCCTCTCTCTTGAAGATTCATCATGTCATTCTTTACATATCCCATAGCAGTTACTCCAAAATCTTCATCTGAATAATCAACGATGTGATTACTCCCCAGCATTATTTGCCATTATTATTTACTACTTTGCCTCTTCTGACAAGGCTGATAAACGAAGTTTGGCTCATTGCTACGTGATATATGTCTCCGCACCCTAGCTCGTTTGATATAGTATTCAGAATATCTCTATGTTCTTTAGAACAATTCATTCCTGCAATAATACGATTAACCTTTAGACCAGCTCCCATAATTCCGACCTTACATCCAGTAGTTCCCGGCGAAAGCGGATATACTAATCTATATTCCTGCTCATGCTGCCACGATGTATGCTTCATAAATAACTGCATGATAATAACATTCGAGCAAAACTCCATTTTTGATTCATCCATTACCAAACCTTTCTTGTTCTTATAGAACTCTCCCATCATATCTGTGAGTATTATCGCTAATGGTATTCTATCTGGCTCGTAAAACACTTTATGAATCTGATTTGGAGAAATCACTTCATATTCGATACAAAAACCTCGTCCATTATTGGCATAATAATCCCACATAGGCATATTATTCTCAGGCTCTTTTTCAGAAAAACATGTTACACCCATTTGGTTCATATTGTCTTGAAGGATATTCTCGAAAGTGGCGATTATCTCATCCGAATAACCAGCTTTTCTAAATTTCTCCTTATTCACATACATACATTTGTATTCATATGGATCATTTAATTGCTTCACATGAGATAGCCACAAATAGTTGTTTTGCAAAGCCGAAAACTTTAGGCTATTCGATTTTCTTTCCTTAATTTTCCAATGTAACAAACTTTTGGAATCATCCTCAAGCCATACAAATTTGTAGAGTTTATGTGGAACATGTAACCTACGATAATCTTCCGCTTCGTGGTATTTTCCTTCTGTGAGTAGCTTAAAATATTGTCGATTAGAAAACTCTTTATCCATCTTGTATACTCCAATGCCTTATCTTTTTACATTTGTTCATTCTTAAAAACTGAGGCAAAACTCTTTATACTCTATACCATAATCAGATTATACGTCTGCAAATATCTCTAAAAGTTTTCTCTATCACTCCGGTGTCATTTTGTCCACCTTCACTCCGTCTTAAACAGACATACTTTCATGCACTTATAATACCTAATGCACTTTTCTTCATCAATCTATGGATATTCAAGTCCCTCCTCATCTTCCACCATAGAAATAGCCTCTTAGGGGGCAGATGAGAAACCTGCATTTCTGCAATAAAAAAATGCAGGTTTTTCCTTGTTTTTTTAGTATTTTTAGGGCATTCTCCATCCGTATGATTCACTTGAGTTACACTTTATTATGGAAGTTCACACCACCACGACACTGCCCTGTCCCCGTTTCCCTAGACTATGACTCTATATATTTTTCCAACGCTTTTATTTTTGATTAGCTTTCCTTCATTTTCTTGTATAATCTTTGTGGTATGATCAGCGATTGTTTCTCTTAATTCTCCACGATTAGTATCAATTCCCAAAGAAATTATTTCTTCTGCTGTTGCAAAGCGATAGCTTTCCGAAGGCTGTCCCATCAAATTTTTCAAATCGTTTTCTTGCTCCGGTGTCGGAAGCAATTCTATGATATCAGCAAGGAGAAGTTCATAACATTGAAAATGTTCTCCCCAATGAAGTTCTGTTATATGTCTACCACAATAGCGATACGATATACGGTTCCAATTCACAATACTTTTGTCAATCAATTCTTCTTTGAATTCTCGACTCAAATTATCGATACGCTCACGATTTGCTCTACGATCAAACCGTTTCATAAAATTTCGCAAATACCTATTTTCAATTCTGAGACGATAATCATCTCGTGATGACTCATCAATTGAAATCTTGTCATCATCTTTAACTTGATAACGGTTCTTTAGCTCAATTTTCTCATTTCCCGCAAGTTTGTATACACCTCCGACTGGCTGATACTTTTCCGTACCTCGTTCGTTTTTCACCAGTAAATACTTGTTGCCAACTTTAATTCTATAAAGATAGGCAAATGAAATGCGGACGAGTGTATCATTTTTAATAAAATCCCCGCGTTTCAACTTTCTCTGAGAGGTTTTCCAATTTGTAGTGTCTGTGAGATCTTGTAAAGATTTCCAAAAAGCAGGCAACAAAAAACCAAGTGCTATTCCAGATAAACTACTTCCGACAGGCCAATTATTATACTCAAACAATATAATTACTCCTGTCAAAATTAACGATAATCCCCCAAGCCCAACTGCTTTAAGAATCTTCACAAAATCACCTCCTGGCTATTGGAATCTTAATTCTTTTTCTTGCTACACATGAGCCATCTTTTACGATATAGCATTCAATATAATGATTGCCAAAGAAAGAAGTATGTTCTACTATAGTGCGTCCACGTTCCTCAATTTGGCCTCTTATCTGGTTTTTTCTTTCTGCTTCAGGACCTACATTTTTAACCTTCCACAGTATTTTATATGGCCATGGACAATTGGTATACTCCATTTCACATCGAATTTCAAAATTATGTGGCAAATAATGTCGCCACATCGACAGGAACTCACTTATCGGCTTTGGTCTCCACCCATCACCCGAAACCTTGCAGGATACATCACATTGATATATCAACCGCATCGGATACATTTCCTCGATATACTGTTCTCCATCGAAAAAACTACATACAGATTTAGACACAGAAGAAACTGCATAGCTTTCTGCTACCGTCACCTGTTCGCCCCAGTAATCATGGTTAAAGAAGCCATACCATGCCTGAATTGCATCATCCTTTGTGCAGTCCTCACTAAATAAGACCTCCAAATCCTCCAGTTTGCTTTTTAGGCGATTTTTCCAGTTTGTCATTCTTTGATAATCGATATTTCTTGGCGTCAAATCACGACCGTCATCTACAGGTGCTATAACCGATGTACTTGTTTCAAGACGATTTACGATTTCTTGCATCGTATAATAAAACAGTTCATCTGTCCGTTCGTATGATTGCTGTAATTTTTCATCGCATAGCACTGTTTGAAGCAATCCACTCGGCATATTTTTCCACGATTTTCTCGATTTGCAAAACATTTTTGATAGCCGAATTATTTTCCTCAACTTACCATTTGAATCATCATTTTGTGACTTAAACCAATCGGTTAACCCCCTGAGTTCTCTCTCAGACCAATCCGAACCTGCGTGTTCATAAATCCAGCACTCATTTTCAGAATCATAATGCCGTCTGTAAACAGCAAAATCAATATGATATCCATCTGCGTATTTAATTCTAACACAGCTTGTTTTTACTTCTGGCTCGGCGTTAAATTGTTTTGTTTTTCGTTTTAGCGCATTTGCCACTAGATTTCTAGTAGCTTGTGCCCCCTTATTTTCCAATATACTTTTGTCAAAAACCACAGCAACATCAATGTCATAATCCCCATCTTCATTTTGAACAACAGTTGACATTGCCACGCTTCCCTGTACGCAAGTCTCGGCAATAGTATATGATGTATTATTTTCGCTGTTATACTCTTTTAAACCATCCTTGAGGCGCTGAATATTGAGATTCTTTTTGTTATGTAAGTTATCCTGTTCATCTTGTGACAGAACAACATGTGATGTATAAAAAGTATTAAACTTTGATGACAAATCATACATTATTTTCTTTTCCTCCTCGCCTCATTTTTACATCCTTTCTCACGCTATAGCACATTCCTTATCATCCCAACCAACTATCATGACAGCATGTCCACCGCCAGCTCTGTCAGCATCATAATAAGTATATGCGTCATCTCCATAAAAACCCCATCCGGCATCCCTGTCATAGTACATAGCCCCGACTGCGCCATGCTCCCTTATCATCTCTTTCACCTGCTGTGGCTGTTGTTTTATATTTATCTCATAAGCATTCTGCAGATGTGCGCGGTCATACCCATATGCATATTTACTATCTATTGAAGCATTTGTATCATTCTTGAAAATCGAATACGGCACATCTGATTCGTTCACCAGACCTATCCACTGGCTATAGCGACGCAATGCATACTCGAAATTACCACCTCTGTTCTGATATATGGTAGAAGCAAGCTTATTATTATACTTTGCCTTGTCCCCTTCTGTTCCACCCAGGGGATCTGTAACAAAATTGTATGCAAAGCACACCAGCTGTGCCTCACTGAAATCAACAGTATCCTTGCTTGCCAAACCATCATTAATCATATCAAACTCAGCAAGTCCTGTTGATGAAAATGCCCAGCACGTACCATATGGATTTTGATCGCGATTTGCCGGATAGTTTGCCCTTATATCAGCTATCCCATTCTCCGGATATGCTGTAGGTACTGACATATACAGGCTCTCATCAGGCTCATATAGCGGAGTATTATTGTCCAGCTCGCTCTCAATATTATCCATTAGCAGCTTCCGATGTGGTAGTGTTGTCCGCCCATACTGTTTCTATTCTTGAAACTGTAACCACTGTCACTGCAGCTATCAGTGCAATTAATCTCTTTCTATTCATCTGATATTCCTTTCATAAACACTCTTAACGTACTTCATTTATCAATAGTAATAATTTACTATTATTATATCATTAAAAAATCGCATGTAAACCGACAAAATACGATTTACATGCGATTCTATTTATTTTTCCTTGATAAGCTATTTCACCTGTCCATTTACTATATTATTTGATACAATTTGACCTTTCCTATACATTTTGATTTTGCCTTTCGGTTTCGGGTGCATTTTTCGTGGACGGGTTCAAAATGCCCACAAAGCCTTATTTTACAAGGAAAATCCAGACCAGCAACAGTGCAAGTTTGGATTATGTTTCTTATCGGGTAAGCTCTTCTCCGTTAATACAAACTTGGTCGATTACATATTTCATATTCATGTCATATACTGCTATGTTCAAACCGGTCATGTGCTTAGAGTAATCAATACCTTCTATGTTGATTACACTCGTAGCCACAACATTTTGACATCCACTTGTTAATGTAAAGATTGAACGTTTGTCTCTAAAACTTCCGGTATAATTTATGACTTCATCAGGGCTGCTATTTTCAATAACACCACCATCAGTTAGTGCTACATAAAACGAAATCTTCTCATATGAATCAGTCGCTATTCCTCTTTCATGCATTTTAGACTTTATTGCATCAGATAAGTTAAAATCTCCATGCCCAGCCATAAATACCATATAATTTGGATTATTTATTGCCTCGAGATAATCTACAGGAGATGTTATCCTTACAAGGTTTGAACTGGTTATTACTTCCTCATAAAAACTCTTTGTTTGCTCGTACTGATCATCCGTAGCGGAATTTACTGCGTATTTTTCTGAAAGTAGACCGCCAATGAATTTGCTTGTCTTAATTGCTCCCCATATATTTTCATGACCTATTACGCTTTCTTCTGGGAGAACAGCACCTATTTGGTTATAGTATGATGTACTGCATAAGTTATAGTAGTCAATACCTTTTTCATGTGCATATGCTGTGTAAGTGTTATTGGCTGCATCATTCATTTCATTACCGGGCAAACTTACGAGAATCAGGGTGATTCCATTCTCTTTGCACAAGTCTACAGTTTTGTCTAAATATTCCTGCATCACTTCAGGAAATTCCATAGTTATTTCAGCATCATTCTGTTCATATGTGGTATATGCTTCAGGACCATTATCGGTGATAGGTGCGAATCCCTTTAACTCAGAAGTATCTACCATTTCGCTATCGATATCGTATTCTGCTAATTCCGACCATCGTGAATGAAATCTAATATTAGTAAGATAATAACTTAATTCTGACTGCGTTTTATCCAATTCACAAAGATTATGTACTGCCTCCTTCTTTACGTCAGAGTAATGCATTGGATCCAAGCATTTTCTTGTAAGTCCCTCTGTGGTGTTTATAGGATTTTCTGGATGCAAATCCCACATAAACTTTGTGTCCAAGACGACTACTTGAGGTTTTTGAGACCGTAAAGCTTCCTTGAGCCAATAATAACTTAAAAATATGCTTTGCTGTTCGCTCCCAAGATTATAGCTTCGAATTCCATAGTCATTGTAAATCTCCTGTGGAATAAAGGCATTAACACAGACGCTGGAACCCAAAAACAACACATCTATCGAATTTGGCTCCATTTTATAAAATTGTCGGTATGATGATGTAGTCGGCCAGGTGCTGTTCTTTAAGATATATTTTGGCACTAATACTTTATTGATGGCGGTTAATGAGCATAATAGTATTAGCAAGAATAACACACATTTAAAAATATTTTTTATCTGTTCCTTCATTTAGAAGCCTCCATATATAAAATCCTTGGCATCAAAGCCAAAACCGTAAGAACCACATATCCAAATAAGCCAAATGACGATGAGATAAATGCTCCATCTGATTACTATGTTCTGATCTGATATGATACTTCTGATATGTTTTCCTTCTTCTTGCATTTTACTAACAATAAATAAAATAAGCATAGAAATTACAAGAATGGCACATTCCTTCCAATTAAGTCCTAGTTTAAATACCGAGTCATCAACCCAAATCCACGGATTGAATGATGTGAACATTGATTTGATCATTGCTACAGCTCCTCTAAACGAATCAGCTCTGAAAATTATCCAGGCTATCATCACAAAGAAGAAAGTGAGTACTTGCGAAAGTATCCGTCTGACACAATCATTTAACCCAATGTCGTGTATATTGAATTTATCCTTTATCTTGATTCTTATTTCCCCGGTTATCTGGTAGACAGCATGCAAAAGTCCCCAGAAAAGAAATTTCCAGCTTCCTCCATGCCAAATTCCACTTACTGCGAATGTAATCAATAGATTTATCCATTTGCGGAAAGTCCCTCTTCTGTTACCTCCAAGTGGAATATAAATATAATCTTTAAGCCAAAGACTCAAAGACATATGCCACCGCCTCCAGAACTCCTTAATGGAAGTTGAAAAATATGGTCTTTCAAAGTTATTGTCTAAATGTATACCGAACATCTCTGCAACACCTTGTGACATCGTAGTGCAGGAAAGAAAATCTGTATACAACTGAATACTGTACAGTATTGCGGCAAGCCAAATGTATCCACCTGAATAGGCGTTGTAATTATCAAAGACTGTGTTGACAATAACCGCAGATTTATCAGCTATCATGTATTTCAAGAAAAATCCCCAAAGTACAAGCTGTAATCCAGATACTATGTTGTTAAAGTCGTATTTATTGCCGTCGAACAGTTGATTTTCAAGCTTTTCATATCTTGGAATAGGTCCCTGAATAATCTGTGGAAAAAAAGACGCAAAAAGTCCAAACTTCAATGGATTCCTTTGTGCCTTTATCTTTCCGTGATAAACATCCACAACATATGCGACAAGTTGCAGTGTATAAAATGAAAGTCCTACTGGGATGATAAGAGGGAGCGTTGGCCTATGGATAACTGAACCAAACAAAAAGCCTCCGAACTTTTCTAATAACAAAGGAAGAGCCGTGAATACGATTCCTATCCACAAAACGATATATTTCAGAAGCTTGCTTTTCTCGATTTCTCTGGTTCTTTTTGTTTTCTCCTTCGTTTTGCCTTTCTGCGCTCGATTGCTTATTTCTTCGATTATAATAGCTGTGATGTAGCTAACAAAGATTGAGACTAAAAATATGGCTATTTGTCTTAACCTATAAATTAATTGCGTATAGAAATAAATACTCCCAACAAGTAAAGCAAACCATCTATATTTTTTTGGTATGACATAATAAGCAATTAATACTATCAAAACTATAGCATAATATTCCCAAGCGGTATAACTCAACGTATTTTCCTCCAAAACAACGATTTATAGATTTACAAAAATAAAGATGCCGATAATAACCTTATGTTCCTCCCGTTTCCGTTCACAGAGTACTTTACTCTGTGAACGGATTCTTACCATTAATTACCAATAAACTGGGTAAAATAATACTCTTTGTTGTAGAAATTGTCAATGTAATTATCGACTTTTTCCGAAAAATCTTTAGTGGTAACTATCAAAACAGCCCCCTTTTCGGCAAGTTAAGGGGTAGCTAAAGGGTCGGTAGTGTCAAATGATTTATGAAAAAACAGAGTCAAAGAAAAAGGCTCTGATGAACCTTGAAAATTGCAGATATTTTTCTCTGTTTTGTACAAACATCAGAAGTCTTTTTGAACTCATAGTGATTCACTCCTAAAGGTTATTCAGAGTGAATTCAACCGGAATCAATCACAGTTAGAGCAAACGGCTCCAACTACAAATACAGCTGATCCAGAGAGATACTCGCTCCTGAAGTGATTATCTCATGAAAAGTCGGTGGCCACAAACCGTGCGATTATACATTGCTTACATTATTTCTTAATTTATGGCAATACTTTATTCAATATCGGTATCATTCTTATCACTTTAGTAATTCCTATACATAATCCAATAATCAGAATCGGCATAAACAAACGGTAACTTATACTGTATGTCGAGAATTTAAAAAGGCGATTGCATATATCCATCACAAAGAAATGAAGTAGATATATACTAAATGTATATGGAGTAAAATGAGAAACTATTTTTATAACTAATTTTTCAATTTTATCAATTTTTATGTATTTTACTAATATAAAAATTGCCACCGAAGAACATATTGCCGGGAAATTCAAATATCCCTTAAATGTATCAACAATCATTCCTTGTTTCATTGACAACTAGTATGTTCCCAGCAAATGAAACAAAAATCCAACAACACCCAAAATATACAGGACTATCCGATTTCTTTTTTTTATATCACAATGGCTTATTAGGTATCCTATAAGAATATAGCACATGTAACCAGATACAGCAGATATTTGCAATCCATTATTATATGGAATATCAAGCACTCTAGCAAAACACGGAATAATTCCATATAAAACAAATGAAATAATCGCACCATACTTAAATACCCCAACTCGTAGATTGCTTGGAATTAAAGACAATATTGGAATAGACAGATAAACTGAAAATAATGGTATAAAAAACCAATATATGCTAATCACTTGCGTGTTAGCAATCATTGCAATTACATCTGTGATTGATTTACCAACAAAATACTGATTATCCACACAAAAATTATACACAAGACCAATTAACGACCAGAAAATAAAAGGAATCACTGTTTTGCTAATTCTTTAAAAAAAACTGTAGTAGAATAATGTTCTCTATAATCCATCAATGTTGCACCACTTATCATAAAAAATACAGGCACAGCAAAATAACACAATACCTCTATAAAGTTTGCAGTTTTCCAATATCTTGCATAACTAAACTGCCAAAACACACCATTTGCGTGCAAATAAACAACAGCTATGCATGATATCACACTTAAAATGGATAAATATAGTTTCCTATCACTTTGCATTTTTATTCTCCTCCATAAACACTCTTAACGTACTTCATTTATCAATAGTAATAATTTACTATTATATCATTAAAAAAATCGCATGTAAACCGACAAAATACGATGGGTATTCAAATTTTTTTAGGGTCTTTACTTTTTAGGGTCTTTCGTTCGGGTTCTTCAGTAGGGTCTGGTTTTAGGGTTTATCGTGAGGGTTTGAACCTATATTTATAATAAAAACAGGGTATGTTAGCTCGTATTGCACAAGCTAATCTACCCTGTTTCTTTTTTGTCCTGCCTTATTTATGATTGTTTTGCGGAATTAAAATTTCAAAGGAGGACAAATGAATAATATCACAGATTTACTAGACCTTGAAGACTCTGATATAAAGATTTCAGACATTATTATTGAAGGTCAAACCAAAACTCTTATTATCGAAACTCCACCTGTTGCCAGCTATTGTCCAATCTGTGGGTTTCGCATGCACTCTCGTGGTGTAAAGAAAAGGACTATTAACCATCCCATTCTTCAGGATGGTTATTCCTTGATTCTACTACTCAAACAGCGCCGTTGACGTTGTTCCAATCCAGACTGTCTGTATGAAGTTAATGAATCCTTCCGCTTTGTTAACAAGGGACGTAGAACTACAAATGCAACTGACATGCTCATTGTAGAGGCATATCGAGAAATCTTTTAGAAACATCCGCATCTATTGCTAAAAGATTCCATATGTCTGACACATATGTGCATGAGATCTTTGACCGTTATGTCAAGCTGGACAGGCTTTCTCTTACAGATGCCATTTCCATTGATGAAGTTCACCTAGATATGGATGATGACTGTAAATACGCATTGGTCATCCAGGATTTCCATTCCGGTGACCCCATTGACTTGCTTCGCAGCCGAAGAACTTCCGTAACGGAACCGTACTTTGTCTCAATCCCTGCAACAGAACGGAATCAGGTAAAATACCTTATTTCCGACATGTACAATCCTTACATTGCCTATGTAGAAAAGTACTTCCCCAACGCAATGGAAAACTACTGTGCATTTAGCAAAAACCACACTTGCCTTAAATGGCTTGACTACATAATAACACATCAAGAACTAGAAGAAGCAGACTCTCTCTGTCACGGAAACTGGATAGAGATTCAACGCAAGAACCAATACATTCAGCCCCTACTCAACAATGCTTTAATTTATTCTTTTCCAGATTTTCAGATTAGAAATCCACCAGTGCCTAACCTCTGAAAATCATCATAAACTCCTATTGTAAGTAATTCCCATCATATGGTTTATCCATCATTTTTCCAACCATCTCACATATAAGGTTTGAATCTAATTCAACATTGTCTATTCCTTGCAAATAATAATCAATATTCTCTTTTGTGATTTTATTTGCTCTTTTACTCAATCCCATGCATGCAATGAAAATTCCTTCATTAGTGCAATCATATATATCTTTATCATTTCTCTTATTATATTTCATATCAAAAGCATTCAGGAACTTACTAAACGTAGCATCACCTAAAAACGTATTCACTTTATGAAAATATATATACAATAAATATTCCTTGAAGTATTGTCGTTGAGCCACTTGATCCTCTTTTAGCATTCGCTCAATACCTTTAAAGAAAATTCTGGAATATATAATTTCAAATATTTTTCTTCTATACTTATAATTATAACCCCTTTTAATACCTAGTGAGCGAATTAATTGCATTGGAATTGTTGAATATCCTCTTGTCTCATCAAAAACATTTCTTACAAATTTATTTCCTGCCATAAAAACATATGTAATCTTCTTTCTTCCAATCTGTCCTTGAATCTTGTTTTTCAGTATCTTTCCCAAATATTTGGGTGAAAGAAACGAAAAAGCTTTTCTTTCATAATATGCCTGATCTTCAATTGAAATCAATATGGAACATGCATCATTCAATTTTTCATTAAACTCAACTTTGTTTATCGGAAAAAATGTAAATACTTTATACATTTCCCCAAAAGTATGTATAACATATTTTTGTTGTAACGTAACTGTTAATGACCACGCCATAAACAACACCGATATTATTTTAAAAATCACTTCTTGCTCATTCAAGATTTCTGGCAACTTTATTCTCAACATTAAGAGGGCACAACATATCCCACCGAAGGCATATTGCGAGAATGAAATGTATATAAAGTCAATTATTTTATATATTGGGTTGACTAAAATCTTAAATTTTGTTTCATCAGAAGTAAAAATTTCAAAAAAGCAAAACAAAGATACCACCAGCAATACTAATGCCATTTTTACACCGATTATATTTAAGACAGTCAACGCATAAACACTAATATAAATGATTGCCATTCTCTGATATTCCCTCAAATCTGAATAATTATAAATAGCAATCATTGCAAAGAAAAAAACAAAAATAGTATCTTCATTAAACAATATTTCCATTTTATCGTTTGTATAATTCCTTTCACAGAACCCTCGTACAGTTTTTCTAAATCAGTTAGTGACATATAATCACAATATCTATAGATTCATTTTCATGTATTCGCTGTGCCTAGTCCCTTCTATTCCATTTTTTCTTATATTTATTGTTCTTCCTAAATATGAGAAAAATGGTAAAATTTTTAATGATTTTTCAGACATCACACAGCTTAATGTATTACGAGGCAGCACGCCCATATAAATAAAGTGCTTTGCATAGATTTCGAAGCTGTATATCATCCCCCTGTACAGCCCTTCGGATATAAGAATACGGACCTACAACGCCATAACTGCTTACGCCACTATTTGAGAATGTAATTGTATAATCAGTTGACAAAAGCTTCGGCAAAATTGACTTTATTCTGATGCAAAACAGCTTTCCATCAAGCTCAGCTGAAAATTCGCTGCTGTCAAGTCTGCCGGTTTTCTCATTAGTAACATCTATATTATATTTCTGCAGTATTTCATCAAGTGCAAGTGAGTTTTTATTAATGAAATACAGCTTCATATCAGTTCCGTTTCTACATACAAGTGATGAGCCTATATACTCCAAATCATCATTACTCATTGATGCAATATTTCCATCCACTGTCATTTTAAGGATTTCCTCAGTCGATAAAGCACCCACTGCATCATCTGTCAGCTCCTTATTCGCCAGATCAGATGTATCCACATTGAAATATAACTGCGCATACGCTCCATAATCCAAAAGAGCCTTTGCTATATTTTTCGAAGCAGAATCAGAATCTGTTTTGATTAAATCATTCAGATAATCTGCCGGTGCGAAGGCAAAGCTGTTGCTTTTCGTGCCATCACTCTTTATGACGCTGATTTCAACCTTTTCAGTAAGCTTCGCAGGAGCAGCCTCGTATGTGATTTTCTTTACCTGAGTATTATTGTACTCAGTTGTCTCAAACGCTGACAAAAGCCTATCTGTACAGGTGCCATCCGGGTATACAAACCTAACCATTGACCCTGCGTCATCCATAATATCTGTCGAAACGGCAGCATATAGATTTGCACGTACCAGCGTTGTCAAATCTACAGAATAGCCCTTTGCCGTAAGCTCATTTTCCGGCTCTGCATGTCTGGTTTCATCTGACGTAAAAGCTTTAATACAGAAATTGCCATATGGATATACTCTGTATCTGCCACTGCTATAATACAAGCTCTTTCCATTTCCCTGGCTCACCTGTCTGTCCCAGAGGAGAGTGTCACCGGTTGTTATCTTTGTTGCCTGCTCATAATCCAGGGCACTCTTATCAACCGATACCACTACAGCAAAGGTACTTCCCGGCTTAAGCTCCACCGGTTCTGCCAGCTCCACACTGTATATACCCGCAAAGGCTGTATTGCCTGTCGTTGTAGCCTGAGTCTGTTTCTCTCCACTTAATGGATCAGACGGATCCGTAAGATTTGTATACACATCTATTGTATAGCCTACATCCGCTATTCTGGTAAATGACAGCGATACCTCTCTTAGCTTCTCATACTCTCCATCAGCCTTATTGGGTACCGTAAATACGTTTGCCAGCCTATTGGTCAGATTAGTATTGTATACCTGAATTCCACCATCCAGCTGATAGTTGTGGTCTAATCCGTCATCATCCGAGAAATCAAATACCCACGCTGTATCTAACAGTGATTCATTATCATACGACATCCAAAAATAATCACAATATGTTCCCCAGCTATTTCGCACAAGCCAGGCTCCATCATTTTCCGGTCTCAATGACTCAGGGAAGTTCTCTTTTGAAAAATTATCATCCCAGCCTACAAGCATCACTGCATGTCCGGAACCTCTTTTTGCAGTATCATAGTAGGTATAATGCCCTGCACTGTCAAATGAATAAAACCTCATGGCACTGTCATTATGATAATACATCACACCGGCAGCCCCATGCTCCATAATATTAGCCTTCACCTCATCAGTATTTTCATGGATATTTATCTCATAAGCATTTTTCAGATGAGCCTTGCTGTAAGAGTATGCATATTTATCATCCAAGCCACTTTCCAGTGTACTGTCAGCCTGAGAATATGGCACCACGGCCTCGTCAACCGGACCTATCCACTGCGCCAGACGCCTTGAGCTGTATTCAAAATTGCCACCTCGTTGCAGGTATGAGAGTCCATTCTCATTATGGTATTTAGCCACATCCCCTGCAGTACCGCCCAGCGGATCTGTCACAAAATTGTATGCAAAATACGCAAGTTGTAGCTCACTGAAGTCGACATTCTTATTCACGGTTCCATCATTTATCAGGTCATACTCGGCAAGCCCCATACTGGCAAATGACCAACAGGTACCATATGGATTTTGGTCTCGTGCCTGTGGATACATGGTATCAAACACCGAAGCATCATCCGGAAAAGCCAAAGGCAGCTCTGCAAAGGTCGAAATTCCCGAGTCATATACAGGAGTATTGTTGTCCAGCTCACTCTCTATATATCCTCCCTGATATGACTGCAACAGATTTTGAACCTGTGTCCTCTCAGTTCTTCTTCCGTCCTCATTTATTACAGACTCCGTTGCTGCCACCGGTGTGGTTGATATAAGCAGTGTCGCCACCATAGCTGAACCGATTATTCTTGTTAAAAGTTTTTTAAATATCATTTACCTTTCTCGCCATCTCAGAATACATATACAACGCATTCATCAGATTCTTTAATTCTATTGATGAGTCTTTATCGTTTGCAACGCTGTATGCATAGCTTAACGGGCCATAATTAAGCTCTATGATTTGTGAGCTGTCCATACCTGTAACCCTGCATACATAGTTCTTATACAGGCCGCATGCCATTATTCCGCTTATATCTACACAGTATACTCCGCCGTCTGAGGCTTTTTTAGGCGTCAGACTGACCTCATAGCCATCTGTATCTATATAGCTGAACTTATAATTATTAATATCACTGCCATTATCTAAAATGAAATAATGTCTTACCGTCATCTCAGACTTACATATCAGGGAGCTTCCGTAATATGACAGTCCATTATTCTGACCATTTGCACTATCCGCTTTAATAACAGCCTTATATGCATCAAAATCAGCCGCATCTACAGCCTTATCGGCATTGCTTAAAATACCATTTGCCGGATTGTCAGTGTTATATTTAAAGAAGGTCTGCGCTGCGGTTCCATAGTTTAAGAGCGCCTTCACCAGTTTAACTGTTTCTGCCGGATACTCGTTTGATTTTGACAGGAGCTCGCTTGCATATTCCTTTACACTGTAGGAATACTCTTCCTTGGTATTGTTATCAATCACTATTCTTGTCTCGATGGTATCAGACATCTGTGCCACATTCACCGGACATGAGAACTTGTATAAGGTTTTACCGTTCTCATTTACCTCTGCGGCATCACTCGCATTAATCTTATATGTCTGACCAGCGATTTTGAATTCCAGATAAGCATCATGCTCAAACACCGAATCAGACATTTCCATGTAATAGTTTACATCAATGTTGTCTTTAAGGGTTATGCTTCTGCCATACAAGCTGACTGCAGGACTCACCGAAGCGTATTCAGCTGTAAATGTAAAGCTCTTTGCATTTCCTGTAGCATTTAATGTTACCGCTGCCTTGTCTGTAGTCCACGTCATTTGATTTATCGCATACGCTGTAATACCATTTTGAATACCGGAAATACTTGGCGGATAGGAAGAATTGTCTGCTGTTATTTCAAACTCTGTCTTTCCTGCATCCAGATTTTTCTGAATCCTGTCTGCATAAGCCTTTGCCCACTTCTCGGCATCTCCTGTCCTGACAAAATAGTTGTCGGCAAGGCTTGTTGAACGCGTTTTATACGTGTCTGTGGTATAGATTTTGCTATGCCCCGGATGTGCTATGGCCATCAGCTCATCCGTCAGCCCAAAATACAAATGTCTCTGGTCAAAGCTATACCAGTTATCGCTGCTGTCATCCCAGGTGCAGTCCGTCTGATACCACTGTCCGTCCAGCTTCATGGCATTCCAGGTGTGTCCATCATAGTTATCCCTTGTCTCGCCGTTTTCTATTCCTGCTGCAGTAAGGAGCTTTGCATATGCACTCTCATACGACTGACAGGTGCCAAGCTCTCTGGTCAGCGCACTCTCAGCCGAAGACCATTTCAGGGTTTTATCATACTCAAGCTGGTCAAGCAGCCAGTCATGCAGCCAAAGGGCTTTTGCATACTCTGAGCCATCAGTTTTGCTGTTGCACTCAGCTACTGCAGACCGGACAATCGAGTCAACACTCGGGTATTTATCATCCGATACACTTATATTGAAATTCACTCGCAAGTAAGTTACCCCTGCTGTTTTATCCATAACATAAAATCTAAAGTTATAGGTACCGGTAGCAGTCATGGTAAATGTATAATCGTTTGAAGCACACTCTGATGTATAATTCATCCACTCACCGCGGCTTGGATCCGCTACTGATTCGAATGCCCATTGATTTGGGCTCGAATAGCTCGGTGCATCCATTCGGAATTTATAGTTTCCTGATCCGCCTGTTGCAGACACATAGAATATGGTCGGCTGTCCAAGTACAGGATCATTCCATTCTGCTTTTAATGTCACAGCACCTGACGTGGCCTCCTCGCTATGCGCATATGTAGTCGACTCATCCCAGGATTTTTCAGTCATAGGATACTGCGCGTTAAACTCAGCAGACGTATAGTCCAGATAGTGGCTGCCTGCCACCTTCCATGATTTGCGGGTATGATCCTTAAAGTCTGCTTCTGACTTCAACAGGTACTCATTATAGGTGGTCGCATCCTGTCCATCCCAGGTACAGTCCACGTTATAGTATTTACTGCCGATTCGCACTATATTCCACCCATGCGCTCCTCCATTGCCGGTACCGCTGATAATTCTGACCGATAGCCCTGCTTCCTTGCACAGTCTGTAGAAAAGCACAGCATATCCCTGGCAGACAGCTTTTCCGGTGCAAAGAGCGCCATAAGCTGTATATATCTGTTCTTCTTTTGAATTGTATTCATAATCGACATGATTGCAGATATAGTCATGAATCTTTGTAATCTTTTTGGCTTCGCTGAGACCATTAAGCTGCAGTGTTGTCATTGCCTCAGCCACAGCCTCTGTCAGCTTGGCTTCCTGTTCCGCATTAGAATGATATGCCATGGTATATTTTATATATCCTGCAGTACTGTATGAAACATTACAGCCTGCATATCCATACAAAAGTGCATCCCCCTCCTGTCCGGTAGAGCTATCGTCGCACTTCATTGCATCATATAATAAATCCCAATATAGCCCATCTTTGTGTGAAGTAAACCAGGATGCAGGGAAATTCAAGGTTATTTCCGTTTCTCTGCTAACCATCTGCTTTCTGAGATATGAAACGGCACTGTCATAATCCGAAAAATACTGTCCTGTGGATGACCCAAAGAGCTGCTCGCCATCTGCAGACTCCTTATCTGAGCTTTCGGAGTCAAGCTTCCTCTTTAAATCATCAATGCTGATAACATCCTCATACAGTGGATTTACCACATAGATAGTATTTTCCTCCGGTTTCGTGACCTCTGATTGGTTGCTCTCAGATTGGTTACTCGAAACTTTGACGCTTTCCATTGTCGTTACTTCACTTGCCTCTACAATAGTTGATGGAACCATTGTAATCAACATAATGAATGTTAAAACAAGGCTAATTAGTCTTTTGTTCATACGTTGTTCCTCCCGACTTCTGCCATTATATAACAGCATTGCATTGTTTCAGTTTATTGATAACTTATAGTTCCATATTACTATTTTATTATGCGTGTTGCAATAATTTAATTAACAATTATTGGGTTTCTCCTTAGCCTGTGTATCATTTCTTTCTATTTCATTGATTATTTCATGTGATCATATTATAATTCTGCGGTGGTTTTAATTATGCAGTCTTTTTAATTTTTATATCCATAATACCAATACCAATATAGCGCATTCACCAGATTTTTTAATTCCTCAGATGAATTTCCGCTATTAATGACCTTCTGTGAATAGCTGAACGGACCATAGTCCAACTCGAAAATACAGGCCTTATTCTTTCCTGTGACTTTGCATGCATAATTACTATTCAGGTTGCGTGCCATTATTCCGTTTATATCTACACAATACACCCCATCTGAAGCCTTTTTAGGTGTCAGACTGACTTCATTGCCATATGCATTAACATAGCTGAACTTGTAATTGTTTATATCACAGCCTTCGTTCACCATAAAATAATGTCTTACTGTCATCTCAGACTTACATATCAGAGAGCTTCCGTAATATGTCAGTCCATTACTCTGACTATTTGCACTATCTGTTTTAATAACAGCCTTATATGCAGCAAAATCAGCTGCTGCTACAGCTTTATCTGTATCGCTCAAACCAGCATTTGCCGGCTTATCAGTGTTATATTTAAAGAAGTTCTGCGCTGCAGTTCCATAGTTTAAGAGTGCCTTCACAAGCTTAATGGTCTCCGCCGGATACTCGTTTGATTTTGACAGGAGCTCGGTGGCATATTCTTTTACACTGTAAGTGTATTCATTACCACTATTACCATCCACCACCATTTTGGCTTTAACCGTATCTGACATCTGTGCAGCATTTAGCGGACATGAGAACTTATATATAACCTTTCCGTTTTTCTCAACAGGGATTGCATCGTTTACGCTGACCTTATATGGCTGGCTATTATTCACCGTAAACTCCATATATGCGTTGCTGTTTGATTTGATACTTTCAGGAAGCTCCATATAGTAGTTCATATCAATATTATCTTTTAAAGTAAGGCTTCTGCCAACAAGCTTCTCAGAATCTTTTTCTACATTATTGGCGGTAAATGCTTTAATACAGAAATTACCATACACATTCTTAATAATTCCAACTGTGGGAATATGCCAACCCTGTACCATAGAAATAATAGCTTGCCGTATTATCACTTGACGCATGATTCTCCCACACCATTTCATTATTATAATTTACATCACCGACCATCGCTGCCTCAAGGTCAATGGCAGGTATATCAGTAGTCACTACAACCGAATAGCTTGTCCCAGGCTTCAGATTAACCGCTGCTTTAAGTGGAATTGTGTATACTCCGGCATAGGTTGTCTGCCCTGTAGTAGTAGCAGTCTCCTGCTTTGTTCCGCTAGTTGGCTTTGTCTTATCTTTTAAATCTGTATAAATCTCTATTGTATAATTCACATTCGTTTTAGATGTAATAGACAGGGAAACTGCTTTCAAATCCTCAGAAGATACTCCCTGTTTTGTCTGAGTAGTAAAAACATTGGCCAATTTCCTATAACCGTTTTGATGGGCTACATTTAATCCTCCATCAACCTGATAGTTGTTATCATATCCATCATTAGCAGAAAAATCAAACACCCAAGCCGTATCGGATAAAGAAAACGTTTCATATGACATCCAGAAATAACTCTGATTATAATATGAACCGGTTCCGTCTCCCCAACTATTACGAATAAGCCATGCACCATCTTTTTCAGGTTTAACACCATCTCTGAAATTATCTTTAGAATAGTTATCATCCCATCCAACAGCCATTACCGCATGACCTGCTCTGTTATCTGTTTTATCATTATAACTGTTATTTATGTAATGATATCCGGTATCATTATGACTATACATAATTCCCACTGCACCATATTTTTTTATGGCTTTTTTCACATCTGATGCATTTTCCTTGATATTAATCATGTATGTATTTTCCAGATGTGCCTTATCCTTTGAATATGCATATTCATCAGATAAACCTGTATTAAGAAAAGTATCAATAGTGCTTGCTGTATATCCGTTGCTTGCCACCTTACTATATGGTACATCACTCTCGCTTACCGGACCACACCACTGTCCCATTCTGCGTGCCGCCATCAAATAGTTGCCACCACGATTGAGATAACCATACTGAACACTTGTATTATTCATATAGTACTTTGCATAGTCCCCCACTGTTCCACCAAGCGGATCTAACAGCGAATTATATGCATAATATGCCAGATGCAGTTCACTAAGATCTATATTTTTATCAAACTCACCATCATTAATCAGATCAAACTCTGCAAGACCTATTGACGAAAATGTCCAGCATGTGCCAAGAGGATTTTGATTACGAACAGACGGATATTTCGCCTTGATATCGCTGACTCCATTTGCCGGATACTTGTTCTCTATAGTTTCATCTGCAGAATATCCCCAATCATCAGAATACGGCACCGCCTCATCCGGTTCATACACCGGCGTATTATAATCCAAATCACTCAGAATATATCCACTTGTAATGCTATTATCTACAATTGGCTGTTGTTCTGCTTCAACGCCTTGTCCTGCTGACACCGGTTCTGCTGCGACCGAAACAGCCGCACCTAATATCATAGCCACACTTAACACCAATGATAAAAACTTTTTTGTCTTCATTCGACTTCCTCCATTAAAATAATCCGCTACACCTATATCCAGTATAGCGGATTACCATGTAAAATATAATTACAATGTATCGTTCTCCATTGTATTAACTCCTCTTACGTTTCTTCTTCAAATGTAGGTAAAACCACAACTGACGTCACATTAGTCAATCGGTATAATTGGAAGCTCTATCACTCCGTTATCAGATTTCGGTTCATTATTATTAGTCATTCCTGAATTGTTTATTTCAGATTTTTTATCAATCTTATCACCTGTTTTATTTACATTGTCTGAAGTGTTTTCTGATTCATCATTTTTCATTATATCAGTCTCATATGAATTCCTGGAATCATTATTATCGGTGTTTTCTGATGAGCTCTTTGTATCACCAGATTTGTCCTTATCATCGACTACTGTTGCTTTGTCTTTTGAGGAATCTGATGAATTCTTATCCACATTACCAGTCTCTGTATTTTCTGTATCCAATATCATCTCTGTAGCTGATACTGCCTCTGTGGCTATTTCTGAGCTTGTTTTATTTTCAAGCGCTATATTCTTTGCAGACAGTGCTGCAACTGTAATTGCTACGCCAAAAATCAATATCACTATTGTGCTAACCATTTTTTTGTTAAAATTAAATTTCATTTTCTATATCCTAGTATAATAATGGTGTAGTCAATCAAGACTACTTGGTTAATAAGTTTCTGTAAATCAGATTACTAAAGAAGGGATTCTTCCTTCATCAGATACTCTTTACTTGTCCAACTATATGGCAAAAATACTTGTAGCATTCCATCTCTTCTTACACTAATTTCAAAATACTGCCGATAATACTCAATTCCTTCAAGCCCAGCCTTGCTCAAATAATCATCAAATATTCTATTGATATTTGCAAATATTTTCAAAGCCTGCTTACGGTTGTGCACTACAATGCACTCGCTTAAATCATCAATTGAGTGCTCTTTAATATACCCATCATTGCATATATATCTATGTTCCTTTTTTACCAATTCAGCCAAGCTGCAAGTAGATGACTTTTTAAATTCGAAATAGAAATCTATAGGTTCTGTCTTATAATCGTCAGACGCTGAAAAATCCTCTAAAAAATTCCACTTTTCATAATTTTCTTTTATATATGCATGCTTTTTAGCAAGCTGAATTTCCTCTAACTTCAACTCTCAAAGTCAGGAATTATACTCTAGTACTATATTTTATACAACAATTTATTTAATTTTTTGATATTCAAACCAATACATTGCATCAAGCAACGTCTTCAATTCAGAGGTTAGCTTTGAACTGCCATATGCTTTTGCAATGTAGTTCATCGGCTGATAGTCCAATATAGTTTCTGTATTTCCATTCGATACTATCGTCCTCATGCCAGAAAAGAAATTTCTGTTTGTACAAGTTACTTCTATATAATACATGTCTTTATCTTTCGAACGACATGGTGTAGCATAGCCTATCATATCTCCGCCCACATACGTTGCAAACGAATAATTTGATATATCTCTGCCGGAATCAAGCTTAAAATAGTGTCTGAGCTTTACATCATCTCCCACCACAAGGCTCGATCCGTAATAGTGTATTCCACTCATTGAAAATTGGCGGATACTTGAATTGGCAGCATACTGCTTCAACGTTGCCTGTGGAATTTGTTGTATCGTCTTATCGGCATTCGTAAGGCTTCTGTTGGCTAATGCAGATGTCATAAATCCAAAATACTGCTGTGAGGCAGCGCCATAATTCAACATCGCTTTTACCACCGGCTTATATGCTGCATATTCTTTTGTATTGCTTGCCAATAAGCTCTTGGCATAATCCTCTACTGATGTTGAAAATGTATCCAGCACTTTTCCACTATTAGAGAGTAACTGTAAATTTACTTTTTCGGTCATCTCAACTGCGCTTATATCAATTCTTGAGCAATATGATTCGCCATCACCAACCGGGCTCCGGTTCAATGCCACATAGTGTGGTGTTCCGCTGTCACCTTCATAGGTGTACTTGACCATGCAGTCTCCTATGTCATACGTAGAGCCGGTCATTTTCCAGTAGATATTTAGACCGATATTATGATTCTCCAATAAGGATATACTCTGACTCTTCGATACACTTACCTTTTCGCTTCCTGTGTTTGTATTTTGACTTCCGGATGAGGTATTTCCCGGATTTGCATCTTCTGACGAATTTCCATGATCTCCGTCTGCCTGTCCATCTGTTACCAGATACCATAATGGTTCTTCTTCAAAATAAACATTACCGGAAGCATCAAGTGCTCTTATTCCTATACAAAAAGCTCCTGATTCCGAGGCATTTGCCGGTGTTATTTTAAGCTTATTCTGTGAAGTCTGCTCTATGTTTACCGCAACTTTATCCTCTTTTTCGCTTATATACCATTCGTATGCAACATTATCTACATATTTACTTACAGCCTTGCCACTCTTATCATAGGTTATCTGCTTTGTTCTAAGATTGTATGTATATGAGGCGCCGCGGTTTATAAGCATACCTGTGCTGCCACGTTCTTCATCGAGTGTATATGTGGCAGGAACCACTTCATACTCAGCAGTTTTCTCACCGGTACGTTTTTCCTTGCCATAATAGTAGTGATAGCGTACTGTGAGTTTTGTCTTTCCAGGCTTCATTCCGGTATATTTCCACTCATTACCGGCATTGGATATTTTTATGATGCTTTCATCCTGAGAAATTACTGAGTCAACTACATATATGTATTTTTCCCCGCCAGCCTGCGACCGCGTATCCTGTGTCAGTTCGCCTTGTCCGTTAGTTCTGATATTTTCTGTCTGATTGACACACACTGTTCCGGCTGCAAAGTCTATATCAAAGCCATCCTCAGAAACAAGCTTAGCATTTGTCTTAGATACCTCAGCAGTTCCATTGTAAGCAATCGCAGTAATATCAATATCCTGAGGGCTGTACTGGCTCAGCCAATTCGTAGATAAAGTAAAATATACCGCATCCCCAAGAACTCTGATTGTATATGAGTTCCGGTCAATTGCATTCTCACTTCCATCCGATATATAAAACAGCTTATATGAATCACAAGCCGTAGAAAGATTGCTCTTTGATACACATACTGTCAAATCAGTGCCTTTTCTATAAGCGTAGCTGCCCTTAGTGAATACAAATCCTGATTTATATTCTGTCTGTGCAGACTGAACATTTATTGATGCACTGTCTGAATTGGTGTCTGCATATGTGATTGTGTGAATCGGTGTCAGGGCGAGAGTGAATGCTATTCCTAACGCAATTGGTTTTGTCTTATTAATTTTCATGCTCAACTTTTCCTAACATAATAATTTCTCTACCCCAATAATTATATAACATATACCTGTTCTATTGCAATCTTACACGCCACTGCATTAGTGTATCGTATCATCAATAGCCACCTCAATACCTGCATCTTCGATTTGATGAGTCGTATAATTACAAAGCTGTGCATAATTCTTAATTTTGACCACATTGGTGCCTGACCCCACTGTGGTCTTTCATCTATACTTTGATAAAGCTTAATAAGGACAGTATAATGGCCTATGGCTGAACAATCAAGAGGTCAGGTGATGGACAAGATAAGAAATCATAAACAGTAAACATTAGAGGCAACTAGCCTAAACGGATGCTCTACTGTTTAACATATAATAGAAGCCCCAGTAGTTCCAGCTACTGGGGCTTCTATTTGGGTGTGCCATGACACTCTTTAGCATTTCAATCTAGAACATCTTATATTTATGTTCTAAAAATTTTTTAATATATCTCTACTTAAATATCCTAATTTCGGTTTTGTAATTGATTTATTATGGTTTTTCTTTCATCCCCTTGAATTCCCAAAGCATTTAGTGCCTGATCCACTGTAAGTTTCATATTCTCCATAAGATTTTTCACAGAAATCATCTTTTCCTTTACCGCATATTCCTTTGCATATTCCTTTGCATATTCCTTTGCATATTTTTCAACTGCTTCACACATTTGCTCACGCCCCTTTTCAGTATCCTTAAAATGCTTTACAGCTTTTGCTAATGCAGCATAATGAATCTTATCTGAATCTGTCTGACGAAAATCATTCATTAGCTGTCCAATTTCATCATTACCTTTATAGTTACCATTTACATATATAATATGGGAACCATCATCAAATAATTCTTCTGTTTCCCTTATATATCGGTCTATGTGATATACTGGTAAACCCTTTCTAAATTTATCATGTTTATATATAAATATGATATACGAATCCTTAAGTTGCCTGAACTCCTGTCCTTCGTCTAACATTTTAGAATCTACCATACTGCTATGATATCTTGCTCGTCTGATATGTGCCCCTGCCGAATTTCCTTGTACTTCAATATCAATTTCATCGCCGTTCACATCAATCGCATGAACATCCAATGTTATATTTCTTCCACCTACTCCATGACTTTTTATCTCATCTTGTCCAATAACACTAATTACATTAATGTTCCTTCCCAATATGATTCTAAGCATAAGCTCTGTTGCTTCGATATTATTGTCGAAAACTCTACTCATTAAATCATCATCAAATAGAGTAAGTTTATCCACCAGTTCATTAACATTTTCCTTAGCCATTATATCCTCTCTTTCAAATTCATATTACCACGTATCGGTATTTCAATCAAATAAAATAATCATAAAGAATGAATTATTCTTTTTGCATCTGGACAACCATACCCAGTACTCTTCATTTGAATATATAATCCTCATCCCCTCTTGTACGAATTTTTTCGTTTTTACGTATCACATGGTATAAAATTACATTTTTTCTAGTTGTTCATCTTCAAAGCATCCATATAGCCCAAAAGTCTCTTTTGCTGCTCATAATCCAACTGCTGGTATGTCTCAACTACCATTCCAAGTTCAGTATCTTTTGCAAAAACATATGTCTGATTATCCCTGCTTCTGGTTCCAATATGCTCTGCTCCTGACAATAACTCATATGGCGAAATATCCATTCGTCCTAATTCAATGTATTTACTTTTTCATTCGAACAAAACCTCGAACACCTAGCTTAATGGCATTGCCACCACCACCATATTAGGCGGGGGAGTGCACGGAAAGAAATGCTCAATATGAGCTGAATTGTTGTAAATTCTTCTCATACAATAGCAGCATATTCTACCCTGCTCCTTGATAAGAGCCTCGCGCAGCATTCTTCTTCTTTCAATTCCATCACTATCATTGCCTGCGAAATCAGCTTTATAATGAGGTTGCCTATTATTAACTTCCACAAAATCTGATTTCCATTGTTCAAACCATTGCGGCGCACTTCTTTTATTAATTTGTTTCACGTCTTTTACCCCTTGATATTAGTATCCTTGCCTTAGAAATACCATCAGCATAACCATTTGTTTTCTTATCCAATATATCCACTATTTTCTCTGCTTCATCATACTTCTTATCTTCAATACACTTGTACATCTCATCAATCATTCTCTTGATGTCCTGATTAACTGAAGACGTATTCATTACTTCCTCTAAAATAACATTTGCATCCCATCCCACAAAGGATTCATAGGTCTTAAATAGAATCTCATTATCTTCATTATACAGATATAATAAATTGACAGAATCATCCATCTCACCCAAAATCTGCGGAGAATGTGTAGTAATAATAAACTGGATATTGGGGAATGTGTCTCTTAAAACATTCAATACCTTTCGTTGCCACGATGTATGCATATGCAAATCCAATTCATCAATGAGCACAACACCCGAGCCTTCCAAAGGATTCACATCTTTACCCGGATTTGCCAATGCCATTCTTCTTGCCAAATCTCCAAATAGAGCTATCGTGCATTTTTCTCCATCCGATAACTGATCTATCTTTAAAGACTTGCCGTTTTTATTGACCTTCATTGCCAAAGGTCTTCTCTCTATCCGAATGTCCTCAAATCCATCAAGCATAGCTAACATTGCTTTTTTAACAGCTGCAAGGCTTTTATCTTCATATTTTGAATCATCTCTAACCTTTATCTGATTCTCTATATCCTCCTGATTTCTGAACCATTTAAATAAATTTCTAAAATCTATCGTACTTTCTATAGCTTTGTCAAATGCATCCAGTTTTACAAACTGCTCTTTAGGTGCCCTGACCGGCACATCAAGCACCATTCTATTTACTCCATAATTAACAAAAATGGGCATGCTCTTATTATCCGACTCTTCTATCCAATTGCCATTGCCATCATCATAACCCATTTGTATATATAACGATTGAAACTTATCTGTAAGTTTTTTAAGAGCACTTGTATTTCTTTTTTCACCTTTAGCCCTGTCAATTGTGCGTTCATAATATATGCTTTCGCCATCCTCAAAATCGAAATCAGCCTTTATGCCGGTCGCAGACTTTCCATAGCTAATAAAATCTTCATTGAATCTGGCTGTCTTACTTCTCACCGTTCCCATCAGCTTTGCAATGATATCAGCATATAATAAATCTATAGCTTGGAGGATTGTTGACTTGCCAACGCCATTCACACCAAGAATAACCGTTGTCTTATTATCAAGCTTTATTTCCAGATTGTCTATTCCCTTAAAATTTTGTAATATTATCGAATTAAGCTTCATATCCCTACCTCACGATAACTCTTCAGATTGCAGTAAAAAACAATTTATATTTTACCACTTTTTCCTGTACTCACTCTGACTCATCCCCTCTACCTTCTTTGCAACCCTCAAAAAGTTTGATTACCCAAATTGGGGCAAACCCTTAAAAAGTTTGATTATCCCAAAAACTTTAATTTGCCAATAAAATATAGATATGAAAATGAAAGAAGGGACTGATTATATGGTAATTTCAAACAATATCAAGGAAATCTGTGAAGATCGCGGATTGCGACAGTATGACGTTGCAAAAGCCATCAGCTGTAACGTAAGAACCGTCGGACGGATAGAGCGGGGAGAAAATGCTCCATCTGTTGAGTTTACTCTACGCGTATCAAAGTATTTTGATAGAGATCCATTTTATACTCATGTTATTTACTCAAAACTTATTATATAATCCCTATTTCCTAAATACTTATCAATCATGACATCTATAACTGAACAATAATACATAAGTAGATTTAAGAAAAATGCTGCATTTCTATATTCTTTCACATTCTTCCTTTATTTTCTTTACTTTCTCCCATAGTTTATTATAATTCATCTCATCATTTATTATCTCATTCAAACTCATATTCACTAATTTACCATTAGACCGATAACTAATCATGCTAAACATATCATCGAACAATAATGAATTAATATCGTCTATCAAGTCTGTGGAAAGTACTGATACATACATATCAAAACAAACTCTTATTTCTGATTGAATTTTTTCGCATTCATAACTAATAGCAGAATTAATCTCTTTTTCATCTTTATTATTATTACGAACCATCTCAGTTTGACAATGAAGGATATCTAATTGTGACAATAGTTTCTCTTTAATAAACTTCTTAGCATACTTCTTTAATATATACTCTCTTTTTTTATTCGGAAAATACACCTGTATAAAATAAAAAATAATCGCAGCTATTACAGATACTGATATACTATTAAAGAATTCCTCAATATAGTGTTTCCCATCAATTTTTGTTATATCTCCAACTATATTTTGCCAAATATAAAATATGCAATATAACACCGCTATCAACATAACTATCAAAATCCGATAGTTGTCCTTAAAAAAATCTTTAACATTTTTTTTAATTAAAAATTTCATACTTTTAAATTTGCTCATTGCTTCTTTTATTTTTTTCTCTTTCTTTTCCTTAATACTTTCATCAATCGATTTAAATGTTTTAGAATATAAATCTGTAATATAAAAGTTAAAATTATCTAAATTGTACAGAGTAGTAATTAAATAATTTGCAGCATAGGAAATAATATAATTAGCTATTATCAAACACCAAAATACAAAAAAACCATTTTCTTCTTGATATTCTGGTAAAACCCGAACAGCGATTCCAGTTGCTGATACATTAATAATAACGGATAAAACCTTCATAAATCCGGATATCTTATGCTTATACATGAGATATATAACCAATTCATCTTTACTGACGCTATATTTATCAGCTTCGTTCTTAATTAAATTAGCACAAAACGTCTTTCTTTCATGATTCTTTGCTACATACAGATTATTATATTTTTTCACTTGCCCAAATTGGATCCATGATCCAATTATAAAAACAGCTAAAAATATTAAAAATAAAATATTTAACACCATACATCTATAGCTAAATTTTAACACTAGAATTTCAAATGCAATGTCAACCAATGCAATACCTAATAAACTCCATGACAATATTCTTATACATTTTGGCTCATGAATTAAGTTCTTTTTTTTCTTTTTATAATTTTGTTTAATTTCTTTTAAAATAAATTTATAATATGTTTTCAATTATAATTTTCCTCTGAACTACCTATGGCAATATTGCCACTTCATCTAAATCTATCCACGTGAGAATAGCACTTGCTGCATCATGATATGAATTAGAGTAACACACGCTCCTATCATAAATACATTTTGAAATTACTTCCTTCAATTTATCAACTGTTTTAACTCCGAAAACCGGCATAATACTCTCACAGAACTGTCTTGATTTCAGTCTTTTCCATATTGAATCACTTTCGTCTGCATATACATAAAGGGTAGGAAACCATCCAAACCACTGAGTTAAGGTACCCAATTTCAAACCATTATAAACCTGATATAAAAATAAATCGGCATTTGCCATAGCTCGTCCGGAATAAATCGGCAAAAACTCTCTTTGCGTGCAGACAAAATGTCCCATAAGTGTATACTTTCTAGATAAATCTCCACCCAAAGTTGGTTTGATATTTTCTTCAAGCATTTTTGAATAAAAACAAAATTTCTCATAACTTGCAGGTACTTTTTCACTCCCCAATCCAGATTTCCTGATAAAATATGTATGTACTAACAAATCATGAATGTCCTGATAGAGTTCAAAATGTAACATATAGGTAACTGTACATAAAAACAACTCCCATATATGAAGTCTGAACAAATCAAAGTCATTTTCTCTACATGACATTGTTTTTGGATCAAATGTATAAGCATTAAAAAGAACGTTATACATACGTTCAAATTCATCTGCCATAATTTTTCCAAAACTATCTAATTTGGAAAAGACATTTAAATGGTCAAGAAAAACATCTCTATATTCCTTCATCTTTTTAAAATTCTCAAGATATGTTTTATTATCAATATTGCTCACATAAAACTGTTTAATAGCTTCAATATATGTATCTACAAAATCACGAACTTCTACCTTCTTCATTCCACTTAAATCTGTCAAACTTATCTTCTTTGTTTTCTCTTTGATTTGATACAAATCATCCGGACTATCTTCTGTTAACCAACTAGGTGGAGTTCCAATTTCCGGTTTACGCTGAGAAGGTGCATCATAAATTATACGAATCAATTTCTCATATTCTTCCTCATAATTATCACTCGAAAAATCTAAATATAAACGAGATTTCAAAAAAGACGGAAGATATTCATTGCCAAGCTCATCTCTTTCCATAACTATAGGAATAAATTTTTGTTGATTTGCATGTCCATAGACTTCATCAGATATAATAGTTGTCTCGTTTCCTACCCCACCACTACGTTTATTAGCTTTTTCTGTATATAGTCTATCTGAAAAAATCAACACTTTATCGATTTCAGGATTTGTAACGCATTGTTCCATATAGGCATACTTATCCTGGCCTTCCTTCAAATCCCAAACATCAAGTTTTACATCAACTCCATCATGTCTCATACGAGTTGCCAGCTCAATAATATTCTGTTGATACTCTTTGCTTGTCCAACTATATGACAAAAATACTTGTGGTATTCTATCTAACATTTATTTGTCCCCCCCTATTATCTAGTTTAATTTATTATTAATTTTACCACTTTTCGAATATGCATCAAATAATTATTCTTCATTCGTTTGGGTCTTTTTATAAAACATCCTTAATCTGCTCTATTAAGCTAGATTCATCTATATCCTCCGGCAGAAAATCAACATACTGTACTTCTCTAGTAACAAGATACCAATACCAGCCATACAAGCAGAATTTATAACTCTCCTCTAAAGCATATAGCTTAGAATATTTCCCAACATAATTGTTCCCAGCACCCCATGTTTCAATATGTACCGGATACAAAGAAGTGCTCTCTTCATCCGAAATAATCCTTGCGTATCCATTCTCATCAATAACAAGTCCGTTATTATTCCTGTCATCAGCATTTCTCATTAAGGCTTCAATTTCAGCTTTCGTAAACAAATGCTTTGGCATTCCATCTCTTCTTACACTAATTTCAAAATACTGCCGATAATACTCAATTCCTTCAAGCCCAGCCTTGCTCAAATAATCATCAAATATTCTATTGATATTTGCAAATATTTTCAAAGCCTGCTTACGGTTGTGCACTACAATGCACTCGCTTAAATCATCAATTGAGTGCTCTTTAATATACCCATCATTGCATATATATCTATGTTCCTTTTTTACCAATTCAGCCAAGCTGCAAGTAGATGACTTTTTAAATTCGAAATAGAAATCTATAGGTTCTGTCTTATAATCGTCAGACACTGAAAAAGCCTCTAAAAAATTCCACTTTGCATAATTTTCTTTTATATATGCATGTTTTTTAGCAACCCGAATTTCCTCTATTTTCGCCCTTTTGACTATCTCAGTATCGCTCTCTTCGTCACATGCAGATATCTCAAAAGGATTTTCATCAAAGAAAGAGGCTCTTAATATTCTGTCATCCAATTCTTTCCTTGATAAATCCGCATATTTTTCATCGTTTGCTGCTATCTTATTTATCTTCAGATACATTTCCATAAGATTCTCTATATATTCTCTGAATTCATCATTAGATACCATGCCATGACGTCCATCGTAAGTACCTGTTATTCCATTATAAGGACCATTTTTCATAGCAAACAGAAACGTGCCATCCAAATATCTTTTCAAATCATGAGCGCCCTCTGGTAATGGTTCTCCAGAATCATAATCATATACACCATACTGGAAACTTGAAGCATCTACATAGTGTCCAGGTGTATCCTCTACCAAATACTCAAAATCTAAACTATCGTATCTGTCAATAATCGGTGATAATTTTTTCAAATCAAGGCGAAAATAACTCCACCTATAATCTTCTGAAAATCCTTCATAGTATAATACCTTTGGTTTTACAAGATAGCACAAATCATTTTCGTCATATAGATAAATACAATTTTCTTCTGGTGCTCTCTTCGCATATGCAAAATCTGTTCCCCCACGATCAGATAATAGCATATGATTGTATGCAGGTGTGTTGCCTATAATATTCAAAACATCAATTATAATATCAATATCTCTCCATGCTGAAGAACCCGGCACGTTTTTTCCAAACAACTGCTTTGTCAGAAATTCCCAGTCACTACTCTGTGATTTATCAAAATCAACCGCTATCTCCTGCCAAAGTAAAAGTCTCTCCGTGAATTCATGAATATCGGGTCTTACGTCCGGATTATTGTCGGTCGCTTCTTTCAACAATTCATCAATTTCTACCAAATGCTCCTGCCTGAACCTGGACACATATCGCAGACTATGACTCTGATCCAGGTAATCATACACTCCATCAAAGCCCTTTTCATCACCACTCAAAAACATCCACAATGTTTTCGCAAGTGAGAATACATCTGCTTTACTTGCATCTGCCTGCTTTGGGTTTCTCTTCATCTCCGGGGCAATCGTAAATATTGCCCCCAGTCCCCTGTCTGACTTTGTGAAATCATCATTATCCGGAAAGTCCACCAATCCAAAATCACCAAGAGCAAATCTTCCACCATAATAATAAATATTGCTTGGCTTTATGTCCCTATGATGTATCCCCTTGTCATGTAGTGCACAGAGTGTTTCACATAACTGCAAAACTCCATCAATAATTTCATTAAGAGATTTTTTATTTATAAAATTCATTACAGGTTCAGCAATCGGCATCGTATACCAATAATCATCCATAGAATAAGATATTATTGGAATAATCCCCTGTATCAAGTCACAGTTATCTCTAGCAATCTGAATCTCACTGATAAATCTAGACTTTTTCTCCTCACTCCTATTATTGCTGCGAAGTTCTTTTAATGCATATCTACTCCCTGATTTGTTATCCTCAACCAGATAGACATCAGCATTTCCACCTTCTCCTAATTTACAAATTTCAGTATATAATAACGTCCATTTCTTTACTTTTGATTTCCCCATAATACACACTTCTCCATCTACATAGGTCATCCATTCCCTACTTCCAATTCGTCACAATCTCATCAAGAATCATATTATTCTACCCAGGATGCTTACGTTTCGAGCGGATATTAGAAATCCACTTTCCAAGTTTCACACCATCCACAGTATAACTTGGTTAATACCACATCACATTAGTCAATCGGTATAATTGGAAGCTCTATCACTCCGTTATCAGATTTCTGTTCATTATTATCACTCGTTCCTGAATTGTCATTATCTGAATCACCTGTGCCTGAACCACTATCTCCAGAATTGTTTGTCTCAGATTTTTTATCAACCTTATCACCTGTTTTATTTACATCGTCTGAAGTGTCTTCTGATTCATCATTTTTCATTATATCAGTCTCATATGGATCTCTAGAATCGTTATTATCGGTCATTTCTGATGAGCTCTTTGTATCTTTCAAGTTGTTGTCCTCTTCTTTTGTAGCTGTTGAACTTTTGTCAGAATTATTTGTTTCATCAGATTTGTCCTTATCATCGGCTACTGTTGCTTTGTCTTTTGAGGAATCTGATGAATTCTTATCCACATTACTAGTCTCTGTATTTTCTGTATCCGATAGCATCTCTGTAGCTGATACCGCCTCTGTAGCTATTTCTGAGCTTGTTTTATTTTCAGGCGTTATGTTCTTTGCTGACAGTGCTGCAATTGTAATTGCTACGCCAAAAATTAATATCACTATTGTGCTAACCATTTTTTTGTTAAACTTAAATTTCATTTTCTATATCCTTTTTATGTAATTTAATTTTTATGAAAGTTCAGCCTTCTCTTAATGTATCACAGAAGGTTTTTATTAATATCCTTACCGTTTCCAACTATTCCATTCTTTCCAGCTTAATTGGCGAATTAGAATTTTCATATTATCCATCATAAAAATTGTACGCAGTTCAATATTTATTACGTAAAATTAATCTTCATATTCCAATTCACAATCAATACAAAATGTTCCCGAGTTTCCCATTCGCTCATATGGATGTTTATAACCACAACTAGGACAAATAAACCCTTGTTCATTAGTTACTGCACATCTAGCACAAATCGGCTCGCCTTTATAATCATGATAATTACCCAAATCATTAAACCCTAAAATTTTTCCACACTCACTACATTTAACAACATTTTTTTCAAGCCATTGTTTATCCTTCTCCCGCATCACACTCATTGAATCAATGCAGTCAAAAAGTGTATCATCTTCTGACAAATCCACAAACATATTACACATATCAGCACAAACACCTATAAATGTTAATTTATACTTACGCTCCTCTTCCTTTTCCATTTCGCTTTCATCAAATTCAAAATCTAACACTATTTCATGTTCAAAACGATGAATTTCTTCTGACTCTATATAACTTTTAACAATATATTCATCATCCTCTTTATCATAATATGAATTGTTTGTATCTAAATATCTACTTTTCATTCTCAAATAAAAATATGCAGTCAAAAATGCTTGTGCATCTCCATCATCTTTAACCTCAGCATAGTTAAATTCATATGAAATATCTTCTGTTTCAATGTCCACCACTTCAAATTCTTCTCTCTCGTCAAAAGAATATGTAATATTTTTAAGTAAATCATCTAATTGTTCTTGAATGCTCTCATATTCAAAATCATTCTCAAAATAATTTTCAAATGCCTCATGAATACTATCTGTTCTTTGTTGATAGTGAAGAAAATCTATAAGCCTTTCAAACACTAGAAATTTATCATTTCCTAAAAATGCATTCCTAAATCCTTTATCAGATGAAATAACTATTATTCTTTTATTTAACCTTTTTTGATAATTTTTCAATGCTTTTATCATAATTGCATCTTTAAATTCGTTCGGTTTTTGCGTCTCAAAAGGTGCTTTCTTTTCAAAATAATCCTGCATAATTTCTTCCATGTCAATTTCTTGAAGCAAAAAGCTTTCAGCACGATTTTGATTCAAAAAATCATGAAAACTTTTAATTACAGCATCAATAGCATGTGTTTCATCCATCTCTGCCAATTTTTCTTTATATAAATCATGATTCCGTAAAGCCGCAAACTCTCTTTTTTGCAAAGCCTTATTTAGTTCCCTAACTGCTCTTTCCAAATCCGTTTTTATATGTTTTTCTACTTCACCTATACATATACTACATGTTAACAACACAAGTCCATCATTAGAAACTAATTCCGAGAACTTTTTCATATGCATGCTACCAAAAGAATATCCTGCATTTATGTAAATATTTGTATCTAAAAAAATATATCTTTCCATAAAACCTCCATATTTTATCAAAATAACAGCGCTTCTATCCTTCTCAACAGTTATCCAGTATGGCATTTTAAAGTCATCCGACATAAACAACTCATAAGATGAGTAGTTGATATAATGTTCTGCCTTGTACTGTTCAAAAGACAGATATTCCTAATCCACCTGCACATGGTTTGCACTTGCCAGAAACAGTGCCCCCATAGCCAGCAGCAAGATACAAGAAATCAGTTTTGTTTTAATTCGTGCAAATTTCCTCATAATTCTGTGACTCCTTATATTTTTTCTGCAAACCTTTAGTACTAATAATAACATACCACCATTTTCTTTAAGATAAAAGAAAAATCAAAAAATAATCTAAAGAAATCCACCATACCATCCTCGGTATAGCGGATTTATAAATTAAGATAGAGGACATCTCGCTGTCCTCTATCTCCTAGCGCGATTATTCAATTCCCATCGAATACTGCTTTGCTGCTTCATTATAAAGATATAACGCCTTTACTACATTATTCAGCTTTGTATTAGAGTTTTGTGCATTTAACGCCTTATACATATATGTCATTGCACTATACTTCTGATTTATCTCTTTTCCATTCACGCTGATTTTAACGTTATATGTATCACCAAGCGATGAAATGCTAATATCCGGGACTCTTACACACATGATATTCCCATCATACTCTGGTGCAACATTTTGTCCATTTACACTCACATTTATGTTATTTGCCATATTTTTGTCATCCATGCTATAATACAGCTTCAAATCTGTACCGGAATTCAGAACAAGACTGCCTCCTAGGAATGAAACGCCCATATTGTTGTTGAAGGCGGCATAATTATAGTCTTTCGAAACTGTTGTATTAGTTGTTAATACAGGATCATTGGTCTTATTATATAATCCCTTATTGGCAAGAGCATCCGTATTTTCATTAAAATAAGTCTGAGCATATCCGCCATAGTTCAGCATTGCTTTTATCAGTGGTGCTGATGACTTGTATTCGCTGCTTTCTGGCTCAGCTAGTATTTTGCTTGCATAGTCATAAACCGAATATGAATATGTCTGTCCTGTCCAATCATTGCAATGAAGCACCGCGTTTACCTTTTTGGTCATTTCTGCGGCATTAACCCTGCATTTAAATGAATAACAGTCGGTTCCGTTATAATTTACCTTGTCTGCGTCCTTAAGATATACACGTGTGAATTTTTTGCTTCCTTCAGGTGTAAATTCGACATATGCATTATCTTTATCAATCAGTAAAGAATCTGACAGTTGCATAACAAAATTCAATCCGATATCATCACTCAGGCTTAGCGAAAGGCCTTTCAGTTCACCAGAATAATCATCTTCTATCTTTTTGCCACAAATGTTGCAAATATATTTTCCGGATTTTTCATCTTTTACCCAGTTATGTATTCCGTCTGCAGTAGTTTTATTCAAATCAATTGTTTTTGAATTGTTACCGTAATCGCTTTCTGGAAGTGAACTCGTCACTTCACAATATAAGGTTTTATCTGATATACAAGCATATTCATCTGCTGTCAACTCAACACTGGCTGTACAAGTTTCCCCACTGTTTAAATGCTCTATCTCAGTTTCTTTTATTATATCATCTCCATTGCTATTAAAAGAAATAGCTACATTATCAGCATTTTGATAGCCATTATTTTTCAATATGCACTCAATATTGTAATCATCATTACACATATGCTTTACCTGCACATTGCATATTTCTATATCATTGTGTTTTATAACCGTTTCAGCCTTTGAATATATCTTTTTTCCATCAACAGACTGTATCTGAATATAGACGCTTTGCTCACCAAAATCTTTTGGAATGTGATATACTAATTTTTCTTCACGGGTTTCACCCACTTTAATACCTGTTGTTACTTTAGAATCCGCCAAAGTATTTCCGCTTTCATCATAAAGTACAACGTTATATGATAAAATATTTTCATTTCCGTTATTAGTTACATCATAATATAAGTCCAAATCCTTATCAGCCACTACATTATTCTCATCATAATATAAGTATGTTGATGCAAGCTAATAATTTTTTTCGCGTCCTATAACATTTAATGAATAGTTGCTTTCAGAAAGGTCTGAATTCAAAGTACACAAGGTTGTTGCAATATCTAAATTGCCATTTTCATCAATACATCCGTTGTAACTCTTTATATAGTCACTTTCAGACCTGTAGATTAAGGTATCTCCCACTGTTCCATCCGAAATATCTCCGCTGTATAGTGCTGAACTGTGATCCTCATTTATTATCTCATAAACAAGCTTTGTGCTGTTGCCATTTGTGATAATCTTATAATCCGTACCATATGGTAATTGACATTCAGATATTTTATCTGCTTTTAAAGTATTTAAAATATCATTTTCAACATAATATATTTTATCTCCGGCAGATACTAATTCAACCTCCTTTGAAAGAGATTTTAATAATTCATCGTTGCCATTATCTGATTTATACAGTTCATAGCATCCCTTGTCTGTGTTATATAATTCCAGATAAAGCCGGCTACCTATATATTCATAATCAGAGATAAAACTGTTTTCTTCACAAATCATATTATCAGCCCATTCAGAGCCATTATTTATGGTATTCATAAGATTTAAAGTATCTGAATTGCCCGCGAGATAATCAGATGGATATTCCACATAAGTTACTTTTAGCTGACTATCATTCTTTGTAATTGTAAAATTATCTTCATATGAATTATTGTCATCTCTTACCTTTTCCGGAGTAGAAAAAGTACTGCCATCAAATTTGGTCACATACGGATCTATATTTCGTACAACATCCGAATATTCCGTGTCGTCTCCAAAAATCATATTTCCTTTTTGGAAAACAACATATACAGTGTTATCGTTTTCTACATAATAAGAGAATTCTCCATCAAAACAGCCATCATTACATACTTCTTCCGGATTTGACCAGTTACTGCCATCATAAACAGAGTACATTAATGTGGTGCGGTTATTGTTGCTTTTCTCCCTACTGTCATCAAGCCATAATAGTAATTTTCTATTGTTACTCAAAGATATCAGCCTGGCCTCATTCTGACTGTAAACGTTTTGTTCGCTAAAATCTGTACCGGACAGCTTAGCACTCTGCGCCCCTACTATTCGTTCTGTGCCGGATGCTGTACACAGCATTTCATCTGTAGAATTATATGATGCGATTTCTGTATCATTATTATTTTTAAATTCCGGATATATCTGACAGTCGAGATAATTCCAGGTATTATTGTAAACCTCTATAATTCCGGCAAGTGCTGTTGCCTTAAGTGAAATATCACCTGTCATATCAACTGTAAATTTAGGCTCTGTATTCGCTATATTTGCAGATAATTTAGCGTCAATCATTCCTTCAACTTTAGCAATTATAGGAATTTGTCCACTTATTTTGGCAGATGCTTTTGCCGCCAGTTCTAATGATGTAATCAATTCGGGAACATTATTATTCATTTGCACTTTTAATGTTCCTTCCTCCGATACTCCCAATCCTAATGAAATATATACCCATGGTGCAACCACCGGAGAAGAAAAATTAGTATCTACAGATACCTTCTCAATAATTCCTCCTTCTTTAAAGCACGAACCACTACCATCATCAGCAAAAGAAAATTCTAAAAATCCTGTTATTTTCATGTCTGCACTAACAAACATATCACACTTAAGGCTATTTAGCTCTGATTTCATTTTCTCGAAATTATTCCAAGTAGCACGTGTAGTTCTTGCATCATATCCAGTCAAATCTTTATACATCTTTTTTATTGATTGATATTGCTGTCCCCAAGATGTGCTATTTACATCTGTTGTCTGCTTTATCTCCGACTTGCCATCTTTAGACATTCCGAGCAATACTTTAACCGTTTTACTATCGGTATCTATAACCGCTTGGTAATTAAGATTCGACAATGGCATCCCTGCTGCGAAATCAAGATTAAGTGGTGTAAAGGTATATTTATTATCTTTTATTGTAAAATCCATTGATAAACCATCTATTTTACCGTTTGATATATCTTGATCTTTCAATATTTCATCTATATAATATACTATTTCTTCTGCTATAGTCGTATATGATACATTGCTTTCTACATTTTCTCGAGAAATAAACTTTATTTTTTTATCATTAGCATAATGTTGAGTGTATGAATTATAAACTCCCAAAATAGTAAGTTCATCAGACGTCCCTACAAATGCCGTATCTCCTATTTTGTCTACACTAGAAGGAATATATATTGTTTTTAGATTATTACACCTATAAAAAGCGTAGTTTTCAATACTTTTAGTTCCTACAGGAATCTTTATTTCATTTAATTTATTACAATTACTAAATGCATTACTTCCTATAGTTTTTAATCCCTTATGCAACTTTACATTTTCTAAATTATAACAGCTCCCAAATACCCCATCTCCAATCACTTCAATGCTTGAAGGAATATCTATATTGGATAACGAATCACATCCAACAAATGCTTCTCCTCCAATACTTGTCACACTTGATGGAATCTTTATGCTTGTTATCTTTTTACAATCAATAAAAGCATTTCTATGTATACTTCTAACCCCATCTGGAATAAAAGAATTATTACAACCATATAAAAAATCATTTGTCAACGAGTCAATTATAGCATTACAATTATTCTGACTATTATATCTTTTATTATTTTTATCTACAACAATACTCTCTACTGATTGACAACAATAAAAGGTCATTTCACCTATCTTGGTTACACTTGCAGGAATTTCTATGTTCTTAATACTTTTACAAAATGAAAATGTATCATCCCCTATACTCGTAACACTATTTGGTATTTTAACATCTTTTAAACTTCCACATAATGAAAACGCAGCCTCTTCTATATCCGTAACACTATTTGGAATATCAACACTTTTTAAATTACGACACTCACAAAATGCATAACTTCCTATACTGGTTACACCATCTTCTATAACAACGTTTATGATCTTATCCCCCCACCAGCTACTCCATAGTGGTCTATCTCCTTCCATGTCTCCTGGTTCTGAATACCATATCCAATTATCCATTTTTCCAGTTCCACTTATAGTTAATGTTCCATTACTATCTAATGACCAAACTAGATTATCCCCACATTTTCCACTTGCTATTTGACCGGTGGACGCCATAACTGTAACAAAATCACAAAATGTCCCACTTGTAAGCAACATTGCACAAATAACAATAGCTATAATAATTCTTTGTTTTCTCATAAACAATACTCTCCTATCTCACCACAGATGCAAAAATGGCACCACTATCCTAATCAAGAATAGCAATGCCATTAATTAACTGTTCCTCATGTTGCAACTGGCTACCATATATCAGGCCCTATAGCTTTGCGCCACAGAATTTTTTCTGCTTTGCTGTATTAATCTAATTCAATTATACTCTAGTACTATATTTTATGCAACAATTTATTCCCTTCTTTGAGATTTAGCTTTATTTATTGGCGCCTATCCCAATGTATTTCACCTGCAGAAACTGTAAGCATTTGTAAATTAAGCAAATTCCCACAAAAAGGGGAGTTTTTTACAGCCCCTCCTAGTGTTATTATTCAATTTCCCATACAATTGCTAAAGATGTATTCCTTAAATCTATTAATTCGAAAAGATAATTATAAAACTTATCTATTTTCCGTCATTGAATACTCCATAGCCTTCTGACTATACCAATACATCGCTTTGCAGAGATTTATAAGCTTTGCATTTCCTGAATCCATAGATTTCTTTATATAAATATACGGGCTTGTTGAAACAGACATACTCTGACTGCTGTTTTGCTTATTAATTATCTGTACCACAAAATTATCATCCAGTTCAGTAGCATTTAAGTCATTAATAGTAATACAAATCATATTTCCGTTTATGGATTTACTAACCTGCTTCTTACAATCTTTAACCGAAATATCATATTTCTTCTCAATCTCTTTAAGAGAAAGGCTTTTTTTATTTTCAAAATACAGTTTCATTCCTGTATCTGACTTGCATACTAATGAAGCTCCATAGTATTTGAAATCATTGTTTTCAAGGTTGCCGCTTTCCTTATTGGTTATAGCATTCTTAATATCCTGTGCCAAAATAGAATCCACTTTTTTTATCTCAGCATCCGGTAAAGCACTGTAAACTAATGAATCCGTCTTATATCCAAAATATATCTGTGCCCTTGCCCCATAATTCAGTATGGCTGATGCAATGTCTCCAGCCTTGCCATACTCTTCTTTTTTATCTTTGTTTTGAACTATAGTATTCAGATAATCTTTGACCGAATACTGTGAAAGAGCATATAATTTATCCTTATAATGTAATGTTGCCGTCACTTTGTCACCAATCTGAGCTACAGGCACTTCACATGTATAAACATAGTGTCCATTCGATGTTTCTCTCTGTTTTACCTTTTGTACTCTATCACCGACTTTAAACTCAATGTACGTATCGGTATCATTTGCAGCTTCTTTTGACAAATCAATATAATATTTCAAATCGAAATTTCCATTGATAACAACCTGATATCCATATACCGTATATAAAGCTTCCTTTATTCCAAAGTTTTTAGAAACCGTACCTGAATATATTCCGGTGCCTTTTATTGTAACGGTAGCTGTACCTGCTTTTACGTTATTTGAATACTCCACCGTATAATCTGTGCCTTGTTGTAACGTAGCATATCCATATTTTACTGTTACGTCCGGTTTCTTCTCTTTGCCATCATATATATAGTTATTATTTGATAAAGTAACATTTGCCGTGCCTAGCTTTATTGTGTCCTCTTTATAAACATTAAACTCCTGAGCAGTGGTTCCGTTTGGCTCCCACAGCTGTGCATTTGTACCAGCGTCCGAACCATCATTAAAAACATCTAAACATAATCCAGTAGCATTCTTTGGAATTAAGACCTTTCCATTTTTTCCCAATGTCAAATACCATCTCTGATTACTATCACCTGTATAATCATAGCAATATACGTTAGCTCCTTTTTGATCGCTAAATTTCTCAACATCAAGATATTTTCCATCAAATAGAGACTGTATGGTATATGTACCATCTTTCATTCGTCTGAAATGCCATATATCGCTTCCTTCTGCTTCACCCTCTCCACCAACTTCCAAATTAGGATTCTTATTTACAAGAGTACTCCATGTACTTGCTTTGATTATATTTGCGTAAAAATCATCTCCAAAATTAATGAAGTTTGGAATATTCGACTGTGTATATATACTAAATTCCTGGGCTGCCACTCCCGCCTGAGCCCATATTTGTGCATTTGTTCCTACTGCTGAGCCATTATTAGATATATCTAGGCATGATTCTGTTGCGTTTTTAGGAATTAATATTTTTCCACTAGAGCCATTCTTTATATACCATCTTTGGTTATTTTCTCCTGTATAATCGCCAAAGCCCACATTCTGACCATTTTTATTTCCACCATCAGAAACCTCGAGATATTTTCCATCCTCAAGTGATTTAATTATATATGCGCCATCACTCTGTCTTGTAAATTCATAATACTCATTTGCATTTCCCACTTCCTTACCTATGCAGGCATTTGTATTATCATTAACCACATGACTCCATGAATCAACTTTAATTATGTTAGCTATAAAATTTGTACCTATATCAAGATAATTTACCCTAAAGGTCACAGAGCCCTGCTTACTGCTGATATCATTATAAGCGGTTATGAAAGCAGTATACTCTCCCTCTCCCAGATTATTTAATGTATACTCCGAGCTTCCTGAAACCTGAGTTGTAACAATTTGTTCCCCCTTATACCAGACTGAAAACCAATATCCTGTTGCATTATCTACACTGTTCCAGGTTAATGTTGCCGAATTTCCTACCGTATAGCTGTCACTGTTTTTCCAGATGGATGGTGTAGTTGTGACAGGATTTGTTTCCTCATATCGTAATACTCCGTTCCATGAAATACCATATTGATTATTATAAAAATTTTGAACAGATATTTCTTTTCCAGTTTGATCTCCCGTTGCTGGATATCCATAATCCCTATGTGCTCCAATCATCTTTCCATTTCCAATATAGAATTCCGTATGTGTATCTTCATCTAATAGAATATCACCTCTTTTTAAACCACTCTGACCTCCAATTGAGCTCCAAGGAATCCATGTAAATCCTTTTGAGCACAAATACTTCTTCATAGTATAAGTTGTAAGACTACCATTATCATTTAATCCGGCTTTCACAAGTGCAGTACTCACATATGAAGAACAATCATAATCTGGCCCATTTCTATGTTGTTGTGAATACCCATGACTATTATCATCTGCAATTTTCTGTGCCCAGTCCAGTGCCGTCTCAACCTTACTAGATGCTGCAAGTACGTTTTGAGCCTGAAGCAATAATTGAAGCAATAGACATAAGCAAAGGACAACTCCTATCATTCTCTTTAATACATGTTTTGTCATATCAAAGTTCCTTTAAAAATACAATGTCATAAACCTTTAGTACTAATAATAGATTACCACTATTTACAATAATATGAAAGTAAAATATAAAATTTATATAAAAAACAGAGTGAACTTATGTCCACCCTGACTTTACTTATTGAACCACTAATTAACTACTCAAACTCTATGACGGACAAGATAGGTAATCATAAACAATTCACTATACAGATTATTTCCTACAAAAATACAATCTATAATATAGTAAAACGCTTGCATCTAGCAAAAATGATGCAAGCGTTACTTAAAATCCAGCATTAAATACTGTACCTACAGATTATGAATTTGCATTCTTAAGTTGTGTTTTTTGTATTTGCATCCAATATAGCGTTGCTATTAAGTTCTTTAATTCTATGCTGCTACTACTGCTTACGTATGCTTTTGCAATATAATTCATCACATGATATCTCAATCCTATATTGCTTTTACCATCAGATACAATCAATGTCTTATCCATAAAAAAGTTCTTTGTATCTAAAGGAATCTCCACATAGTATTTATCTCCGCTCTTAGTCAATTTGTAAACATAATCAGTCCCGGTATACGTATTTTGAGAAGTAAAAGTAATTACATCATAGCTATAGTCGATTGGTCTCTTCTTAGAGTCTAAACTAAAATAATGACGAAGCTTAATTTTATCTCCAACAATCAAGCTTGATCCAACATAGTCCATTCCATCAATATCAAACCAACTTTTAACATTATACTTATTTATTTCATTCTGTGGAATAGCGCTAATTGCCTTATCTGATGTTGAAAGAGATCTGTTTGCAAGTTCTGATGTATTCATTTTGAAATATTGCTGAGATGCAGCACCATAATTCAATATTGCTTTCATCAGCGGCTTATACTTCTGTGCACTCTCATCTGTACTCTGTAATAATTTCTGTGCATAACACTCGGCTGAGGTACTGAATTCCTCCACAACTTCTCCATCATCTGATGAAATTAACTGAATATTCATTATTCTAGTCATTTCACCTGAATTGATACTAACTGAAGACACATAATCCCAGCTTAGGTTTTCTGATGCATATGTATGCTTTACTCCTATATACCATATCTTATCCGGCTGATCTTCAAAATACATTTTTACAATTGGATCATCAACATTTTTTAAATTCCAATATATATTAAACTTCATAGTTTCATCATCAGAAATTGTTATATTTGCGGCCTTACTTACCTCTTTTTCCGGCTTGGGTACTTCGGGTTTATTCGGTGTCACTGGTCTATCTGATTCCTCAATTGTCTCATAGACTGTAAATGTTCCCGAGCTTACTTTTTTGCCTGTATCTTTTGTATCCCATTCAAAATCAATATATTCCCTATAATAAATTCTGTTGTGATCTCTCTTAAATGTAATGCTTCCATCATTATTTTTAGCTGCACTTAAAATTGTATTATTTCTCCAACTATACTTCAGATTATATTCTGACGTCACATCTTTTCCATTAGGGAATTCATTACTATAAAATCTAAGCTTTGGCATAATCTGAATATAATTATCATCATTTCCCATATATTCATATCTGCCTATGTATTGTTGCTCGTCTGTAACATCAGCTTGATAAAAGTTCTCTGCTAAAATTGTACCATCCTTTCGTTTTGCGGTAATCTTTATATCCATATACCACTGCCAAGATCCTCGCTCTGATACTGTAAACTTTAATTTATTTCCATCAACAATTTCTGCAACTCCCTGTGTATATTTTTCGTTTGGATTATTATATAAATGCAAGACTTCAGCCTCATATATCACATCCATATATTCTTTTTTTGTTCCATTATATGGAGTAGCAAATGTTGATAAATTACAATAATTTACTCCGCCTATGTAAACTTTATTAAGACCGTTATTATCTACTTCTATTTCGTAATTTGCATCTAATATTGATATATTATATACCATTTTCTTCTGTACAGGCTTTCGATTATCATAGTATTGTAATGTTACAGTTACTGCAACATTCCCTGGTTTCAATCCCACATAATTCCAGCAACTATCTGCATTTGAAATTTTCAAAATGCTTGTATCAGAACTTTCAACATTCTCTATCACATATGCACATGCTTTAACATCCGGGCCAACATACCCATTTCCGCTTTTTGAAATGCTATATGTTTCATCTTGTCTTATTTTCGTTTTCAAAACATCAAAACTAAATGTCTGATATTTACTTCTAATCCAAATAGATGCATTTGATATTTCTTTGTTATTTCTTAAAACCGAAACGTCTATATTATGTGAAGTATCATTTGGCAAGTTATTATGTGCCCATTCATTTGTAAAGGTAAAATATGTAGATTGGTCGACTCTTTTTTCCTGATAAGCCGAAGCTGGTATCAAAATCTTTTCACCTTCATTTTCAACATACAACTGGTATGTAACATTTTTGGAATATAATTCTTTAGTATTAAGTGATATTTCCAGTTGTTTCTGACCATCATAATACACCGTTCCACTTGGAAAATAAACATTATCTTTCCATTCATCAAAATGAATTTGTTTATCTTCAAAATCTGCTGTATAATCTGAGGTCAAATACAAATTAAAGCTATCGTTTGACAATCTTGTGATAGTTATGCTCCCATCAGTATTTCTTTTGATAGTAACCTTATCAAGATTAGATGTTTCTTCATTAAATTTAATTTTATTACTATCAACTGTTACTGTTTCAATACCTTTTTCACTAATCTTCTTTACTGATGGACGTATAACTATTGATTCATCTTTAGCAAAATTATCCGGCTGTTGCAAATCAATATAATAATATTCAGAATATACATCAAAACCAACTTCATCTATATATTCTTCTTTATGAAGCTCTCCATTAGAATCTGTGTATGTAGCATCCATCTCTATATAATATGTGTTTCGTGGTGCATTATCAGCTATTTTAACATGACATTTTGATGAATCTTTAGAATCAGGTATAAGAGTTACGTATTTTCCATAGTATATGTCATCATCAAACTCCTCGACCTTCCAACTATATGAAGCACCAGGAATATTTATTGGACTATCATATGATCCGGTGAATACTGTTCCTTTTAAATCAAAAGATTCTCCACTCCAAAATACATAATCCGATTCAGTAAACGTATAACCATAATTATTATGGTTGGATGTTACCTGAATATCTCCGAAAACACTCTCTCCATCATCATCTGTACTATATGCTAATATGCCCTGTGGGGCCAAAGTAACTAGCATTGCACATAACAATAGCAAACTAACTATTTTTTTCATTTGATTTCCTCCAATATCCTTAAAATATTAAAACTAATTATTTTAGTCCTATAGCACTAATACATTTTACCACTTTTAATCCAAAATTGATATACAAACATAATGATTTATATTTATTTTTACGTCCTTCCCCAGTTATCCCAAATATGATTCATAAAATACTGTCTTTCTGCGTTATTGTAGATGTACATTGCCTTACACAGATTCTTCAGTCCCGCATCTGCTGTCGGTGACTGAAGAACCTTATTGATATACCAGTATGGTCTCACCACACCACTCGTTGTTTCATCATTGCTCTTGTTTGTTTCGTAAACGTCAAACCATGCGCCAGTCATTAAAATCAACGCCGCCCATTATTGGCGA
>OGYA01000134.1_pt1 | contig 57451 bp, 48 predicted proteins | sample 1576401 | NCBI WGS metagenome assembly OGYA01 (sample SAMEA3541485, study PRJEB24748) | human gut metagenome | biome: human gut; feature: human-associated habitat; material: faeces | place: China | collected 2012 | reverse complement strand
GAGTGCAAATATATAGCAAAATTTCATTCCCGCAAAATTATTGCACGATTTTTTCACAAAAAATGTACCTTTGCAAAACCGACATCCATACGCACCATGACGATACGACGACATATCTCACTCATAATCTTGGCCCTTTGCGCCTTGGCGGCGCCGGCGCACGCCCAGTTGATTTTCACGCCCGATTCATGGGACTTCGGCACGATTTCCGAAACCGACGGTCGCGTAAGCCACACGTTCACGGGCGAGAACCGCTCCGACAAACCCGTCGTGATCCTCGACGTGGTGACCACCTGCGGCTGCACGGTACCCGAATTCACCAAACGGCCGATCCGTCCGGGCGAGAAAACGACAATCAAAGTAACGTTCGACCCGACCAACCGTCCCGGCGCCTTCACCAAAGAGCTGGGCGTCTACTCCTCCGAGCGGCGCAAGATCGCAACGCTCACCGTGCGCGGCTCCGTCACCCCGCGCACCAAAACCACCGAAGAGCTATATCCGGTCGATGCGGGCGGCGGTCTGCGGCTCGCTTCGACGCTCTGCACCTTCTCCTATATCCGCGAGGGACAGCAGGTCCAGTCTGCCATCGGCTGCATCAACACGTCGAACCGCCCGGTCCGTCTGGAACTGCATCCCAAGGAGTCGAGCGGCCTGCTCGCCGCCGACTACCCGCGCGAACTCGCCCCCGGCCAGACCGCCGAAATCAACCTCATGTACCTCAACCCGGAGGGCGCGCCCCGCTACGGTTCGCTGCGCGACGCGCTGGAGGTGCGGGCCGACGGCCGCGGCAACGGAACGCTGATCGTAGCCCACGGTATCGGCATCGACAAGTCCCCGGCCGACACCCGACGGACGCCGAAAGTGCAGATAACCGAAAATATTATTAAATTTGGCCCGGTAAAACACAACGCGCCCCAACAGCAGCGCACCTTCACGCTCACCAACACGGGCGACGGCGAGCTGATCGTCCGCGCCGTGGAGACGGGCGGCAAGGTCGCGACGACGCTCATGCCGGGACAGCGCATCCCGGCCGGCAGTTCGTTCACGGCCAAGGCGACGCTCGATCCCGGCAGGCAGGAGTACGGCGTGGTGACCGATTTCGTGACGATCATAACCAACGATCCCACGCGCCCGATGCGGCGGCTGCGGGCGACGGCGATCGTCGAAGACTAAAGATACGACAATGCGGCTTTACCGCGCAGGCGGATAAAAGCCGGAAACCCATTTATAAATGTACCCGATACTTGAAAAAAGACTCCTCGCAGAGGGCATCTGGCTGATGAAGGTCCTCGCGCCGCGCGTCGCACGCTCGGCCCGGCCGGGACAGTTCATCATCGTCCGCGCCGACGAACACGGCGAACGCATTCCGCTCACGATCTCCGACTTCGACGCCGAAGAGGGCAGCGTCACCATCGTAACGCAGGCCATCGGCGCTTCGACGCGCAAAATCTGTTCGCTCGAAGCGGGCGAAGCGTTCGCCGACTTCGCAGGCCCGCTCGGCCACCCCTCCGAATTCGTCGAAATGCCGCTCGACGAACTCCGCAAGCGGCATTACCTCTTCGTCGCAGGCGGCGTCGGCACCGCCCCGGTCTATCCTCAGGTCAAATGGCTCAAGGAACACGGCGTCAAGGCCGACGTGATCATCGGCGCCAAGACTCGCGACATGCTCATTTACACCGACGCGATGCGCGCCGTGGCCGAAAACCTCCATATCGCCACCGACGACGGCTCCGAAGGCTTCAAAGGGCTTGTTACGCAGGTGATCGACGAACTGATCGGAAAGCAGGGCCGACATTACGACGAATGCGTGGCCATCGGTCCGATGATCATGATGAAGTTCGTGGCCCTCACGACGAAGAAATACGCGCTGAAAACGACCGTCTCGCTCAATGCACTGATGGTCGATGGAACGGGCATGTGCGGCGCCTGCCGCGTGACGGTGGCAGGCAGGACACGCTTCACATGCGTCGAAGGCCCCGAATTCGACGGCCACGAAGTCGATTTCGACGAAGCGATGCGCCGTCAGGGCATGTACCGCACGCAGGAACAGCGCGCCGCGGCCATCGAAGCCGAGCGTCAAGCCGGACATCAATGTAAAATAGGACTGGACAAATAAACGCACGGCGGAGCCGGCACGCCGCTCCGCCTACACCCCCAAAAGCATACGACTACAATGGCAAACAAGATACCGCGCGTCCCCGTGCGCGAACAAGACCCGAAAGTACGTGCAACCAACTTCGAGGAGGTCTGCTACGGCTACGACCTCGAAGAGGCGACGCTCGAAGCGTCGCGCTGCCTGCAATGCAAGAATCCCCGCTGCGTAGCGGCCTGTCCGGTCAATATCCGCATCCCGGACTTTATCGGAGCCTTGCACCGGGGCGAGCTGCAGCAAGCGGCCGACATCATCGCCGAAGACAGTTCGCTGCCTTCGATCTGCGGCCGTGTCTGCCCGCAGGAATCGCAGTGCGAAGGCTCCTGCATTCTGGGCATCAAGAGCGAACCGGTCGCCATCGGCAAACTCGAACGTTTCGTAGGCGACTGGAAACTCGAACACGGCGCCGCGGCGTCCCGCACCGCACCGCGCAACGGCCGCAGGGTCGCCGTCATCGGCAGCGGCCCGGCGGGACTGGCCTGCGCCAGCGACCTTGCGAAAATGGGTTACGGAGTCAAGATATTCGAAGCCCTGCACAAGGTGGGAGGCGTACTGGTCTACGGCATTCCCGAATTCCGCCTGCCCAAACAGCGCATCGTGGCGCGCGAGATCGCCGAAGTCGAGCGGCTCGGCGTGGAGATCGAAACCGACGTCATCGTGGGCCGCACCGTCACCGTCGATTCGCTGCTCGGCGAGGAGAGGTACGACGCCGTATTCATCGGCTCCGGCGCGGGACTTCCCCGCTTCATGGGCATTCCGGGCGAGAACCTCAACGGCGTGGTTTCGGCCAACGAGTTCCTGACGCGCGCCAACCTGATGCGCGCCTACGACGACACGTACGACACCCCGATCTACGTCGGCAAGCGTGTGGTCGTGGTCGGCGGAGGCAACGTGGCGATGGACGCCGTGCGCACGGCCAAACGGCTGGGCGCCGAGGCGACGATCGTCTACCGCCGCAGCGAAAAGGAGCTTCCGGCACGTGTCGAGGAGGTCCATCACGCCAAGCAGGAGGGCATCTGCTTCCGCATGCTCACCAACCCCGCGGAGGTCCTCGGCGACGAGCGCGGCTGGGTCACCGGCATCCGGTGCGTGGAGATGGAGCTGGGCGAACCCGACCAGAGCGGCCGCCGCTCGCCCGTAGTGAAGCCCGGCTCAGAGTTCGACATCGCCTGCGACGTGGTCATCATGGCGCTGGGCACCTCGCCCAATCCCCTGCTGGCCGCCACGACCGCAGGACTGGAGACCGACCGCCGCGGCTGCATCACGGCCGACGGGCAGGGCGTCACGTCGCGCGAAGGGGTCTTCGCGGGCGGCGACGCCGTAACCGGCGCCGCGACCGTCATCCTCGCCATGGGCGCAGGCCGCACGGCGGCACGGGCCATCGACGAATACATCAGAAAGCGTTAAACCTATAAATATCTCACAAGCAATGAAAAGCATCAAGATCATGGCCGCCGCCATCGCTTTGTGCGGCATGACAGCCTGCGGCGACAACACGCCCAAAACCTTTACCGGCTTCATCACCGACGCATCGATGAACACCGTAACCGTCGAGAACGCCGAAGGGACCTTCACCTTCTCGACTATGGACGCCGACAAGAGCGAAGCCAACGGCCTGCTGCTCGGCGCCCCGGTCGTCGTGGACTATAAGGGCAAGCTGGAGGACGGCGCCGCAGCCGCTAAAGTCGCCACCGACCCGACCTATGCCGAAGCCGTCGGCAAGTGGACCATGCCCGACCCCATCGACCCCGAAGGCGTAATGGGCATCGAGATCCTGATCGAAGGTCAGGCCCAGTCGATCAACATGGCCACGCTGCGCTACACCTCGTGGGAGCTGCAGGGCGAAGCCGGCAAAATCCTGCTCAAAGGCCAAAGCGTCGGCAACGGCCAGACCATCGACTTTACCGAGACGGGTATCATCGCCAAGGACGCCGACGGCGTATACACGCTGACCATCGAGGGCAACAAGGCTGTTTACACCAAAGCGACCAAATAGCAAGCGCCGCTTGCCGCACCGAAACGCATCCCCGGTCCCGAAAAGGCCGGGGATTTTTCACGCGTCCCGACGGCGGCCGCAATTTGGCGAACCGATTTAAATTCTTAAATTTGTATCCGTCAATTCTACCTAAGCCATGATTAAATTCCTTGCGGGAGCCTTCCTGCTCCTCTTTTCTTTTACGGCCGCAGCCCAGACACCCGAAGACTCGGTCGCTTTCGCCGGCGCCCGCTGGCAGATCACGCCCCTCGCGGCGGGCGCCGAATGCCGCCGCGCCCAGATCGACATGTTCGATTCGCGGCAGACCGTCTCGGTGGTCGCCTACCCCGCCCGTAATTTCACGACGGAGATCATACAGCTCGACGGCAAAGCATGCGCCACGAGCGAGCTGGGCAAAGCCTCCGGAGCCGACGCCGCCCTGAACGGCAGCTACTTCAACATGAAGACGCTCGCCCCCGTAACCTTCGTACTGATCGACAAGCAGATTCTGGGCCGGACGACTCCCGGTGAGACGATGCGCACCAACGGCGTCATCGCTTTGCGCGACAAACGCGGCCGCAAAATGGACATTCTCCGCTGCGACACAACCCAATACTCCCGCATCGCCCGCCGTTACCGCTCGGCGCTGGCCGCAGGTCCGGTGCTGGTCCGCGACGGCCGGAGCGTCGAATACGACTCCGAAGACAGCTTCTACGCCCGCCGCCACCCCCGCACGCTGATCGGCAAACGGGCCGACGGCACGGTCGTCATGGCCGTCATCGACGGCCGCTTCAAGGGGCAGGCCGACGGCACGACCATCGCCGAAACGGCCTACATCGCCCGTCAGCTGGGACTCGTCGATGCGCTGAACCTCGACGGCGGCGGTTCCTCGACCCTCTGGACAGCGCAGGAAGGCGTCCTCAACCACCCCTACGACAACAAACGTTTCGACCACGAAGGCGAGCGCGGCGTTCCCAACTGCATCGTGATACGCCGCAACAAATAGCGCCGGGAAACCACCGCCCCTCCGGCGGGAAACGCAGCGCCGGGGAACAAAAAGCCGGGAAGGCACCGCCCCTCCGGCGGGAAATGTAGTGCCGGAAACACAAACCGGACAAAGCCGGTAAAAGCCCGAACCGGTCCAAACAGCCGATAAAAAACGCGTCCACGCGACAAAGCCCGCCGGCTCCGCCGCGGCACACGCCCGGATACGAAAAAAGCCCCGGAATTTCCGGGGCTTTTCATATTCAGTCCTATTGTCATTTGCCGACGATCTCCTCAACCCGCTCCACGATCATGGCGGGCGTCACGGCATGCAGACAACGGTAATCTCCGTAACGGCACGGTTTATTTCCGAAGACCGAGCACGGGCGGCACTCCATATCGGCCTGCACGATGCCGCGCGGATCGCAGCCGTACCCGAAGAATCCCAGACCGGGATGCGTCGCACCCCATACCGACACCACGGGCGTCGCCACGAGCGAAGCCAAATGCATGACCAGCGAATCCATCGACACCACGCAATCCAGATTGGCGATCAGGTCGATCTCGCCCGCCATCTTAACCCGTCCGAACAGCGCCGTGACATTAGGATGAAGGCGCTCCATCTCCTGCGCGAACTCCGCCTCGGCACCCCCGCCGCTATGGATGAAAACCCGGTCGTAACGCCCGGCAAGCAGGCGCACCGTCTCACGGGCCAGCGGTTCGGGATAGGTCTTGCCCTGCTGCGCCGAGAAAGGGGCGAAACCGATCCACGTCCCCGTCTTTTCACCCATCGGACTGGGATGCTCGCGCCGCACGGCCGGCTTCGGATCGTCGAACACGAATCCCAGCTTCCGGAATACGTCGCAATAGCGGACGACTGTATGTTTCGCAGGTTTGACACCCCGGCCGCCGCGCCGGATAAATTCGCCCTTCTCGTCCCGGCCCTTCCCGATGGCCGCAAAGGGAATGCCGTGCAGCCGCAAAGCCGTGCGGAACGTCACCGAACGCAGCACGCCGTGCACGTCGGCCACGGCATCCGCCCCCAGCCGCCGCGCTTGGGCGGCCAGCCGCCATATGCCGCACAGCGAATGGTGGGCGCCCTTGACATCGACGTCCAGAAAACCGACGTCGAGGCCCGTGAAAAAGGCCCGGAACAGCGGTCGCGTGGCAACCGTGACCTGCAGATCGGGATATGCCCGCTTCAAGGCCCGCAGCGCATGCGCGAGCATCGCCACGTCCCCCATCGCCGAGGTCCGGTACACGATCAGATGACGCGGAAGCTTCTTACTTTTTCTGACCATAAAGAACCGGGTTCAACGCCGGATCATTATACATTTTCATCTGTTTGTAGGTCTTCATGTACTTGCGGCCCGCCTCGATGTCCTCGATCAGCTCTTCGATCGCTTTCGAAAGATCCGCCTGCTGCGCCAGCAGCACGTCGAGCTTCTTCCGGCACGCCGCGCGGTGGGCGTCGTCCACATCGGTACGCTCCGTCTCGCAGGCCATGTGGTAAATCTTGAGCGCCAGAATCGACAGCCGGTCGATGGCCCACGCCGGAGTCTCGGTATTGAGCCGCGCACCGGGCAGTGGTTCTATCTCCCTGTATTTGTCGAGCAGGTACGAATCGACGTACTCCACCATGTCCGTACGCTCCTGATTGGACTTGTCGATGCGCCGTTTGATGGCCAGCGCGGCCACGGGGTCGATCTGCGGATCGCGGATGATATCCTCAAGATGCCACTGCACGGTGTCGATCCAGTTCTTGTGATAGAGCAGGTGATCGATCGTTCCCGGCTCATAGGGATTCTCGACGGGACGGTCCACATCGTCCCAGCGGTGATACTCTTCGATAACCCGGTTGAAAATGCGGTTTGCGTTTTCGGTAAACATAGTTCAGCGATATATTTTAATTGTAATTTTCGTGGGAAAATTATACCTTTGTCCGTATAAGATTAAACAAAGATAATGAATTTTTCCAAAAATGCAATACTGCTCGCTGGAATCCTCCTGACGGCATTCGGAAGCCTGCGGGCGCAGGTCCGCCAGACCCGCGAAGAGTATATCGACCGTTACAAATCCATCGCCGTGGCCCACATGGAGCGTTACGGCATCCCGGCCAGCATCACCATGGCGCAGGGCATCCTCGAATCCGACTGCGGCAACAGCCGTCTCTCGATAATGTCCAACAACCACTTCGGCATCAAGTGCAAACGCAACTGGACGGGCGAAAAAGTCTACCACGACGACGACGCCAAAGGCGAGTGCTTCCGCAGCTATCCCACGGTCGAAGCCTCGTACCAAGACCATGCCGAATTCCTCGACACGCAGCCCCGCTACGACTCGCTGTTCGCCTACTCCCCGACCGACTACAAAAGCTGGGCGCGGGGACTGAAGGCCGCCGGCTACGCCACGGCGCCCGACTATGCGCAGCGGCTCTGCCGCATCATCGAGGAGGCCCAGCTCTTCCTGCTGGACCAGCCCGACGGCGAGCGGCTCTACGCTTCGCGTTCGGGCCGCAAGATCACCGATCCCGAAGGCTGGTTCACCGACCAGACCAGCATGGAGCGCCCGGCCGACGCATCGTCGGCCGTCGATCCGGACAACTACCGCGTGACGATCAACGCCCACAACGGCTACAACGTCTATGCGACCAACGGCGTGCACTACGTGCTGGCCAAGGAGGGCGACACGTTCGAGAACATCGGGAAGAAATTCCGCATTTCGGCACGCAATCTGCGCAAGTTCAACGACCTGAAGGACAAGACGGCCCAGCCAATGACCCACGAGGTGGTCTACATCGAACGCAAGAAGAAACGCTGGGAGGGCAACGCCCACACCCACACCTGCCGTCAGGGCGAAACGGCCTACGCCGTGGGGCAGTCGTACGCCATCCGCACCCGCTCGATCGAGAAGCTCAACAAGCTCAAGCCGGGCGACACGCTCGAACAGGGCCGCCAGATACGTATAAAATAAAACACACGATACCGCATGGAAACCACACCGCTAAGAAGCAAGATCCTCGATACGATCATCCGCAAATCGACGCTCAAGCAACGGATTTTCGACAACACCTTCTCGGCCTTCAACGAGCTGAAGGAGACGCTGCTCGAAATGGCCTCGGAGCTGGACGACGAGCTGGACGGCAAACTCGACCGCCGCGTGCGGCTCGAATACCGCGACCGCGGCAAGTTCGAAGCCCAGCTGCAGGTGGCCAACGACATCCTGATATTCCAGATGCACACCGACATCTTCGAATTCGCCGCCGACCACCCGATCTGGCAGAACCCCTATGTGCAGGGCGACCGCGAAAACTCCTACTGCGGCCTGATCAACATCTACAACTTCCTCTCCGACTCGTTCAAGTTCAACCGCAACGCCGACGAAGGCTACCTCATCGGCCGCATCTTCATCAACCGCGAACGCCGCTACTTCGTCGAGGGCAAACAGCAGACCTCGATGCGGGCCGCGGAGTTCGGCAAAAGCGAGATCGGCCGTGACGCGCTCATCGCCATCCTCGAAGAGGCGATCTGGTTCGCCCTGAACTTCGACCTGCTGATGCCGCCTTACGAGGACAACAAGCGCGTGACGGTCGATCAGTTCAACACCAAGATGGACAACTCGAAATTCGTCACGGGCAAGCGGCTCGGCTACGATTTCGAGGTAGAGGACATTTAAAACGGAATTTACATTGAAAGCATCGCTAATTACGCTCCTTGCGGCCGCGCTGCTCGGAGCGGGCACCGCACAGGCCCAGAACGAATACGCCGAAATCGCCCGACTGCGGGGCATGAACCAGACCGTCCGCGGCATCCGCTCGATGGCCGACGGCGAGCACTACACCACGCTCGAAGGCAGCAACATCATCCGCCACAGCTACGCCGCGGCGGGACCGGGCGAGCGGATGCTCCCTTCGTCCGCGGCCAATCTGACGATCACCGACTACTCCTTTTCGCCCGACGAGCGGCAGATACTGATCGCTTCGGGCGCCAAGCCGATCTACCGCCACTCCTATACGACCAGCTATTTTCTCTCCGCGGGCAACAGCCTGACGCCCGTACTCCGGGAGGCCGAAGCCCCGCGCGACGCTTCGTTCTCGCCCGACAGCAGACTGATCGCCTATTCGGACCGCAACGACCTTTACGTTTACGACACCGCCGCCCGGCAGACGCGCCGCATCACCGACGACGGTGCGTGGAATTCGGTCATCAACGGCACGACCGACTGGGTTTACGAGGAGGAGTTCGGCTTCACGAAAGCCTATGCCTTTTCGCCCGACAGCCGCCGCATCGCCTACCTGCGCTTCGACGAATCTCAGGTGCCGCTGATGGAGATGATGCGCTTCGACGGCAAACTCTACAATCAGGCCTACTCGTTCAAATACCCCAAGGCCGGCGAACGCAATTCGACGGTCGAAGTGTGGGTCTGCGACCTCGCGACCGGCGCCAAAGAGCGCATCGACACGGGCCGCGAAACCGACCAGTACATCCCCCGCATCGGCTGGACCCCCGACGGGCGGCTCTACTTCTTCCGGCTCAACCGCCGCCAGAACACCTTCGAGGTGATTCTCTGCGAGCCTAACGGCGCCCAGCGGACGATCTACGACGAACGTTCGCAGCAGTACGTCGAGCGCGTGGACGACTCCTCGCTGACGTTCGTGGACAAAGACCGCTTCCTCGTACGGCAGGAGAGTCACACGGGATACATGCACCTCTACCTCTACAGCATCCGCCGGGGTTTTCTCGCGCAGGTGACCAAGGGCGACTGGGAGGTGACCGACGTCGCGGGCACCGACGGCAAGCGCGTATGGTACCTCTCGACCGAGACCTCCCCCCTGCGCCGCAACCTCTACAGCGTGCGGCTCGACGGCACGCAGAAACGCCGCCTGACCACGGGCGAAGGCTTCTACACGATCGCGCCGAGCGCCGGCATGAAATACTACATCTCGACCTTCTCCAACGCCGCGACCCCCAACCGGGTCGAGATCTGCGACGGCGAGGGCAACCCGGTCCGCCTGCTGGCCGACAGCAAAGCCCTGCGCGATGAGCTGGCCGCCGCGAACCGCCCGCAGAAGGAGTTCTTCACCTTCGCCACCGAGCGCGGCGACACGCTCAACGCCTACATCGTCAAACCCCGCGGCTTCGACCCTTCGCACCGCTACCCCGTCCTGTTGACGCAGTATTCGGGTCCCGGCTCGCAGTCGGTGCGCGACCGCTGGTCGCTCGACTGGGAGGACGCACTGGCCGACAAGGGCTATATCGTGGTCTGCGCCGACGGACGCGGCACGGGTTTCCGGGGCGAGAAATTCAAGAAACAGACCTACGGACGGCTGGGCGCGCTCGAAGTCGAGGATCAGCTCTCGCTGGCCCGCTACATGGCGGCGCAGCCCTATGCCGACCCGGCGCGTATCGGCATCTACGGCTGGTCGTACGGCGGATTCATGGCCCTGAGCTGCGCGCTCAAAGGGCACGGACTGTTCAAAATGGCAATCGCCGTGGCGCCCGTCACTTCGTGGCGCTACTACGACTCGATCTACACCGAAATCTACAACAACCTGCCCCAGTACAACGCTTCGGGTTACGACGACAACTCGCCGATCAACTTCGCCCGGATGCTCGACGACACCAAGACCCGCCTGCTGATCATCCACGGCACGGCCGACGACAACGTCCACTTCCAGAACACCGTCGAGATGACCCGCGCCCTGAACCGCTGCGGCAAGCAGTACGACATGATGGTCTACCCCGACCAGAACCACTCGATGCAGCCCCACGACACGGCGAACGTACGGCAGAAAATGATCCGCTACACGCTGGACAACCTTTAAAACGAGACGATATGGAACGGATGCTCTTCATCGAAACACCCGTCGGAAAACTCGGCATCACGGCTTCGGACGAAGCCGTCACCCGCATCTTCTTCGGCCGCGAATACCGCAACCGGCGCAGACCGCGCAACGCACCGGAGACGTGTACGCCGGAAACGGCCGGTCCCCTGCTCCTGCAGGCGGCGGCCGAGCTGGCCGAATACTTCGCAGGAACGCGCCGCGAGTTCACGCTCCCGCTGGCGCCCGCTGGCACTCCGTTCCAGCAGGCCGTGTGGGAGGCCCTGAGGACGATCCCTTACGGCGAGACCCGCACCTACGGCCAGATCGCGGCGCAGATCGGCCGCCCGACGGCCTGCCGCGCGGTAGGCATGGCCAACAACCGCAACCCGATCGCCATCGTCGTCCCCTGCCACCGCGTGGTCGGCAGCACGGGCGCACTGGTCGGCTATGCCGGAGGTCTGGGCGTGAAAACCCACCTGCTGAATCTCGAAAAAGCCCACGAAGACTGACGGCGCGACGGCCCCGGACAACGGCAGGTGCCCGATTTCCAAAAGCACACGAGACGACATCAGCCGGGCAACGGAAACAGCGGCAGGCCCGCCGGAACCACGCAAGCAAAAAAACTCATCCGCACGTAAAAGAGGGCGGCATCCGCAGAAGATGCCGCCCTCTTTTTCCATTCACCCCGTCAAAGCCCGAACGCGAAAGCGTTTATGCCGTCGTATACGGCGCTGACGACTCCCAGCAGCAGGACGCCCGCCATGCAGAGCGCGAGACTGATGCGGGTATAGCGGTCGCTGCGGAACGGCGCGACGGGCGCATCGTTCGGAGTGATATACATCGCCTTGACCACCAGCAGGTAGTAATAGAGCGAGACGACCGTATTGATCAGCGCGATGAATACCAGCAGGTGGAAGCCGCCTTTGAACGCCGCGGCGAAGACGAAGAACTTCGAGAAGAACCCGGCAAAGGGCGGAATGCCCGCCAGCGAGAAGAGCGCGAGGGTCATCATCAGCGCCAGCTTGGGATTGGTGCGGTACAGCCCGTTGTAATCTTCGATCCCGACCTTGCCGCCGCTATGCTGCTCGACCGTCGAAACGACACCGAAAACCGCGAGGTTCGCGGCCATGTAAACCAGCACGTAGAAGACCAGCGAAGTCATGCCGAAGGCGCTCCCGCCGATCACAGCCAGCATGATGTAACCGGCCTGCGAGATGGACGAGAAGGCGAGGAAGCGTTTCAGGTCCTTCTGCCGGATGGCGAAGAGGTTCGCCACCGTGATCGACAGCACCGTCACGGCATAGAGCAGCGTCTGCCACTGCCCGATCATCGGCCCGAAGACCTTCATCAGCACGGTCATCAGCACGAACGCCGCCGAGCCTTTCGACACCACCGACAGGTAGGAGGTCACCGTCGTCGGCGCACCCTGATAGGTGTCGGCGGTCCAGAGGTGGAACGGGACCAGCGAAATCTTGAACCCCAGCCCCGCGAAGAAGAAGACCATGGCCATGATCTGCAGCGGCGAACCCGTAATACGCGCCGCCATATCGTCGAAATAGAGCGTCCCGGTCGTCCCGTAGAAGAACGAGATTCCATAGAGCATCAGCCCGCTGGCGAAGAGGGCGCAGAGGATGTACTTCGCCCCCGCCTCGGCCGAATAACGCTTGTACTTGTCGAACGCCACCAGACAGGCCATCGGCACCGAAGCCAGCTCCATGCCGATAAAGAAAAGCAGGAAGTTGCCCGCGCCGATCATCAGGTACATGCCCAGCAGCGTCGAGAGAGTCAGGATGTAGAACTCGCCCTGCTTGTGGGCCGTATCCCCGCGGCGCAGCCACGCATCGGCCTGCAGGAAGACGATCAGCGTCCCGACGGTCAGCACGCTCTTGACGATGGAGTGCATCGGCACGTACTGGAACATGCCCCCGAACACTTCGCCCGGAGTCCCCGGAACGACATTGACCGCCACCTGCAGCGCGAGCAGTCCGCAGGCGACGGCCGAAAACCGGCGGCGTCCCCGCTCCCCTGCGATCAGGTCATAGAGAAACAGCAGGACGATCACCGCGATGAGCGTCACTTCGGCCTGCATAAAGGTAAATATGTTGCTGTAATCCATAATTGCTTAACTCATTAATTGTGCAATGATGCCCGTCACGCTCTCCCGGATCATGTCGCTCACCCACAGCGGCGCGAGACCCATGCCGGCGATGGCGGCGACGAGACAGACGACCGACAGCCGCTCGTCCCACGTGGCGTCCGTCAGTTTGAGGTGGTGTTCGTCGGTGCAGGTGCCGTAAATAATTTTCCCCACCACCCGCAGGATGTAAACCGCCGTAATCACGATGCTCGTGCAGGCGATGATCGTCACAACGCGGTGGAACGTGTCGTCGTTCATGAACGCACCGTTGAAGATGGTCATCTCGGCCACGAAGCCGCTCAGTCCCGGCAGTCCGAGGTTCGCAAGACCCGCGATGACGTACCCCACCGCAAGGAAGGGCATGACCTTCATCAGGCCGCTCAGCTCGCGGATGTCGCGCGTATGCGTACGGCCGTAAATCATGCCGATCAGGGCGAAGAAGAGGGCCGTCATCAGGCCGTGGCTCAGCATCTGCAGAATCGCTCCCGTTCCGGCCGTGGTGTTCATCATCAGAATGGCGAAGAGCACCAGCCCGCAGTGCGACACCGACGAATAGGCGTTGATGTATTTGAGGTCGGTCTGCACGCAGGCCGCCAAAGCCCCGTAGACGACCGAGATTGTCGTCAGGACGATGAATATCCAGCTCAGTTCGTGCGCCGCCTCAGGCATCAGGTACATCGCCACGCGGAAACAGCCGTAACCGCCCAGCTTCATCAGCACCCCGGCATGGAGCATCGACACCGCCGTCGGAGCCGAAGCATGGCCGTCGGGACTCCACGTATGGAACGGGAACAGCGCGCCCAGCACGCCGAACCCGACGAAGACCAGCGGAAACCAGACATACTGCTGCGCGAGCGGAATGCTGTGCAGCTGCGCGATTTCCAGAATATTCATCGTCGTCGCCCCGGCGCCGAAATAGATGCCCAGAATGCCGATCAGCAGCAGCGCCGAACCGCCCATAAGCATCAGCGTCAGCTTCATGGCGGCATACTCCTTGCGGCCGCTGCCCCAGACGCCTATCAGCAGGTACATCGGGATCAGCGCCACCTCGTAGAACATGAACATCGTGAAGAGGTCCACCGAGATAAAGAATCCGAAAACGCCGACGCTCAGCAGGCAGAACCAGAGGAAGTACTCCTTGACCTGCGTTTGCATCCGCCACGAAGCGAACGCACCCGTAAATACGATGACGGCCGACAGCAGCAGCATGGCGACCGAGATGCCGTCCACGCCCACCGCATAGTGGATATCGAGCGGAGCGTACCACACATGGCTCGCGGTAAAGAGCATGGCGGCCGTCTCGCCCGCTTCGCGCAGGCCGAGGTAGCGCACCACCAGCACCGCCGCCAGCAACAGCAGCAGCGAAGACCCCGCCACCATCACGGCACGGATCTGCCGCGTCGATTTCGACAGCCAAAGTCCCAGCATCATCAGCAGCGGAATGGCGGGAAACAAGGATAACATATTCATAACAACTTCAAATTAACGGATTAACAGCAGGATGATCGTAAAGCCCAGCGCCCCGCCGAGGAACCAGATGCAGTAACGCTGCACGCTGCCGCTCTGCATGTCGCGGATCGCGTACGCCGCGCCGCCGGCCGCCCTTGCCAGCAGATTCATAAAGCCGTCCACGACGTGGCGGTCGAACCACGCGATCGGGGTCGAAACAAAGCGGAAGATCACCTTGTGGGTGACGAACTGATAAACGTCGTCGATATAGAACCGGTTATAGGCCGCCCTGTGCAGGCCGCGGAACCGCAGGGCCAGCCGGTCGGCGACGGGCTGCCGCTCGCGCAGGTACATCCACGTGGCCAGCGCAATGCCCGCGGCGGCCACGCAAAGGCTCACGCCCGCCACACGCCAGTCGATATGAATGGTGTAGGGCATGCCGTCGCTGCTGACGAACTTTCCGAACGGGATCGCGCCCCCGACGAGCGTCACCGCCGCCAGAAACACCAGCGGCAGGGTCATCGTCAGCGGAGCCTCATGCGGCCTGTGCGCGGCATGCAGCTCCCGGTTCTCGCGCCCCCAGAAGATATTGTAGTACAGGCGGAACATGTAGAACGCCGTCAGTCCGGCGACGGCGGTCATCAGCCACCCCATCGCGGGACTGAACGCGAAGCAGGCCGTCAATATCTCGTCCTTCGAGAAGAAACCGCTCAGGGGCAAGATGCCGGCAATGGCGAGGCAGGCGACGAGGAACGTGGCGTGCGTCACGGGCATATACCTGCGCAGGCCGCCCATGGCCGACATTTCGTTGGAGTGGACGGCGTGGATGATACATCCGGCGCCGAGGAACAGCAGGGCCTTGAACATGGCGTGGGTGAAGAGGTGGAACATCGAAGCCATGTACCCCAGCCCGCCCGCATGCGGATCGGCCGAGGTGCAGACGCCCAGCGCCACGATCATAAAACCGATCTGCGAAATGGTGCTGAACGCCAGCACGCGCTTGATGTCGCTCTGCACGCAGGCCACCACGGCGGCGTACAGTGCCGTAAACGCACCGATGTAGGCCGTCCAGTGGAGCACATCGGGCGCATAGCCGATAAAGAGCGGGAACATGCGCGCCACGAGGTAGACGCCCGCCACGACCATCGTCGCGGCGTGAATCAGCGCCGACACGGGCGTCGGGCCTTCCATGGCGTCGGGCAGCCAGATATGGAGCGGGAACATGGCGCTCTTGCCCGCGCCGCCGATGAACATCAGCCCCAGCGCCAGCGGGATCATCGTCCCGGCGGCGGCCAGCAGCCGCACCTCCGGCGTAAAGGAGAACGTCCCGGCGTAATAGCCGTAGAAGAGGATTCCGACGAGGAATCCCAGATCGGCGAAGCGCGTCACGATAAAGGCCTTCTTCGACGCGGCGACGGCCTCCTTCTTTGTATAGTAGAAGCCGATCAGCAGATAAGAGCTGACGCCCACCAGCTCCCAGAACAGGTACATCTGGAAAATATTGGTCGCCACCACAAGCCCCATCATGCTCATCGTAAACAGCGACAGGAAGGCGTAGTAACGCTGGAAACCCCGTTCGCCCTTCATGTAGCCCAGCGAGTAGACATGCACCATCAGCGAGACGGTCGAGATCACCACGAGCATCATCACCGAAATCGGGTCCAGCAGGATGCCCATGTCGATATGCAGCGTCCGGCTGATCGGCAGCCAGACCGTATTCCACGGAATCAGCGTCGGGAACGCCCCGGCGGCGTCGCGCCCGGCCGTGAAGTATTCGAACGCCGTGCAGCAGCTCAGCAGCGTCACCACCCCCAGCACCGCCGTGCCGACGAGGCCCGCCGCCGCGGGCTTGAGCTTCATGCCTGCCAAGCCTAAGAAGAGGAAGCTCAGCAGGGGCAGCAGCAGAATCAGAATCGTATATTCCATAAGAGTCGTTTTTCGTTTTCGGCTACCACTTCATCTCCCGCAGGCTCTTGACCTCGATATTGCGGATGTTGCGGTAAATATTGATGATGATGGCGATGGCGACGGCCGTCTCCGCGGCGCTGATCCCGATGGCGAACAGCGTAAAGAAGAATCCTTCCAGCTGTTCCGGGAAGAGGAACCGGTTGAAGACGACGAAGTTGATATCGACCGAATTGAGGATCAGTTCGACGGAGATCAGCATCGCCAGCAGGTTGCGGCGCGTGACGAATCCGTAAATTCCCACGAACATCATGATCGTGGAGAGGACGAGGTAATATTCCATGTGTATCATAGCCGTACTTTTTTAGCGTTTGCGTGCGATGAGGATTCCGCCGACGATGCAGGCCAGCAGCAGGATGCTGATGACCTCAAACGGCAGCACGTAACCGTATTTGCCGCTGCTCATCAGCGCATGGCCGATGGTCTGCACGTGCAGTTCGCCGTGGACGAAATGCGAGGGCCTGAAATCGTGTCCGAGCGTCACATAAAGGCAGACGCCGAGACTCAGCAGCGTCGCGGCCAGCCCCACGAAGAGTTTATATCCCTTCAGGTCCTCCGACTTGTCGCCCTGACTCGACGTCAAAAGGATCGAAAAGACGTACAGCACCGTGATGCCGCCGGCATAGATCAGCAGCTGCACCGCGCCGAGGAACGAATAGTTGAGCTGGAAATAGATGCCCGCCGTACCGAACAGCACGAACAGCAGGTAGGTCGCCGCGCGCAGGATGCGCTTGGTCGTCACAGCCAGCAGAGCGCTCACGGCCGTGAAGACCGCCAGCACCGTAAAGACGATTAATTCGAGTGTTATCTCCATGGCTTACTGTTTATTCAGGGTTTTGACCAGCTTTTCGCGCGTGTAGACCGCATGTTCGAAGTCGGTCGAGAAACGGATCGCCCCGGTCGGGCAGGCATTGACGCACAGACGGCAGAACATGCACGCCCCCAGATCGTACTCGTAGAGCACCAGCCGCTTGCGGCTCTTGCCCGTTTCGGGATCGGCGACCATTTCGGTCGTGATGCGGATGGTGCCGTTGGGACACGCCGACTGACACAGGCCGCAGGCGATACACTTGTTCCGGCCCTCGGCGTCGTGCGGCATGGTCAGTTCGCCGCAGAAGCGGTCGAACATCCTGAGCGTGGCGCGGTTCTCCGGATACTGCTCGGTGACCTTGGGCGTGAAAAACTCACGGCCCGTCACCTTGAGTCCCGTCAACAGGGAACCCAGTCCGTGAAAGAATCCTTTGATATAGCTTTTCATGGCTAAAAATGCAGTTTAAATACAACGACAACGACCATCAGCAGCAGGTTGGCCAGTCCGATCGGCACCAGATACTTCCATTCGAGCGTCAGTATCTGGTCGATACGCAGGCGCGGGAATGTCCACTTGATCCACATCAGCAGCCACACCACGAAGAACGCCTTGCCGAAAAACCAGACGAAGCCCGGAATGTAGTCCATCGCGGCGTTGAAGCCCTCCCAGCCGGAGATATGCAGCGGCATCCACCCTCCGAGGAAGATCGTGGCGGCCACGCCCGCGACGATGAACAGATTGACGAATTCGGCGACGTAGAAGAGTCCGAAGTGCATGCCCGAATATTCGGTGTGATACCCCGCCGTCAGCTCCGACTCGGCTTCCGGCAGGTCGAACGGGCCGCGGTTCACCTCGGCGTTGCCCGCGATCAGGTAGATCACGAAGGCGATCAGCGCCGGAATATGCCCCTTGAAGATGAACCAGCCGTCGGCCTGCCGGGCCACGATCTCGGAGAACTGCATGGTGTCGGTCAGCACGATGATCGTCAGGATCGAAAGGCCGATCGAAAGCTCGTACGAAATCATCTGCGCGCCGCTCCGCATGGCGCCGATGAGCGAATACTTGTTGTTGGAACTCCACCCCGCCAGCAGGATGCCGACCACGCCGATCGACGACGCGGCCATCATGAAGAAGACGCCCACGTTGAAGTCCAGCACCTCCAGCCCCTTGTTCACGGGCAGGCAGGCGAACGCCAGCACCGACGCCAGAATGACGATGTAGGGTGCGAGGTTGTAGAGGAACTTGTCCGAACGGCGGATGGTGATAATCTCCTTGGTGAGCATTTTGAATACGTCGCAGATGACCTGCAGCGTGCCCCACGGCCCCACGCGCACCGGCCCCAGACGGCACTGGAAGGCCGCGCAGACCTTGCGCTCCATGAAGATCATCAGGATGGCGATCACCGTATACATCAGCAGCAGGCATACGCCGACGATCACGCACTCCAGAAAGACCGCCAGTCCGAGGGGCATCAGCGACGTGAGCAGCCCGTGAATCCAGCTCGTTACTATACTAAAATCAAACATATCTGTAAGTTTTTCCTTTTTCAATCCGTTTTCCGCTCTCCCCGGCTGCAATTCACGGTCTCTGGCCGTGTTTACAAGTCTGCCCGCCTAAATCCCCTTCTCGGAGGGAACTTATCCGCCTGCGGCGGAAAAAACATCGGGAAGAGCCGGCGCCGACCGGCGAAACTTTCAACCGCTCACCGGTCTATATCGGGTACGACGTAATCGAGCGTGCCTCCGATGGCGATCAGGTCGGCGATTTTCGTCCCCTTCGCTATGGTTTCGAGACACGACACCAGCGGCAGTCCCGTCGAACGGAATTTCATGCGGTAAGGCGACTTGTCGCCCCGGCTCTCGATAAACACGCCGAATTCGCCGCGGCTCCCCTCGACGGCGGCGTAGTAGCTGCCTTCGGGAATGCGGATCACCGGCTTCATCTTCAACTGGTATTCCCCTTCGGGAATATTGTCGATCAGCTGTTCGACGATGTTCATGCTCTGCTCGATCTCGCGCATGCGGACCATGTAGCGGGCGAAGCAGTCGCCCTCGGTGAAGAGCACCTCCTCGAAATCGACCTTGCCGTACATGGCGTAGGGATGCCGCTTGCGCACGTCGCAGGCCCAGCCAGCGGCGCGTCCCGTGCCGCCCGTGGCACCGAACGAGATCGCATCCTCACGGGTCAGCACGCCCGTTCCTTTCAGACGCTCCTGCGCGATAACGTTGCCCGTGAATATTTCGTGGTATTCGCGCAGCAGCGGACGCATATAGGCGATGAACTCCTTGACCTTGCGCACGAATTCGGGATGGATGTCGGCCTGCACGCCGCCGATGGTGTTGTAGGTCTGTATCAGGCGGCCTCCCGTGGTCTGCTCCAGAATGTCGAGCACCTTCTCACGGTCGCGGAACCCGTAGAAGAACGCCGTCAAAGCCCCCATGTCCATACAGAGACACGCGAAGAACAGCAGGTGCGAATCGATGCGCTGCAGCTCGTCCATGATCGTGCGGATATACTGCACCCGCTCCGACACCTCGACGCCCAGCCCCTTCTCGATGCACATACAGAGCGCATGGCGGTTCTGCGCGGCCCCCAGATAATCCAGCCGGTCCGTAAGGGCCAGCGTCTGGGGATAGGTCAGCCCTTCGCACAGCTTCTCGATGCCGCGGTGGATATAACCGCAGTGCACGTCGAGCTTCTTGATGATCTCACCCTCCAGCGAAACCCTGAAGCGCAGCACGCCGTGCGTCGCAGGGTGCTGGGGACCGACGTTGATGACGTATTCGTCCTCTTCGAAGAGCACGTTGCGCTTGCGGATGAAACTGCCGTCGGAGGTCAGCTCGAAACTCGGAGCGCTGTCCTTCGACACCTCGTTGGTCATGCGCAGCGGATTGAGCGCCGGATCGTAATCCTTGCGCAGGGGATACCCCACCCAGTCGTCGCGCAGGAACAGCCGCCGCATGTCGGGATGGTTCAGAAACCCGATGCCGAAATAGTCGAATACCTCGCGTTCGTTCAGCTCGGCGGCCTTCCACAAATCGCAGACCGAGGGCAGGCCGCATTTCTCGCGGCTCGGCGTCAGCGTCCGCAGGACGACGTTTTCGCCCGTGGCAGAGGCTTCGAGGTGATAGACGGCTCCGAAGCCCTCTTCGCCCCAGTCCATGCCCGTCAGACTGCGCAGGAAATCGAATCCCTCGGCCCTGAGCCGGGCGGCCAAGTCGTGGAATTTTTCCACGGGCACGGTCCACATGCCGTCGCCCGCCTCGGACCATACGGCCTGAGGTTCCCATGCCGTTATCTTGTCTTTCAGCGTCATACTCATTGCTTTTCTCCTCCTTCCACATTCAAGTCGTTCTGCTCCGAGGTCAGGTCGCGGCGCAGCAGCTCTTCATACTCTTCGCGGCCGATCTGCTTGTTCACCCCGCCGAAGAAACGCTGCAGCTTCACTTTGCGCTGCAGCTGCATCAGTCCGTAAAGCATCGCTTCGGGCCGCGGCGGACAGCCGGGTATATAGACATCGACGGGCAGAATCCTGTCCACGCCGTTCAGCACATGATACGACTTCTTGAAAGGCCCGCCGCTGATGGCGCAGCCCCCCACGGCGATCACATACTTCGGATCTGCCATCTGGTCGTAAAGGCGCCTGAGCACCGGGGCCATTTTGTGGGTGATGGTGCCTGCGACCATGATGAAGTCGGCCTGACGCGGCGAGGCGCGGGCCACTTCGAACCCGAACCGGGCGAAATCGTAACGCGCCGCGCCCACGGCCATGAACTCGATGCCGCAGCAGCTCGTGGCGAAGGTCAGCGGCCACAGGCTGTTGCTGCGGCCCCACTCGATCAGCTCGTCCAGACAGCCCACGATCACGTTCGTATTGTTGTCGCGCAGTTCGGCGACCATCTTTTCGAGGTATTCGTTGTCGTTGAAATCTTCGTATTTCATCGACTTGATCTTCGGTTCTCTCTTTATTTCCATTCCAAAGCTCCTTTCCGCCATGCGTACGCAAGGCCCAAAATCAGGACGACCAAAAAGAAGAGGATGCTCACCAGTCCGTATACGCCCAGCTCCTGCACGACGACGGCCCACGAAAAGAGGAACACCGTCTCGACGTCGAACATCAGGAACAGGATCGCAAAGAGGTAGTAACCCACCTTGAACTGCATCCACGACCGGCCCCGCGTCGGGATGCCGCACTCATATGCTTCGCCCTTCTGGGGGTTGTACGAACGCGGCGACACGGCGCGGGCGATACCCAGCGCGACTGCGACCAGCGCAATGGCCGTCAGGATGACGACCACCAATAGCGTGAAATACATAACCTGTTATTTTACGAATTTATATTCCGGAACACGAAAAACGGGCATGCCCCGGCGGACGGAACGTCCCGACCGGAAAACATGCGGCTCGCAGCGAAAGGGAACCGGGGCTAAATCAGAATCCGCCCCAGAGAAAAGATGTAGTAATCGACCGGCTTGGAATAGCGCGCGCCGCGGTCCGAGAGCGCCGAGTTTTGCTGCGCCACGGCTTCCGCCGCAGCCGAACGGGCATAGAAACGATGCCGCACGATGGCCTTATGCTCCGAAGAGTGGGCCGGAATCTCGATCGAAGCGTCGCCCGAAAGCATCACGGCGGCCGTGAAATAATTCTGCGCCGTAACGGGTGCGTGGAGTGCGGCCTGCGGACTCAATCCGGGCTGTACCCGGCATGCTCCTCCCTGCGACGTCGCACCGTCGAGACTCCCCGCCAGCACGAAGAGCAGCACGAACAGCACATATTGAATTCTCTCCAGCATTATCGACAAAATGATTTCAGCGCAGCGAATATACGCCCTTTCCCGCTGAAAAGCTACCTTTCGGACGAAAAAATGCACAAAATGAAAAATTTTAGCTACAAAAGTGTCAAACCGACCTGATTGCCGGACGACGGGTCTCCGCCGGCAAAAGTCAAGACCGAAAAAAAGCTCCCCGCATCTCTGCGGGAAGCCTCCGTCAACATTCAAACCGGATTCCGGTTATTCGTTCCGGCCGTAGATATACAACTCCGAGATGTCGGGCGAATAGGCGCTGCCCTTCGTGCCGACCCATTTGACATAGCGGGCATTGCAGGGCTTGAGCAGCTGAACGTAGTTGGTTGCGCGATAGCCTCTGTTGGGAGCCTCGGCCTGCCGGAGCTCTCCGTGCGGCATCCAGTTTTCCCCGTCTTCCGACGTCGAAAGCTCGAAGTACTCGCCTATGTAGCCGATACTTCCGTAAGCCTGAATATCAAAACCGGCGACCCACTGCGAAGTCTTCATGTCGATCGTAAGTTCAAGCGAGGGACCGCTCCAAGTATAAATATCGGAAGACAAATTTCCGTCAAAGAGAGCGGTATTGGCATCCGGGTATGCGCTGCCGTTGGTTTGCACGGTCCATCCGCTCGTCGGGTACTTCTTCCACGACGGATCGGCCGCGGACAGGAAAGTCAGGAGATCGGCTTTCTTTATGATCGAAATCGCAACGCCGGCATCCTCCGGATCGACGGCTGCCCCGGCAGTATCGCCGGCCAGCTCGGCCGTGAGCCGTACCGGGAAAGTGCCGAGTTCTTCATCCGCTTCGAGGAAGTCGTCCGTCACCGACCACGTCGTTGCGTCCGACTCTTTCGCCCCGGCCGGAATCGTCACCTCGGCAGCGGGCGTAAAATGCTCGTCGCCGGCAAATCCTTCGGGAATGCCCGCCGATTTCACGACGAACTTCGTATCCTCCAGTACGGGACGGTCCACCACGACCTTCACGTCATATGTTATCGGATCTTCGTTGACGATCGCACCGTCGATGAAGTTGCGCTTGAAAGTCACGGCATTGCCCTCGACGCCCACGAGCGACGCGACAGCGACATAGGCAGCCTTTTCGATCACCATCTTCGCCTCGCCGTCCACCACGGGAACCTGCGAACCGCACGCTTCGACCACACGCACGCCCAGCTCGTAGGTCACAGGCCCGAACACATTCTCCATGAAGTCGTAGTTCTCCTCGATCATCCTTACCGAGACTGCCGCCGTAGTGCTGCCGGCGGGAATCACCAGCTCGCGCGCACTGATTTCGACCAGCTCGGCCGGTACGTTGGTGATAATAGGCTCCACGCGGACGACCGTCTCTTCGGGGCTGGCCTGCGCAAGGGCAATGGTATACTCGCCCGAAAGCGAACCGGCGAGATTCAGCACGCCTTCATTATCGTAAGTTCCCGCGAAAGTCGCCACCCGGTCCGTAGTACCGGAGATCGTTGCGCCGACCGGCGTTTCGGGGTAGCCCGCCAGATCGACCTCCTCGTCGGCGCGGCAGCCGGTGAAGAGCGCTGCGCCGCCCGCGAGGGCGAAAAGCAGCGCATATTTATACATGTTTTTCATCGTTTACTGTTTTTCGGTTAATATCGCCTCGCAGGCAGGGCCGCACCCCGCCCGCAAGGCGGAATCGAATCAATAGTTCGGCCACTCAGGCTGCGCCGGACGCGAATAGGTGTCCGGCAGGTCCTCAGGATAATTATAGCGCGTGGTGTCGGCGAACTTGTAAAAGTGCTCCGGTTCCTTGAGCGGCGATCCGTAGAGAGTTTCGGGACCTTTGTTCAGCCGGTTGACGAAAATATTGCGCCAAGCATTCTTATCCACCCTGCCGTTGGTATTCTTCAGCGGGTCGGGCGCGAAGCCCATGAACCAGCCCTTGCCGGTCGTCGGATTGAGCATTCCCTCGGCGACGCCGCTGGTGAAGTTGCCGCCCGTACCGCGGTTGAACTCCATCGAGATGGCCGAGCACTGCTTCTGGGTCATGTTGCCCTTGGGCGAGGTGGACTGACCGTAATCGCCCACGGCGATATCGACCCACTCCGCAATGTCCTGTCCCTCGATCTCGGTCGGCCAGCTGCTGATATGGAACGAAGAGTAGCAGTAGGCGACCACAAGCTTGTCGGGCATCGCCTTCTTCGATTCGTAGGCCAGACGGGCCGCCCGCGCCGAGCTGCGCGAAGCATAGTAGGGATTCGAAAGATCGGGAGCGTTCGAATACTCGTCGTCGAAGCATACGCCGTCGATATTGTATGTTTCGCAGAACGTGGCCAGCTCCTTGGCGAACATCTGGCATCCGTAGTCGGAAAGTTGCGCCACACCCGACTGGTCGTGGTTGCCCAGCACGCACATGATCACCTTCATACCGCGCTTGCGCAGCGGCTGGATGAAGGCTTCGTTGTTATCCATCCAGTACTGGGTCTGCGGATTGAGGCTCAGGAACGGAGCGTTGCGGTCCGCATGGTGGTTGATGTTGCCCGAAAAGAGGCAGACCACATCCCACAGCAGGCGGCCGTCTTCGAGTTCGAACGTCAGGGCGTTGAGCGGATTGACGTCGTTGACCTCGAAGAACAGGAAGCCCTTCGGCAGGTCGTCGCCCTTGTAACAGGTAGGCATCGAGGTCATATCCTTCACCACGTAGAAACAATGGCTCTCCTTGAGGATCACGCCGTCGGCTTCGAGAGCTACGGGGATCAGATATCCCCGGCCGGCTGCAAGCCCTTCGGCGGCCTCGACGGTCATTTCGACCGTAAGTTCGACATTGCGGCCCGCGGCGGCAAAGAGACCGTCGTTGGCAAAAGTCACCTTGTCGGCCGGATAAAGCGTATAATCCGTACCGTTGGCCTTGTTGTACTGCCCCGCATCATAGGAGGTATCGAACTTGGCCCTAGCCGTGAACCCCTCGGCGGGGGCTTTGGTCAACACCAGACGCAGCTCGGCGGTGTAGGTCTCCTTCCACAATTCGACGGTGGTGTTCGACTTCCCGGAGTTGAGGTCCTGCAGCACGGCGCCCGTTTCATTGAGGCCCGTTTCGATCGAGCCGGCGCCGTCCCACTCGCCGACCGTGACATCGTCCGTGCAGGAGACGAACGCAGCGGAGTAGAGCAAGGCTGCGGCTGCGGCGAGAATACCGGATTTGAAATATCTCGTTTTCATGCGTAATAGCTGTTATTGGTTATTTTACTTCAGGAAGAGTTACGGGAATCCAAGTCGGCGTGCCGCCCACGGCAGAGAGATTCGTGCCGTTCGCATGGTCGATGATCGTCGAACCGGAACCCTCGTTGAATTTCCAGTAGGCCACCAGCCCCTCGCTTTCGGGGCTGACACCGTACATGTTGCCGGCGATCTGCTCCGGCGTACGGGCCACGCTCCAAACGCGCAGCTCGGAAATCTCTCCGGGGATGTAACGCTCCTCGTTGTACGACTTGCCGACGTAACAGTTGCTGGTCAGCGTAACCGATCCGCTCATCTTCTGATTGGAGTAGGCCACCTGCTTGCCGTTCTGGTAATAGATACGCTCGCCGTTTACGGCGTCCCAAACCACGGCGATATGCACCCACTCGTTGACCGGAAGCCCCGGAGCGGCATTGGCTGCGGGCCAGTTGCCGCCGTTGGCCGATCCCGTGGCCAGCTGGAGCTGGTCGCGCGGACGGTCGGCATCGCCGATACGCACGAGGAAGTTGCCTTCGATACCGAATACCGAGCTGAGGGCGTCACCGCGACCGTCGGTCCAGTCGGCGCTGCGCAGCAGGGCCTCGATGGTGACCTGCTTCATGCCGCTGACGAGCGGTTTGGCGTCGGCCGACCAGCTGACCGGGAAGTTCATCCACGCGATGTTGGCCACCACGTTGATCATCGCACCCTGACGGGCCACGAAGTAGACCGTACTGCGGCTGTCGAGCAGATCCACGCCATTGCACGAAGTTACCGTCACGGGCAGCACGTAACGACGGCTGCCGTCGAGGGTGTTGATATCCTTGAACACGATCTCTATCGCGTCGCCGCTCACCTGACCGGCCGCAATGTCGATCTGGTTGGAAGAGAGTTCGTAGCATTCGGCGGGAAGCGCCACGGCATTGTCGCCGTAGATCATGTTGTAGGCGGCGACCTGCGACGGATCGGCCTCGATCGTCACGGCGACCTGCTGCCCGGCAGGCTTGGCCAGACGCGATTCGATCGTCTTGGTATAACCCGGCGTATCGCTCTTGATCAGCAGATCGTCGGAGAGGATGGCCGAAGTGATATAGAACTTGTTGTCGAAACGATGCTTCTCGACATCCTCGTTCTTACAGCCGGTGAAAACGACTGCGGCGAGCGCCGAGAGAACCAATAAGCATTTATTGTATTTCATGGCTGTCAGTTTTTAGATGGAGGGGTTCATAATGCCGATTGCCTCGCGGGTCTTGGCCCACACCTTGGCAGGGTTGTAATAGTCGTACTGGACATCCTCGATCAGCAGCCCCGCACGGGTATAGCCCGGCGAAGGGAGCGTCACCCATCCGGCCCAAGCCTCGATCGCCTCGACCGTGTTGCCGAAGGCATCGACCATGCCGGTATAACCGAACTCCTTCTTGTCGTCGCCGGGACGGGTGGTCTGGGCCGTCACGATCAGACGGTCGGCCGGCACGCCGGCAACGCTGACTGCGGTAAGAGCCGAGAACGACATCTCGTCGAGCGTCTTCACGTCATTGGTCGGCAGGATAATGTAGGCGCACTCGTCCAGCAGCGGCATATTCGCCTCCGTAATGGCTCCGGTGAAACCGCGGAAGACGAGTGCATGCGACGGGTGGGCCTCATGCCAAGCGCGGATCGGAGCGAAGAGCGCTTCCTGACGGGCCGTATAGACGGCCAGCGCTTCGTCCTGCATGCTGCCTACGGCCTTGCCCGTGTAGGTGAAGATGAAGCCGTCATAGCCCCAGCGGTCTACCAGCGCGATCTGCTCGCCGACACGGCCGCCGAGATAAGCCAGCGCATCTTCCTCGCTGAGCGTGGGATCCTCCTTCAGCACCTGCGTCCAGTCGTTTTCGAATGTCTGCAGGTCGATATTGAAGAGGATGCGGGTTCCCTTCTCATGCACTTTCCGGATTTCATCGACAAGCGTCTGGCAAAGGACGGACGGAACCGGATTCACGACGATGAAATCGACGCTGTCGGGCATTGCCGTGAAGTGCTGCGTACGATGGGTAGTCGGGGCGCCGTTCTCAGGAACGCTCATCGTAACGAATACCGCCTTGTGGGAACCGGCCTTGTACTCCCGGAGCGCCTGCATGTACCGGGCATACAACTCCGGGTCCGCATCCTCGAATGACGAATAGTTCACGTCGATCGCCTCAGGCTCGACGGCCTCGTGACAGCCGGCCATGAAAAGCACGGCTGCAAGGGGCAGAAAATATCTTTTGATGTTGATTTTCATAGTTTGACGGTTTTATAGGTTAGCGAATCCGGGGATTGCAATCCCACCACAGACGGGTGGACATTTTGTCCTGACCGCCCAGCCACTGATCCACGGCGGCCCGGATCGTTTCGCCGTTCGCCTCGTACTCCTCCAGCGGATAGGTCATACGGCGGGCGCCCAGCTGCAGATTCGTGATGTCGGGATTGTTATTGACCACCACCGGGAACAGACGCGGATAGCCCGTACGGCGGTAATCGGCCCACGCTTCGGTACCCAGCGGGAAATTGGCGATCCACTTCTGGGTGATGATGCGTTCGAGGTTCTCTTCGAAAGCCGCCCCGTCGTTCCAAGGGATCGTGACCGTCGACTGGTTCGAACAGCTGTAACCGAATGCCGGGTCGTCATAGCCGCCGGGAAGCGCCGTCGAAGCCATATAGGCCGTCAGCTGATCCGCGACGCCGCAACGCTCGAACGAGAGCCGGATACCCTCCTCGTAGAAGGTCCGGGCGTCGCCGCCCATCGCCCAGCCGCGCAAAGCGCCCTCGGCACGCAGGAAGGCCACCTCCGAAGCGTTCATCCACATCAGCGACGTCGATGCCGTCACGTTATACCGCGAGAAGTTGTTGATTCGCTCATCGTCGGGAATCTGAATGCCGTTGCGAAGACCGGCATAGCCGCCTGCGGCGAAAGCCGACTCGTTGAAATAGCTCGCACGACGGGGATCGGCGTAACCGTTCATGAACGACGCGATATCGGCGGCGACGCGGTGGTCGCCCGCACCCGACTTATAGCTGAAGAAGCAGACGTAGAAGGGGTTGCCGTCCTTGCCGAAGCCCGTATACATGGCATTGCCGGAGTTGTCCTCGATCACGCCCAGCTCCGAGCTGACGGCCTCCTCGGCCAGCTGCTGCGGGGTACGTCCGTCGTCGGTGGTGAAATCCGTATAGACGATACGCATCGCAAGACGCAGCTTGAGCGAGTTGGCCAGACGGCCCCAGCGCTCCAGACTGCCGCCGTAAAGCCGGTCGGCATCGGTGGTGATCATGCCTGCACGGTTGCGCGTAAGCACCTCGACGGCTGCGTCCAGATCGGCGAACATGGCCTTGAAGACCTCTTTCTCGGAGTCCAGCGGCACCGGATCGGCGCCCGTGCCTACCTGCGTATAGGGAATCGGGCCGTAGGTGTCGGCGACGCGGTGTACGCCGGCGACCTTCACCACCTTCGCCACGGCGATGGCGTTCTCGTCTTCGGTCACCTTGCACAACTCCGTGAAGTTCGACATTTCATTGGTGTAGACAACCCGGTAGAATACCGGCGACCAGTTCGACTGCGGATCGTAGGTCGAGAATTTTCCGGTGTTGAATCCGCTGTTCGCATCGGCGATATAACCGCCGTAAGGTCCGCCCAGCAGCAGATCGGTGAACTGGCACTGATTGACGTCGGCCGGAATGACCCAGCTCTGCATGGTGGTCATGAACGACCGCATGGCGTAACCGTCCCGCTCCATATCCTCTGCGGTAACCTCATAGGGATTCCGGTTGATATCTTCGTAGTTGGCCGTGCAGGATGCCGCGCCGAGCGCTGCCGCCGCAAGGGCCACCGTCATATTCGATATATTGAATTTCATGGCGTTTTAGCTTGATTAGAATTTGACACGCACGTTGAAGCCGATGCTGCGCAACGAAGGCATCATGAAATAGTCGATGCCCTGATAGTAGTTGCTGGTAGTAGCGACCGCCTCAGGATCAAAGGGCGCCTTGTTGTAGAGCATCCACAAGTTACGGCCTACGATCGAGAGGGTGATGTCGCAAACGTCTCCCAGCTTCTTGCGCGGAATCGTGTAGCCGATCGAAGCCTCCTGCAACCGCACATTCGTAGCCGAATAGGTGTAGTACTGCGGAGTCGTATCGCCGTTGGCGACGGTCTGGTACCATTTCTGCGCATCGATCAGGTCGTTGCCGTTGATGACGATGCCGCCCGCATCGCGCGCATCGGCCGACGAGGCCGATACGCCGTAGTAATCCATTACGGCCTGCGTGCGCGAGTAGACTACGCCGCCCAGACGGGCCGTGAGCAGGAACCCGAAATTGAAGTTGCGCCAGCGGAAGTCGTTGCGCCATGCCAGATTGGCGTCGGGGAATACGGAACCCAGCTTGATGAAATCCTTGGTCTGCGTCTTGTTGTCCACGAAGATGTTGCCGTCCATATCCTGATAGATATCGCCGTTCGAGTCGCGGCGCAGGTCGGCGCGCGAATAGATGTCGCCCAGCGAGCCGCCCTCGCGCAGAATGAAGCGGACGTTACCCATGCCTCCCACGTTCAGGTCGCCGATCGGAGTGACCTTGCCCGTGTTGGGGTCGATCACCTCTTTGCCCAGCTTCATGATCTTGTTGCGGTTGGCGCTGGCCGTGAAGTTGCTGTCCCATGAGAAGCGGTTCCACGTATTCTTGTAGCCCAGCGACATTTCGAAACCGCGGTTGCGTACGTCGCCGTCCTGCTTGTAGACCTTGCTGTACATCGAACTTGCGGGGATGCCCGTGTTGAACGTCTGGTTGATCGTACGGGTGTTATAGTACGAAATGTCGAAATTGAAATGTCTGAGGAAGCGCATCGTAAGACCTACTTCGAACGATTTGGTGCGTTCGGGCTTCAGGTCGTAGAGCGGACTTTGGGACGAGAGGTTCCAGCTGTTGGTCGAAGAGTTCCACGAGCGGGTCGGATTGGCGTAGAAACGCGAGAAAGCCAGACCCACCGATGCGTACGACGCACGCAGCTTGACGTAGGAGAGGTTCTTGGGCATGTTCGGAATGATTTCCGAGAGCACGACCGAAGCGCCGACCGACGGATAGAAGAACGAGGAGTTCACCGAGTTGGGACCCGCCAGCTGCGAAGGCCAGTCGTTGCGGCCCGTCACGGTCAGGTAATACGCCCCCTTGAAGCCCACCTCGGCCGAGAAGAAGACCGACTGCGACTGCTCGCGCCAGCCGATCTGCTCGCGGACGGTCTTCGAATTGGAGAGGTTGTAGACGTTGAACACGTTGGGGATGTTATTCGGCTCGTAGATGGCGTTGCCGTCCTTGTCGTAACCGGTCTGCTCTCCGTAGGCGATCGGGCCGCGGACTTTCGAGGCGTCGGAACGCATGTCCGAGATCGAAGCGCCGACGTTGGCCTGCAGACTCCAGTTCTCGCCGAAGGTCTTGTTGATATTGACCATCACGTCGCCGTAGGTCTGACGGTCGTTGGTCTTGGTGATGCCGTAGAGACCGTTGGGCGATCCCTCGGTGCGCAGGTTGTTGGTCGATGCGTAGAGCTTCTCGGTATAGTCGCTGTTCGAGTTGTCCACCCGGATGCGGCCCGAAACCGAGAGCCAGTCGAGGATGTCGTAGGTCAGCGAGGCGTTGATCATGTAGCGGTCCTTGCGGTTCTCGCGCAGGTTGCGGTAACTGATCCAGTAAGGGTTCTGCATCTGATAGGTATCGGCTCCCATCGTCGGCCAGTACTGCTCGTAGATGCCGCGCGAGGGGTTGTAGCGTTCGTACATCTCCACATCCGCCCAGTCGTCGCCGCGCGGGAAGAGGTAAGCCGACACCAGCGGGTTGGAGTAGACGCCCTGATTGACCATGTTGCGGTCTTTCTGGATAATGTAGCTGGCACCCAGATCGAGGTGCATCTTGTCCTTGAGGAACGACGAGGTATTGCGGAAAGTGAAGTTGTAACGGTCGTAACCGTTGTTGGGAATGATACCGCGCGAATTGACGGCGCCGGCCGAAGCATAGGTCTGGCTGCGCTCGTTGCCCGTCGAGAACGAGACCGTCTCGGTGCCCACGACGCCCGTCTGGAAATAGTCGTCGGAAGGGTCGTAGCCCCTGTAATTGAACGCATTCAGACGTTCGCCCCACGAGTAGATGCCGTTGGCGGCTCCCGCCAGCTTATCGCCCGTGCCGTAACGGGTCTGGAACATCGGCATCACGAAAGGCGCGAGCACTTCGGTGTTGCTCGTCACCGTCACGGTCGTCTGACCGGCCTTGCCGCGCTTGGTCGTGATGAGGATGGCGCCGTTGGCGGCATCCGAACCATAGAGAGCCGCGGCGGCGGCGCCCGACAGGACGGTCATCGACTCGATATCCTCAGGGTTGAGGTCGGCGATGGCCTCCGAAGAGCCCTGCGAATCGAACTCCTCGCTGCCGTCGCTGCGGAAGTTGCACATCGGAATGCCGTCGATCACATAGAGGGCGTTCGACGACTGCTCGATGGATTTCGAACCGCGCATCACGACCTTCGACGAACCGCCGACACCCGACGACGAGGCGTTGATATTCAGACCGGCCACCTTGCCGTTGAGCGAATTGACGAAATTGACGTCTTTCACGGCCACGATGTCCTCGGCGTTGATCTGCTGGGCATTATACGAGAGCGCCTTCTCCGAGCGCTTGATGCCGAGGGCCGTCACGACGACCGATTCGATCTCCGATGCGGCCTCGCGCAGCGTAATGTCGAACGAAGTGCGGTTGCCGACGGCAACCGCCTGCGGCTCATAGCCCAGATAGCTCACTTCGAGCCATGCCGTCGAAGGTGCGGGCACCGAAAGGGTGAAACGGCCGTCGGCGTCGGTCGTCGTACCGGTCGAGGTATCGCGGACGATGATCGTGGCGCCGATGACCGGCTGGCCGCTCCCGTCGCGGACATAACCTGCGACGGCCGCAGGCTGCTCGGCTTTCTTTACGGAGAGGATGATGCTCAGCGAACGGATGTCGTAGGTCAGGTCCGCACCCGCCACCATCCGGTTCAGGGCTTCCGTAAGCGGCACCGCCGTAACATCGAGGCTTGTGATACGGTCGGTCTTGACATCCGAACCCGTAACGAACAGATATTTGGTCTGCCGTTCGATCTCGGACATGATCTGTGACATCGGGACACGGTCCATCCGGATCGTAACTTGGGGCAGGCTGCGGTTCTGGGCCGCCGCCCGCGGAGACCAGATAGCGCAAAGACCAAGCATGAATAAAAAAGTAAATGACCTTTTCGCTTGTCTGATAAATGTTTTATTCATAAATTTGTACTTTAGGTTTGAGTAGGAAGTTTGCTTGACCTCCGGCCTGTGCGATGTGCTACCATCCGCACGGGCCATTTTTTGAGGGTCCGACAATCATAATATCTGATTTCTCATAAACTTGGGTTACTTCATAGGCCGGTCGTTTTAAGGTTGGACTGAGTTTATCGAATGGTTATCGTATTGTTCTGTTCGTCTTTCTCGTACTCGAAATCGGCAAACCGCTGCAGCACCTGAAGCGCATTGTCGATACCTACCGACTGCCGTATCTTACCCTGTCCGATACGGATCGACGGTTCGCGCTCGATACGGATTGTGACGCCGAAGGTCTTTTCGAAGCGGTGCATCAGCTCGGAGAACGACTGATCGGTCAGGCTGATGATTCCGTTCGTCCACAAATATTCCTCATCGTTGTCGATCTGCGCAAGACAGAGATGCTTCCCTTCGAGCGTCACCATCTCGTCGGGTTCCAGCACCAGTCGTTCGCCGGGGACGAGCCGGCTGGAAACGGCGACGCGGCCTTCGAACAGAGCCGTCGAGAACAGCCCGTTCTCCTCCTCGGCCACGACATTGAATTTCGTGCCCAGCACCTCTACGTCGCAGGCGTATGTCCGGACGATGAAGGGATGTTTCGCATCGTGCACCACTTCGAACCGGGCTTCGCCTTCGATCTCCACACGGCGCTCACGCCCCGTAAAGAGCGCCGGATAGCGCAGCGTCGTTCCGGCGTTGAGCCATACCGAGGTGCCGTCCTGCAACGTCAGGCTGACGCGCTGTCCGTAGGGTACGGATACCGACAGCAGCCGTTCGCCCTGCCGCGAGAAATCGCGTGCGGCGTGAAAATAATAACCGCCGAAGGCGAGCAGTACGACGGCCGCTGCCGCCGCGCTCCACCGGCGCAGGACGGAGCCGAAACGGCGCCTGCGGTCCTTGGCGTAAAGTTCGTTGATGACCGGAGCGCTCAGAGCCACCAGATCGTGCTGCCGCTGCACCTTTGCGAGTTCCGATTCGTGTGCAGGATCGGCTTCCAGCCACGTCAGCACTGCCGTCTCCTCCTCAGGCGATGCTTGGCACGCCACGTAGCGATATAATGTTTCCTTTTCCATAAGTTGCTATATTGACGCACGACAATGCGGGATTTGCGAAAAAAATCGCAAAATCCCGCAAATAAATATTTTTAATAATTCGGGAGGGGGCTATCCGGCCGTCAGAGGCCGTTCAGCAAGAGTCCTATCAGCGGGAGATAATCTTTGAGCGCCGCTTTGAGCGCCTCCTTCGCCGCCCGCAGTTCATAGGTCACCTGCCCTTCGGACAATTCGTAAACGGCGGCTATTTCCCGGTAGGACATCTCTTCGTAACGGTGGGCGATGAAAATCCGCCGCCGCTGTTCAGGCATCCGCCGCAGTTCGCGTTCGATGATGGCGAGCGCCTCGGACATCATCAGATTCTGGGGATCGTTGGCTTCGAGCCGCGCAATACGCTCTCCGACCACACGCGCACTGGTCTGGTGCATGTTCTGTTGGATTCTGAGATGAATGGCTTGGTCGCGCAGATAGTCCAGACACTTGCGTTTGAGCGCGGTAAGCAGATAGGCGGGCAGATTCCGGGGCGTCGTCTCCGTGCGGCTCTCCCAGATTTTCAAAAAGGTATCGGACACCAAATCCTCGGCCACCATCCTGTCACGGACATACGACACGGCGATCCGGACGAAATACGTCCTGTACTCCGCATAGACCTCCTCCAAACCATGGGGGGGGGAATTTTCGATAGAGCGATTCATGGCAGAATAAACGTCCGGTAAAAGAATAAAGGTAATACTTTTTGCCATTTCCACCAATTTTTTCCCGCCAGAATTTTCTGCGGCGAACGACGGAAATATATAATATTTCCGATCCTGTATATCCGGCGGAATATAGTCCGCCGCCCCCGGAAACCCTCCGCCGCATGAAATCCGGGCACGAAAAAACGCCGTTCCCGAAACCGGGAAACGGCGTCCTTTCCTAAGCGGAACCCGCTATTTCTTGGCGTAGCGCTCTTCGACGACCTTCCAGTCGATGCGGTCCCAAAGGGCTGCGACAGCATCGGCGCGGCGGTTGCGGTAGTCGATATAGTAAGCATGCTCCCAAACGTCGAAGCACATCAGGGGCTTCATGCCGTAGCGCAGCGGATTGCCGGCGTTCTGCTCGCTGACGATCGCCAGCTTGCCCGACTTGTCCTCCGCGAGCCATACCCAGCCCGAACCGAACAACCCTGCGGCGGCTTTCTCCATCTGGGCCTTCAGCTGGTCGAACGATCCGAAATTTTCGTCGATGGCCTTCAGCAGCGCGCCCGTGGGACGGGTCTGCGCCTTGGGCGAGAGTTCGTCGAAGAAGAATTCGTGGTTCCACATCTGCGCGGCGTTGTTGAAGATCGCGCCGTCGGCCGAAACGACGATATCCTCCAGCGGCTGCTCGGCATAGGGGGTATCGACAATCAGTTCGTTGAGTTTATTCACGTATCCCACGTAATGTTTGTCGTGGTGGAAGCGCAGCGTCTCTTCGGAGACCTGCGGTGCGAGCGCGTCATAAGCGTAAGGCAGGTCCTTCGGAGTGAAGCGCACCTGTTTTGCTGTGTCTGTTGCCATAAGCGGTAAAATTAATAGTGAAACAATGAGGTTTAACATAGTCTTCGTCGTTTTTTATTGTTCTTCGAGAGGTTCGAAGGCCCATTTGCCTTCGCCGCAGACCGGGCATATCCAACCGTCGGGCAGATCGTCGAATGCCGTGCCGGGAGCGATGCCGTTTTCGGGATCACCCAGCGCCGGGTCGTAAATATACTCGCAGACGGTGCAACGATACTTTTTCATAGCGCGAAAGAATTAAAAATTCACACCGGCTTTCACAAATATAATACCGATATCAAAGATCTCAAAATATTTTCGTAATGCTGGAAGACTTTTATAACCTCTTTATTTATAAGAGGTTTGGGAGAAAGGTCAAAATAGAGGTAACGAATTGGCAACCGTGTTTATTTCTGCGCTTTGCTGTGAGTTGCTGTCAATGTCTCTCGTCTTGATGCAAAAGTAACAATAAAAATCGAATGTAAATCTGATTCCTAATAAAATTTTTGTATTCTATTCAACATCTAAAATACTCAAAACTCATTTGACAAAATTTCAGTTCTGAATTGATGCTTAGTATTCGCGGTCATTTTGTATAATGGCATATCTTCAGGATACACAGTTATTCTTCTCTGAGAGTTTACATCTATACAGAATTTCTTCATTGATTCTTCATAAGACTCAATCTGCCGTTTTGCATCTATAATAAATGCATCTTCCAATTCTAAATTATCACACATTAAATGTTCTAACTCTATCTTCATAAGAACTATAAAAAGATTCTATCGTGAATAAATATTGGAAATCCCTTAAGTCGCACATAATCAGACATAGTCTCGTAGTAATCGCGAATCTTTATCCGTAACTCAATATTTTCGCTATAATCTTCTATCTTTAATTTCAATTCTTTAAGAGCTTCTATATTAATTGGTCTACCATGAGACCTCCAATCATTATTATCACTTAAATGCTCTGCAATTTTTGCGGCACGTTCTTTCTTCTCTTCAATTGTTACATCCGTTCCATTACTATGTTTTGTCCAATTCTTGAATTTGTATTTAACCAGCCATTTTTTTAATAAGTCAATAGTTAAATCTCGTGCTTGCTCAAAACTACGAAGTTCGGCCAAATCAAAGTCTTTTAATATTGCAAATTCCACATTTGTAAGAGTCCCAAGTTTGGCCTTCTCAATGTATTCATTAACTTTATCCAAATACCCTAATGCGGCCACCCATTTGCCTTCTTTATTTTGAACTTGAGGGTCTATTGGACCTAATACCGAAAAATAATCCATAAAAATACTATCACCACTCATACAAAATATAGTACCTGCACTATACGCATAATCAGGCACTATGAAATTTACTTCTGAATAGTGATGCCTGATTATATTAACATAACGTTCTACTGTAATTGCACTGCCGCCTGTTGTAGTTAGTAGTATATAAAGAGTATTATGGTGATTTGCACTTTGGGCAAGCTCTTCTACTAATTTTAAAAATACATTTTCATTCAAATTCCCTATTGGGCCATAATATACCAAAACATCTGCATCAAGATACTTTTCCAAGATTTCCAACTTGGAATTGAGCAAAAGTCTTAAGTTATTTTCTAATTGAGATTCCATAAAATTGTCATTGATATTGTGAGGTAAAATCAATCTGAATTCTACGTTGAAAAGCAGGGGCATACTGAGCTTTTAATAACCAATATGATGCAAATATGGGTTTTACGCTAAATTCTTCCGCCAATGAATTAGCAGACATGAACTGTCCCATACGTTTGCGATCAAACACTGCTTTCCGCAAGCCATCTCCATGAAAGAGGTATTCATTAGCGAATTTATTGGCTTCTTTTTCTCGCTTGTTTTGCTTGGCTTTCGATTCGTTTATCTCGCCTTCGTAAATCTCAACATTCTTATGTTTGATAGCATGCCCTAATTCATGGAAGAGAGTAAACCAACAAGATATAAGGTCGTGTCCACGATCCGATATCTGAATGAGAGGTTTATTTTCAATCCAACGTATTGCTCCGTAAACGGTTTTAGGCAGAGAGGGGACAAAAACCAGACCTATACCAAAGCGTGAAAATATTGATGGTAGAGATTTAAAATACTCAACATCTTCAATGTGAGCCATCCATTCTCTTGATTCAATCCAATTCATTAATTCCATTTCGTTATAATCAGGAAGATTGAGAGCGTTAAAATCAAGCTCACCACGACGTAGCCAAGCATGCAGATTGATTGAGTCAACTTCAATTTTATTTTGGGAACGGAATAGTGCAGCTTTTTTTTCTGAAGTTTCAAAAATCTCCGTATCGGAATCTACACCAAAGAAATCCAAAATATCATCAAGAATATCATATCCTTCCGTAAATTCACCACGCAGTAAAGGTAATACCTTTTTTAGCTTAGTATATGTTTTCTTTGCCTGATTATAATTAGCCATATACCGTGGCTTTTCTTCTAAATATTCTTTCTGAAAATTAACCAGATATTCACACACATTAGAATCGCTCAATATTTCAGCAGCTTTCCTTAATGCTTTATTTGATAGTTTTTCCTTACTCCTTAAATCCTTAATGCCGATAAGTTCTTCGAAATTCTTAATGCCGCGAGCCTCGAATATATCAGCAAGTTCCCCTCCGACTGTATTGCGCAATGTCAAAGGGTTTAATACAGGTATTTTTTCAAGTGCAGCCATTTTTATATATTGTTATAATCGTGATTGTTTACAGCAATAACATATATTGTCATTATTGAGTTGAAATCTCCTTGCCAATCTTGTGTTAATAATAAATTCTTTTCTTCATCTGTAATATGATTAAAGAATTTTCTTGGCCCTCGTCCAACACGAACTTTCAAAATTAAGGGGTCTTTTTTAGCGCACCCTTGTTTTATCTCTATTCGGTTATCTGTTTGACCAAACATTGCATTATAGGCCCCAGCTGAAACATACCTCCTTAATCGGTCATGCAACTTTTTTGCCGGTTCCATCAGATTAGCTCCAAAAGTCTTTGAAAATGCTCTTGATGCATTACGATTATCGGGATTTAATACAAAATCTCGATAACATTTAACTTCTTTGGAACTACCGTATTCAATGTTCATTTCTACTCCAACTTCTTTTTCAATGTGCAAAGATACAATTTTTCTTTTAGAAACTCATCTGTTACCAAATAAAATTTTGTACTTTTGCGCTCGTTAAACAAGATAAGTGCGTGTATGAACCGAATAAAGGAAGTATTGGATGCAAAGGGTATTAGCCAAACAGAGTTGGCAAACAGGCTTGGAAAGACCTTTAATATGATCAATCTATATACAACAAATAGAGTCCAACCACCCATCCATGTCCTATATCAAATAGCCGAAATTTTGGATATTGACGTTCGGGAACTTCTTGTTTCAAATAAAATTTAACAGCGGACAATTATGAAACTGACAGATATAATCAAAGGAACAGAATACGACCTTAGCCTGTTCACAGAGGCTCAAATTACTGAGTTGGAAAGCCGTATAGCTGAACGGGAAACAAAAAAAGGAACAGAGTATTATTTTACATGCGCTGTACGCAGAAAGAATATTAAAGTAACTCCTGAAGAAGTGGTGCGCCAATTGTATCTGTTGGTTCTTACCAGTGATTTGGGTTATCCAGTTTCTCGAATGGAACTGGAGTATGAAGTCACGTTTGGTAGGGAAAAGAAACGTGCCGATATTGTCATTTTTGACAAACAGCAAACGACAAGTCCATACATTATTGTAGAGGTCAAGAAACCAAAGTTGAAAGATGGAAAAGAGCAACTGAAAAGTTATTGTAATGCAACAGGTGCTCCAATTGGTGTATGGAGTAATGGGCGTCAAATTTCCTACTACCACCGTAAAGACCCCAATTATTTTGAGGATTTAAGTGGTATACCTCGTGCAGACCAAAAACTATCAGACATACTCTCCGAACGTTGGAAGATTGCTGACCTTATCAAAAAAGACAAGTTGGTAAATGAACGCAAATCCCTCAAAGACCTTATCCTCGAAATGGAAGATGAGGTATTGGCAGGTGCAGGTGTAGATGTTTTTGAGGAAGTCTTCAAACTTATCTTCACCAAACTATTTGACGAAATGGAGAGTGGGCGTAAACCTGACAGAAATTTGGAGTTCCGCAACTATGGTGATACTGAAACAGAATTGAAAGATAAGCTACAAACGCTGTTTGACAAGGCTAAAGACAAATGGCAAGGTGTGTTTACCGATGATGCCAAACTTCTGCTTACACCCTCGCACTTGTCTGTTTGTGTCGCATCCTTACAGGATGTGAAATTGTTCAATTCCAACCTTGATGTGGTAGATGAAGCTTTTGAGTATCTTATCAATAAAAGCAGTAAAGGCGAAAAAGGGCAATACTTTACCCCTCGTTATGTGATTGATATGTGCGTAAAAATGCTCAATCCGAAAGCGAATGAAAAGATGATAGACACTGCGGCTGGTAGTTGTGGTTTCCCTGTTCATACGATATTCCATGTTTGGGGAAATATCCTCAAATCCAAAGGCTTAAGCCGTAGTCATTTGTTTACCTTAGAAGAAAAACCTGCCGAATGTACAGACTATGTTCAAGATAATGTTTTTGCCATCGACTTTGACGAAAAGGCTGTACGTGTGGCTCGCACCCTAAACCTTATCGCAGGAGACGGACAAACCAATGTCATGCACCTAAATACGCTTGACTATGAACGTTGGGACGAGACTGTAAAAGATGAAATTTGGTCTGATACTTATTCTGAAGGATGGAAGAAGCTAAAGAAATTGCGCACAGACAAAAATAGCAATCGAGATTTCAACTTTGACATCATTATGGCAAACCCTCCGTTTGCAGGAGATGTAAAGGAAAGTCGTATTCTTGCCAAATATGATTTAAGTCGCAGTGTTTCATTGGAAAAATTGAAAAATGCACCACAAGGTGCTAAGGTGGTAGCAGGTGAACCGACTTTTCCCGAAGCATTGACAAACAACGGCGAAACGGTTTATCAAATGGCTGACGGCACGTTCCGCAAAACAAAACTGAAGCAAGCTTCTAACATGAGCCGTGACATTTTGTTTGTAGAACGCAATCTCGACTTTTTGAAGCCGGGAGGACGTATGGCTATCGTATTGCCACAAGGACGCTTCAATAACAGTAGCGACAAATCATTGCGTGAATATATTGCTGACCGTTGCCGTATCTTGGCTGTGGTGGGCTTGCATGGCAATGTGTTCAAGCCACATACAGGGACAAAGACAAGTGTCCTCTTTGTGCAGAAATGGGATGATGAACTTTGCCCAAAGGTTGATGATTACAACATCTTCTTCGCTACTATGCAAGAACCGAGCAAGGATAACAGTGGTGATAAAATCTATCGCAATATCATTGACGAGGATGGTAACAATGTTCCTTTGCTTGACAGTCACGGTCATTTGATTGTTAAGCACGACCTTTTCAATCATGACGGTTTAACGCAAGATGGAATTGCTGAAGCGTTTGCAGAGTTTGCCAAGAAAGAGCATTTATCTTTTTTCGCGGATGCCCCTTTGACGAGGTAAAGTATAAGACTTTGTTAGAGGGGCTGGAAGCGACTGAAATAAAATTGAGCCAATGTGTAGAAAACAAGGATTATCGAATAGATAGTGGTTTCTATACTAAAGCTCCAATTATAAATCCTCATTTAAGCTACAAAAAGATTGGAGATTGTCTTCTTTCTTCACAATACGGGATTTCTGTTGCGATGAATGAAGATAAGAAAGGTTGTCCAATTTATAGAATGAATGAAATCCACAATCTCTTATGTGATTTAAATGTAAATAAATGTGCCGATATCACACAAGAAGAGGCTGAAATATTTAAGTTACACGATAAGGATGTAATCTTTAATAGGACTAACTCATTTGAATGGGTTGGTAGAACTGGTATTTATTATCAAAATGATAATATTGATAGAATTTTCGCTTCGTATCTTGTGAGATTTATACCTAATACAGATATATTGCTGCCTGAATATCTTACCACGTATTTGAATACAAAATATGGAATGTGGGATATAAAAAGACGAGCACGCCAATCTATAAATCAAACAAATGTAAATCCAGAAGAAGTTAAATGTATGGATATCCCTATCCTTGGAAAGGATATTCAAAATAATGTTGCCCAACATCTGCAAATAGCTAATCAAAAACGTATTGTTTCCCTACAACTATATGCCTCTGCCGAGTCTTACCTTTTGGACTGCTTAGGGATGGTAAATTTTGCAGCCAATCCTAACGCATATAACATTAAAACACTAAAAGGATCATTCCTCGAAACAGGACGTTTCGACTCCGAATACTATTTACCCAAATATGAAGACTATATAAAACTTGTACACTCTTATCCGAATGGTTACGACCTGATTGGCAATATATGCGACATTAAGGATAATAACTTTACTCCGTTCAGTGGCGTACAATACAAGTATATTGAACTTGCCAATATCGGCAAATCGGGTGAGATAACTGGATGCGACATTCAATACGGAGAAAATCTGCCAACCCGTGCAAGGCGTTTGGTGCATCAAGGAGATGTGATAGTTTCCTCAATAGAAGGTTCGCTTGATAGTTGTGCTTTGGTGACGGATGATTATGACGGAGCTTTATGTTCTACAGGGTTTTATGTATTGCAATCGCACCAACATAATCCTGAGACATTGCTTACGCTGTTCAAATCGTTGCCTATCCAAAATCTGATGAAGAAAGGTTGCTCGGGCACTATATTGACGGCTATCAGTAAATCTGAGTTTGAAAAAATTCCAATTCCCCTTATCTGTAAGGAGGTTCAAGAGGAGATAGCCAAACATGTCCAAAAGAGTTTTGAACTGCGTAAGGAAGCTATGCAATTGCTTGAAAATGCAAAACTTACGGTAGAGACCGTCATAGAAAACGGGGGGGGGTAATTTGTTGATTTACAATGAATTACAGTTTAGTGCATTTAGAGAGTGGAATCAGGCAGTTTGGCTGCTATTTACAGAAATAGGTATAACTTCAAACATTGATGTAAAAGCACCAATAGGCAGTACATATAAAAAACTATCAAACAGTTTCTTGAAAAGTGGCAGATTGGATGCAGAATATTATCAACCCAAATATGACCATTTGTTCAGTGAATTAAAGCGGTTCAAAACAAAAACAATAAGACAAATAGCCACATTGTCCAAATCAATAGAACCCGGTAGTGATGCTTACTGCGAAAAAGGAATTCCGTTTATCAGAGTAGCAGACCTCTCTAAGTTTGGATTGTCTGAACCTGCTGTTTATTTGAGTGAATTAGAATTTAATGACACGATTAGACCTCAAAAAGATACGATTCTCCTATCCAAAGACGGAAGTGTAGGTATAGCATATAAAGTGGATGAACCTGTTGATGTTATTACTTCAGGTGCAATTATTCATTTGAATATTACGGATAAAGAGGTGCTCCCTGATTATCTGACATTAGTACTCAATTCTGCCATAGTGAAATTACAGGCGGAAAGAGATGCAGGCGGTTCTATTATCCAGCATTGGAAACCATCGGAAATAGAGGAGGTCATCATTCCTATATTACCGATGGCAAATCAAATTAAAATATCGGAAATGCTTCAGCAAAGTTTTTCCTTGCGAAAAGAAAGTAAATGCTTGTTACAGGAAGCGATACAAATAGTAGAGACCGCCATTGAAGAAAACTAATTCTGTTTTGTCAGCCAGTATTTGTCGCTGGCTGACAAAATCTGACAATACTTTCTCATAATCTCATTCCCCGTTTGCGTTTCTTCTTCCGACGGAGTATCTCAGCCATTTCCTGATTGGCTTCCGCATCGGCGGCGTTGTAAGATGAGTCGCTGCCGTTCAGCAGTCCCAACGAACCGTTGAAAAATTCACTTTGTGCCGTGCCGGATGGTGCGCTTGGTGTAGCTACTTCATGTTCGTTGGCTGGCATTTCCATACGTTCCCTATGTTTGTTGTGCTGCAATGCCGCATCAATCTTGGAATAACTGAAACGCCTGTCCACTTTGGAGCCGTTGAAACGGTAGCCGTTCTTGGTAAAGACTACGCCCTGTACCTCGTTCGTCTGCCCCTTGTGCTTGAAATGAACTTCCACGCCCTGCCGCTTCAAGTTGACGACAAGCACATTCCAGTTACCGCACCTGCCGACTTCCGTTTTGAGGATGTCGTAAAGCTCATACTTCGTCTTGTCCGGCTCTTTCAGGCGGTTGCGCTTGACGTTCTCTTTCCCGTTTGCCATATGCAGCCCGTACTTCTTCGTTAGTTCCTTGCATATACGAGTACTGCGCAGACGCTCATGTCTGTCCGAAATGGTATTGCCATTGTTGTCGATGCGGTTGAAGGCTATATGCACGTGTGGATGTTCTTTGTCGAAGTGTCGGGCGATGAAGAACTGCGTGTCCCGTATACCCATTCGTTCCATGTATTCAAGTGTAATACCCGCCATGACGCGGTTCGTCAGGCGTGGTTCATCCTCTTTGGAGAAACTTAACGCGATATGTCCGACAGGCTTTGTTACTTTGCTGTTCATCTGACATTGGACGTTGAAACCCATGGCAATGGTTTCTTTGTTTTCCATGAACAAGCCTTCGAATGCAATAACTTGGGCATTCTTGTCTTTGTCAAGAATGTAATCCACAACGCCTTTAAAGTCGCTACCCTTTACAATTTTCGCCATCATATCTCTATCTTGGTCAAGAGTTCGTGAATCCTTGCCACTGCCACCTTGCAGTCCCACCTTTCATCATGAAAGCCTCCGGCGTTCGCCTTGTGCGCAAGCTGGTTGAGATTGTTCGCCATGCCGCAGAGTTGGCGGATGTATCCGGCGTGTTCCTCTGACAATCGTTCTTGCACATGACCGTTCCGGTAACATTCCCTCATGTACTCGCTCGGCGATACGCCCGCCTCATGCGCCCGTGTCAGCAAGCGGAAGTAGTCGGCTGCCACCATCTTCACGCTGATGCGATAGCTCAGCTTTTCAGTCGCCCCTTTCTTCGGGCGACCGCCCTTGTTACGTTTCCTATATTCCTTGTGTTCCATTTTCTGATTATTCAATGCTGTTACTGATTATACTGTATAGACCGACGGGATGACACTTACCGAAACTTGGGAAGTGGGTAGCAAGCAGTTTCGGTACACCCGAAACACAAACTTGCTACCTCCCAATCCTTCATGGATAAGTTTTGAGCATCTCCTGTTTTTCTTGTTCGGAATGTCATAATCCTAACCCTTTCCTCTTGGGTTTTACGATGGCTCGTGGAGGCGGATTAACAACTAAATTCTGCCGCTTATCACACAGGAAATCGTTCAAGTCTTTGTGTCTTTTGTAGTTGTCGGAGAAGTCGCGGATACGTCCAGTGAACTCCCTTTCCAGTTCTCGGTATGCGTTTCTTCCTGCCTCGTCATTGTCGAACAGGCAGTGAATGCGCCCGTACCCGTGCAGCACATCTATGGCTTTGGAAACATTGGAAACGGAATTGAGGATGACGTAATCCTGCCTGTCAAGGTTGGGCATGGTCGGGCAGTTCTTCATCCGCAACGTGAGGAAGGAAAGATAGTCCGTCATGCCTTCGAACACGAGGCATTTCTCTCTCGGCTCTCCCTGCCGCCGGATATGGCTGATGTCCTTTGGAGCGATACAGCCCTTGAAGAAACGGTTGCGCACCTCATACCCTCCCGCCACGTTCGGGAAACCGATGGCGAAATAAGGCTTGCCGTTATGGATGAAGTGCAGTTCCCTACATTCCGGCTTTGCCAAAGCTATGTTTATACCCCGTTCCTGCAAGTAGCGGAGCAACGCAGGATGGGTAAGTTCTCCTACCTCCAACTGTTGGAAACTCGGTTCAAATGACTGCTGGCGAAAAGAGAAAGATACGGGACGGATGTGTGGAGCCTGTTCCGCTATCCTGTTAAGCAGGTACGGTACATGGTCGGATGCGTATAGTTCCTGCGCCAGTGCGATAGTGTTGCCGCCCCTGCCCAGCCCGTAATCGAACCACAGGTTACGGTCGGTGTTCACCTTGAAAGAGGCTTCCGTTTCCTGCCGGAAGGGGGATTTGTACCACAGGCTGTTTCCCTGTTGCTTTACGGGCGTGTAGCCCAGACTTTGCAGATAGTCTGCGATTCTGATTTGTTTCGCTTCTTGTGTAGTCATAATCTTACAATGAATTTAGTGATGAATGTAAAAATGATGATTTGATGAATCCGTACATCATTTTATAGAATGACAGCATAATACATATTCATCATCCTTTCATCAAAGTACTCGCCAAAAGAGAAATTCATCATTAATAGTGACGGGCATGGTGTGTCTGTCCCATTTCTCCTTTTCATCATCGGAATACTTTTGATGAATATCTGATGAGAATATAAACCTGTATGTTTCAGTATGGTTATATGCTTGTTCATCATTTCATCAAAATAATCAGAGAGTTGTCAGATATTCTTTTGTCACGGTATAGAACCTTCCGGTTTTCCGTATGGGCAAATAGTGACATTCACGGGTACAGTCCACTTGGTAGGAGGTGTAGGTAAGCGTATTGGATGCAGGAGTGAGTTTCCAACATTCCTGTATCACTTTCCGGACTTGGTGCTTCTCCACCTTTACCTGTGAGTGTACCAGTAAAAGAAGAACATCGTTATAGCAGAATGAGAACGTGTCCGTGCCTGTACTGTCCATGATGTCGAGTATAAGCTCGCACATCTCGATTTCCAGACGGTTGCGGTTGCTGCGGATAATCTTCCGCAAGGCTTCAGTATGCAGCAATGACGGGGCAAACCACATCCGGCTTTCTTTTTTCGTTGCCATCGTCCTGTGCTGCAAATGATACAGGAAAGCCGGGATTTCCGCTTTCAGCTTTTGCAGAAAATTGGTATCGTCGGATTGCAAGCGGTTTATCTTTCGCACCCAATAACGTGTTTCGCCCGCATCGATGATAACAGGCAGATACTCGTTGTTGGAACACAGCACGAACTTGGCGAAGAAGGCTATCTCGTCACGGTCTTTGCCCTTGGCTTCGACCTTGTAGGAGAGTGTGGTGCTGAGGTTCTTTAACCGCTCGCTGTCCTCCCTGCGGTTAAGCAGTACCTCGTCCACCACGATGAGCAGTTTGCCCGTCCAGTCGGAATTGAACTGGCTGCGGAAATCCTCGTTGGTATTGAACGTGACATTATTCTGAAACACGGCTTTCAGAAAGTTCAGAAATGTACTTTTGCCCGTGTTGCGTTCTTCCGACACCAGCAACAGGATAGGCAGTTTCTGTACAGGTTGCAGGTAGAGCAGTTGCAGGTAATCCATGCCCAACTCGTACTGTTCACCGAAGATGTGGCGCACCAATGACCGGACAGAAGGAAACTCGCCCTCTTGTGGTTGGTGTCCTATCGGTTCGTAGAGGTTCAGGAACTTGTCCACCACGGGACGGTAGCCCACATGGTCGGGGACGGTACAGAAGCCGTCATATTTCGGCACGGTGGCAAGATAGTCCTTGCCGTAGTCCTGCCGCAGCGTCTCGTTGTTCCACACGATGCGTTTCTTCACGTAGCCGCCGTTCAGACGGGGCTGGTTCACTAACTTGTAGAGGGTCGTACCCACACGGATAAACTCCTCCTTTTCGATACTTTCTTTCTTCATCGGCATCTTGGTTTTATGATTGTCAGATGTTTGTCTGGCGCAAAATTCGGCAATACAAATAAGACGGATTGACAACTCATATATGACTCACGTATAATTTTCTTGGATTTGACTTAAAAGCATGCGACCAAAAGCCCGAAGAAGAGCCATTCCAATATGTTCTTCTTCGGGTTTGTCGTAATCGTACGTATGAATGGCAATACACCTATTCACATACTCGTATAAATACATTGTTGGCAATAGGAATACGCATAGGTCTCACTACTTCATGTCGTCATATCATTAGGATTTACGCCTGATAATTAGACATATTCCAGCCAGTTATACCCAGCGAAAAGAAGATGCTTGTTTTCTCTTTTCGCCAGTACAGCCTTTCAAACATGGCATTGCGCACCTGCTCCGCACCGAGGCTGTTGATGCGGAAAGCAAGCGCGACTATCATCGGAAAACTGAACACGTCGGCATAATAGCCGTTCTCCAACCGGACATATCTCTGTACTTCGTATTCTTTCAATACGCCACTTTTATACACGGCACAGATAGCTGCACGAAGTGTCGGGACAATTATCCCGAACAGTTCCACAAGTTCCGGTTCACTCATCCATATATCAGTGATATTTTCCGGCACAATGATGTTGCCGGATTCGTTCATGGTTATGATGTTTCTTTCCATACTCATGACATCGTTATCCCGTTAAACGTCTTGCTCAATTTATCACCGAACATCGTCAGGTCATTGTCGAGTTTCTGCGTGGTTATCTTTGCGTAGATTTGGGTTGTGACGATATTCGTATGTCCCAATACACGGCTTACACTCTCGATGGGCATGCCCTTGCTCAAAGCTAATGTTGCGAAGCCATGACGACTGCAATGAAATGAAATTGACTTGGTTATACCACATTCCTTTATCATCCGTTTCAGAGGTTTACAGATAGACCAGTAGTTCAAGCCGGGGAATATGCGGTTGTCTTTCTGCATCGGTCGGTAGCGTTCGATTATCTGCAAGGGTATATCCAGCAGCTTCACTTGGAAGGGGACTTTTGTCTTGTGGCGTTTGGACAATATCCACTTCTCGCCGTTCACCTCCACGATGTTGTCATTCGTCAGTTCCTGAATGTCCACGAACGACAAGGCGGTGAAACTGGCAAAGACAAAGATGTCACGGATGTATGCGAGCTTGCTATCCTCGAACTCATGTGTCATGACCGCTTTCAGTTCATTTTCCGTCAGATATTCCCGCTCCTTCACATTGGGGCTGATGTGGAACTGTGCGAAAGGGTTGCGTGGTATCAGTCCGTTGAAGTGCGCACGCATCACCACGCCTTTCAGCCACATACATTTCTCCCATATCGTCCCGTTATGCAGTCCGGCTTCCGTTGAGAGGTATGCGGCGAACTCCTTGATGAAATCGGGAGTAAGTTCCGGCATAGCCATGTCCGTACGCTTGTAGAACGACTTAATGAACGCCGCAACGTAGTTTCTTGCCACCATACGGGAACGATAGGTCGCCATTGTACGGTCTTTTCCCACACGTTTCCTGAACACCTCGTTCTCACGGTCAAAAGCTTTGAGCAAGGTCTCGTACTCGCTGCCGATTCCCTGAAAGGCGTTGCGCACCATTTCAGCCGTGACGAATGCCTCACGGTCGGATATGCGCTGGTAATGTTTGATGATTTGCGCCTTGATGTTGTCCAATGCAAGATTGATGTCCCGTGCCTCGCGGCTCTTGCCTTTGGCTCGGTTACCCTTGATGTCCCAAAGCGTTTTCGGGACACTCTGTTTGCAACTGAACTGCGCCACAGTCCCGTTGATTGTAACCCGTCCCATAATGGGAACAATGCCGTTTTTCTCCTTACTGCCGTTCACGTAGAACAACACCTTGAATGTGCTTCTTGCCATACTCGTTTTTTTTGTTTGCAAAGTTATTACTCAACGAGTTAGATCTTGATATGCCAACCTGTGCCACAAACTGCCAGATACAACACGGTATGTTAAAAATCACCATCCAGCGGGTAACGATTTGGAGACCGTTCTGCTTCATAAATCCGCTTTCCTTTGCGTTACCCCGATTTTTCGCTTGTCCTCATTTGGCTCCGCAAACGCCTTATTGACAGGCGTTACGAAGACATTTATCCCTTTTTATTCGTCTTTTGCAGGATTTTTTCGTAATTTTGAGTATACGAACAACAAATTACAACCTAAAACGCTCTTTTGTATGACACTTCCGTATGCAGAACCCTACAAGATCAAAATGACCGAGGCCATCCGCACCTCCACGCGCGCCGAACGCGAGACATGGATCCGCGAAGCCAGCTACAACCTCTTCAAACTGCGCAGCGATCAGGTCACGATCGACCTGCTGACCGATTCGGGAACGGGTTCGATGAGCGACCGCCAGTGGGCGGCCATGATGACCGGCGACGAAAGCTACGCCGGCGCATCGTCCTATTTCCGGCTCAGAGAGACCATCTCCCGGCTCTTCGGCATGCCTTTCTTCCTGCCCACGCATCAGGGGCGTGCCGCTGAGAACGTCATCTTCTCGGCGCTGCTCAAAGAGGGCGACATCGTGCCGGGCAACTCCCATTTCGACACCACGAAGGGACACATCGAGTTCCGCCGCTGCCACGCCGTGGACTGCACCATCGACGAGGCGGCCGACACCCAGAAGGAGCTGCCGTTCAAAGGCGAAATGGACATCGCCAAGCTCGAAAAGCTCCTGCGCGAGAACCCGCGCGAGAAGGTTCCGTGCGTGGTGCTGACCATCACCAACAACACGGCGGGCGGACAGCCCGTGTCGATGCGCAACATCCGCGAGACGGCCGAAGTATGCCGCCGCTACGGAGTGCCCCTGCTGCTCGACTCGGCCCGTTTCGCCGAAAACGCCTACTTCATCAAGACCCGCGAAGCCGGCTACGCCGACAAGACGATCAAGGAGATCGTCCGCGAAATCTACACCTATGCCGACATCATGACCATCTCGGCCAAGAAGGACGGCGTGGTGAACATGGGCGGCTTCGTGGCCATGCGCTCCGAGGAGCTTTACAAACGGGCCATGACCTTCAGCATCATGTTCGAGGGCTACGTGACTTACGGCGGCATGTCGGGCCGCGACATGGACGCGCTGGCCGTGGGATTGGACGAGAACACCGAATTCGAACAGCTCGACGCCCGCATCCGTCAGGTCAAACTGCTGGGCGACCTGCTCGACGAATACGGCGTCCCCTACCAGCGTCCGGCAGGCGGACACGCCATCTTCGTCGATGCGAAAAAGGTGCTGCCCAACCTCCCGAAGGAGCAGTTCATCGCCCAGACGCTCGCCGTGGAGCTTTACCTCGAAGCGGGCATCCGCGGCGTGGAGATCGGCTCGATCCTCGCCGACCGCGACCCCGACACGCACGAGAACCGCTATCCGCGGCTCGAACTGCTACGTCTGGCCATCCCGCGCCGGGTCTATTCGGACAACCACATCCGCGTGATCGCCGCCGCCTGCCGCAACATCTACGAACGCCGCGCCGAAATCACCACCGGCTACCGCATCACGTTCGAGGCGCCGATCCTGCGGCACTTCACCGTGGAGCTGGACAAAATCTGACGCCCTGAATCCGGCGGTCAGACGGCCGCCGAATCGCCGGCTCTTCCGTAAAGAAGCCCCGGCGCAAAACACGCCTTATGCCGCAAACAACGCTGCAACACTCCGGTTGCAGCGTTGTTTCTACCGTAAAAACCAAACGGCGTCCACCTCCGAGCAGGCTTCCGCCAGCCAAGCCCCGCACCGTCTCCGCTCCGTTCCGGCTGTCCGGCTCCGTCTCACTCGTCCTCGCTCCATGCCACTCTGCATCCCATTCCGCTCCACCCTATCCCTTCCCGCCTCATCCTGCACCTCCGGCCCATTCCCTCCCGCGCACCTTTCCGCCCCCCTCTCCCTGTTCCTTCCCGCAGCGCGCGGCTCAACCCGCTCCTCCCCGTTCACTCCCGTTCCGTCACTCGCCCGGCTACGCCCACCGAAATTATTCATCGAAAAAGCAGAAAAATGCGCCGATTTTTTTGTTTTTTCATTTCCTCGCCCTATATTTGTCCTACAAATAAGATTATTCTATTTAATACCTACCCATTCATTACCGACAGGACTAACTAATACTCAATAATCATGTTCAAACTATCCGGACTCATTCCCGCCGTCTTCACGCCGTTCGACAAAACGGGCGCAATCAATTTTTCGCAAATTCAGCCCTACGCCGACAAACTCATCGCCGAAGGGGCCTACGGCGTCTTCGTCTGCGGCTCGACGGGCGAATGCACCTCGATGACCGTCGCCGAGCGCAAGAGCGTGCTCGAAGCGTGGACCAAAGCCGTAGCAGGCCGTATCCTCATCATCGCCCACGTGGGCGGCACCTGTCAGGCCGACTGCATCGAACTGGCCCGCCATGCCGCCGGACTGGGGGTAGACGCCGTAGGCGCCGTCGCCCCGTTCTACCTCAAACCCGGCTCGGTCGAAGAACTGGTGGCCTTCTACAAACCCATCGCCGCCGCATGCGCTCCGCTGCCCTTCTACGCCTACCACATTCCCTCGATGACGGGCATCAACCTGCCGATGATCGACTTCCTGAAGAAAGGCTCGAAAGAGATTCCCAACCTGAACGGCATCAAGTTCACGTCGAACAACTTCATGGAGATGATCGAATGCATCCGTTTCGACGGCGGCCGCTTCGACATCCTCAACGGGTTCGACGAAATGCTGCTCTGCGGCATGGCCGTCGGCGCGCGCGGCGGCGTGGGCAGCACCTACAACTACTCGCTCCGCACCTACCAAAACATCTACGACGCCTTCATGGCCGGCGACCTCGAACAGGCCCGCGCGGCGCAGCAGGAGTCGGTGGACATCGTGCACGTGATCATCAACCACGGCGGCGGCATCCGCGGCGGCAAAGCCATCATGAAACTCGTCGGCATCGACTGCGGCGACTGCCGTCTGCCCCTCGCCCCCTACACCGAGGCCGAAATAGCCCGGCTGGACGAAGAACTCCGGGCGATCGGTTTCAAAAAGTAGCCCGCATACAGAGCTGACAATCAACACGCACGGCTCTCCGGCAGATTCCGTTCCGGCGGTCGGTTCGTCCGGCCGGTCCGGAACGGAATAAAACATGCACTACCCGCTCCGTACAAAACATACGGCGGCAACCGCTTCAGCAGGGGGCCTCTCACGCCCCGACAAAAGACAACGATATTCGTATTATGTTTACGACAACCACATACAGATGGAAGGACCGAAACTGGACAACCGCAACACCACGCTCGTAGACAGCGTCGAGGAGAGCCTGATCCGCTTTTTCAAGGAGCAGGGACTTCGTCCGGGCAGCAGCATCCCCAACGAAGCCGAACTTGCGGCCTCGCTGGGCGTCGGACGCCCGGTGCTGCGCGAAGCGCTGAGCCGCTTCAAGATGACCGGCATGATCGTCTCGCGCACCAAGAAAGGCATGGTGCTGGGCGAGCCGTCGCTGCTCGGCGGCATGAAGCGGTGCATCAATCCGCTGCTGATGAACGAATCGACGCTCTGCGACATCCTCGAATTCCGCGTGGCGCTCGAAATCGGCATCAGCGACAACATCTTCCGCAACCTCACCGACGCCGACGTCGCCGAGCTGGAAGAGATCGTCGAGATGAGTCAGGTCATCGGCAACAACAAATACGCTCCGGTCAGCGAACACCGCTTCCACACCAAACTCTACGAAATCACGGGCAACCACATCATCACCGAGTTTCAGGACATCATCTACCCGGCGCTGGACTTCGTCAAGGAGCAGTCCCGCGACTTTTTCGAGCCGATCGAGCGGGAGCTGAGCGAAAACAGCGAACCGGTGACCCACCGCCACCTGCTGGACTTCATCAAGCGCGGCGATCTGGAGGGTTACAAACACGCTATCGTCGAACACTTCAGGCTCTACACGATCTACCTCGAACGCCACAAGCGGTAAACGCCCGGCGCGGCATTCCTCCGTACACAAACCGCCCCGGCCCGTTCCCCAATAAAAAAGCGAACCCCCAAGAGTTCGCTTTTTTTCATCCGTTCACCTGCCGGCACCATCGCCGGCGCGGCGAATCCGTCCCGGCGCTAACACCGGAACCGCAGTCCCCCGCCTACGGACGCTCCGCAAAGCGGGGACCGGCCGTTACCGGATGCCGTACTTCTTCAGAATCTTCACGATCCGCGGCTGAATGGCATTGGCCCAGCGCCAATAGCCCAGATCGTCGGGATGCGTGCCGTCGAGCGAGGTGATATGATCGGTCCCGGTCAAGTCGGGTTCATCGACGAAATAGATGTGGTCATAGACCTTGGCCGCCTCTTCGAAGACCGTCCGGGCCGCCCGGCGCTTCTCTTCCTCACGCGCCCGCTCCTTGAGATCGAAATTGGCCCGTTCGCGGTAAATCGTCTGCAGGAAGATCAGCGGAACGGCGGGATGCGCTTTCCGGATCGCCGCGACGAACGGCAGGAACCGTTCGCGGATCATCTCCGGCCCCGGATTCGAGAAGGCGTCCACGACGATCGCATCGCAGGCGTTGTCGCCGATGATTTGGGCGAAAGATTGCTGGAGTTTCGAATTTCCGGAGACGCCCAGACTGATGAACTGCAGTCCCGTGTTGCGCTGCATGATCATCGGATAAGACATGCCCGGCCGTCCGGTGCTCGTGCCGTGCGTGAAGCTCGACCCGAAAATAATGATCCGATGACGGAAAGGATTGGCCGAAGCCTCGATCCGCGCCCCCTCGTCAATTCCGATCTCGATGCGGCCCAGCTCGCTGAAAAGCGGCAGGTAGAGCAGGCACTCCTTTTCGCTGTCGTCCATATTGCGGACAAGCACCAGCTCCGCGTCCTCATTCTTCGGAGCGTTCGACCCGGCGTACAGCCATCCGCCGTCCTTGCGGATGTAGAGGTCGTACCCGGTCTGGGAAACCCCCGTCGTACTATGGCGGACCATGCTGTAATTGAGATAGTGCGTCCGCACGGCGATCTGCGACGAATTGGTGCGAAACACCAGCGCCATACCGGCCGGCATGCGCAGCAGGTTCGCTTCGGCCTGCGTAAGGTCGTACTTGTCCGTATCGACCCGGTGATAGCGGTTTTCCGTCGGACCGAGCTTATTGACCAGTCCGAGCTGCTCCGCATCCACGAATTTCAACTGCGCCGAAGCCCCCGCAGCGGAGAGAAGCAGCGCCAGCAAAGAAAAAACAAAACGTTTCATAAAAATCCTCTATTTTTTAAAGTTCCGATCGAATCAATCCCGCTTCCCGAACTCTCCGGCCGCAATGCCCGTCACCCCTTTCTGGTTCCTGAGCACCCGGTGCAGCGCCCGCGACATCCGCCGCTCGACGGAGCCGAACCGCGGCTCCCCGGCCAGATTCCGCCGCTCCGGTCCGCCCGGCGACATATCGTACAACTCGCACTCCGCCACGCGCCCCGTCAGATCGACCCACTCCGTATAGGTCCATCTCCGGTCACGAACGGTATAGCCCATGTAACGCCGCTTCTTAAGGCTCGTAAGCGCAGGATAAGGACGCTGAAACTGACTGACGGCATAGCGTTTGCGCATGCTCCGCCCGTCGAGCAGCGGCCGCAGGCTCCGCCCCGAAACGCCGTAACGGTCCTCGATGCCGCACAGGTCGAGCAGCGTGGGATAGACGTCCAGAAACTCCACGACCTCCTCCACCTCCCGGTGACGCGGCCGTCCCGCCGGCTTTATCACCAGCGGCGCACGGCATGCGGCTTCATAAACGGTCGATTTGCACCACAGCTCCTGTTCGCCCAGATGATAGCCGTGATCGCCCCAGAGGACGATCAGCGTATCGTCGTAAAGCCCCAGCTCCTTCAACCGGTCCAAGATCGCCCCTATATTGTCGTCGGTAAACGAAACGCATGCGTAATAGGCCCTGCGCAGCTCCGCCTCCTGCTCCGCAGAGAGCGGCATGAGGTCCGGAATGTCGGTGTACCCGCGCAGCTCCTCGCTGTTGTGACAGGCGATCTCAGGCGCATTTTCGGGACGCGCCCGGAGCGTGTCCGCCAAAGCGAAATCCCGGCCGGCATAGAGTTCCCGGTAGCGTTCGGGGGCGCAGAAGGGCAGATGAGGTTTCAGGAAACCCACGGCGAGGAAAAACGGCTCGTCCGAACGGCTCAGCTCTTCGAGCCGGGCGAGCGCCTCGTTGCGGATCTTCACGTCGAAATAGAGACTGTCCGGCACATCCGCGAACTCCACGGCCCGCGCCTTCTTTCCCGTCTTGTTGACCGCCAGCTGATACTCCTCGTTGCGCGAATACTCGTACAGCGACGGACGCTCGCTCCACGAACGCTCGTCCAGACTGTTTTTCGTGCCGTGGAAAATCTTGCCTACGCCCCGCGTTTCGTATCCCGCCTCGCGGAAAGCCTGCGGCAAAGTCACCACGTCCGGCACCTTGGCCCGCATCCATGTATTGAGTTCCGTCACCCCTACCTCTTCTGGCCGCAGTCCCGTCAGCAGCGACGCACGCGTCGGGCCGCTGACCGCCTGCTGGCAGTAAGCGCGCCGGAAAACCGCCCCGTCGGCCGCCAGCGCGTCGATATGGGGCGTCCGCGCCACCCGATCGCCGTAACAGCCCAGCGCGGGCTTCATGTCGTCCACGGCGATGAACAGCACGTTTTTGGGCCGCACCTTGTTCCGGGCCGCAGCGTCGGCTCCCGACACGAGCAGCAATCCCAGCAAACCGTATTTCCGCTTCATAATCGTTCCGAAGATCAGTTTTCCAGCACACGGTCCACCACCAGCTGCCGGAATTCGGGCGACAACATGGCGAAATAGGCCGTGAATCCCGTCACGCGCACCACCAGATCGGGGTATTTCGACGGATCGGCGTGCGCCGCGAGAATCGTCTCGCGGTCCATGATATTGGCGTTGATGAGCGTACCGCCCATCTCGAAATGCGCCTTGATGATCCCTTCGATCAGCGCAATGCACTCCGCGCCGGCCAAAGAGGGATCAAGCTCCCACTGCATCGGCGCCGTATTTCCGTAACCGGGCTGTATCTCGGCGACGGCCGTCGCCAGCGAAAGCGACGCATCGTCCACGGCGAACCCCGCGCAGGGATTCGCTCCGTGCGAAATGGGCGTTCCGGCCCGCCGGCCGTTGGGAGTCGCCCCCACATGGAGTCCGAACCCGACGGTATTGGCCCACGAAAAGAAACCGGGAATGAACTTGTAACGTCCGTCGGCCGAGGTCTCGCCCCGCACGGCCGCCGTGAACTCGTCGCGGACGGCAAGCGCCCACTTGCGGCCCAGCGAATCGGCCTGTCCGTAACGCTGGCTGCGGCCCAGCAGCGTCCGGTATTTCGTCCCCTCCTCACACTGGAAGTCGCTGTCGAGCAGCCGGTCCATCTCCTGCCACGTCAGCCTGCCTTCCCGCTCGATGCGCTGTTCCAGCGCGGCGAACGAATCGGCCACCACGGCCAGCCCGGCGCCGTCGATCGCAAGGTTGTAATATTCCGCGCCGCCGTCCGAGACGTCGCGGCCCTTCTCGATCGGGCCGTGGCTCAGCAGGTTGAGCAGCAGCTCCGGCTCGTTGAATTTCTGATATTTCAGGTGATGGCGGATTCCCTCGGCCGCCGTCCGCACCGCTTCCCGAAGATGCGACGCGAACGAACGCCACAACCGCTCCGTAGTCCGCCCGGCGTCGGCTTTCGACTCGTCGTAGGCCACTTCGAAGACTTTGGCCAGATTCACCTTCACCAAGTCGTTCATCGTATACTCCAGCCCCGGCAGCGACATCCAGTTGCACCCCACGGCGATACGCCGGCGCGCCAACCGTTCGTCGAATCCGTTGCGCATGAATCCGGCCACCAGCGCCTTGTCGCCCGAAAAACGGGGCCAGCCGTTGCGGTACTTCACCAGACACTCGACGCCGTAGCGCAGCAGCTTCGGATCGAGACCGTCATGCACGCGGATCGTGATATTGAGCGACGAATCGACCTTGCAGGCCGCATCCAGAATCAGGAACGAGATCGCCGAAGTCTGGTCCTTCCCGTCGGCATCGGGACCTCCCAGCTGCCAGTAGACGGGGTCGTTTATCAGCAGGCAGGCCAGATAGTAGACCGCCTCGGCGTCGGTGATGCGTCCCGCCGCGATGTCCCGCTCGTAGAACGGCCGCAGCAGCGCGTCGATCTGCCCGCCGGCGCCGTCCCGGTTGTAGGTCCGCGACGCCAGATGAAACCACACGATCCACTGGCAGGCTTCCCGCAGGGTCTGCGGCGCCCCCTCGACGATGTTTTCATTGGTCCGGGCCATCTCCAGCAGGTTCTGCCGGCGGCGTTCGTCGCGCTCTTCGGCGGCCAGCCGCCGGGCTTCGCCGATATGGCGGCGAATCCACCCCTGAATGCTCCGGATCGCCCGCTCGTGCAGGTCGTAGAAGTGCTGCTGTTCGGCCGTGCCGTTGACCGCCCGATAGCGGGCGATCTTGTCGAGCAGTCCTCCCCAGCCCAGCCGAAGCCCCATCTCGTAATCGGGGGCGAAGTGGGCGTCGTCGCCGATGCCGTGTATGATGTCGTAACGTTCGATCCGCTCACGCAGATGATCGTAGGGATAATCCGGATTCCACTTGTTGGGGCGC